>Ga0226835_1001339_pt1 | contig 13912 bp, 12 predicted proteins | sample LAC_MetaG_1_FD_163627 | JGI IMG/M metagenome (GOLD analysis project Ga0226835, IMG submission 163627) | Anaerobic ammonium oxidizing microbial communities from anammox membrane bioreactor (MBR) in UC Berkley, California, United States -... | ecosystem: Engineered > Bioreactor > Anaerobic >...
CTTGCGCACGGCGATCTCGGCGGCATCGACGCGGCTCTGCTGCCCCGCACCGATGCCGACCGCCACGCCGCCGGCAGCCAGCACGATGGCGTTGGACGAGGTGGCGGCGCACACGAGCTGAGCCATGACGACGTCGCGCCACTGCGCCTCGCTCGGCTGTCGCGTCGTGACGACCCGCCAGGTCGCGCGGTCGAGGGTGACCGCGTCGGGCCGCTGCACCAGGAAGCCGCCGTCGACCCGCCGCAACTCGAGGCCCGCCGCGGCCGGCGCCGCGACCTCGAGCACGCGCGTGTTCTTGCGCTTGCGCGCCAGCAGCTCGAGCGCCTCGGGCGAGTAACCGCTCGCCAACAGGACGTCGGCCTTGGGGCGCGCCACGATGAGCTCGGCGAGCGCCAGGTCGACCGGTCCCGGCAGCGCCACGACGCCGCCGAACGCCGACTTGGGGTCGGCGTCGAACGCGCGCGTGTACGCCTCCGCCAGGTCGGCGCCCCACGCGGCACCGCACGGGTTCGCGTGTTTCACGATCACGCACGCGGGACCGTGAGCGGCGAGCGCGTGCGCCAGCCGCCAGGCGGCCTCCGCGTCGAACAGGTTGAGGTAGGAGAGGGCGAGGCCCGAGTGCAGCGTGGCCGCGTCCCAGATGGAGCGCGCACCCACTTCACGGTAGCGGGCGCCGGCCTGGTGCGGGTTCTCGCCGTACCGCAGCACCTCCGCCCGCTCCAACGCGACGTCCAGGTGGCGGGGGAGCTCCTCGCCACGCCCCAGGTAGGCCACGATGGCGGCGTCGTAGGCGGCCGTGTGCGCGAACGCCTCCAGCGCCAGTTCGCGCCGCTCGTCGAGGGTGATCCCGCGCGCGAGCGCCTCCAGGACGCGCGGGTAGGCGTCCGGGTTCACGACCACCACCACGCTCGCGTGGTTCTTGGCCGCGGCGCGCACCATGCTGGGACCGCCGATGTCGATCTGCTCGACCGCCTCGGCGTCCGTCACGCCCGGGCGGGCGACCGTCTCCCCGAACGGGTAGAGGTTGGCCACCACCACGTCGATGGGCACGATGTCGTGCCGCGCGAGCTCCGCCATATGACCGGGCTCGCGCCGCGCCAGGATGCCGCCGTGCACCTTGGGGTGGAGCGTCTTGACGCGGCCGTCCAGGATCTCCGGGAAGCCGGTGGCGTCCTGCACGGCGGTGGCTGGGATGCCCCAGCCGCGCAGGGCCGCGAGCGTGCCGCCCGTGCTCACGATCTCGAAGCCGAGCCCCACGAGCCCGCGCGCGAGGGGCTCGAGCCCGCGCTTGTCCGAAACGCTCACCAGGGCCCGCTTGGCGGCCCCACCTTCCACGGCAGTCATGGCGCTCCTCCTCCTCGATACGGCGGCGGCCACTCGCTCGGAGTGGCCGCCTCTACTCGCGGTTGCCCGGACGGTCAGTTGGCGGCGCCGGGGGTCGCCTCGGTGGCGCCTTCCGGCGTCGCCTCGGGGGCCTGGTCGGGGGCAGCGCCGGCGGCGTCCTCGCCCGCCGGCGCGGCGGCGCCACCCTGGTCGGCGCCCGCAGCCTCCGGCAGCGAGTCGGTGGGCAGCACCAGGTCGGGCTGCGCCGTCTCGACGATGGTCATGGCGGCGCGTTGCTCGGCCAGCCAGGCGTTGCGCTCGGCCTGCCGCTTCTGCGACAGCACCGCCTGCTCCACCTGAGCGTGCACGTCGGCAAGGCTCCTCACGCGGGGCGCCACGCGGTCGGCCACCAGCACGACGAACGTCTCCTTGGTGAGGACCGGCGCCTCGGCCACCTCGCCGTCGCCGGCCACGTCGCTCTCGGTGGCGGCCGCGTCGGCAGCTTCGGTGGCGTCCGCTGCGGGGGCCGCGTCCGCCTCCGTGTCCGCCTCCGCGGCCGCCTCGGCGGCGGCGGCGTCCTCGCCGGTCTCGTCGGCGGCATCATCGACCGCTTCCTCGAGCACGAGCACGTCGCTCACGGACAACCTACCGCCCGGCAGGGCGTCGAAGGCGTCGGTGTTGAAGAGCGCCGTGTCGAGCTCGGCGGGGAGGTCGCCGGGCTTGACGCGACCGAGCTCCGTGACGGTGCCCGCCGCGGTGGCGTTGGCGGCCGCGACGTCGCGGCCGGCCAGCAGGTCGTCGCGGAAGGACACGGCGGCGTCGCGGTCCGCGAAGCGGACCTCGGTGACCGTGGCCTCCGCCGGTAGCGTGTAGAGCGACTGGTTGGCGGCGTAGTACTCCTCGATCTCCGCCTCCGTGGCCGTCGCGTCGCGCCCGACGTAGTTGAGCGCCGCCTGGGCCACGCCGCCGCGGGTACCGACCAGCGGCACGCCCAGCGATTGGGCGGCCTGGTAGGCGACCTCGGAGTCGATGAGTTGGTTGAGAACGGTCGGCTTGAAGAGCCCCACGATGAGGTCCGCCGTCTGCGGCGACAACGCCTGCTGGATCTGCGTGTTCGTGTAGAGGGCACGGTCGAGCTGGACGGCCTTGATGGCCTGGCTCCCCACCGTGGCGAGCACCGGGTTGTCGAAGGAGAGGGTGCTGCCGGTCGGGAAGGTGACCGTGGCGGCGTCGCGGAGCTTCTCGATCTCCGCCTCGACGACGCCCGCCTTCTTGGCGTTCAGGGCGTCCTCCGACACGGCGGTGACGACGTCATCGAACGGCATGGAGGCGGGAGGTTCGTACGCCTCGACCTGGACGACGTAGTAGCGGTCGTTGTAGAGCACCGGATCCGTCACACCCGCGCCGCGCAGCGCAAAGGCGGCGTTCGAGACCACGGTCGGCAGCGCGGGCCGACCGACCGGCTTCGGCTCCGTCTCGCCCTGAGCCGCACCGACGGCACCGTCGCGGTCGGCCAGCTCGAGGCTGTTCTCGCGCGCCAGCGTGGCGAAGTCGGCGCCGGCGAGCACCTCGCGCCTGAGCGAATCCGCGAGCTCCTTGTCGGCCACGACGAGTTCCCGCGCGCGGATCTTCTCCTCCGTCTGGTACGACGTGAGGTGCGAATCGTAGTAGGCGCGCACCTCGGCGTCGCTCACGGTCACGTCCTTGACGAGCCGGTCCTCCCACTCCTGGAGCCGCAACTGACCCTTCAGGTAGTCGCGGAAGGTCTGGTCGGTGAAGCCGGCGCTGCCGATGAGCTGGAGGTACGCCTGGTCGTTGCGGGCGCCCGACACCCCACGCTCGGAGCGGAAGTCGTTGACCGCCTTGCGGACCTGTCCACCGCCGACGCTGATGCGGGCCGCGGCCTGGTCGATGACGGCGTTGCGCACGATCTCGTCCACCATGAGCCGCTGCAGGTCCTGGCCGACCTCGCCCTCCGTGACGGTGTTGAACAGGGAGTTGTTGCGGATCTGCTGCAGGTCGGCGTCGTAGAGCGTCTGGCCGTTGACGGTGATCTGCGCCGCGCCCTTGGCGGTCGTGCCCCCCACGCTGCCTAGCCCCGGGGTGAACATGACCACCATGCCAGCCAACAGGCCGATGGACACGACCCACAAGATGATGGTGTTCGTGCGCTTGCTGAGCTTCATCTGGTTGACTTCCTCCCGGTACCGTGGTCGCGCTCACCGCGCGAACCGTGGGTACCCGCGTGACTTGTGAGGTTCAGGCCGTGCGCCGGCACGGGCGGGGGCGACTTCTCCTCGCGGCCGCCGACCGCTCGGCGGTGTGGGTCCGGCCGGGTTCGGAGCACGCCCCGAAGTGTACCAGACCGGGTGGTGAGAGCCGCGTGCTCGCAAGTGCTATATTGCCTACTGCTTGGAAGGCCGCCGCGCGACGTCCGCGCCGGACCCGGCCCGCCGCGCGCCCGTAGCTCAGCCGGATAGAGCGTTCGCCTCCGGAGCGAAAGGTCACAGGTTCGAATCCTGTCGGGCGCACCACAATAGAGCTCGCGCACCCACCCAGGAACCGCTAGTCTCTTCCACATGGGATCTCCGACCTTCACTCTCGCTGCGCTGTACGTGGCGGTGGGCGGGGCGCTCGGGAGCGTGCTGAGGTTCGCCATGACGGTTTGGATGGATCCGATGAGTCGGGCTTTCCCTCTCGGCACGCTGGCAGTGAACGTGTTGGGTTCGTTCGCAATAACCTTCCTTGGGACATTGACGCTTCCCAACGGACAAGCGCCGCTCACGGAGGGTTGGCGTCTAGCGCTGCTCGTCGGCCTCTGTGGCGGCTTCACGACGTTCTCGTCGTTCAGCCTGCAAACATTGGATCTCGCTCGAGCGGGCATGCCCTGGCGCGCACTTGCCAACATCGCGCTTTCAGTCTGTCTTTGCCTCGGGAGCGCAGCCGTCGGTTACTACCTGGGCTCCCGCGGAGGGGTCTGAGCCGGCCTGATGAAATCCGCCACTGCCGCTCACAACACCGTCACCACACCGGCAGGCCGGGGTGCTCGGCCCGCACCCACGGCGTGGGCACGACGAGTCCCTCGCCGGAGAAGGCCGTCACGGGTTCGCCGTCGAGCCGGAGCTCCACCGCCGCCACGTCGCTCGGCTGGCTGAGCGTGTAGAAGAGCTGCGCGAGGCGGCCCGTCATGGTCGCCGTCCCACCACCGGCGGCGAACGCGCCCGTCAGGTCGACCACGAGGACGCCGGCCGCGTCGAGTTCGGCGCTCAACACTGCGGTGGCGGCGGGCACCGCGGTGCGCAGCCCCCGCGCGGCTTCGGTCTCGCTAGGGCCGCGCGCCAGCGCCGCCACCTGCGCCCGCGTGCGCTCCCCCACCGGAAGCGCACCGAGCCTGCGGTTGACGGGCTCGAGCGTGAAGGCGGCGTCGTCACCCCCCACGAAGTAGATGACGGTGTCCGGCACGCGCCCGAGCGTGCGGAGCGCGACGATCGTCACCAGGGTGAGGAGTAGGAGCAGCGCCAGCGCCACCACCCTGAGGACGACCGTGCGCACGAGGTATCAGGCCCGTCGGATGGGCAGGTAACGCGGCTCCCACACCGCCTCGGCCACGGCCTCGGCGGGGTCGGCGAGCTCGCGGCGCGCCACGCCGTCCTTCACCGCCTGGCTCGCCACGGCGGTGGCGACGTGCTTGCTGGCCCGACCGAGCGTCTTGATGCTCGGGTAGACGGCGCCCTCCATGAGGCGCACGGGGTCGGTGTAGTCGGCGAGGGCCTCGGCGGCGGCGGTCAGCATGTTGTCGGTGACCTTGCCGGCGCGCGCGACCATGGCGCCCAGGCCGACGCCGGGGAAGATGAACGCGTTGTTGCCCTGCCCGACGATGTGGGAGCGGCCGCCATGCTCGACGTTCGGGAACGGGCTACCGGTGGCCACGATGGCGCGGCCGTCGGTCCAGGCGTAGACGTCCTCCGGCACCGCCTCGCTGTTCACGGTCGGATTGGAGAGCGGGAAGACGATGGGCGCGGGCGAGTTGGCGAGGACGGCCTTGACGACGGTCTCGTCGAACGCGCCCGCCTGGCCCGACAGGCCGATCACGCCGGTGGCGCGCGAGTTCGTGACGGTCTCGAGCAGGCTCGGTACCTTGCCCGCCACCTCCCAACCCGCGGTGCGGGCCGGGTCCTGCGCCAGCTCGCGCTTGTACTCCTCCAGCCCGGGCCGGTCCGAGGTGACCAGCCCGGCGGAATCGATCATCAGTACGCGCGCGAGTGCCTCGGCGCGACTAAGGCCCTGGCGCTGCAGGCCCACGACGATCTGCCGAGCCACTCCCACCCCGCCGGCTCCGGCGCCATGCACGACGTACGTCTCGTCGGTCATGGGGCGGTGCGTCTTCTTGGCGGCCGCGAGGAGACCCGCCAGGACCACGGCGCCCGTGCCCTGGATGTCGTCGTTGAAGGACGGGAGCACGTCGCGGTAGCGGTTCATGACGTCGACCGCCTTCTGCTTACTGAAGTCCTCCCACTGCAGCAGCGCCTGCGGGAAGCGCTTCCTGAAGGCGGTCACGAACCGCTCGATGAAGTCGGCGTACTCCGTGCCGGTCAGACGCTCGTGGCGCACGCCGAGGTAGAGCGGGTCGTCCAGCAGGTCAGCGCGGTTCGTGCCCACGTCGAGCTCGACCGGCAGCGTGGTGGCCGGGTCGATGCCCGCCGCGGCCGTGTAGAGCGACAGCTTCCCGATGCAGATGGCCATCCCGCCGAAGCCCTGGTCGCCGATCCCGAGGATGCCCTCCGAGTCGGTCGCGACCACGAGCCGCACGTCGGGGACGGGCGCGTCCGCCAGGACCTCGTCGATCCGGTCGATGTTGTCGGTGCTGACCACCAACCCGCGCGGGAAGCGGTAGATGAGGCTGAACTTCTGCACCGCCTCCGCCACCGTGGGGGTGTAGATGATCGGCAGCATCTCCTCCAGGTGCTCCTCGAGCAACGCGTAGAAGAGCACCTCGTTGCGGTCCTGCAGGACGCGCAGGTAGACGTGCTTGTCGAGCGGCGTGGTGAACCCGGAGTAGTTGGCGTAGGTGCGGCGCACCTGCTCCTCGAGCGAGGAGGTGTGGGGCGGCAGTAGGCCCTCCAGGCCGAGCTCGCGGCGCTCCTCGCGCGAGAAGCCGGTGCTCTTGTTGAGTAGCGGCAGCCGCGTGAGGAGGTAGCCGGTCAGGTGGGTGGCCAGGTAGGGGCGGCCCCGGTCGTCGATGCGCTTCTCGAACTGCTTCATGTCGTCGCTCTCCCGCTGCGCCTCTTGGCGCGTGAACTGGTCGTCTCATGGGCCGCGCGCACGGCTACCGCGTCCCGCCGTCCTCGGCCGCCGCCAGCCGCTCAGCCTCGTCGGCGAAGAACACGTAGTCGTCTTCGCTCGGATCGAGGGCGGCGGCTCGAGAGTAGGCGTCCGCTGCCACCCGGTAGTCGCGGTTCTGGAACGCCACCTGACCTAGGTAGACCCACGCTTGCAGGAAGCCGGGCGCCGCCGCCACCGCGGCCGCGAACTCCGCCTGGGCGGTGGGGCCGTCGCCGACCTGGTAGGCGGCGAGGCCGCGCGAGAACGCGCCGCCGGCCTCCGGCCCGTACTGGACGGCGCGCCTGGCGTTGCCGATGAAGTAACGGGCACGCTCGTCGTCGCGGTCGAGCCGCAACACGGCCTGCCAGTACGCGATGGCCTCGTCGGGCCGGCCGAGCTCCTGCGTGGTGCGCGCCGTCCACACGAGCGCGTCCTTGAACTGCGGGGCGGCCTCCGTGGCCGCCAGGAAGCGTGAGCGGGCCTTCTCGAGGTCGCCGTCCTCGTACGCCGCCAACCCCTCGTAGTAGGCCCTGCCGGCAGTGACGCCCCAGGCGGCCTGCAGCCGGGCGTACTCGAGGAACCAGCTCGAGCGGGCGTCGTCGGGGGCGAGCCTGACGGCCCGTTCCCAGTAGCGAACGGCCAGCTCGGGTCGGTCCAGCTCGAGGGCGGTGCGGCCGGCCCACACGGCGGCGTTCGCGAACTCGGGGTTGGCGGTGGCGGCGGCCTCGAACGCCTCGAGGGCTGGTTCGAGCCGGCCGGCCTCGTACGCCCTGAGGCCGAGGCGGTACGCCTCGCTGGCCGCCACGCCGTAACGTTCGCGTTCGCGGCTCAGTTCGAGGAAGAAGCGCGCCCCCTCGTCGTCGGGAGCGACCTCGAGCAGCCGTTGCCAGATGACCACGGCCGCGCTCGTGTCGCCCCGCTCGTAGGCGATGCGCGCCAGCCACCTGAGCGCCTCCGGGTCGTCCGGCACCCGCTCGAGCAGCGTGAGGTACCAGCCCCTCGCCTCCTCGAGGTCGCCCGCCTCGTAACGCGCGAACGCCAACTGGCCGACCACCCGCCGGTACTCGGCGCGGTCGCTCGCCAGGTGGCTATCGGCGCCGGCGGGCAACGCCGGCTTCGTGTCCGTGAGCTCGCCGCCGGCCGCCAGGAAAGCGTCCCAGGCGGCGAAGGCGCGGCTGTACCAGTTCGTGAGGCCGTACGCGTGGGCCTCCAAGCGGTAGGCGCGCAGCAGGGGCTCGCCTGCGACACCGGCGGCGGCGACCTCGGCGGCCCGGGTCGCCGCCTGGAGGGCGGCGTGCCAGGCCGGGTCGTCCGGACTGGGCGCGCGCTCGAGAGGCACCGCGAGGGCGGCCACGAGGGCGCCCTCGGCGGCGGCGTAGGCGGCATCCGCCTCCGCGGCACCCTCGGCGCGGACCGCAGCGAGGCCGCCGGCGAGCAGCAAGGCCGCAGCCAGGTGGCGGGCGATGCGGCGCGCCGAGGTCCGCCGAGGCGTGAGAGACGTCAAGGTAGTGGGCGTCAAACTCGTGCTAGCGCGGCCGCGCCGTGAGCCACACGACTTCCTGACCGGCCCGGATCAGGTACAGCAGGCGCTCCGCACCGTCGTCGGCGACGTAGACGATCCGCGTGTGCGTCTCGGGGCCCTGCGGCCCGCCGACCGTGGTCTCGCTGCGCTCCCGCTCGAAGTAGCCGGCGAGCGCGTACGCGGTAGAGACCTCGTGCACCTTGGCGCCCGCCAGGCCGACGGCCACGCCGCCGAGGGCGTACGCCTCCCAATCCGTCCACGCCCCGGAGCCCGGTATGCGCGCCACCAGCCTGTCGACCCCGCTCCCGACGGCGCGCATGGTGCCGCGCGGCAAGCTGATGCTCGAGTCGAACTGGGCCATGATGGCCGTGGTCATGAGGACGTCCGCGAGCAGCTGGGCGTGCGCCGCGGGCAGCAACAGGGCGAGCGCGAGGAGGAGGGTGCGGCCGGCGGCCCGGCCACGCGCGCGCCGAAGCGTGGGCGGTTGGGTCGACACCGTCAACATGGCTCGAGTCTAGCACCGGCCGGCGGCGGCGTTGGTCCCGGCGCGGGGTGACTCTCGGCTTCGGGAGGCGGTCGCGGCCGGCCGACTGGCCGTTCGTCCCGGCGCGGGTTGACCCTCGCCCCACCCGGCCGCTACCCTTGACGCTGGCCCCGCCCCTAGCCGGCGCTCGCGCTGGCGCTGGCCGGGCGGCCCCCGGAGAACCCCTGATCATGTTCCAGTCACTAGGCGACAGACTCCAATCCGTCTTCGAGGGCCTGCGCGGCCGCGGCCGCCTCACGGAGGCCGACGTCAAGGCGGCCCTGCGCGAGGTCCGCGTCGCCCTCCTGGAGGCAGACGTCAACATGGACGTGGCGCGCGAGTTCACCCAGCGCGTCCAGGAGAAGGCCATCGGCTCGGACGTGCTCATGTCGCTCCAGCCGGAGCAGCGCGTCATCGCCATCGTTCACGACGAACTGAAGGACGTGCTGGGCGGCAAGGCCGTCCTGCCGACGCTCAGATCCGACGGCAACGTGTGGCTCCTCATGGGGCTCCAGGGCGCCGGCAAGACCACCACCGCCGGCAAGCTCGCCTACCGCTACAAGTCGCAGGGGCGGCGCGTACTGCTGGTGGCGGCCGACACGCAGCGCCCGGCGGCTCGCGATCAGCTCAAGGTGCTCGGCTCGCAGATCGGCGTGCCGGTCTTCGAGGTGCGAGACGGCGAGGCGCCCGCCGCCGTGGTAGCCCGCCTCAAGGAGCACCTGCAGAAGGACTTCCGCGACCTCGTGATCGTGGACACCGCCGGCCGCCTGCAGGTCGACGACGCCCTCATGAACGAGCTCGCGGACCTGGGGCAGAGGCTGGCGCCGTCCGAGAAGATCCTCGTGGTCGACGCCATGACGGGCCAGCAGTCGCTGCCGGTGGCGACGGCGTTCGATTCGCAGGTCGGCGTCACCGGCTTGATCATGACGAAGCTCGACGGGGACGCCCGCGGCGGCGCGGCGCTGTCGGCCAAGCACGTGACCGGCAAGCCCATCTACTTCGCGGGCATGAGCGAGAAGATCGACGGGCTCGAGCCGTTCCACCCGGACCGCGTTGCGGGCCGCATCCTCGGCATGGGCGACGTGCTCACCCTCATCGAGAAGGCCAAGGCGCTCGAGGGCGACGACGACGACACGGAGATGCGCAACCTGGGCGACTTCTCGCTCCAGGACATGCTCACGCAGATGCGGCGCATCAAGCAGATGGGCTCGTTCACCGACGTGCTGAAGATGATCCCGGGCGCCAACAAGATCGTCCCCGCCGGCACCAACATCGACGAGCGCGAGATCTTGCGCGTGGAGGCCATCATCTCGAGCATGACGGAGGCCGAGCGCCGCACCCCGCGCATCCTCAACGCCTCGCGCCGCAAGCGCATCGCGCGCGGCTCCGGCACCACGGTTCAGGACGTGAACCGCCTCATCAACAACTACGAGGAGATGCGCAAGTTGATGAAGCGGATGGGCCGCAGGCAACCGAGGCGCGGCGCCCGCGGCGGCCTGCGGGGTTGAGGCCGGCGGCGCCCGCTCACGCCCCGCAGTGGCGCGAGGCCCCCGCGCCGTGTACACTAGGTAGCTTGAGTAGGCCGCGCGCATCGGCGCGGTCTCGCGCCACGCCGCAACGGCAGCAACACAGGCCTCATAGGGGCCCCTGGAGGAAGCGAAGAGAATGGTCAAGATCCGCCTGATGCGCATGGGCTCCATGAAGAACCCGCACTACCGCCTCGTCGTCGTCGACGGCCGCTCCAAGCGCAGCGGCGACTACATCGAGCAGATCGGCTACTACGACCCGCGCGAGACCACCGCCGAGCACCTGCGCGTGGACGCCGAACGCGCCAAGCACTGGATGGCGCAGGGCGCCCAGCCCACCGACACGGCCCTCCGCCTCCTTCAGAAGTCCGGCGTCGACCTGCCCGAGGCGCTGCTCGCCAAGCGCCGCAGTTCGTTCGTGAAGCGCCAAGAAGCCCAAGCCACCGCTTAGGGGCGCTGCCCCAACCAACCGGAGGCGCCATGCCCCTCGATCTGGTCACGTTCGTACTGCAGAACCTGGTTGCCGAGCCCGAGCGGCTGGAGATCACCTCCAGCTCCGACGGGCGCAGCGTGCAGATCGAGGTGACCTGCGCGCCGGACGACGTGGGCCGCATCATCGGCCGCGGCGGGCGCGTCATCAACGCCGTCCGCACGCTGGCGCGCGCGGCGGCCGAGGGGCGCCAGCGCGTGGAAATCCAGTTACTCGAGTAGACGGCGCGGGCAGCCGCTCTTCGTAGGGCCCGTGGACCCGACCGCCAATCAACCGCCACCCGGCCACCTGCCGCTCGGGACGCTCGGACGCACCTTCCAGTTGGAGGGTGCGTTGCGCTGGCGCGCCCCGGCCGGGCTGGCCGCCGACGATGGGTCCCCCGACGACCTGCTGGCGCGCGCGGTCGCGGCCGCCAAGAGCCTCTACGTGACCGGGCTTGGCACGGTGCGCGTCCGGGCCGTGCGCTTCAACCGGGCGGCCGGCACGCTCCTCCTGCTCGAGGGCGTGAGGGACCGGACCGCAGCGCAGCGGCTCGTGAACGCCGCCGTGTGGCTCGACCCTGGTTCGCTGCCGCCCCGCCTAGCCGACGAGCTCGCGTCCGCGCTGGCCGCGCCGAGCGCCGAGGAGGCGCTCGTCGGCCTGCCGGTGCACGTCGGCGATGAACGCGTCGGCACGGTCGAGTCCGCCGAGCTGGGAGGCCCCAACGCCGTCGCCGTGGTGGCCCTGGCGGCCGGGGGGCGGTGCCTGCTCCCGCTGGCCGCACCGTACGTGACGGTGACCCCCGCCCCGACCATCGTGGTAACGGACCCGCCTCCGGGGCTGCTCGAGCCGCAGTAGGCTCGGTAACACCTTGCGTTTCACCGTCTACACGCTGTTCCCTGGCCTGCTGGAGCCGTACCTGCAGGAGGCCCTCCTGGGCCGGGCGCTCCGCTCCGGCCGCCTGACGGTGGAGCTGCGCGACCTGCGCCGCTTCGCCGGCAACCGCACGGGCCGCGTGGACGACGCCCCCTACGGGGGCGGGGCCGGCATGGTCATGCGGGTGGACGTCGCCGGTCAGGCGCTCGACGAGTTGGCCCAAGACGCGCCGCCGCCGAGCGAGACGGTCCTCCTCACCCCCGCCGGCGAACCGCTCACGCAGGGGCTGGTCGAGCGCTTCGCCGCCATGCCGCACCTGGCCCTGATCTCCGGCCGGTACGAGGGGTTCGACGCGCGCGTCGAGCAGCTCGTGACGCGCCAGGTGTCGATCGGCGACTACGTGCTGATGGGCGGCGAGCTGCCGGCCCTCGTGCTGCTGGAGGCGACCGCCCGCCTCCTCCCCGACGTGCTCGGCGACGCCGACAGTCACCGCCAGGACTCCTTCAGCTCCGGTCTCCTCGACTACCCCGAGTACACGCGGCCGCCGAGCTACCGCGGCCTCGACGTGCCGGAGGTGCTCCTGTCCGGCCACCACGAGAAGGTGGCCGCGTGGCGCCGCGCACAGGCCCTGCGGCGGACCTTCGAGCGGCGCCCCGACCTATTGGAAGGCGCGCCCCTCACGGAGGAGGAGCGCGCCCTGGTGGCAGCCTGGCGAGCCGGGCCGAAGGCGGGTTGAACCCTCAGTTCCCCTTGATCCTGTCGATGGCGAGCTGCGTGATGTCGAGGTCGTCGTCGGCGTAGACCACCAGGCGCTGGTTGGCCGCCTCGACCCTGTCCATCACGACGGTGTAGCCGTTCTCCTTCGCGAGGGCCGCGATGGCCTCGTTGGTGGCCTTGACGGCGGGTTCGGCTGCCGCGTTGATGTCGTTGACGTACCGCGCCTGCACGGCCTGCAGGGTGGAGCGCAGCGTGGCGTAACGCTCGCTCTCCTCGGGCGTGAGCGTCTGGCCGGTCCCGAGCTTCGTCTCGATGGCACCGATGCTGTTCCTGAGGTCCGAGATCTCGGTCTCGGCCTGGGCGCGGAGCGCCTCGACCGCCTCGCCGGCTGGGTGCGCCCGGATCACCGCCTGCGAGTCAACGAACACTAGCTTCGTCTGGCGCGACTGCGCGCCCAAGTGGGTGACGGACAAGGCGACGAGGACAGCCGCCAGCAGGCCTAGGAGGGTGAGTCTTCTCATAGCGCCGGGCAGCTTACCACCACGATGATGAGAAGCCTTGCGAGGCCCCATCCCGTGCTGGAACCACCGTCACCGCCCTCACCCACCCGCTCGCGCGTGAGCACCGCCGCCAGGGGCGCGGCCGCTGTCGCCCCGGCCCTCGAGTCGGGGCGCTCGCTCCAAGCAGCAGCGTGACCGCCCTGTTCGCGTTGCTGGCGGCCGTGATCGGCAGCCTGATCGGGTCGTTCGGCAACGTGGTCATCTGGCGCGTGCCGCGCGGCGAGTCGATCGCGTTCCCCGGCAGCCACTGTCCGTCGTGCGGGCACCGCCTCGGACCGCTCGAGCTGGTCCCCGTCCTGTCGTGGCTCGCGCTGCGCGGGCGTTGCTGCCACTGCGGCGCCAGGATCTCCCCGCGCTACCCGCTCGTCGAAGCGCTCATGGCGGCGCTGTTCGCGGTGGTGGCCCTGAGGTGGCCGCCCGTGACGCACGGCCTAGCCTTCCTGCCCCTCTGGGTGGTGCTGGCCATGCTCGTGATGGCCGCGCTCATCGACGTCGATCACTACATCCTGCCCGACGCGCTGACCCTGCCGGCCACCGCCCTCGGTGTGCTGGGGGCCTTCCTCACGGCCGGAGCGCCGGACCTGCCCCGACCTGTGGCGGCAGTGGCGGGCGCTCTCGCCGGCGCGGGCGTGCTGGTGCTCATCAACCGCGTCGGGGCCCTCGTCCTGCGCCGCTTCGCGGACACCGACGAGCGCCTCCACCCAGTCAGCCTCGACCAGGTGAACGTCGCCGCTCTGGTCGGCGCCCTCGCCGGCGTGTGGTGGGGGGTAGCAGCCGGCGGCGTCAGCGTGCTGCTCAACCTCGTCACCCGCCGCACCCTGCGCCTGCCCGAGCCCCTCGCCTACGGGCTGTGGGCCGTCGCACTCATCCTGTCGACGACCTCGTTCACGGTGCCCACCGTCACCGCCGTCGCGGGGAGCGTGCTCGCCGCCGGGGCCTGGTCGCTGATCGGCGCCGCCTACTGGTGGCTTCACGACCTCGTCAGACCGGCAGCGGCGGCCGAGGCCCGCGCCGAGGAGGAGGCGCGCGCCACGCCGGAGCCGGTGGCGATGGGCTTCGGCGACGTCAAGCTCG
>Ga0226835_1001340_pt1 | contig 13892 bp, 14 predicted proteins | sample LAC_MetaG_1_FD_163627 | JGI IMG/M metagenome (GOLD analysis project Ga0226835, IMG submission 163627) | Anaerobic ammonium oxidizing microbial communities from anammox membrane bioreactor (MBR) in UC Berkley, California, United States -... | ecosystem: Engineered > Bioreactor > Anaerobic >...
TGAACATGCCCCATGTCACGTATGACAAGGGCCTTTTCGATAAGAACCGGCACAGACGCACCGCGCACCACCTCATATGCCACACTGCCCAAGAGTAATTCCTGCCCCAACGTTTTTCCCTGCGCTCCGATAACGGTCAGGCTGACGCGCTCCTCCTCGGCTACACGTAGAATCTGCTCAGCTGGCGAACCATAGCGGATGTGGGTGAACACCCGAAAGCCCTGCCCCTCCAAAGCCATGCGTGCGATATTGAGCTGCTCCTGCACGCTCCACGCGACACGTTTGAAGTCCTCGCGGTTCATCGTGTCTGGCATCGGCACATCGCCGTACTTGATGACACTGACCAGCACCACGGTCCGAAGCCCTGCTGACTTCAGGTCTGGCAGACAGGTGAATACGGTGTTGGCATATGCCGAGAAGTCTGTTGGGAAAAGCACCTTCTCAAACATCCTGAAGCTCCGGGTCAGCTAAGCACCAGCATAAGAAATCTATTGCCGCTTCCCCCGTTTCCCAACAGCAACCAGTTCTAAAAAACTTATCTCTGTGGCTCAAACGAGTCGATCCCCGCCAGTCTATTCGTTGCGAAACTGAGTAAGGAAATCTCGCAAACATATTATCAAGCGCTCAGCATTTAATTGATAGTATACCCTACGTCCCTCCTGACGCGCTGTTACCAGATAAGCGCGGCGCAACACGGCCAGATGATACGACACTGTTGACTGACCGACCGGCACAGCCGCTTCGAGTTCACTCACGCACATTTCACGCCGGCCCACCAGCCGTAAGATCTCTTGGCGAGTTTTATCGGCGATGGCGACCAGACAAGTATCCCGATCATAGGGTGTTCTGCTCATCGTAAGAAGCCTTCCGAAGCGCTTCCTGAACAGAGGCCGCCAGCCATATCACTACCTCTTCGACGGATGGAATTCGTCCGGCGCAGACCATTCTTCCGTCAATTATCAGGCCGGGAGTGGGAACGGATATATGCTCGCGAATTTGCGCGGGATCCCGAACATGCTGGATGGCAATCTTCACGTCCGGATAGTACTGCGAGAGTTGTCCTAAACCGAGAATGACAGCCTCTTCTACCGCCAGGCAGTCGAAGCATCCGGGACCAAGTATCTTGACAAGGAGCATGATCACTCCTCTCGTGTCAAGTTCTGCTGAGAGCGGTGCACGCCTTTCGTCTCACAAGCCAGACAACAATCCGTGGAACGATTCGACCAGAACACCAACCCGCAGCCCGGACACGTTACTTTCCGAAAGCCGCTCATCGGTGATGCTGGCTTGGGGCGCAATTCGGGTGGCAGTTCCGCAAACGGATCAAGACTGCAATCGCAAGCGGGCAATTCGTCTTCCGACATCGGCTGATCAGGACGCGGAACATGGCGAGCAGCAGCCATACGCTTGTTCTCCGTATTAGCCTATCTTTGGCGCATCAATGACGATCGCTTGCAGCGCGGCCCGTTTATCAGCGTACTCAGGTTCAAATAGCGGTGGACACTCCTCTAACCGAACCTGCGAGACCGCAAGCTTCAAGGCAAACGTGAAGCAGGTTTGCTCTCCACACTTCCGGCAGTTAGTCTTAGGCAACAGGTTATAAATGGCCATTGGCGCCGGTCGCTGGTGGGGTTCATAATCCGGCGTGATCTGGCCGCGTCGTTCCCAGGTCCGATTGACCAAAGCAACTAGGCCTTGTAGCTCTGCTTCGGCTGCAGCGCGATCTGGCGCATTGCTTGTCGCAATTTCATAAGCATGAAATGCGATGTTATGCCCACCTTTTTTCCACGTAAGCACTTGGGCAGCCGGATTGTACACGGCCCCACGCAGCGTTGCATTGAGATAGGGCAGAACCTCTGAGATGTCGACCTTCAGACGCGCTCGCGCAGCGAAACGCTCCGCACCAGGCTCACACGGCGGTGTAAAGACCTCGATATCATAGTCTTGGATTAACATCGCCCCCTCTCATTCCCTGGTGCTGCGGGATCGATCGCCGGTTATGCGGACAATCCCCAACGTAACCCCTACCGGCCCCTGATACTTGCGCGCTGCAGAGCTGGAGCAGTGTTCACAAGCATCAACAGTGTTATGATCACTGCCGAGGTCAAGCACCAAGCGCAAACCGCCTTGATGACAAATGGCTCCAGATAGGTCAGGTAGAGCGAAAACAGCGTACCGAACACCGTCATGACCAGGATTGCTTGCTGCGCCTGGCGTCCAATGCTGTCTCGCCACCACCGCGCGCCAAACCAGGCTGCCAGAATCCCCAAATAACCAATAACACCCAACACGGCGATGGGCAGGACCCCGAAGAGCTTGGCATATGAGCTGCTTTGAACTGCATTGCAGTCACCAACCGGACCGCATATCGCATCGACGGCCTGTGTCTCGACGTAAGCCATGTATCCTGCAACACCCAGCCCCACAACAGCCAGCCACGGCGTCAACTTTTCAGCCCAGCTCGGTGCAGCGAAAAGCGATCGCTTGCCTAAATAGCGAAACGTATTCGCGCCAACATAGGCCAGTGAGATTATCATGCCGACCATGACCGCGATCGCCAGGTTGTGCCCTTCCGCCCTGATCGACCCGGCGACCGAACTCCCCTCAGAGCAATCCAAACCCGCTTCACAGGCGGCCTCTCCCGGCAGTGTAAGAAGCACGCCTCTCTCCAGCCCAGGTAGATTCGGCCAATCAAGACCCCCGCTGGCAAGATGAGTGTCGATCAGGCTGGGCAGATAGGTTGGGATGTCGCCTGAGCCAATTAGCACCGTATCACCGATCACAAGAAACGGAACCCCTATCCGGTTCTGAGGAATACCGTACTGGGCGGCAGCGTGGCTTAGCAACTGCCAGTCCGTTTGAGTCTTTATCTCAACCAACAATAGGTTCAGTTGGTCGCGATACCGCTCCTTGATCGGTGGCAGCACGGTGTCGATCACATAATGACAATGCGGGCACGTTGCAGACCAAAACAAAACAGCGCGCACAATTGGGGTATCTTGCCGCGACACGCTCTCTGCATTTGACTCAAAAACCGATGCCAGGGCGACAGTCGCCGAAAAGGCATATATGAGTGCAACCACAGCCACGGTTGCGAAACGGGTACAACGTAGATTCATTGCTGTATAACTCCTCGTTATTTTGAGACCTCACTGCGCGCTGAGTGAATTGGCACTTGTGGCGGTGACCGGCCGGCAGGTATGTTACTTTGCCGGCTACATTCAGTCTGCACAATTCAGATTGCTTTCACGCCCATTCATCACGCTCGCAAACCACCGTACCCTATCGGGTCAGCGCCTCCGTACAGCCAGCCGCTATTCGGCATCAACTCTGGCTGGCTGTACGAGGGCAAAAAGGTTCGAATAGATCGCTTCATCAACAGGCGGGTACGCCAGAGTGAAATACTCGTGGCATACCATACGAGCCGCCGCTTTTTCGAGTGAACCTAGAAATGGTGGATGCTGGCTGGTGTGACACTGGGCCACCTGTGCCTTGGTGAGCCGATGCTCAGTGATATCGATCGCAACTACCGCCTTTCCCATTCCGTTGGACGATAGAGCAACACCTCAATCTTTGACAACCTCGATGCACCATTCACTGCTTCAATCTGAAGCTCATTCGCTGGTGACTTTGTCTTGCAGCCGAATATCATAAAGGTCACGGTTTGCTTTGAGCGCATCCTTTGCCTTCCGCTCGAGTTTCTGCACGCGGATCAGGTGCCGGATATACCCTTGAGAGGGGAACTCGATCGCGTCACGGCGGCACAACGTGGCGCAGGTAGTACATCCAACCATGCACTGCAGCGGATGCTCGACAACGGCGACGTTTTGCTCGTAATCAAACGCATAGACTTGACGTCCACAGGACGTCACGCACATCCCGCACCCAATGCACCGGTCAGCCACCACCGTGGGATACCAGGCGATCTCATCTCGCGGGATCCCGTGCCAAGGCTTGATGAAGTTCGGATTGTCTGCCATAGCGAACTTGCCTCCGAGGTTGTGCCACACGCTAATGTATGATCTGCAAGGATTGCACCATATATTCAATATAAAGAATATACTCTTGTGAATTTTCAGACAGTGAGGTTCGATATGTTGGGGTTATGATGTTTAGCATCCAGAACAGTGCAGCGACCGAGAATATGACTTACGCACGACAGTGTTACTTCCCCGTAAACCCTCGAAGCTTGACAGCGGTCGGATTCGCACTATAATCCAATCGTAGTTGAACTAATTGCGCGAGTGCCAAAATGTCCCAAGCAGCTTTTCCCAATTCCAATCTCGACAAGCTTGCCAGGTGGCTCAAAGTTGTGGCAGAACCGAAGCGCCTGCAAATCCTTGACCTTATTATGCAGGGTGTGCAGTGCAACTGCGAACTGAGCGAGGCGTTAGGTATTGGGCCCACACTAGTTTCGCATCACATAAAAGCTTTGACCCAAGCAGGGCTGATCGAGGTTGAGCGGGACACCTCTGACGCGCGATGGGTCTACTATATGATAAATCGTGAAGCACTCAACGAATTGAATCGAGTCTTTAGCGACTTCTTCAGTCCGGATCGGATTCAGCCTCGTCGTGCGACGTGTGGACCGGCGAGCCAGTCCGCCGTGACCGATCAATTGATTCGCATCAGCTGATAGTACGCCCGTTTTTGCCAGTTTAATCCAACGGAGATTGAACCAACGTGACGGATCAAATCAATATCGTCCCAGCGCAGCAGATTCCTGTCCGAGACGCAAGCGCGCAACCCATCGTCGAGTTGTTTGACCCTCCGATGTGTTGCCCAACGGGGTTGTGCGGCCCTACGCTCGACCAGACGCTGCTCGATGTGAGCGAGATGGTACTCACGCTCACCAAGGATGGGGTCTCGGTCTCGCGTTACCAGATGGCGAGCCAGCCGCAAGCGTTTATTCAGAACCCAGAGGTCGTCACCCTGATCCGTGAGCGCGAGATGGCGGCGCTGCCGATTACGGTCGTTCGAGGTCGTGTGATTAAGGTAGGCGCATATCCGACACTGGCAGAAATTCGGGCTGCCCTAAAGGAGTAGACAACTGTGACCACCGAACACCGAACAGAACCGGTGATATCCCCAGCGGTGTCCGACGCGATTCGCGAGTTTGCCGCCGCGCTCTACGGGACTCCCCAGTTCGCGTTGTTTGAGGAGTATGCGCGAGCGCTCCAAAACGACGAGTCAGCAAATGAGGCCATTCGAGCGTATGAGAACAAACGGCGATCCCTACAGTTGATGTTACAACTGAACGCCGGTACCGAAGAACAGCAGAGCGAACTTGAGCAGCTGCGCCGCGCAGTATTTGAGCATCCAACAATCCACGGCTATATCCAGGCTCAGGAACGGTTGGCTGCTCTATGTCAGGCGACTGCAAACATACTATCCGAGCGAATTGGCCTGCCGTTTAGCGTGAATCGCAGTGGCTGCTGCGGGTAAAGGGACGCTAATCATGATGAAAATGACTGAGCACATGCCGCCAGCAGCTCTACGCACCAGTGTTGAGGGGCTTGCCACGTCGCTACTTGAAGCAGAACCAATTGCCACGTACTATCGTGCGCGGCGGCGTCTCGAACAGGATACCGAGGCACAGACGTTGCTGGCAGAGTATACCCGCATGCAGAGTGATTTCCGTGTCAAACAGGTTCATGGAACTATCACCCAGGAGGATATTGACTCTTTGAAGGCGCTCGACCAGAAAGTGCGAGCGAGTGAAGTCATTATGGAATATGCAACAGCTCAGCAGGTGGCAGTGATGTTCTTAACCTATGTCAACGCGGAAATCAGCGAACTGCTCGGCGTGGATTTCACCGCCCTGGCAAGCGCCGGGAGTTGCTGAGCCAAAGAGGTCGGAAAATCGATGCCACGATATAGCTTTCGATGTGAGAAGTGTAGATATATCTTCGACGTCCGAGCGTCAATACAGGAGCGCGAAGCCGGGCTATCTCCGCACTGCCCCAACTGCGATAGTGACAAAACCCTACAGCTCATATCAGCACCCATGCTCTTACACAGCGACAGGAGCAGCGCCGCTGGTTCGTGCTGTGGGTTCAATGCAAAAACGGGATGTTGTGGATGAATGAGCCGGTGATTGTCGTCATCATTGGCACTCCAGTCGCCTGTGCCGAAGGGATTAAAGACAGTTGGCGCGAGGTGGCGACGTGGCTATCAGACAAACTGCAGCAACGTTATAGCGGCGCGGTCGAGGTGCGATACTTCGATCTCTTTGACTCCGATCGCCCTTCCCTACCCGCCAACGCGCAATTGCCGTTGGTCATGATCGACGGCGACGTGATCAGTATGGGTCAGAAGATATCAATGCCCGATATTCGGGCGCACCTTGAACAGAAGCAATTGGTACCCGGCAACAAATGACGAGTTCAGTGAGCCTTGTGCGTCGAACCGGATGCATCGCGCATCACGCCGGAACGGTACGGCGGCTCTCGCTGGCAAAGGGTGGAGTTTGGCAGCAAAGAGGTATTCGCCCGGTGTCGAGCCTCGTCGGCTGAACAAACACGCGCTTACCCTTGTATAGTGTTATGCGGGATTTACCTTCCTCGTCATCGCTCCGATCACGCCACTCGAAATACGCCATGAGGACAGGTAAATAGTCTTCGGAGCCAGGAGACATGAGGAAGATCATCAGCATTACTTTTGTTCTTTGCATACTCCTTGTCGCAACGGCTGGCTGCGCTTTCGTAGAGAACTTCCTGAATATCCACCCAGCATCAACCAGTACTCCAGTCCCGACGTCTGTCCCGCTAGATGCTGCAACAGAGTCGACGACAACCTGGTATGTCGTCGACTCTCTGGCCAACATCTACGCTTGCGCGTCCGAGGATTGTGACATCATAATGACCCTGTCGTTTGGAAAGCGCCTGGCCGTTTTCGAGACGGTCAATGGTTGGCACAGGATTCGTCTGCCGGCTGGCGAGAGCGGCTGGATTCGCGCGGAGTCCACGAGCCAATCGACCGTGTGCAAGAGCTGCGAGTAAGCTGACTTAAGGGACTATACGCGGCTTCCCTACCAAAACAGCGATGCCCAGGGACAAATCACCTGGGCATCACTTTCGCGAAACGACGGTCAGTTCGATGTGTCGCGGATGTAAGCCTGGCTTGGCGGACAGGTTTCACCCGCCGCACTCACGACAGCAGCGGGCACCGGCTCCAGCTCGTGTGCGAAGTAGCGCCGCTGAAAATATAGGGCCACATTCACCAGTCCGATGAGCACAGGCACCTCGACGAGAGGCCCTACTACAGCGGCAAACGCCGCGCCCGAATTGATGCCGAATACAGCCACTGCCACAGCGATCGCTAGCTCGAAGTTGTTGCTGGCCGCGGTGAAGGACAAAGTGGTGGTTTTTGAGTAGTCGGCCCCCACTCGATGCCCCAAGTAAAAGCTCACCAGGAACATGAGCACGAAATACAGCAAGAGCGGAATCGCGATGCGAACGACATCCAGTGGGATCTCGACGATCACATTGCCCTTCAGGCTGAACATCACGATAATGGTGAACAGCAAGGCGACAAGAGTCAGCGGGCTGAGGCGTGGGATGAACTTCGTCTCATACCACTCCCTGCCTTTCGCCCTCAGCAACAGAAACCGGGTCAAAAACCCGGCCAGCATCGGGATACCAAGGTAGATGAGCGTGCTTTCCGCGATCTGACCGATACCGATGCTGACAACGCTACCTTCTAGCCCGAAGATCGGGGGCAGAACGGTGATAAAGAACCAAGCATACACGCTGTAGAACAGCACCTGAAAGATGCTATTAAACGCGACAATGCCAGCAGCGTATTCGGTGTCGCCTTTCGCAAGCTCGTTCCAGACGATCACCATCGCGATACAGCGCGCCAAGCCAATCATGATCAGACCAACCATGTACTCTGGGTAGTTGTGCAGGAAGATAATCGCCAGGATGAACATCAGGACAGGGCCAACTACCCAGTTCTGAACGAGCGAGAGGCCCAGCACTTTCTTGTTACGGAACACCTCGCCCAGTTCTTCAAACTTAACCTTGGCGAAAGGCGGGTACATCATCAGGATCAGGCCGATAGCGATCGGGATGTTGGTCGTTCCCACCTGGAAGCGGTGAATGAACGACTCAACACTGGGAATAAAGTGCCCCAGACCGACCCCTATCGCCATAGCGAGGAAGATCCAGAGTGTCAAGAAACGATCAAGAAGAGATAGCTGCTTGGCAACCCCAGTTCGCTGTGCGCTCCTGGTTATGGTCATTTCAGACATTTGTCACTCCTAGTTGCGATTTATCTGCCGGGTACACTTGCCCTCTGCGATGCGGATAGTTCCGTTCAACATCAGGCTGAACATCCTGACTTGAACTAATTCACCGGCTCCGATACCGGACCATACACCTGTTCCGCCAACTCGGTGAGCAGCGCAATCCCCCGGACCTCATTGGGCAGCAGCGGTATTTGTACGACGGGCACGGCAAACCGGTTCGCAATTTCCGCCATATACTTCTGCTGCATGTTTCGCCGTGCAGCACTGTAGGGTGTTGTCGCCTGCTCAGGCGGGATAATGAAGTTGGCAACTGCCAAGCCAGGCTCGATGCCGACTGTTCGCAGCTCTTCGCTTGCCCGGTACGCCTCAATGATTGGCGTCAATTCCGGATACATCACAAATGCGAATGTGCTCTGCGCCGGATCGCGCATCATGTCAATTACGGCGCTGAACCGATGCTTCGCTACATCATCCGCCAGAGCACTGTCGACCGACGCAAACACTTTGACATCCAGTTGTTTGCTCCAATCAATGGGCAACTCCAGCATCCGCAGCGTGTGGCCGGTCGGCGCCGTGTCAAAAACAACCACTTGCCACTGACTCTGTGACGCAAACTCGATGAAGCGGTCAAATGCGGCAATTTCCTCGGTACACGGCGAGTTCAGTTCCTCGGCCATCATATCAATTGCCTGCTGAGGCCGTCCCTTGCGTCGCGCATCGTCCAGGATGCGGGTTCTATATTCATCCGCAGCCGCCTTCGGATCGATTTTTGTGGCCCATAAATTCGGGATGCCCTCAACAGCAGCGACGTCATCCGTGACAGGTACGCCTAAGACATCTCCTAGATGAGCCGCCGGATCGGTTGTCAACAGAAGGGTCCGATAACCCTGCTCGGCCAACCACACAGCAGTCATGCACGAGGCGACGGTCTTGCCGACGCCACCCTTCCCCGCAAAAAACACGGTCCGGCGCCGTCCGTTGGGTGTCAGGCGCGAGCGGAGATCTGCCCTGTCCGCCGGTTCAAAGACTGTCAATTGCGGGCGGTCAATCACTTCTTCCGATAGCGTCTCCGCCAGGGCCTCACCGTCGAAAAGTACGCGTGCAACCTTACGAAGTCGCACTACGCCCTTGATTTCGCCTGGCAGCAGAATCATGCGCTTAGTGGGAAGCCGGAATTCACGTTCAATCTGCTCCAGATACCGAGCTTGCATCTTCTGCCGCTCGGCAAAGAGCGCGTTTGATGTGGCGTCTGGTGGAATGATCCCGTTCACGATAAGTTCATGAGCATGGATCCCCAGCCTGGTCAGCTCCTGAATGGCGCGCCGGGTTTCCTTGATGGCCGTCGCCTCGGGTTGCAGCACAAAGGTGAACGTCGTCTGAGACTCGTCACGCAGCGTCACCAGCGCGCGCTCGTATTTCTGCTTCGCGTCTTGGATCGCAGCTGTCGGCCCGATGCAGGTCTGCCCGCTTCCATGCTCGGCCTCGCGAATAGACCGGCTCCATTCCACAGGAAGCTCAAGCAAGCGCAAGGTGTGACCCGTCGGCGCCGTGTCGAAAATGACCACATCGAATCTTGGTTCTGATACACCGCCGTCCGCATCTGATTCGGGTAGCTCCAGAAAGTCTACGAATCGGTCGAAGGCGGCAACCTCTGCCGTGCAAGGGCCGCTCATTTGCTCTTCCATGACCTGCACAATGGCCGGTGGAAACGCTGCCCGAATAGGTGCCATGGCCCGGTTAATGTATTCCTCGGTGGCGCGATCAGCATCGATTTCCATCGCCCACAGATTTGGAACGCCATCAATCGCGGTGATCTTGTGGCCAATGGGTTGTTCAAAGACATCCGCCAGGTTGGAGGCCGGATCGGTTGTCACAATTAAGGTGTGCTGTCCATTATCGGCGTGGCGGACGGCGGCAGTGCATGCCATACTTGTTTTTCCAACGCCACCTTTGCCCGAGAAGAATACAAACCGTGATCGCATGTTGTTTTCTGCCTTTGCCTCGATACAGCGCCCGATAGGATTGTTCAATCCGGATTGAACTGTTTCTCAAAGAAATGAGCGCTGCTGCGCTCAACGAGGACGACGATCGCCTCTGTGAGACAGTGGACTGTTAGTTCGCCTGTCCACCGCCCAACCAGTTCAATCTAGATTGAATTATACAGGGCAAGAGTGCTCTGTCAATGCAATAGTGATAATCGTCACCTGATTTAAGTGCGCTATGAAAAGGCAAATGCTTGTCCGATCTCTACTGGCGCAACTTCCATGGATGCCTGGATGCTCGAAGCCGTGTCACGTTGTTCCCGACGATTTATGTCAGGTGGACAAATCTCGGGCACAGCTCCGTACAGGTCACAGCGACATCTGGCATAACTCAAGATCAGGCCGGCTTATCGGGTGACCGGCCTGGCCTTCGGCTGCAATCTTTTCCTTGGTCACGCCCTCGACATATTTCCTCTCTGACCGACTCATAACGCTGGCCCAAACCTGTTCTATTATTGGCTTCAAGCTGTGCCACGAGAAGGAGGGTAGCCACCTGACCGGGAAATCATCCCTGGTCGAGCAGGTTTTCGAGCTGCTTCTGGCAGATAATGCTCACCGGTTGCTGTGACACGTGAGCCGAGGAGTAAATCCTTCGCCCGCGGCGAAGATGCGTTGTGGCAGCGGCCAGGAAGCAAGCTGGCTGTGCGGCCAGCACCGCACCCTGCACCTGAATCCCTCTGCCTGCAAGGGCATTACGACCAAATGCCAGAAATCCTGAGATAATGACACACTGGACAGCCGCACAGGCCACGCGAGCGGGCGGGCACTTACCGTGGAGATGACAACTGCCAAGAGGGGGCGAACCTGATCGGGGTGCAGTCCGGATCAGGTTCGCCCGAGCTACCCAGCGACTCGAGAGCGCGCGTGCTCTGGAGTCGCTGGGCGGTTACACTTTTTCGATTTTCACTTTGGTATCGTAGAACACCGCGCTCCCGCCGACGAGGTCCGTCAGCGTGACGTTTTGCAGCACCGGATCTGTACGCATCGCGGCGTTGGCATGAATACCGGTGGCGCGGCGCCGGTCACCCGCGATCTTACTGCCATTGATGAGTATGTCGCGCGCGCCACTGGCGAAATGACCCCAACCCAGGGCAAAGGCGACGACGCCTGGGCGGATGCCCTGAGTCACCTTAGCGCGACCGACCATCTTCAAAGTCGTCCCGTCCTTCAGATCCCACACTCCGGACGGGTTGCTCGCCGAGGAAATGTGCACGTCGTCCCCATCCTCAATCCCCAGGCGATCGGCGTCGGCTTTGTTGATCAGCACGGCGTTTTCGGGCATGAGGCTCAGCAACCAGTAGTTGGAAATGCCCCGCGCTTTCGCCATCATGATCTCTTTGTACGTGATCAGCGTGAACTCGTAGCCCTCGTCCGCGATCTTCTCGCCCGTGGCGGAAAGCCCTGGCTCGAAATAGCGCGGGTACCCCACGAAAGGCTCGCCAGTCATGCTGTTGCGGGTGGTTGCGACTTCTTCCTGATACAGGTTGATAAGCCGACCGTAGGGGTGCGCAACCTTTTCGCCCTTGTAGCCCCTCTCAAACGCCTCAAAGCGCCCGCCACGGTTCAACACGTAGGCGACGCGGCGCCACAGGCTCTCGTCGTTACCCAGCGCCAACTGCCAGCGCTCCGGGTCGAAGACGCTTGGCGGCAGGTGACGGCGAGCTTCGACGAAGATTCGCAGTTCTTCGTCATCCGCTTCTGGCACAGCATCCGAGCCATCCGCCTTCTCACCAAAGGCGATGTTGGCAACCTGCTTCAGGTAAAGGTCCTCGGGGCGCGTGTAAGGCATGCCCTCGCCAAATCCATTCGGTCCGAAGCCAGGCAGGTCGAGGCGCTCTGCAATTGCAAGCAGAAGTGCTTCAAACGACAGCGGCATTTCTTCGCCGTAGACCGTGACTGTCGGCCAGTTCGGCAGCGCCATCACCGGATTGCGGATGTTCTCCACCTTGAACGGAACCGACGGGTGAGAACCGTGGAACTCCCAGCGCTCCAGATACGACAGATCGGGGAACACATAGTCCGCATACGTCGATGTCTCGCCCACCAGGATATCGGATGTGATGATGAGCGGGATCTTCTTCGGGTCGGACAGAATGTCGATGACGGTATGCGCCGCCGGGAGTGCATAGGCAATCGCGCTCATGTAGAACATCGCGATCTTGACCTGATACGGATAGGCGTCCCCCATCGAGGGAACGTCTTCTTGGTAGACGTCCGTCGCGATCGGGAACCACGGGCGCCTGGCGGGATATCCCTCGAAGAGCGTGGATTTCTCGTAGGCGATTTTGGTACGCAAGATATCGAGGCCGAAGGGGCTAACCTTGCCGTTGGTCAGAGCGGCAAGGTCGAATGGCCCGCCCGCTTTGCTCCCCAGCCGATCATAGGTGGAGAGCTTGATCGTTCCCCCGGCATAGTCGAAATTGCCAATGAGAAGATTGACCGCATACCAAGCGTTGTTGTTGTAGAAGCCATTGGTGTGCTGCGACGGTCCACGGTGGATATCCGCGACGGCACGGCGACCATGTGATGTAAACTCAAACGCCAGATCGACGATATCTGCCTCTTTAACGCCGGCAATCTCTGCCCATTCGGCGATCTCGTGCTCGAACGCCGCTTCGTACAGCAGTTGGAAGCCCGTCTTGACTGCGAAATCGCCAACCGTCTGGTCGACCAGCAGATCGCCGATCGCCGGAGCGGCTTCGGCACCAACCGGATCAAACGCTATCGGTTCCCCATTTACCAGCACAACAGGCAGGTCGGCCGGATATTCGGCGCCATCTTCGGCGACATAGACTTTGACTTCTTTCCCGTCGTCGCCGGTTCTGGTCGTGGGTTCGAGCAGACCGATTTCACTGGCTCGCAGGAACGCGCCCGGCACGCCATTGGCGATCTTGACCAGCCATGTCGCATTGGTGTAATTCGGCTCTCCCGCCGCCGTGGCCGCCGCCTGATTGGCGATCGCCAGATAGGACGCGTTGTAACGCTCGTTCTCGATCATCCAGCGAATCATCCCCAGCGCGAAGGCGGCATCCTGGCCCGGCTCGATGGGGATCCATTTCCACGCCTTGGCGGCAGCTTTGGAGAACCGGGGATCGATCACCGCATACTTCATGCGTCCCTCCACCGAGCCGTTGGTGATGGCCGGGACGCGCAGCGGGGGCCCGTAGTTCGCCTCGAACATGTTCGCGCCAACGAAGATAACGAACTCGCTGTTAGCGATATCCCCTTGCCAGTAGAACTTGTCTCCACCGCCCAGCTTGCCAGTAGCCGGGTCCCACCGGGCGCTCATCGCCTTGCCGGTGAAATACAGCGACCCCTGGCACACCGTTGTATGTCCATTAGCGTTCGTGGAGCCAAACCCGTCTTTGACGAAGCGGGTCACCAGGTCGCCCCGGCCGTTTTTCATCCGTCCCCACACAAAAGCGAACTGATTGTTCTTGGGACCCAGATCGGGATGATCGGGGTCGATCAGCGCATCCAGGTGATCCGCAAACTGGGCCTTGAAATCCTCAACGGCTTTGGCGCGGTCCTCGGGGGTTTTGGCGCTCCAGATAGTCTTGACCGCAGCGCCCATATCCTTGAACAGTTGCGGGTCGCGC
>Ga0226835_1001341_pt1 | contig 13877 bp, 10 predicted proteins | sample LAC_MetaG_1_FD_163627 | JGI IMG/M metagenome (GOLD analysis project Ga0226835, IMG submission 163627) | Anaerobic ammonium oxidizing microbial communities from anammox membrane bioreactor (MBR) in UC Berkley, California, United States -... | ecosystem: Engineered > Bioreactor > Anaerobic >...
TGGTTACAAATTGATAAGCAAAAAAATATTATCTGTTGTTTTTTCCCTGTTACTATTAACTAACTTATACTCGCAGATACTTCCTACTTATCCAGAAAGATCTTTCAGTTCAATAAAGGACACTTCTACTAATATATTTCAAAAAATGGAAGCCTCAGAAGGAGTTATCAATCCTGATGAATATAAAGTTGGACCGGGTGACAAAATATTTATTTCAATCAGTGGAATAGAAGAAAGAATCTTTAACTTGCTGATCAATCATGAAGGTTACTTATATATACCAAGAGTTGGCGCAGTTGATTTGAGAAATAAATCACTTGCAGAAGCAAAAAAAAGTATTTTAGAAATTCTTGAAAAGAATTTCAGAAATGTTGATATCTACATTGCACTTGCTGATGTCAGGAGAATTAAAGTCTCCTTAATCGGTGATGTAATTAAACCGGCAACTTATACTTTAACTTCAAATTCAAGATTATTAGATCTTATTAAGACATCTCCGGGTTTAAATTCAACCTCAGATATAAGAAATATTAAAATCATTAACAGAAATAATGATACGATGAGTATAGATTTCCTTTCTTTTCTTAGATTAGGAAAAATCGAAAGCAATCCTTATCTGATAGATGGGGATGCTGTGATTGTTGATAAAGTTGATAAAACAATCTTTATAAACGGGCAGATTAAATATCCTGCGACTTATGAATTCAGAGAAGGTGAATCTGTTTATGACTTTATTAAACTTGCTGGCGGATTAAAATACAAAGCAAAAACAGACTCGATAGAGGTGATTAGCTTTGCTGAAGATGGAGTAAATCAAGTTAGCCGCTATTATTCAATTGAGTATTTAAAAAATAATAATGTCCATCTGCAATATAGTGATCAGGTTTTAGTCAGAGAATTAAGCGAGTATTATGATGAGCAGTGGGTTACAATAAGTGGTTTTGTAAAATATCCTGGTATTTATAAGATTGTTAAAGATCAAACAACTTTAAGTGAACTGATTAATAATGCTGGTGGATTTCTTAAAGATGCTGGTTTGGTTGATGCTTCAGTTTTCAGAACGGATGCTGATTCAAGTTATGATCCGGAATTTGAAAGAATAAAACTAATTCCGCGTGCAGATATGACTGATGATGAGTATGATTATTTAAAAGCAAAATCAAGACAGCGATATGGAAAGGTTGTAGTTGATTTTAGAGCTTTGTTTTTGAGAAATCAATTAAGTGAAGATATTGTTCTTAAACGCAATGATGTAATTACAATTCCCGAGAGAAGAAATTATATTACTTTAATCGGGCAGGTAGTTAATCCAGGAAACATCGTCTATGATTCAAAATTATCCGTTGTGGATTATATTACTTTAGCCGGCGGCTTTAGTTGGAGAGCAATTGAAAACGATGTAAGAGTAATTAAAGTAAATACCGGCGAATGGATTGATGCAGATGATGTTGAACAACTTGATCCAGGAGACACTATCTGGGTTTTAGAAGATCCACCTGCCCCAAAATTCTGGGAAATATTTACAACAACTCTTTCCGTACTCGGACAAGTAGCAGCAGTAATTGCAGCTACAGTAGCGGTAATTGTAGCAACGAGGTAAAAAATGAGCTGGCATGAAATCCTAAATGTTATTTTGTTTAATATAAAGACCATTCTAAAAATTACTATACTCAGCACCTTCTTTCTTTTTTTGATTTTATGGTTAATCTATCCCAGAACTTACAGAGCCGATGTTTCTGTTATGCCGCCAGAAAAGCAGGAAGGATTTGGTGGAATAAGTTCATTGTTAAGTGGAGGAAATTTTTCAAGTATTTTAACTGGCGGAATGGCAACTGCAACTTCACAATTATATGTAGAAATTTTAAAAAGCAGAAGTGCAGCTTTATACGTTGTCGATAAACTGAACCTTACAAAGCTTTATGATGCTGATGACAGAATTGAAGCAACTGAAAAATTACTCGACAGATTAAATACTGATATCTCCAAAGAAGGGATAATAACATTAAATGTTGATGTTAAGTCAACTTTAGTACCTATGTTATTTAGTGATGAAGATTCATTGAAGGAACTAAGTGCAAGAATTTCAAACACATATATTGCTGCATTGGATTCAATCAATAAAGAGAAACTTTCTTCAAAAGCCAAAAGTGCCAGACAATATATTCAGGAACAGATAGTCCAGACAAAGGCTTTATTAGATTCAGCTGAAACTGCTTTGATGGAATTTCAGAGTAAAAACAAAGCAATAGCAATGACTGATCAGATTAAGGCTGCGATTGAGGGTTCTGCTCAACTAAAAGCTGAAATAATAAAAACCGAAATTGAATTAGGGTTGGTTAAAACTGATGCTGGAGAAAGCAATCGATTATATACTTCATTAAACAAAAAACTTCAGGAACTTAGGGAACAATATTCAAATTTTGAAACCGGCAGTGCAGATTATCTTTTGGCTTTTAAAGATGTACCTGTTCTAGGGAAAAAACTTGCAGGATTATATAGGGAAGTCAGAATCCAGAACGAAGTTTATGTTTTATTACAACAGCAATACTATCAGGAAAGAATTCAGGAGAATAAAGATATCCCAACAATTCAGATATTGGATGAAGCCATACCACCAAAGAAAAAAAGTGAGCCAAAAATAGTTTTTGCTACACTTGTGGGAGTACTTCTCATTTTTTGCTCAACATCAGTATATTTTTTATTCACAAATAAACAAGGTAAAATTTAATTTAATAATACATTGATGTTTAAACTATTTTATTGGAGAATTAGCTCGATTTTGCTACAGATAAGATGAAGAGAAATAATCCTTTTTTTTTAAGTCTAGCTGGATCTTCATTAGTTCTGATTACTTTATCTTTTTTTAATAAAATAGTCGGATTTCTAAGAGAGATTATTTATGCAAGTGAATTTGGAGTTTCTAAAGAGTTTGATATCTTTTTAGTAGTCTCAGTAGTTCCAGTTACCATAAATACTATTATTTATTATATTGCTCAAAACCATTTTATACCTAATTATGCTGATAATAGTAAAACTAGATCCGAAGCTGAACAATTCTTGTTTAATAATTATTTAGGTTTTGGCATAATTGGTTTGTTCATTTCACTAATTCTCTTCTTTTTTACGGATGCAATACTTTTTTTTCTATTAAGTATTGATTCGTTGGATAAAACAAGTAGAATAACCTTTAATATTTTCCTAGTTACAATACCACTTTCAAGTATTTGCTCTATTCTTGCCGCTTATCTTAATTATTTAAGAAAATTCTTTGTCCCTGCTTTGGCAGCAATAATTCAAAATATTATAGTAGTTTTAATTGTAGTTATTGCCAATCATTTTATAAGTATAATTTCAATTGCAATAGGTTATCTTTTAGGGACTATATTACAGTTTTTTTATTTTCAATATAAAGTAAAAGTTTTTCCAAATATTCTTATCCTTAAGAATTTTTCTTTACAAACTTGGTTAAAAAAATCTAGCAATTCCTTATTAATAATCATTATTATTGAATTTTTTTCACAATTATTTATTATAACTGACAGGTTTTTTTATCCTTATATAGAAGATGGTGGTTTATCCGCATTAAATTACGCACAAAACATTGCTTTACTTCCTATTACAATTATATCTCTCTCAGTAAGTACTATACTTTTTTCTAAAGTCTCAAATAATTTAAATAGTATATTCTCTGAAAATGATTTCTTATTTATGAATTCAATTAGACTCTCAATTTTTTTGTTTATTCCTATTTTTATCATATTTACATTTTGGAGTCAAGAAGTAATTTCAATTGTTTATGAAAGAGGAAAATTTGCCCATTCAGATTCTCTTGCATCAGCTAGATTGCTGATTTATTTTAGTTTTGGTATGTTATTTTATTCTTTATATGCTATCCTGAATAAGATCCTTTATAGTGCTAGGTTTTATAAATTTTTATTGATAATTACTTTTGTTGGTATAATTACTAAGATATTGTTTAACTATATACTTGTCGCCTACTTCAACTATAATGGGTTAGCAATAAGTACATCAGTAAGTTACTTTACCTTTTTTATTTTAGGTTATTTTATGTTAAAATCTATTTTAGGATTACGTTGGCTTATTAGAACTTTTAAGGAAACATTTGTTCTTATGTTTAATGCAATATTGTCTTATCTTATTATAGAAGATTTCTTTTATATTATTTTGAATATTAAAATCTTCTTTATAGCAAAAGTCTTCTTGTTTCTGTTATTATTTGTTTTTAACCATACCTTACTAAATCCGAATGTTGTAAAGAATATAGTGTATTATTTTAAAACACCAACTACCATTAAATAAGAAAAAAAATGACATTTAAGGAACGGATTAGCAAGACAAGAGTTTTGAAACAAATATTTGTGATTATTCTTGATGTATTTTTTTCAATAGTCAGGGTTGTTTCAAGGGTTAAAGTCAAACAAAATGATAGAATCATGATAATATCACTACATAGATTAGGGGATACGGTCTTTACAATTCCTTCTATTAAAGCATTTTTAAAAAGTCATTCATCCCCGGTTATCATTGTATGTTTTCAGTATTCGGAAGCTATATATAGGAAGCATTTAACTTCTGTAGAATATTTGATTCTTAATTCTGAAGAGTTCTTATATGGCGGACGAATTGCGTCGAGGAATGCTAGAAAAAAGATAACAGGGGCTAAAGCTTTTGCTATTATAGATTTAGTTGGGTCTATTGTCTCAGCAAGTCTTATTTTCAATTGTAAGTGTAATTTTATTTATGGAATTAGTGAAAATTACTTCAGAAAAATTTATGATAAATTTATTCCATTAAGAAATTCACCGCATCAGATTGATTTATATTTTGATGCAATAAGAGCTTTTTCTCCTGAAGTAAAAAATACCTTTACAGGAGTTTTAATTAAGCAAGTGAATAATGGAATGATTCTTATTCATCCGTTTGCTGGTTGGAGCGCAAAGGAATGGGGTTTTAATAACTTTATATTGTTATATAAACTTTTAGCAAAAAAAAATAGTGTAAGTTTGATATTTCCATACGGTAGATTAAATGAAGATGTAATTAGTGAATTATTATCCCAAGATATTAAATTTATTATAACCAAGAGTATTAATCACCTATTCAATTCTTTGGAAAATTGCTGCTTATTCATAGCAAATGATTCAGGGCCATTACAAATTGCTGCTATGATGGGAGTTCCTACTTTTACTATCTATGGTCCAACAAATCCAGTATTTCATATTCCACCAGGAAAACATCATAAATATATAAGAATGGAACTAGACTGTTCTCCATATACTACTAAGATTTGTATAGCTGATGGGGGAGAATCTTGTGGACATAGAACTTGTATGAAACAGTTGACAGTGGAAGCAGTATCAGAAGAAATCGAAAAATATCTTATGAAAATGAATGAATTCTAATAATATATATCGATATTATCTTAAAAATACAACAGTCTTTCTAATATCTAGTTTAGTTTCTATTGGAGCAGCCCTAATTGTTACAAATCCAATAATATTATTTGTTTTTTCTTTATTATTAATCAGTTTGCTTCTCAATAGAAGAATAATGATCGTTTTGATAATTATATCAAATCTCATTGCGACAGGACCAGACTTGCAAGATTATCGTATCTATATAAATTTGTTTTCTGCTACTGTATTTGGATATTATTTTGCAAGTGATTTTGGAATGAAATTTAACTCTTATCCTAAAATTCCATCTAAAATATTGAAACTTATTGTGTTTTTTTTAATTACCATTCTCATTTCTTCAATATTTTCAATAAATAAAGTGGTTTCAATTATTGCTTTTTTAAGAACATTAAGTTTTTTTATCTTCTCGTATCTTATTTATACGCAGATAAAGGATGATAAAGATATTAAATATCTTTTAATAGCATTTGGGATTGCACAACTTTTTTTAGGTGCTTCTATATATTATGAATTTTTTCAAAAGGGAATTGGATTCTTTATTGGCAAAGAGGCTTTATTTAGATTAGCTGGTATATATGGTAATCCAAATTATGTAGGTTTACTATTAGCGATAACTATTCCAATTACTCTTTCATTCTTGATGTTGAAGTTTGTTGAAAAGCTAGTTAATAATCTTCTTTTAATTTTGATCCTTCTTTTTCAATTAGGTATGCTTTTACTTTCAGATTCAAGAGCAAGCTTTTTATCAATTGCAATTAGTTCAGTTGTAATTTTGTGGTTCAGTCCCAAAAAATCAAGAAGAAATTTTCTCTATATTATTGCTGGAATAAGTATAGTGTTGATATTTGTTTCCAACTTAAATAATATAATTGAAATATTTCTTCGATTAGAGCGAATTAGTACTCGAGATGACTTTTGGAAAACCGGGATAGAAATTCTTAAGAATAATCTTCTTTTTGGAACTGGTGCAGATACATTTGAGCAAATGTTTTTTTCTAAAGCCCCTTCAAATTTAATTCATTTATTAAAAGTAAGTCCATCTGGTGTAGGGACACCACATCCTCATAACATATTTCTGTACTTCTGGGCAGAGAATGGTATACTCGGGGTTATATCAATATTTATGATCTTTTATATTTCACTCAAGTTATCTATTGAATTATTACAAATTGATGTAGTGGAGAATAAATTATATTTTATTATTACTATATCAAATATTAGTATTGTGAGCGGATTGTTTTTTAGAGCTTTTTTTGAAATTACTGGCATAATGACGTATGGGGCTATAACAAGAGACTTACCGTTCTGGGTTTTACTAATTATTCTTTGTCATATTTATCAAAAAAATCATAGTCTTAAAATAGAAAGAAATAGTAAAAAAACATGACAAAAAATAGTCGATTTACTGAAATATTTGAAGATTATTTTAGAAAATCCAGAAATAGATATTTTAAACTTAATAATGCTATTTGGTATGATTATAATCGAGCCATAGTTCCAGTTGGTCCTGCAAAATTTGATTATAGGCTCAGTGAAAGTCAATCAAAACAATTATTATCAATGTTTCCAAAAACTCTTTTTATAAGATCTAACAATGGATTTCAGGAATTGAGTTCTTCCCAATCACCATTGTGGTATTCAGTTATAAAAAATACTTTCTTAGATAGAGAGAATATAAAATCTTATGAAGCCAGAAAGAAAATCAAAAGAGGTTTGGAATTTTGTACGGTCGAAAGAGTTGACGCGGATTTTATAGCAAAAAAAGGTTATGATATCCTTTATGCAGCAGTAAAAAGTTATAAAGGTAGAGTTAAAATTTTTACTGATGAAAAAGGGTTTACTCAAAGGAATAAAGCACGAAATTTTTACCCTGAAATTTTTCACTATTGGGGAGTTTTTCATAATTCAAAACTAATTGGATATGCAGAAAATCTTATTTTTGATACAATTGAAGCTTCATACTCAACTATGAAGTTTTTGCCTGAAAAATTCTCTCTGTTTCCAACTTATGCTCTTGTTTATTCGATGGATGAATACTACTTAAAAAAAAATAATTTTGAATATGTTAATGATGGTTTTAGAAATATTCTTCATGACACAAATATTCAAGAGTTTCTTATAAAAAATTTTAATTTTTTTAAGCAGCCTACAAAGTTATATCTTTATTATAAACCAATTATTAATTTGATAGTTCGAACTGTTTATCCGTTCAGGAATTTAATAGCTAGTGATAAACTTATACTCCCAAAAGTAAAAGCAATGATTAAATTGGAAGAAGTAAGAAGAAATTATTCTGCAATCAAAAAATTAAATTAAAATTGTGTGGTATTATGAATAATAAAAATATATTTAGTTCAAAAGAATTTGATAATTGGCTGGATAGAGATGGATTGCAACCAGAAGAAAAGAAGCTGATTGTTGATTATTTGGAAAAAGATAAATCTACTCTTGAGGCTGGTACAGCTAGTGGAAGAATTTTGTTTGAAATGAATAAACTTGGGTTTACTAATTTATCAGGTTTTGATTTTATCCCTGAATATATAAGTGCTGCTAAAAAAAGAAATAATAACTCGATCATAAACTTCTCTGTACAAGATGCTACTAAACTTGACTTTGGAAATGAGTTGTTTGGTCAGATAATATATCTTCAACAGATTATTTCAACAATAGAAGAACCTGGGATGCGGTTGAGTGCTCTTGAAGAATCATATCGAGTATTGGAAAAAGGAGGCACTGCAATATTTTCATTTTTAAGTTTTGAAAGCAAAAAAAATGATAGCGTATTCAAGATTATTTCTCCTGTCATTAAGTTTTTTAGGTTTATTAAATCAAAAAAAATTAGTGAACAATATATCCCATGGTTAAAATTTTCTGGTAAGGTTAATTTTAAAGCTTTATTTGATATTGGACCTTACAATTATTGGTTTCGTAGGCAGGAAATAATTGAGTTATTAGAGAGTGTTGGATATAAAATTGAGTTTTATGGTTATCCTAAGAAAATATTATTTAATAATTCTTCCACTAAAAGTGCTTTCGGAAAGTCAACTGAAGAAGTCGGACATTTTTATGTGGTATGTAAAAAAGTGTTATAAACTGTTCAATAAATAAAAATGAAAATATTATTATTATCTGATTCAGATTCACCCCATACTATTCGTTGGGCTAAATCATTATCAAATAGGGGCATAGAAATTGGAATTTTTTCAATTCATAAACCGAATATTCAGTTATACTCAGATACAAATCAAATTAAGTTGTTTTCAAGTAATGTTCAAAGGGAAATTCAAGGTAAAAAAGAAGCAAGCTTAATAAAATTGGTTTATTTTAAGGCAATAGGTAAGCTCCGAAAGACAATAAAATTATTTAAACCTGATATAGTACATGCACATTATATTTCTAGTTATGGGCTGTTGGGATCATTAGTCAAATTCCATCCGTACATTATTTCTGTTTGGGGAAGTGATATTTATAATTTTCCCAAAAAATCATTTCTGCATTTTTTATTAATCAAGTATAATCTCAGAAAAGCAGATTTAATATTATCAACAAGTAATATCATGGCAGTTGAAACTAAAAAATATACCAAAAAGGAAATTGGTATTACTCCTTTCGGAATCCAGCTAAACAAGTTTTACCCTCAAGAAGTTACAAATGTTTTCGGTTCTGAAAATATTGTTATAGGAACAGTAAAAACATTAGAAAAAAAATATGGAATCGAATACCTGATAAGAGCATTTAAAGCCGTGAAAGATAAAATACCTGACATTCCAATTAAACTTCTGATTGTTGGTCGTGGGTCACTGACAGATAAACTTAAAAATCTTACTACTAAATTAGAATTAATTGAACATACGATTTTTACGGGATATATTAATAGTGAAATGATCGAAAAATATCACAATATGCTGGATATTGCAGTTTATCCTTCGATTGAGGATAGTGAGAGCTTTGGTGTATCTGTACTTGAATCAAGTGCTTGTGAAAAGCCTGTCATTGTCTCAGATGTTGGTGGATTGCCAGAAGTAGTTGCTGATGGGATTACAGGAATTATTGTTGAACCTAAGAATCCAAGTCATTTAGCAGTTGCAATTGAAAAATTGATTTTGGATCCACGTTTGCGTATTGAAATGGGTAAGAAGGGGAGAGAGAGAGTTATAAATGATTATGATTGGGATAAATGTGTACTAATGATGATTGAATTCTATAAAAGGTTTTTATAGTTAAAAAATCATTGTTTAAATTGTAAAATATTTGTTCTAAATATGAGGATGCAAATGGAATTTATAAATTAAAAATTTTCAATGTAAAAAAGATTTTTAATAATATTTTTCAACAATTTCATATTGCACTACATTACTGTCCAAATTAAATTTTATGATCGAATTAAATTTAGAATTCACTATAATCTCTAATGAATTTTATGTTATCTAAACATAACCGAATTTCGTCTCTGACGAGACTTCGGTTTCTATTTGTTCTGTTTGTTATAGAAATATTTTGTTCCTAACGAGGCGAATAATAATTAGATATTGAAATTAACCCAATAAACTGTCTCTTTAAGGACTGAATAATTGTAGAAAAATTTGACGTATAGAGAATTCAGAATCCTATTGGGGCGAAATAAAAAAGGTATTTTGGACAGAGTTGTTTCACTGTTAGATGTATATGTACAAGTAAAAGCTTGATTATAAAAAATAGACAAAAATGTTTTTATTGGGATGAAATGTAATTTAGATGGTCTAGAACCAAAACATAATATTATTGAAGATAATGTTATTATATCTGATGGATATTATTTTACTCTTCACGGGAAAAGGCAAAAGCATTCAAGTATAAAAATTTGTAAAGGTTCATATATAGTTATGCGTTCAAAATTAAATGGAGCTGCTTCTTTAGTAAATGAAAATATCCCACAAAATTCAAAAGCAGTTGGTGTACCAGTAAAAATTTCAATTATAATTCCTTGCAGAAATGAAAAAAAGTATATATCCGGATTTCTTGAAAGTGTTATTAAAAACGATTATCCAAAAGATGATTTAGAGATTTTTATTGTTGATGGCAAAAGCGACGATGGTACTCTGGAAATAGTTAGTGATTTTGCAAAGGATTATTCTTTTATCACTTTATTAATTAATGAAGAAAGAACTGTCCCGTATGCCTTGAATCAGGCAGTCGTTAAATGTACAGGTGAGTATATAATTCGACTTGATGTACATAGTAAAATTCCAGAAAATTATTTTTCTAAGTTGATCCAATCAGCAATTGAAACGGAGGCAGATAACACTGGTACAATTTGTATTACAGATATCAAAAACAAAAATCCAAAATCTTCAGCAATCAGAAAAGTATTGAGTAACAAATTTGGAGTTGGTAATTCGTATTTCAGAATTGGCACAGATAGAATTATGGAAGTTGATACAGTTCCATTTGGTTGTTACAAAAAATCTGTATTTATAGATTTTGGTTTGTTCAATGTCGATCTGAAACGTAATCAGGATATTGAATTAAATAAAAGAATAATCAAAGGCGGTGGCAAAATAATACTCTTACCTCAACCATACAGCATCTATTATGCACGTGAATCATTTAATGGTATTGCAAAAAATAATTTTGCTACAGGATTATGGAATATCTTAACTATCTACATTACTAAAGACTTTAATTCAGTTAGTCTTAGACATTTTATTCCGTTATTATTCTTACTGTCATTATTTGTTCCGCTTATTTTGATGGTTTTTAATGATTACTTTGGATTAATATCATTATTGAGCCTGATTAGCTATCTTATCGTAATTATTAGTGTAAGCATAAAAATTATAGATAAGACAACAACACTTTACAATTTGATTGTTGCTTTTATAGTTTTACATTTTTCGTATGGCTTTGGCTCTCTGATTGGATTATTCCAGCTGCATTTTCTATTTAAGAAAAATGAAATCGAATATTTATAAAAAATCAATTGCTTCCTTTTTGGAATGCAGTCCTGAGAAAATATTTCTTTATTGGAAGGGACGAGTTGCGCTTTATTCTATTCTTAAAGCAATGGAATTGGATAGGGAGGATGAAGTTATTATACCAGCTTTAACCTGCGTTGTTGTTCCAAATGCTATAATATACGCCGGATTAAAACCTGTTTATATTGACGTTGAGAAAACAACTTTCAATATGAATATATCACTAATTGAATCAGCAATCACAGAAAAAACAAAAGTTATTGTTTGCCAGAATACTTATGGACTTTCATCAAATATTGAAGAAATATTAACGATTGCAAAAAAATATAATCTTTATACGATAGAAGATTGCACACATGGTTTTGGAGGATATTACAATGGTAAACCGAATGGTTCTTATTGCGATGCTGCGTTTTATTCGACTCAATGGAACAAGCCATTTTCAACAGGGATAGGTGGTTTTTTATATGTCAGTAATGATGAATTGTTTTATAAGGTGAAAAAACTTGAGTCAGAAAAAATTAAACCAGGAATGGGCGAGATCAGTTTATTAAGATTCTTATTATTATTCAGAAAATTTGCTGTAAATAAATTTACTCAACCGCTATTAGTAGCATTTTACAGATTTTTAAGCAATAAGAATTTAATTCTTGGTTCTAATCAGGGGAATGAGTTAAATTCTATAAACAAACCTGAATCGTATTTTAAAGATATTTCAAAAACGCAGATTAAAGCTGGGATTAAGAGCCTTGGCAGATTGAAAAGAATAAACGAATTAAGATTAAAAAATGCAAAAGACTATACGGATTTTCTTAAATCAGAGAATAAAAATCATGTTGAAGAAAAATATTTCAAAAATCATATGTTTCTGAAATATCCATTATTAGTCAAAGATAGAAAATTGTTTAATGATTCTGCAAGAAAGATGAAAATTACTTTAGGTGATTGGTTTATATCTCCGTTACATCCGGTCGAAGATGATTTAAGTAAATGGTTTTTTATAAGTACTGAATATCCGGTCGCCTGTCAGATTGCTAAAATTATAGTCAACCTTCCGACGGATATACGAAATAATAATAGGGTTATTCAGTTTCTGAAGAAAAATCTTGAGAATATTTATTGACTTCGTTTTTTTGTTATAAAAAAGTGTAAGCTGATTTTGAAAAATTAAATAAATCGTTATCTTTGACTTCATTTTTGAGGAATATTGTAATTTTAGGAAGTAACTTTTACTTACTGAATCTTATTATTATCTTTTAATTGTATTTACAACAAAATTTTTATGAATAAAGATTACTTATTATTCCACAAACCATTTATCTCTGAAGAAGAAATTAATGAAATGGTTGATACTTTACGATCTGGCTGGCTTAGCATGGGACCTAAAACTATCAAGTTTGAAGAAGAGTTTAATAAGTATATCGGTGCAAAAAAATCTGTTGCTGTTAATTCATGGACCGCAGCCGGTCATTTAACCTTAGAAGCTTTTGGAATTGAAAGAGGAGATGAGGTTATTGTGCCTACAATGACTTTTCCTGCTACTGCAGAAATTGTTTGCTACTTTGGTGCAAAGCCTGTAATAGTGGATGTTGATGAAGACACACTGAATATTTCACTTAAAGAAATTGAGAAAGCAATCACACCAAAAACAAAAGCAATTATTCCGGTTCATTATGGCGGACAGCCTTGCGACCTTGATGAAATACAACAAATTGCAAAAGCATATAATCTTAAATTGCTTGAGGATGCAGCTCACTCTTTACCTGCAACATATAAAGGGAAAAAAATCGGAACAATCTCAGATGTAACTTGTTTTAGTTTTTATGCTACTAAAACACTTTCTACCGGCGAAGGTGGAATGATATGTACAAATGATCTGGAGATAGCGGAGCGTTGTGCAATCATGCGTTTACATGGTATTAATAGAGATGCCTGGAAGAGATATAGCGAATCTGGTTCCTGGTATTATGAAGTTGTGGCTCCCGGATACAAATATAATTTTACTGATTTACAAGCATCATTAGGTTTACCTCAGCTTAAAAAAGTTGATATGATGTGGGAATCCAGAAAAGGTATTGCAGCAAAATATTATGAAGCATTCAAAGATTTGGATCTATTGACTTTACCAGTTATAAAAAGTGATAGAGAATCATCCTGGCATCTTTTCCCTGTCAGGTTAAATCTGAATATGTTAACAAGAAATCGTGCTCAGATTATTGAAGAACTAAAAGCTAATAATGTGGGTGTCGGTGTTCATTTTATGCCCGTTCATCAACATCTTTATTATAGTGAAACATTTAAGCTGGATGATAAAAATTATCCTGTAGCATCTGCTGCTTTTCCAAGATTAGTGTCCTTGCCAATATACCCCGGTATGACTGAACAAAGTGTTGAAAAAGTTATTACAGTAGTAAGAGAAGTGTTAAATAAATATCGAAGATAAATTTTCTTGTATGGGAAAACAGGGAAGTTGCTTAAAAAGATT
>Ga0226835_1001342_pt1 | contig 13859 bp, 10 predicted proteins | sample LAC_MetaG_1_FD_163627 | JGI IMG/M metagenome (GOLD analysis project Ga0226835, IMG submission 163627) | Anaerobic ammonium oxidizing microbial communities from anammox membrane bioreactor (MBR) in UC Berkley, California, United States -... | ecosystem: Engineered > Bioreactor > Anaerobic >...
CGGGCCAGAACGTGTACTCCCGCTACCTGTGGAATGGCAGCTGCGCGGTCGACGGCCGCAACCCCTGGGAGTACCCGGCCAGCTGCTGGCGCCTGGGCTACTCCTACGAGCTGGGCTCCAGCGCCGAGCTCGACCCCAAGTTGGACCCTGCCTACATGGATGAGTTCACCCTGGGCTTCGAGAAGCGACTGTCCAACCTCTACGCCGCCGGCATCAACTTTGTTTTCCGCAAGCAGGACGACATCATCGACTGGTACGACCCCGAGGCCAGCGGCTACTACTACATCACCAATCCGGTTCGCCAGGCGCGTGCCGACGGCTACGACATCCCCAACAAGTACATGGAGTACCAGGCGATGACCCTGGAGCTGCGCAAGCGCTTCGGGCCCGACGGCTTCCAGTTCCTGGCCAACTTCACCTACGCCTTCAAGGACGACACCTGGTCCGCCAGCTGGCGGTCGGTGGGTCCCTGGGTCTTCACCATCCCCGAGGCCATGGACAAGAACTGGTACGGCCGCACCAACTCCAAGAAGCTGTTCAAGGTGGCTGGATCCTACACCTTCCCGTGGAAGATGGTGGTGGGGATCAACGGCTACTGGGACGAGGGGAACCTCTACACCGCCACGACGCCCGGTGTCTACGGGTCCATCCCCCTCGAGAAGCGCGGCTCCTCGAAGGTCGGCAGCAACTGGGAGTCCGACTTCTACCTGGAACAGCCGTTCAAGGTCGGACCCGTCACCCTGGCGGGCTACTTCAACGTCTTCAACATGTTCAACAACCAGCAGGTGACCGGGCGGGGTAGCAACTCGGCAACGCCCAGCACCTTCCGCCTCCCCACCGCGTGGCAGTCGCCGCGCTCGGTGCAGTGGGGCATCAAGATCGAGTACTGACGCCTGTTTCTCGTCGTGGTTTCGACCCGGGGGCGCCTGCGTCCCCGGGTTTCTTCTTGTTTTCGAGGGAGAGCCCCCCCGTCCAGCGGGCGGCCTTCATACCCCCCCATGCCTCCCCGACCCATCTCCCCCGGCAGCTCGGGCGAGCCCTGCAAGGAACTTGCCCGTCCCCCCTCTGCCATTCCTCCCGTCGCGCACGGCACGCTCCGGCACACATCGTGCGACTGCCATCCGGCTATACTGCCGTCATGCCCCACCGCATGCGGGTGGCCGAGATCATGACCCGCGAGGTCCTCACCCTCGCCGAGGACGACACCCTTGCCGACGCCCGCCGCCTCATGGAGCGCGCCGCCATCCGCCATCTGCCGGTAGTGCGCGACGGCGCCGTGGTGGGCGTTCTCAGTCACCGGGATCTGCTGGCGGCCTCGTTCTCCCTCTTCGCCGACGTCTCGCCACAGGAGGAACGACGGGTGCTGTCGCGCATCCCGGTGGGCGAGGTCATGCGCCAGGCACTTGTCATTCCCCCTGAGACGCCCGTGCCAGAGGCCGCCCGGATCATGCTGGAACGCAAGCTGGGCTGCCTGCCCGTCACCGATGACGAGGGCCGCTTGCTCGGCATCATCACCGAGGCGGATTTCGTGCGCCTGGCGGTGCGCCTGCTGGAGCTTCTCCAGCCACGGGGAGAACCATCCCGCCCCGACCTGCGTTGAAAAACCTTGGAGAAGGATGCCGATGCCCCGACCTCGACTGACCCTCGTTTCGGTGTTGGCCCTCGCCTCGCTGGCCGGCGGCTGCCACAGCCCCTCCTCTCCGCTCGCGGAACATAAAGAGACCACGACCTTCCCCGCCGCCGACGGCAAGCTGGTGCGGATCGAGCTCACTTCCCTCGATCCCGAGATCCTCGTGGCTGCCGGCGACTCCATTACCGTCGAGGTCAACCTCTCGGCGCGGGCGGGATCCCGAGCCGCCGCGGCTCGCTGGGTGGAGCGCCGCCGGCCGCGCATCGATGACTCCCCGGCGGCGCTGGAGATCCGCGCCGGTCGCCGCGCCGGAGCGTTCTTCGTGGGCTCGCTGCGCACCTCCTCCCAGCTGCGCGTCGTCCTTCCCCCCACCTGCCGACTGGAGGTCACCACCTCCTCCGGAGACGTTCGCATCGATGGCACCGAGACGCTCTCCTCCCCGGTGCGGGTGGCCACCACCTCGGGGGATGTGACCGTGCGGGGCGGCGTCCGCACCCTGGAGGTGAAAACCACCTCCGGCGACCTGCGGCTCTCCGGCAAGGAGCTGGAGAATTTACAATTGCGCTCGACCTCCGGGGACGCGACGGTGCGCGCCCCGCTACGCTCCCTCCTCGCCGACACCACCTCCGGTGATCTGCGGCTCGAGGGGCTGACAGGGAGCCTCTCCATACAAACCACCTCTGGCGACGTACGCGCCGAGTGGGCTTCCCTTTCCCCGGATACGAGAATTCGCGTTGGTACCACCTCTGGAGACGTGCGTCTTCGCCTGCCCTCGCTGGCAGATCTGACTGGCGAGCTGCGCACCCGCACCGGCAACGTCCGTACCCAGGCCTCCGGGCGATGGGAGCGAAAGGACCGCCACTACGTGCTCCTCCCCGCGCCGCCGGAGGCGCCACCCGCCGAGGCGCCTCCCGGCCGCGCCGGCTCCACCGTCGAGGTCTCCACCCGCTCGGGTGACATCTCGCTGCGTCAGACGTAGCTCATCACCGCCACGGACACATTCACGGTCACGGACACGGACACGGGCACGGTCACGGGCACGGTCACGGACACGGTCACGGACACGGTCACGGTCATCGGGCCGGCCGAGGCAAATCGCACCGACCGTTTGGGCGGGCCAGCGGCCCGCGCACCCAGGCACAGTCACAGACACTGACACGGACACGGGCACGGACACGGAGGCGGGCACTGCCCTCGCCTCTGCGTTTCTGCCGCCGACTGGCTCCTCCGTCCGGTTTTTCGTATAACATTCGGTTTCGTGAATACTCGCCGCTACCCGTCGAGCGAGTCGTCGCGCTTTCTCCTGCCCGTCGGGGGCTTGCAGCGTCTGCGGTCCCGGCCCGGGCGCAGTGCCTTGCTGCTGCTCCTGGGCGCGCTGGCGGCGGCGGCAGCCCTGGCTGCCGCCCTCCGCTACATCGCGTCTTTTCAGCGACTGGACTTCGAGGCGACGGCGGCACCGGGTGGGTGTCTCGTCATTGGCGTGGAGCCCCGCTCCGGGGCCTCGCGCGCCGGGCTGGCCTGGGGCGATGTGATCACCGCCGTGGACGCGATTCCCGTCACTTCAGTGCGGGAGCTGGAACGCGCCATCTACTCCCAGCGGGTCACCATCTTGACCCTGGAAAGGGCCGGAAAGTCCCTCGACGTCGCCTACTATCCCCCGCCGGCGAGGGTGGACGTGCGCTACCTGCTGGTGTCCTTTGCCGCCATGTTCACCCTGGTGGTGGCCGTGCTGGTCTACGTTTCCAACCCTGTCGATCATGCCGGGCGCTTTCTCGCCCTGGCGGCGGCGCTGCTGGTGGGGGTGGCCATCCCGTTCCCCCATCGCCCTGATGTCGCCTGGCAGGCGCTCCTGCTGATCCGCGACCTGGGGCGCCTGGCACTCCCCCCCCTCCTGGTCACCTTTTTCGCCACCTTCCCCTCCCAGACCCTGGCCTGGCCGTGGCAGCTGGCGGCGTTTCTGCCCTCACTGGCGGTCGGTCTGACCCGGGTGGGGCTGGCCGCCGGCGTGCTGCCCCCAGTGCTGGGCAACGTGTTACTTCCGGAGGCCCTGGACGGGGTCACCGTGCTGCTGGTGATCGTGGGCGTGGTGGTGGCGGCACTGCTGGCGACCGGTTCCTATCTGCGCAGTCGCGACGACCCGACCCGGCGCCGGCAGGTAGAGTGGGTGGCGCTGGGGGCCGCCGCCGGATTCATCCCCTACCTGGTGCTCTCGCTGATCCCCCAGCTGGCCGGCGCCGAACTGGAGGTCCTCACCTGGATCTCGCTCCTCCCCCTCGCCCTGGTGCCGCTGGGGGTCGCCTCCTCCCTGCTGGAGTTTCGCCTGTGGGACCTCGAAGAGATCTCTCGCCAGGTGGTGGCCACCGGCACGGCCGTGCTGCTCGGGGGGGTGAGCTTTGCGCTGCTCAACTACGCCATCACCAGCTTCGGGTTCGAGCTGGGCAACTGGCGCAACCTGGTGGCGGTGGCCGGCGGCATCCTGCTGGTCGCCCTCGCCCTGCCAGCGCGGCGAGTGTTGCTGGGATTTCTGGAGCGACTCCAGTATCGGGAGCGACTGGCGGCGCGCCGGGCCCTCACCACCTTTGCCGAGGAAGCGGCCGGACACCGCGACCCCAAGGCGCTGTTCGCCCGCCTGTCGACGCTGCTCCAGCAGGCGCTGGCGGTGGATCGAGTGGTGACCTATATCGCTCGCTCGGGCAACCTCTACCCCTCGCCCGCCACCCCCGGCCTGCCGGTGCTGTCGCCCAGCCAGATCAGCGGACCATTCCCCACCGAAGCCGAGCAACCCCTCAAGGATGTCGGGTTGTGGCATCGCTTTCCCCTGGAGCGGGACGACCGCGTGGTGGGAATCCTGTACTGCGGCCGCCGCCCCGGCGGAATCCCGCTGGGCCACGGCGAACGTCGCCTGGTCTCGGCACTCGCCGCCCAGGCCGCCCTGGCGCTGGAAAATGCTCTGCTACTTGAGGATTTGCGTCGTCAACTGGAGGAGCACCGCCTGCTGGAAGGGTACCTGGAGCGCATCTTCGAGTCCTCGGCCGCCGCTCTGATCGTCTGCGACGCCCACGGCGCCGTGTTGCGCGCCAACCAGCGAGCGTCCGTCCTGCTGGGTCTCACCGGCGCCGGCGGCATCGCCGGCCGCACCCTGGCGGACCTGATCGAGCTGCCCGTCGAGTGGTGCCACGAGATCCCGGCATCCGCCTCGGGCGTTCCCGTCCGGCTCATCTCGTCGGGCGCCGTGCGCGAGGGCCTCATCTCCACGTCCGTGCTGGAGGTGGAGCCGGGGCGCTTTGACGGGCGCGTGGTCGCCATCGAGGACATCTCCGAACAGCTTCGCCTGGAACAGCGCCTGGCGCAGCAGGAGCGGCTCGCCGCCCTGGGCCGCCTGGCGGCCGGCCTGGCCCACGAGATCAACACGCCGGTGACGGGTATCGCCTCCTACGCCCAGTTGTTGCGTGATCTCACCCCGGCCGGTGACCCGCGCTCGCCGCTGCTGGAAAAACTGGAAGAGCAGGCCTTCCGGGTGGCTCGCATCGTCTCCAACTTACTCACCCTCGCCCGCCCCAGCGGCATCGAACGACAGACCGTCGACCTCTCGGCGGTGGCCCGGGAGGAGGCTGCCCAGATCCGCTCCGAGGCCGAGGGGCACGGGGTGCGGGTGGTCTGCCAGGCCGGGGATGGAATCACCGTCGAGGGCAACCGCGTGCAACTCGAGCTGGTGATCCACAACTTGCTGCGCAACGCCCTGCAGGCCACCCCCGCCGGCGGCGAGGTGCTGCTCCGGGTCGAGGGCAACGGCGAGATCGCTTCTGTCGAGGTGGCCGACACCGGCCCGGGGATTCCTCCGGCGCTGGGGAACAGGATCTTCGAGCCCTTCGTCACCACCAAGGAAGGGCGCGGCGGCACCGGGCTGGGGCTGGCGATCTCCCAGGACATCGTGCACGCCCACGGCGGCAGCATGCACCTCTCCTCCCGCCAACCCCAGGGCACCATCGTGAGAGTGCAGCTTCCCACCACAGGAGGTGGCCGATGAGGATTCTCATCGTCGACGACGAACCGGTGATGCAGGACGTGCTGGGCACCCTGCTGCGCCGCGAGGGATTCCAGGTAACCCAGGCGACCACCGCCGCCGAGGCCCTGCGGCAGGCGGACGAGCACGAAGTCGATCTGGTCCTGCTCGACCTCATGCTTCCCGACCGTCCGGGGCTGGAGGTGCTGAAGGATCTCAAGGCCCGCGACCCCGAGATGGTGGTGGTGGTGATCACGGCGTTTTCCTCGGTGGAGACCGCCATCACCGCCATGCGGGAGGGGGCGTTTCACTACATCCCCAAACCCTTCAAGAACCAGGAGGTCATCCTCACGATCCGAAAGGGGCTCGAGCAGCGCCGTCTGCGCCGCGAAAACCGCGCCCTGCGGCAGCGCCTGGCGGGCCTTGACAACCTCATCTGGCGCGGCCCGGCCATGCAACAGGTGGTGGAGCTGGTGCGGCGCGCCGCGCCCTCTCGCTCCAACATCCTGCTCACCGGCGAGTCGGGAACCGGCAAGGAGGTGGTGGCGCGGGCCATCCATCAGCTCTCCGCCCGCGCGGAGGGGCCGTTCGTGGTGGTCAACACCGGCTCGGTGCCGGCCGACCTGCTGGAGTCCACCCTCTTCGGCCACGTGCGCGGGGCCTTCACCGGTGCGGTGGCCAGCCGCCGCGGCCTGTTCGAGGTGGCCGACGGCGGCACCATTTTCTTGGACGAAATCGGCACCATCACCCTGTCCACCCAGGCCAAGCTGCTGCGCGTCATCCAGGAGAGGGAGTTCATCCCCGTCGGGGCGGAACAGACCTTGAAGGTGGACGTGCGCATCATTGCCGCCACCAACGCCGACCTCACCACCATGGTGAGCGAGGGGAGCTTCCGCGAGGACCTCTACTACCGGCTCAACGTCATCACCATCGAGTTGCCGCCGCTGCGCTACCGGCGCGAGGATATCCCGGCCCTGGCCAACCACTTCCTGCGACGCTTCGGGGAGGACAACGGCCGGCCCAACATCGCCTTGTCGCCCCATGCCATGGACGTCTTGCAGAACTATCACTGGCCGGGCAACGTGCGCCAGCTGGAGAACGTCATCGAACGCGCCGTGGTGCTGTGCACCGGCGACATCATCGACGTGGATCTGCTGCCGCAGGAAATCCTCCGCCCGCAGCCGACGCAGGTCAAGGAGCTGCCGGCCGAAGGTGTGGACCTCAAAGACGCGGTGAACCAGTACACCCGGGCTCTCATCGAGGCCTCCCTGGCCCGCTGCGGCGGCGTGCAACGGCGAGCCGCCCAGCTCCTCAAGGTGCGTCCCTCCACCCTGCACGAGATGATCCGCCGCCTGGGCATCGAGACGGAGAGTGAGGAGCAGGGGTGACCGCTGAGCGAAGGGCGTGAGATGGGCCTCGACGCGCCCCGGTGATCGGAGTGGATGGGCAGGGAATCCCACCCCGGCGCCCCCCGTTGCCCGGGACGTCGGGCCTCTCCCTTGCCCGACGCGGAGGACATCATGCCCCTGCCCATCGACTGGTCCAAGCTGACTCCCCAGGACATTCTGGATATCGCCGCCTTCATCGAGCAGGAAGCGCAGGAGCGCTATCTGCTCTTCGCCGACCACCTGGACCGTCAAGGCGAATCCGAGGCTGCCGGGTTCTTTCGCCTCATGGCCGAGCTGGAGGGCGTCCACGGCGCCCAGGTGAGCCACCGGCGCGCGGCGCGCTTTGCCGATCTGCCGGGTCACATCCAGGATGCGGTGGAGTGGGACGTGGAGGGCCCCGCGCTGGACCGCAACGTCAGCACCCTGACGATCCACGACGCCTTTGCCATGGCGCTGGCCTCGGAGGAGCGGGCGCGCGACTTCTTCGCCGAGGCCTGCGACCACCTGGTCGATGAGAAGACTCGTGACATGCTCGCCGAGCTGCACCGCGACGAGGTGTCGCACGTGCAGATGCTCCAAGAGATGCGCGCCCGGCTGCTGCCGGCGCCGGAGGCGATCCCGGCGTAGCGGAGCCCCTGCCGGTACGTCGTCATGGCGGCGGCGCAGAGGCGACCGGCTGAAGCATTTGGAGCTGACACAGCTGATGAAGACGGCGGGGCGCCCAGACCCCCCGCCGTTCCCTGATCCGATCCCCGAAAACTGCCGCGCTACGACGTGGGCGTGTCGAGGGGCGCCGGCGTGGGTGCCGGACGGGTGAGCGCCGCGGGATCCTCCAGCAGCTCGGCCACCCGCGCGCCGTCCACGGCCAGTGCGCCGCTGCGGCCGGCCACCACGGCGAGATTCTCCCCGGGGCCGGCGCCGGCAAAGAACTTGACGTCGACCTCGGCGCCGTCGTTGGTCTTCACCTCCACGCTGCCGACCGGCTCACCCGTTGGCAGGGGACGATCGAAGGCCACCACCTGCAACTCTGAAAGGATGGTCAGACGCCTTGACACCGCCCCGTAGTCCACCTCGGCCCCGCCGGCCTTCCACACCCCCTCCACCCGCCGCAGCTCCGCCGACTCGCCACCGTGGGAGATCTTCAGCGACTCCGCCGCCCAGGGCTGGAGGGCCACCAGCTTGGGGGAACGCCACTGGGCGAGGTTCGCCGACAGACGCGCGACGGCGGTGGCATCCACCCAGAACGCCCGCTCGCCGCGCCGGCACGCCACCTGTTTCGAGCCGTCCTGGTCGCGCTCGGCACCGAAGGCCAGCTGCAGTGGCGGGCGGTCGTCCCGTCGCACCACCGTGAGGGTGAGGCGCGGCGGGTCGAGGCCGAGGGCCGCCAGATCGGGAGCGGTGTCGAGGAACTCCCGGATGCGGGCGGCGTTGAGGTCGCCCACCAGCCCCTCGACCCGCTCCCGGTCCGCGAGATCCTGGATCGGCTCGGTGATGGTCCACATCCCGGCGCCCCGGGCCAGCACCACCTGCCCCTCCGGCGCCCGCAGCGACAGGGAGGCCACCTCCGAGGACAGCAGCCGCGCCAGCTCCGACGACCGCCAGCGGGAGAGGTCCCGCTCCAGGTCGCTGCCCACCCACTTGCTCACCAGCAGCACCGCCTCCCCGTTGGTCAGGGCAGCGCGGGTGGTGCCAAAGGGCAGCTCCGCGCCCAGCTTCAGGTTGAAAGTGCCGCCCTTGCTATCCATTAGGGTCACCGACAGCGGTGGTGGCGCCAGCCCGTAGTCCTCGAGTTTCACCTCGGCGAGGGGGAGGGTGCGCTCGGCGCGCAGGTTGGCGAGGGAGGCAAGCACGCTCGATACGGCACTCTCGTCGGCGGCATCGGCGAGGGGTTGCTCCAGCCGCCACTCGCCGTTCTGCTTGGCGAGCACGAAGCGGCCCGCCGGCCCCTCGATGGTCATGGCGGTGATCTGGTCCTGCTCGAGGTTCGGGAAGACCTTGTCCTGGCGTTCCTTCTTTTCTTCGGTGGTCGGGGCGTGACGCTCGACGAAGTAGATGAACGCCCCCAACCCCACCACCACCACCGCCAGCGCGATCAGACGTCCCGGACGCATGAGGAAGCCACCTCCCTCTCTAGCGGCGGCGCCGCCACCATACGATCACGCCGACGGCAATCGCCAGTCCCGGCAGGCCCACCAGGGAGATCAGCGTGATCGTCCGCATCTGCGCCTGGGAGAGGAACAGCGACACCTGCTCGGGCTGGCGCGGGGCGATGCCCAGGGCGGCCTCCCGCTGCACCAGCCACCCCACCGCGTTGAGGGCGAAGGAACGGTTGCCGGCGTTGACCAGGTAGTCGTTGGTGAGGAAATCCGCGTCCCCCACCACCACCAGCCGCCATGCCGGCTTCGTCTCGCCCTCGGCCTGCGCCGCCACCGCCAGGGAGACGGGACCGGCAACGTCGGTGCTGTCCTTGCCCGCCTGCCCGGAGGACAGCAGGCGGGACAGATCGGTCTCGCCCCAGCCCGCCTCCGAGGTGGTGAGGAGGATGCTGGAGGACGCCCCCTCGGCCTCCACGGTGGTCACCGCGCGCGCCACCGGCAACAGCACGGCCAGCCCATCGAGCCCGGTGGTCACCGGGTGGGAGCGGAAGTCCGAGGCGTACACCGCCGACAGATCGAAAAACGGCAGGCGTCGCGCCGGATCCACCACCACGCTGTTGACCGACTTGACGCCGTGCGCCTCCAGAAGCGGCTCCAGCCCCGAGGGCTGCTGCTGGCCGCCCAGCATGGGGTCGAGCAGCACCAGCAGCCGGCCGCCGTTGCCCAGGAAGGTCGCCAGCGCCGACTTCTCCACCTCCGTGTAGGGCGCCGTGGGCCCGGCGATCACCAGCGCGTCGCACCCTTCGGCCACCTCGCCGCCGAAGAGGGTCACCGACTCGGCCTGGATGTTGTCGCGCAGCAGCGCTTCCTTGAACTGGGACAGCCCGTCGCGGCTGAAGTCATCCAGGGGACGCTCGCCATGGCCGGAAACGAAGCAGACCTTCGGCTGGCGCGGGTTGTCCACCCCCAGGATGGCCGAGGTGAACTGTTCTTCCCCCTTGAACCCCTTCATGCGCGGTTGCTGCCCCATCTGGAAGCCGGAGTAGTCGTACTCGGCCAGCTGGTCCGAGGTGACGTACTTCTTGCGATCGGCGGCGGCGAACACCACGGTGTTGGCGGCGGAGACGCCGAACTCCTGGGCCAGCTGCTGGGTGCGCAGCGGCTCCCGGTCGGGGTCGATGAACTCCACCTTGATCTTGGGCGAGGCCGCCGCGTAGCGCTGCAGCAGCTCCTTGGTGTCCTCGAACAGGGGGGTCTGGGGGGTCATGAAGACGATGACCCGCACCTCGTTCTGCAGCCCCTTCAGGGTGGACAGCGTCTTGTCCGATAGTGTGTACATCTTTGCGGCGGTCCAGTCGGCCCGGTAGTAGTGCCGGTACCCCAACCAGTTGACCATGAGGGTGAGGGCCACCGCCAGAACGATGGCAATGGCCGTGGTAGACGTGGTGAGAATCCTGGCCCGGCTCACGGCTCACCTCCACTTCCGGGCTTCGACGACCTTCACCGTCAGGAACAGGAACAGGCCGGCCAGCGACAGCTGGTAGACGATGCGGCGGGTGTCCACGAGCCCGCGGGCGAAGTCGTCCATGTGGTCCCACAGGTTCATGTACCCCAGCGCCCCCTTGAGCGCCGGATTGGTGGCCAGCTGCTCCATCAATCCCATGGAGAACAGCACCACCAGCACGGCAAAGGCGAAGATCGCCGCGACGATCTGATTCTTCGTGAACGCCGAGGTGAACAGCCCCACCGAGGCGAACAGTACCCCCAGGAGGGCAATGCCCAGATACCCCGAGGCCACCTTGTAGAGGTCGATGGCGGCGTGCTGCTTCAGGATCACCACGTAGACCACCGTGGGCAGCCACAGGAACAGGTAGAAGATGAACGCCGCCAGGAACTTCCCCATCACCACCTGACCCTCGCTGACGGGCGCCGTGAGCAGCACCTCCAGGGTGCCGGAGCGCCGCTCCTCGGCGATGAGGCGCATGGTGATCACTGGCACCACGAAGAGCAGGAACAGCCAGAAGAAGATCGTCCCGCCGAAGAACAGCTTCAAGGGGGTCATGGCCTGGGTGCGGGGGTCGTTGAGGTAGGCCATGATGAGCCAGAAGACGTAGCCGTTGAAGAACAGGAAGGCGGTCAGGACCACGTAGGCGAGGGGTGACGAGAAGTACGCCACCAGCTCGCGGTGGATCAGAGCCAACGTCTTACGCATCGACGTTCTCCTCCTCGGACGTGCCGGACACGGTGGTATCGCGCATGGTCAGGCGCAGGAAGACATCCTCCAGGGACGGCGTGGTTTGCCGCAACTCCAGCAGGGTCCATCCATGCTCCACGGCCAGGCGAAACACCTCGCGGCGCAGGTCACCCCCCTCCAGGGTGAGGCGGAAGCGACCGTTGCCGTCGCCGCTCACCTTCGCCACCCCGGGCAGGGCCGCCAGCGCCACCTGGGCATCGGCCTCCGGGGCCTCCAGCTCCACCAGCAGCTCGGCGGCGCCGGCGGCGGCGGTGCGCAGTTGCTCCGGGGTGCCGTCCGCCACCAGTCGACCGTCGTCGATGATGAGCACCCGGCGACACACCTGCTCCACCTCTGGCAGGATGTGGGTGGAGAGGATCACCGTGTGGTCGCGCCCCAGCTCCACGATCAGCTCGCGGATCTTGACGATCTGGCGCGGGTCCAGGCCCACCGTGGGCTCGTCCAGGATGAGCACCCGCGGCCGGTGAATCAGCGCCGAGGCGAGCCCCACCCGCTGCCGGTACCCCTTGGACAGGGTCCCGATGAGCTGCCGGCGCACCTCGCCGATCATGCAGCGGTCGCTCACCTCATCCAGGCGCTTGCCCACCTCGGCGCGCGGCACCCCCTCCAGGGCGGCGCGGTAGCGCAGGTACTCCTCCACCCGCATTTCCGGGTAGAGGGCGACGTTCTCCGGCAGGTAGCCGATCTGAGCCCGCACCCCCAGGGGATCCCGGTCCAGGTCGATCCCCGCCACCCGCACCGTGCCGGCGGTGGCCGGCAGGAAGCCGGTGATCATGCGCATGGTGGTGGTCTTCCCGGCTCCATTGGGGCCCAGAAACCCCAGCACCTCCCCCTCCGGTACGAAGAACGACACGCGATCCACCACGTCCCGGGTGATGAACCGCTTGGTCAGTCCCTCCACTTCGATCATGTCTGCTCCTCCGCTCTCGCCAGCGACACACGCCCACCGCACCCGGCGCGCGCCGGCTATGGTAGCAAGCAAACCGTCTGCCAGTTCGCATGACGGCAACACCGTCCGGAGGCGCCAAATCGGCGCACCGGCGAGGGCGCTGGCGAGGTCACGCACCACGGCGTTCCACCGGGTCGTGGTCCGCCGCCGCGGGGGCGACGTCTCGTACTCTCCATCACGGAAATTCGACAGTGAGAGTCGTACCATGTGTGGTGAGGAGGTTGCTGGAGTGATCGGCCGGCTGACCGCCGTTGTGAGTCTGTCCGTGGCTGGCGTGAGCTGGGCCACCACGGTGGTGCCGCCCCGGCATCTCGGGGACCTGGCCGCGCAGGCCCAGGTGGTGATCCTGGCCGAGGCTGCAGCCAGCCAGGTGACGGCGCGGGGTCCGCTGCTGTGGACCTCCACCCGCGTCGTCACCCTCGTCTCCCTCAAGGGGCCCCTGGGTCCTACAGCGGAGGTGACGGTGACGGTACCGGGAGGCGCGCGCGGCGGGCGCGGCTGGGCGGTGGCCGGAGCTCCCCGGTTCTCACCCGGAGAGGTCTATCTCCTCTTTCTGGACGCCGCCCCCGACGGCTCCTGGCGACCGCGCACCATGGCCTACGGGGTGCTCGAGCGGGTGTCCGGCCGCCGCGGCGCGGTCCTGCTGGCGCCGGTGGAGCAGGCCCATGACGTGGAGCTCCTCCCCCGCCCGGATGGCGTGGTGGTGGAGACGCCGGGGGTTTACCACCAGGACCGCCTGCTGGCTCACCTGCGGGAGGTGCTGGCCGGGCGCGCCCCCTGGAGCGCGGCCCAGGCTCTGGCCACCGCCGCCGAGCGCGCCGGCTACCGGCCCGCCGCGCCGCCCCCCGGCTGCGAGTTCATGGCCTCCGGCGGCCAGAAGATCCGCTGGCGCGACTTCGATACCGGCGGGCAGGTGGGGATCTTCTGGCAGTCCCCCGGCGACGCCTCGCTGCCCCCCGGGACCACCCCCGACCGGGTGCAGCGGGCGGTGACCACCTGGAACGGCATCCCCGGCAGCAACCTGAACGTGCGCAACGACGGCCCGACCAGTTACTCCCTCACCTGCACCGGGGGGCAGGACACCCCCGGCCCCGGCGATCGAGTCATCGTCTTCAACGACCCGTGCAGTGACATTCCCGACCTGGTGGGCTGCTCGGGCACGTTGGGGTTCGGCGGCCCCTGGTTCGGCGGCAGTCACACCTTCGACGGTGCCACCTGGTACACCGCCTCCAGCTGGTTTGCGGTGATCAACAACGGCGCCGGCTGCATCGACTCCTACAACGACGGCTACCGCCGCATGCTGGCCCACGAGCTGGGGCACGGGCTCTGTTTCGGCCACCACCCGGACAGCCAGGCGCTCATGTACGCCATGCTCACCGCCACCAACGACCTCAACGCCACCGACCGCACCTGCGCCGCCTACCTCTACCCTGGCACCCCTCCCCCCGTCACGCCCACTCCCACACCGACGCCCACGCGCACGCCCACCCCCACGCCAACTGCCACACCGGGTGGCCCACCGCCCACCTCGACGCCCAC
>Ga0226835_1001343_pt1 | contig 13855 bp, 16 predicted proteins | sample LAC_MetaG_1_FD_163627 | JGI IMG/M metagenome (GOLD analysis project Ga0226835, IMG submission 163627) | Anaerobic ammonium oxidizing microbial communities from anammox membrane bioreactor (MBR) in UC Berkley, California, United States -... | ecosystem: Engineered > Bioreactor > Anaerobic >...
TCAAAGGAGACCAACAAGGGTTAGAGGAAATGCCAGCGTCGCTACGCTCCGACTACCCCATAAAAACCTGCTTGGCAGGTGGCCGAATCGCTCCGGAATGGCCGGCCGTTTTGAGCGGAATACACAAGAGATGCGCTAAAGCCCGAGAAGGCTGCGTGGCTGGCTGCTGCTTACCTGGCAGACTATGTCGAGACGCAGGAAGCGTCAGGGGTAAAATCGATTTCTCATCACGATCTGATTAAGAGTTACAACCCAGGCGCTAACCAAAAGGAACAATTTGATTTAGTGAAGAAACAAATACTGCATATTAAGCGGCATCATCCCTTGTTCGTGAACGAATAAGTCGGATAGACAGTCTTGCTGTGGCGACAAGAATAGATACAAGGAGTCCAGCTGGTAAGCCCATAACGACAGCATGAACCCCCCAGGCTGAGACGTCTTGTAACCGCCTGTGTTCTTCCATTTCAACTGCTTTCTCAGTCGGAATGCCTGGATACTGTTGATCGAGTCCCATACTTCTAACGCCAGAATCGGAGACATAAACGAAATGATACCCAATGGTGGCAATAAAAAAAGGGACAAAAAAGGAAAGTAGAAGCCATCTAAAACGGCGCCACCAGCTTTGTTTTTCGTTATTACCTTGCACTTAGAGTCACTCCTTATTTAGTATCATTTTGAGGGCGGCGGAGCCGGGGGTAAGAATACAGAATCCTTCTTTTCCTTGTCAGGTGGGGCTTGAGGGTCACGGAACGGTGTGTCTTCTTGCTTTGAAGGATTGAGTATTTTCTTGATTTTTGCGAACTGCTCCCACTTGATTTTGTAGTACCAGGTGTCGTCGATGTAGTTCATATGTCGCTGATAGTCTATATTTACGAGGATATCGATTTCCTTTTTCAGAGCCTTGATATCGCCGTCTCTTATAGAGTATTTGTCTGCATTGAAGTTCTCGGGTCTCCATTCAGGAGGCGGCATGGCACGTCCGAAGGGACTTTTGTGGGTTTCTGGTTTCGGTTTTTCTCCAGGCTTGCCTATTGCCGGGGCTGTAAAGACAAGTATGACAAGGGCGATCAGGCAGGAGGTTCTCATTATCACTTGCTCCGTTGATTGAAGATATGTGGATACTTTTGCAAGATGCTTGGGCCGAGCAAGGAGCCTCCGCTCTGGTTTGATTTACTCGGTAATTTCAAGCTGGGTGGAGTAGTTCCTGAGCCCCAGGGGTTCTTGTCTCTTGAATAATGCCAGGGATTGGAGAGATCATCGATGGTTGTGGGCCCTTTCGTCAGCCGGTCAATCTTCTTTTTGGCGTCGTCACGTAGATTCTGGTTCTTCTTGTAGTCCGCCATTGCTTCGTTGTATTGTGCTTTGATATTGCCACCGGTGGCACCGATATTTATCATCGCCTGGAGCTCGTCGAGCTTTCTCTTGTATTTATCCATCTGGCCCTGATAATAGGCGATTGCTCGATTGAGTTCATCAATCTGCTTTTGGGTCTCGCCGATGTACTCTGCCGGCATTGGTGTCTTGTCGTCGGGATAGTGAGGGCTGTCATCGTAGCGGTCTGAGTTATTGTTGCGATCCCTGACTGCCTTAAGGAGCTTTTTATAGACAGTATCGAATGGTGGTCGCCATTTCTCGCAGGATGCCAGAGTTGGTTTCTCGCCTGTGATTCTTGTTACGACAGCTTGCTTGTCTTTCTGGTACGCCTGCCATTTCGCCTCGAAGTCACTTCGGAGCTTTCCGTATTCATCGTTGAAAGAGCTGTACAGGTCGCCAGTCTTGTAAGCGCCTTGACTGAGATGAGCATAGGCGAAGTTACCGAGAAACCAGACCAGGCATGCAAGAGCCAACTTCCAGTAGAGCGCAGTCTTGTTTGCCTCCTGATTGAATTGATAGGAATCCTGGAGGTCCTGGGCAAACTGGGCTTCTTCCTGCCTTTGTGCTGTAGCAGCAGCGGCAGCTTGAGCTTGGGCCTCAGCTGCTCTTCGAGCTTCATCCGCCTCCTGGGCACGCTGAGCATCGCGCCTTCTTGCTTCTGCGGCCCTCTGTTCGACATCGTCCTGGTGCTGTTGGGTCGCATCTGGACTTGGAGCTGGACCCGTGTGGCTCGCTGTGGGGTTCGGATCGCAGGCACAGCCGTTTTCTTTATGATCTTCTTGAAAGTGCTTTCTCAAGACATCGCGAGCGTGGTTGATCTTTTTCAGCTCGGTCTCTGCCTTTTCTTTCCTCTTGCCTTTGTAGGTATCAGGATGAAGACCGGCAGCCAGAATCTGGTGTTTTTCTTTCACCTCGTCCCAGGAGGTTCCGGCTTTGAGTCCCAGTGCGGTAAAGGCATCGTGGAGGTCGGAAGTCATAAGCGGTGCCTCCTTTTGAAGGCTTGCCATTCGGCTATCTCTGCTTCTCCCCTCTTGACTCTCTCCTTGAATTCGCTGATTTGATCTGCGTTTCGTTGCTTTTCTTTATCGTAGTGATGCCGCCTTTCCTCAATGGTGCTGTTGATTCCGGTCGTAAAGGAGAGCATCGCAAGGCCGGTTATGACCAACAGGACAAGCGGCGGTCCGGGTTTGTAAGTTCTCGGCCGGTCTGATTCGAGGTCTTCGCCTTCTCCCAGGTTGGTGATTATTGCATTCATTGTCGAGGTGATCACTTCATCGCAGGCAAAAGGATTCATGCTGCCGACAGTTGGCGTCCATTCGACAGTAACGATGGTGGTGTCTTCGCCGGCGTCCTGAAACCAGACTTCTATCTGCAGGGAGTGCTGGAAGGTATCGGTTACGGTAGTAACGCTGATATTGGTAGGTCCGGTGCCGTGTCCGTCGATTCTTGTATTTTTCTCTGTCCAGGTTATCTGTGCTTTGATGTGTCGCTCTCCAGGATCACGAGCCAGGTAACTCCAGCGCTGTGACTGGACGGTGTTGAGATCGAGTACGCCTGTTACAGCCTTGAATGCTTTCGGCAGTGATAACCGGTATTTCTTCTTTCGCGGCCGGAGCTTGTTGAACCGGTCTTCTTTGTGCTGCAGGAAGAAGAACCAGGTCACCCATGCACCCGCGACACAGGCGATAAGAAAATGGGGACCGGATGGAATGAGCGGCTTCAGTAGTTGATCCACTACTATCATTGCGCCAATTCCTAGAATCACGCCTACAATTGCCATTCGTCGTCACCGTAAGGGGTTTGCTTGTCTTCTATGTCAGGCTCTTTCACTGCCCTGTCGCGCTCTCGCTCGTCCTGGGGCCTTGGCGGATCTTCCCTTGTGTCCACTTCTTTGGCAGATGTTGACTGAGTTTCAGATTCATTAGGAGGAATCGCTTCCTCTGTCGGTGCGTGTGAATCATCCGTCTTGTCATTCTTTTTCGAGCGATGGCGATTCTTGATGAAGTCGCTTATCTCATGCTCTTCACGCTCGGGTGGTGGATAGCCGGTAGCGTGTTGGTAGATCCCCGGAGCAAATTTCTTGACCTTGAGGGGTCCGGTATCTGGCGTGAAGACTATGACTTCATCCATCGGGAGATTTATGAGTTCGTCCGGAGTCATCAGGTTTCTTCCATAGATGTGCTCTTGCACTTTGCCGGTGTCCGTCACTGTGCGCTCTTCTACAGTCGTCCGGCCCAGGGCATCGCTGAGCTGTTTTGCTTCCTTGAAATTTTTCTGCCTGAAATAGATCTGCGTGCCAGGCTGATCGATGATGATGCTGGCTTTCTTGCTGCCGTATACCTCATCGAGCTGGCTGTAGTTCTGAAATCCCAGGACCAGGCTGATCTCCATTTTTCTCACGATAGAAAGAACATCCTGGATCCCTGGTATGTAGCCAAAGTTGGTGAACTCATCGAGGAAGAGTGCAAGTGGCCGCTTCATTCTTTTCTTGAGCTTGAGCAGGATATCGAGGAGGTAGTTGAATACGAGCGCAGCAACTATCTTCGAATCCGGGTCGCGAACCGGCACTGACAGGTAGATTGTGAATAATTGGTTCTCCAGGACCTTCAGGTCGAGGTCGGTCGTGGCGGTCAATTCCATGATCTCGTCTGTCTGCCATGGGGTCAGCTTAGCGACTAGACCGGCAGCTACGCCGCGCCTGAAATTCTCGCTCGTGTTGTTGTACCAGCCCCAGTACTCCTCGACTGCCAGAGCGGATGGACTGTTCTGGATTATCCCCGGGATATTGTCGACGCCCTTCATAAGCAATGAGCGGATGTATCCGAAATGCCCCTGATCTGGCGGAGATGCCGCGGCATGGAGGATGAGAGGATAGAGCAGCTGCTTTTCAGACAGATCCCATGTCTTGTCGGCTCGCTGAGTATCGCCGTGAGCGCTGATGATAAGCTCTGCTATCTTCTTTGCCATGCCCGTCATCTTGCGTTTTGGAGCATATCTCACGCTGTCGATCGGGTTGATTCTTACGGAGGTCATATCTGCCGGATTGAATGAGTAGATCGCGTGACCGGCCTGCTGCCTCCAGCCGGCGGTCAGGGAGTAAAGCTCGCCCAGCTCATCCTCTTCGGGTATGGCTTCTGTCACAAGCATATTGGTTCCGAGCCGCTCGATCAGATTTGGAATGAAGAAGCCTGATGATTTTCCGACACCAGTCCGACCGCAGACCAGTGCGTGCTTGTAGGTTTCTCGTTGCGGTACGGAGACGAATTGCGAATCTACTTTGGCAAGTAGAGTCCTCCCTGGATCTACCTTGGTTTCTAGATATCCGGCTCTGTCGAGGTCATTCAGATCGGCCCATCTTGCCGCACCGTGCGTGGTGGGTTTTTCTCTTCGTTGGTCTATGACCTGCGCTCGGCGGGCATCCTGTTGCATGGTCCTGATGAGCTGGTCGCATCTTTTTGCGCATTCGCTGTCAGTGCCGCATCCGGTCTCTTCTTTCAGTGATACGGTGACCAGTACGCCGTCTGAAACAGGCTCCAGGTCGAGCTCCAGTATCCAGCTGTAATTCCACCAGTCTCGTCCAATTTGCTCTCTTTTCTCTTGCCTGGCGAGTATTCTTCCGAAAGTCTTTGGAGTTGCGCTTGTAATGTGGTAATTGAGCCGGTTTAGCGAATGAACAGCGAGCTCGGCCACCTTATCGGCGTCGATATTGACTATGCCGGAATCTCGTCCTGTAGCGGGCATTTACCTAAATCCTTCCATACCGTCTCGCATCTCTTTCTCTCGTTTTTTCTCGGCTTCCTCTCGCTTGCGCTCTTCCTCTCTGGCTCTCTCGGCCTTCTTCTCATCGACCTTGTCGAGTCCTTTCTCGATTTGATTGAGCGTCTTGTCCTCCTGGGAGACGTCTTCAAGGTCGGCGGCCCTCTCGGATCTGATCTCCTTGACCTCTCCATAGGCGCCCATCAGGTACTGGTGTGCCTCACCTAGTGGGTCTCTGAGATCGTCGAGTCGAATCATACCGACTACCATTCCTATTACAGCACCGGCTTGTACCAGGGCGCCAACGGCGGGGTTAGTGGCTACTGCTTGCTGCATGGGATCAAGCACCTTTCCTCCTACCCTGGATTTATCATCAATCTGCTGTTTCTGGTCGCGAGCCTGAATCTTTTCGGGATGATGCTGGAGGAATTCAGAGATATGCTCCCTGTCTTTTACTTCCAGCCAGCTCTGTAGCTTCTCGTAATCAAGCTTCGGCAGGCGCTTTTCTTTATCGTCCTTGTTCTCCCACAGGTATCGGTTGAGCTTCTCTAGCTCCTCTCTGCTGGAGTCCTGATTATATTCTTTATTGTCGTAGACAAATTTCTGGTCCACTTCCTTTCGGTCAGTTGCTTGTCGGGACGCGCTGCTTTCCACGGGCTCAGGCAGTAGCTCCTTCTCGGCCTGCGCTCTTTTCCATTCATGATAGGGCTCGAGCTGCTCCCGGACAATCTTGTGCCGGAACCAGGGCAGATATTCGCCTCTGTCTATCTTTTCCTGGCGTTCTTTCCTTCGCTGCTCCCGAATAGCCTCTTTTCGCTCCCGTTCCTTTTGTTCTCTTTCCAGCCTTGCTTGTTCTCGCTCTAGTGGATGCTCCCGGTCGAGGAACCTGTCGCCCAGCTCTTTCATTCGCTTGTGGTCGCGTTTGTCGAATCTGACTTCCCGGCCGTTCTTATCCCTGGCAAGCACCATAACGTGTACATGCGGATGCCGGGTATTTGAGTGGACCACTGCCTGCCAGTTGTAATCGAGTGCCTTTTCTTCTCCAAGCTCGGACATGATTTCTCGGGTGAATGCTTTCGGGTCTGCCGGCGTCACGTCTGGCGAAAAGATTAGCTTATGAACCAGGGCTCCTCTGGTCTTGAGGCCCCGGATCTCCTTTTTGAACGCCTTGGTGTCGGCATGATCATTTTCCTGGTCGAACGTGCCTCGGCCCTCTCGTTCCTTGTCCTCCCCAGGACGGTGCTGGATATATTTGAGATGGCCCAGGGCTGCTCCTACTGCTGCAAGTCTTGCGGCATTCCAGCTCTTTGCGGAGCCTCGCTTTTGCCTGACTGAGATATAGGAGTGCTTGACGATCATTCTGACGATTCCGCAAGGTCAGCCAGTCGCTCTTTGTCTTGCTCAGGATCGATTCCTTCGGTCATGACCGCCTTCATCCGTTCAGCCATTCTGCGTTCGTCGGCAGTCTGCCGGTTGCGCAGGCGTTCCTTGGTCTTGTTGATACAGGCTTGAAACATGTCCTTGTCTGGCATGGTCTGGTAGGTCAGCTCATATAGAGTTCCGATGTCTGTACCCTGTCGATTGAGCATGGCGCAGACGCGATTAGCCATAGCATTGATGGCTGCCACTACACGGTCTTCTCTTTGCCTGCTCTTGAGGGTCTCATAGTTATCGAGGTAGAAGCGGATAGCCTCTCGGACAGCATCCGACTGAGTAGCTCCAGTCTCACCGATAAGCTGCTGCAAACGGCTGTGGTCGTTCTTCGATAACCGGGTCTGGACGAAGTGGGGTTTGGAGGAAGGTTTGGGCATTTGGCGAAATCTCGTAATCAACCTTAATTCCATTATAATAAGGTTACCGAGATCTGTAATCAGTAATCCGCATGTAGTACCCGCTTGTAATCACCAAAAGCTTTGTACTACAGGCAATATCGCGATAGCGATGTTGCCTTTTATCTTGCCTTACTACGTGCGGATTTGAGGATTTCGCCTCAGTGCCCCTTCGGCGTCCGTCATTTTCGGAAGTTGAGTGCACGACTTTTCAATAGTCGAGTGCACAGCTGAATGGATCTAATATGTTGCTTTCTGTCGATCGACCTGGTCTTTCCATCGCTCTAGCATTGGCTCCAGAATCTCCAGTACTTCTGCTGGTTGTTTGCCTCGATCAAGCGAATGGAGAGCATAGTCAGCCCGCCATTCGGCGGTATCGTTGCCTGGTATGTATTTCTTGGCCAGGTACAGTCCACGTTGCAGGTGATAACGGGTGGCTTTTTCATCGCCACACAAAGCAGCTCCGAAAGCTTTTTCGCCAAGCAACTCGTTGCAGTGGAATTCAGCCGCCGATCTGGTAGTTTCCGACTGGGATATCTCCTGGACATTCGTTTCGATTTCAGGAAAGCCAGATGACCACCGGACGGACTGATCGTAATTCGCGAGATTCAGTAGTGCCCGGTCGATTATGAAACTGCTCAGAGCTGGCGAGTAGCCCTCCCGGACAGATGCCAGACCGGCCTGACCAGCGAGCTCGTAGCGGTTGCCTGGCGGCAGCGACTTTTGAGCCAGGTATATCTCACGATTCAATTGATGCTCTGTCTCCTGGCGATCGCCATGACCGAGTGCCTCCTGGGCATTCGTAAGGATTGCGGCACATTGTTTTTCAGTATTTCGAGTAGTGCCAGGTCTCCAGGTGGAGTCAATAGCATCGTCTAGCACGGCGCCTGTATCTTCCAGGGCTTCGCCTATTCGCCTGATGCCTCTGTCTACTGATTCGAAGATATTGTTGGTCATGATTCCGCTCCCTGTTAGGTTCTTTTGAGCGTAAGGCTGACTGGGAGTAGAGTCACTGTAGAAATCCACAGTCTTCAGGAAGGGGCGCAATCACACAGAGCTACCGGAAAAGGCGATGCGCACGGTACGCCTTCGGCGAATTCTGTATTTTTACAAGAGGGCACTTGTCTGTTTGTCGACTTCTGGCTACGTACCATGAGCTTCTGAAAGGGCTTTATCACGCTTAGACTGGTGTGAACTGTATGAGGTCGACACCGATGATGCCAATTGAAATGAGTGATGAGCTGGTTAGAGAGCAGGTCTTCTGGGATGTTATAGAGCTTGGCGATATCCTCGACCATAGCGAAAACTTGAACGAAGCCCGGGATCGAATGCGTCTTCTCGTCGAGAAGCTGGAATATTTGCTCATTGTCGAAGGCTAATGAATGAGCTCCTATACTTCGCTCGGATTTTTTTAAAAGGAGTATTTTAAATGGGTAATTCAAGCAAAGAAAAAGGCGACAGGTACGAGATTGCATCGCTGGAACTCATCAAGCGCATTCAGCATGAGCTAGGAGTCACTGACGTCCTGCGGGACAGTGATTTGTCGTTAAGTGGCGCTTCCGGCACCTCCTGGACCCCAGATCTGATTGCATACAGGTCAAATCAAGCAGAGATAGCAATTGAGTGCCGTTTTCGAGGACCCCGGTCTGGTGGAGTCAAACAAGCTGATATGGGTGGCTTTGCCTATAGTCTTCTGGACACTGGGGTCAAGGGAATTATCATTACGAGCAGACCGCCTCAAAAGGGCGCTTGTTCGATAGCAGAAGCCGAGCAGATTGGGGTGATTGAGTTCCAGCCTGGCGATTCATTCGATGAATATGTATGTAGGACAGCCAATTTTCTCAGAAATCACTTTTTTCTGGGTACAAGCGATAGCCTTGAATTGAGCGATGAATGCTGCATAGAGCTTGAGCATAAAGATGGAACTACTCGTTATATCCAGTGAGTTTGTTCGTTGATTGAGGTGGTGCCTGGCACGATGGGCGTGCCAGGCATACTCATTTTTCTTTTTCGACTCGATTGGCTTCCTCGACAGTGATCTTTCCATGACTTTGAATAGATGGAAGAATCGATTCCCCTTTTATCAACCGGGTTTCTAGCTCTTTTTCGATGGTCGCCAGTGCCGGTAATGCCTCTTCTAGGGCTGGCGGCAATGCTTGATTGACCCTGTATCCGGATATTCCAATGGGGCTTTGGTTGTTTCGTAGAGCATACTCGGCAACGATTTCGTTCTTATTCTTACAGAGAAGCAGGCCAATAGTAGGATTATGGTGTTCCTCGCGAAGGAGGTCATCGACGGCGGCCAGATAGAATGCCATTTTGCCCGCATACTCCGGTATGAATTCAGTGACTTTCAGCTCAACAACTATGAAACAGTTGAGCTTGTAGTGAAAGAAAAGTAGATCGATATAGAAGTCCTGACCACCAACCACCAGATTTCTCTGACTTCCAACAAACGCGAAACCAGCCCCCAGCTCAAGGAGAGTTTTGCGTAGTTGCTCGAGCAGCCCGGCCTCGAGCTCCTTTTCCTTTGCGTCCTTGTCGAGAGTGAGAAACTCGAAGTTGTAAGGGTCTTTGAGAAGCTGTTGAGCCAGGTCAGATTGGGGCTCGGGCAGAGTCGCCTTGAAGTTAGTAAGTGCTTTTCCCTGGCGCTCGTATAACCCGGATTCGATCTGATGGACAAGAACATCACGGCTCCAGCCGTGCTCGATGGTCTGCTCTATGTACCAGCGTCGCTGATCGGCATCTTTCACCTGGTCGAGAATTCGGACGTTATGTCCCCAGGGTATTTGTGCAACGGCCTGTTGCACAAATTCAAAATCGGGGTAAGCCTCGGCGATAGCCCGCATGTATTTCAGGTTTCGGACCGAAAATCCCGTCATGTCTGGGAAGCTGACGCGGAGGTCCGCTGAGAGCTTATCGATCACCTTCGAGCCCCAGCCTTGTGCCTCCTGCCGATCCAGAATATCTCTACCGATCTGCCAGTAGAGGTTTATAAGCTCCTGGTTGACTGAAAGAGCGGCTTTTACCTGCGCCTGCTTGACGCGATTTTTCAGGTCCTGGACGAATTCATCATATCCGGCAAGGACTAGGCTGCTCAACTCCTGCTTTCTCTCAGTCATTGTCTCTTTCAGCCCCACTCCTTGATATCCAGTGTTTTTCAGTCATTCCAGTACCTCGAAACGAGACCTCAATTTTACTCTTTTGGGCTGCAAGATATTGCGGCCAGCCAGGATCTCCTGGCCGGCCGCAGGGTCTCAGAAGCGGTCAACTCCACAGATAGCCATAGTCCTCGCGCATGCTGCAAAGATCTGAGGCGGTGACGATCACGTGGTCGAGAAGCGGCACACCCATGAGCTCGCCGGCTTTGATGAGCTGCTCGGTCGTCTCGAAGTCCTCGCGGCTGGGCGTTGTCGAGCCTGCCGGGTGGTTGTGCGCCACGATGATCGCGTGAGCATTCGAGAGTATTGCCGCCTTGTACACTTCACGTGGATGCACTAACGAAGCCGAGATCGTTCCATGACTGACAATCTGGAACCCAGATACAGCGTTCTTCGCGTTAAGGTGGAAGCAGACGAAGTGCTCTTCTGAGTAGATTCTGAGTGGCTCGACGAACCTCTCTATGTCCCTCGGGCAGGTCACTGGAATCGGCTTCTTGCCCGGCTCTTTGATGAGGGCCAGTTTCAATTCTGGCACGATGTACTTGAGATGTTTCTTCAGAGTCCTGGTGTTCATCAGCTTTACCTCCTGACTGACTGGTCTAGCGCTAAGGGCTGCGCCGCGCACCCCCTGCCGCGCTGCCCGGCAAATGCGCCCGTGGGTCCCGCTGTCAATGCCTCCCGCGAAGCGGGACCGGAGGCTCGGGCATTGACAGCGGGTCGGGCGCGTTTAGGCTTATTTGCCGGGGCAGGGGAGGAAGCAAGCAGCTCGGCTTTTAGCCCTGCCATCAGGAGTGGTTACAAGCTGTCGATCGACAAATGGAATCTGGGGTGTCAAGCCCTTTAGAGCGAAGCGTGGCTTGACACCGAAGAGGACAGATAATAGACGCGCGGCTATCGGGCGCCGGGGAGGAGGCGCCGCCGCGCTCAGGGGAGGGTGGGCCGGTAACCACCGGCGAAGCCGGCTAAAAAGTCTGCCGATGCTCTCCTGCGGGGCGTCCAGACGCTGAAGCCAGATCCTCAGTGACGCCGGAAACGAAACCACAGTAAGAAAGGGAGCAAGAAAAGGAAAAGGCAGGGACGCCTGAGACATCCCTGCCATATGATCTAGATCTAGCTCTTAGCTACAGCCAGTTTAGGTTTTTTCTTACCAGATTCCTCAGAGGCAGAGCCACTCTCCATCTCCTCAGCCTGATCTTCTCCTTCAGGTCTGGGCTTCTTCCCACAGAGATGGAAGGACGAGAGCTTAATGACAGGCTTGGTCATCTGCACTTTGGTTCCGTTTATCTCCTTCTGATAGGTAGAGATGCCCAGTCTTCCATTGATCACGAGCTCTCTTCCCTTGGTCACTGTCTGAAGCACTCTGTCTCCAAGACCATTCCAGGCATCGACATCCAGCCAGAGGGTCTTCTTCTCGTCTGATCTCGAGGAGTATTCCTTCACAGCGATGGAGAACTTCACGACCTTGTTGCCTGTATCTCCAAAGGTGACCGAATGTGGATTCTGACCGACATGTCCTACCACTGTAATCTGATTGTTCATCGTTTGAACCTCCGACGGTGTCTTAGTGCCCTCCATACGGCTCAAGCGCCAGCCCGCAAAGCGGCTGCTCCTGGCTGCAAGGTCGCGCCAGCGCCTCGAAGAGGTCGCCTTGCAGCCAGGAGCAGTTGTGCTAGTCTCAGGCACGGTTGAGTCACCGCCGGGGGTATCAAGACAAGAACAAGCAACTAAACAGAGAGGACATGTCGGTCGCCAGAACCACCTGCACAACAAGCATTTACAGACAACAGCCAGAAGAGATCTATCGTCATCCAGGAACTACTCAGATCAAAATATGAGGATAAAAAGGCTCACATTCAGATGCCTGGTCGATCAGAAGTCCGCCAAGAACAGCCCGGAAAGGAAGCTTTAGACAAGACACTTACCTCTTTCGACATAATGATCAAAAAGAGCCTTCAACAGACCTGCCTGTAAGCTCAACAGGATCCATCAGGAAGGAGCCCTCCAGAAGTCACAATCAGAGGAGGACAACTGTAGAAGCCTCAAGAATAAAACGATCAGCAGCCAGAAAGGCCAAGAACACCAGAACAAGAAAGGATCAGGACTTCTTCTCCTGCTTTTTATCAAGCCTGGATAATAACTCAGCATTCTGAGCCTTTATCGCCTCAAGCTGGCCCCGCAGCTCGGCTGCCTGTTTCATTGCATCATCTCTTTCTTTTCGATCGGAAGCCTTCTCTTTCTCTACTTTCTCAAGCTGCTGTTTCACCTGCTCTACAGTAGCCGCAAGACCTGCAACTTTCCCCTGGGCGTCCTTCAATTCTGCCTCAAGCTCACCGGTTCTCCCCTTCAGAGACTCGATCTCCCTGGCATCAGCTTCGCTGTCGGCCTCGAGCTTCTCGATTGATTTGAGAGCATCGGCAAACTGTTTCTGGGCCTCTCTGACTTCCTCAGCCGCTTTCTCCTTTGCCTCATCAAGAAGACGGTCAGCCTCCTGGGTGGCCACCCTCCAGGTGTTGAGGAAGGCGGTCTGAACGAGAGCCGGAATCTGATCGGGTGATGGCGGCGGCTCAGACGGTTGTCCTGCCCGCCACTCATTCAGGAACTTGTAGATGGTGTTGAAACTGCCCCCTCCGAGCATTTCCCGGAGCTCGGTAGCACTGACTTCCTTGCCTTCCAGGACCAGTCTATTGGCGGCATCGAACAACTCTTCTCGATCAACGGTAGCGCGGCGACCCATGGCGAATTTCCTCCCATCCACAACGGCGGAACCCGATCATAATAGCATATTTATTACGTTACTTATTACTTTATTACGTTATTACTTATCATTATTACGTTACCGACAACAAAAAAGGCGCCGGAAGCCCGCAGGTCCGGCGCCAGCTCCACACTTCAGAAATCACACCGCCAGCAATTGCCGCGCTCTCTTCCGGGCATAGTGCAGACGAGACCGCACGGTGGGGTCCGGCAACCGACAATCACAGCTATCTGGTCGTATCTCAACCCTTCAGCATGGAGGACCAGAACCTGCTGATGCTTGGGACTGAGCCTGTCCAGGACAGACTCGAACCAAAGCCGATCAAAATCAGATTGACGAACCGGTCCAGCACCAGATGGACATTGACTATCCGACCGGTACTTCGACTCCATTGCATACTTCCTGCCGGCATCGAAGGCCACACTCCGGACCGCCTTATAAAGCCATCCAGTGGTAGGCGGATGCTCGTCCTGCCTGGCGAGCACTCTGAGCATTGCCGACTGAGCAATGTCTTCAGCCTCAAAGAATCCGGCAATAGCGAAGCTCTCAGCGAATCTATTCACAGTCGAGAGAATAGAACCAAGCGGATATCTAACTAAATTCAATGTTTGCATGACTTTCACCTTCCTCTATCTCTGAATCTCATGGACAGAAACAGGCGTAAAATCAGGATCTAGCTGGATACGATCGAATCCCGCTTTCTGATTCACCTCCTCAAACTCAGCTAGAGTGAAATAACCCAGCTCTCGCTCAAAACCCAGAACCAGACCGAAGAAGAGATTCTCTCCATCGAACTCGACTACATACCAGCTCCAGTCGCCGAGAGTGTCTATAAAGCGAGCTCGAGCAAGAGGGCTCGGGGATAGCGAAGCTGTCACCAGGGGCAATGTCCCCAAGGTACCTTAAAGGCTAACAGGTTGGCAGTTTGCAGGCTTAGGCAAAGCGTAGATGCTCTGTTTGAGCCAAAAGCGTAAAAGTTC
>Ga0226835_1001344_pt1 | contig 13847 bp, 10 predicted proteins | sample LAC_MetaG_1_FD_163627 | JGI IMG/M metagenome (GOLD analysis project Ga0226835, IMG submission 163627) | Anaerobic ammonium oxidizing microbial communities from anammox membrane bioreactor (MBR) in UC Berkley, California, United States -... | ecosystem: Engineered > Bioreactor > Anaerobic >...
GAAAACTGGGGAAAGTTGTTTCAAGAAATAGATTGAGCCAACGTAAATAGGGCGGCGGCACACTCATTAATCGTCGCCGAAGGCCGGTTTCCTGCATAATCAGCTCCATCACCTGGCGAAAAGATAGATACTCAGGTCCGCCTATATCTATAATACGATTCTCAGTTTCTGGATCATCCAGCGCCCACACCAGGCAAGCAGTCAGATCTTCCACCCACAGGGGCTGGATATGTACTTTGCCGTCACCTGGCATCAAAAAGAAGAGCGGGATCGCGCCCAAAAAACGCGCCAGACCGGTTGTGAAATGATCGCCTTGACCATAGACAATCGCTGAACGCAAGATGGTGTAATTTAGGGAACTGCGACGGATAAATTCCTCAGCGATACCCTTTGATTTAAGCGCTGGATAAGCTGACGCCCGATCTGCGCCCAGATGACTGACATAAAAAAATCTCTTCACGCCCGCATCTTCGGCCATTTGTACCACCGTGCGCGTGCCGCGAACATCAATCTCAAACAAATCGGCGCTGGGACCTTTCCATTCGCCGCTCGCCAGGTGATAAATCGTATCAACGCCAACCATGGCAGCCCGCAGACCGCGTTCATCCGTCAAACTGCTGACTGCCACATCCACTGATACACCACGAGGTAAGCGCGGAGAATGGGGAGAGGGCCGGATGAGTGTGCGAACCGGATAACCCGCTTCGACCAGACGCCGGATGAGCGCGCTGCCAATGAACCCGGTGCCGCCAGTGACCAGGATCATAACCATTCCACCTTGATAGAACCATCACCGCGCCCGACGGATCGCATCCAAAGCTTCGGGGTTGACCAGAGACGAAGTATCGCCGGGATCCAGGCCGAGATAAGCCGCGCGGATCATTCGCCGCATCACCTTGGCGTTGCGCGTTTTCGGCAAGTCGTTCACGAAAAGTACCTCGCGCGGCGCCAGCGGCTTGCCCAGGGCGCGAGCCACCAGATCGCGCAGCTCGCGACGCAATTCGTCGTTGACCAAATCATTCGCCATCGGCACACAAAAGGCAATCACTTCATTGCCTTTGATTTCATCCGGCGCCCCAATCACCGCCGATTCCAGCACAGCGGGATGGCTGACCAAAATCGACTCGATTTCGGCGGGTCCCAGCCGCTTTCCTGCAACTTTGATTGTGTCGTCTGACCGGCCAAGAATGTACCAGAGTCCATCCTCGTCAATCACAGCAAAGTCGCCGTGCACCCAGGTATTCGGCCAACGTGACCAATACGCGTCTATGTAGCGCTGAGGATCCTTCCAAAAACCACGCGTCATGCCAATCCAGGGGGCTTTGATCACCAGTTCGCCCACCTGTCCGCGCACCGGCTGCCCCGAATCATCCACCACGTCGGCAGCCATACCAGGGCAAGGAGCAGAAAAAGCGCAAGGCTTGAGCGGCAGCAGCGGGTTGCCCATCACGATGCCGCCAGAGATCTCTGTGCCGCCTGAATAGTTAATGATTGGTCGCTTGCCGCCGCCGACCTTCTCGAAAAGCCACATCCAAGGGTCCGGGTTCCATGGTTCCCCGGTGGAGGCGAAAAAGCGCAGGGAGGATAAGTCGTGTTGGCGAAACGGCGCTTCGCCATGCGGAATCAAGGCGCGCACCAAAGTAGGAGAGACTCCCAACGTCGTGATGCGATGACGCTCCACAAGCGACCAAAGCCGATTGGGAGCAGGATAATCCGGCGCGCCGTCATACAAAACAAACGTACTACCTAATAACAGCGCACCGAACACCAGCCAGGGACCCATCATCCAGCCCATGTCGGTCATCCAATAAATGATCTCTCCCGCATGAACATCCGTGCCAAAGGCCATATCTTGAGCAGACTTGACAGGAAAGCCGCAGTGTGTGTGAACCGCGCCTTTGGGGCGTCCGGTCGTCCCCGAGGTGTAGATGATCATCAGCTTATCTTCAGGATCGGTCAATTCAATCGGGCAGTCAAGCGGCTGCTCCTCTATCCACTCGTGCCACCACAGGTCACGCCCGGGTTGCATGGGCGTCTCCTGATTCGTCCGCTTCAACACAATCATGCGCTGCAAGCTGGCGACGCGGCTTGCAGCCTCATCGGCGATGGGCTTCATCGCCGCCGGCCTGCCGCGCCGGAAGGAACCGTCTGCGGTGATCAAAGCTTTGGCTTCAGCATCCGCCAGACGGTCAGCGATGGCGCTGCTGCCAAACCCCGAGAACAACGGCAAAATAACCCCACCGATGCGGGCAATGGCAAGCAAAGCGATGACGATCTCCGGCGTCATCGGCATATATAATCCCACCGCATCGCCTTTCTTCAAGCCCAGGGCGCGCAGACCATTCGCCGCCCGACAGACCTCGCGGTATAACTCGCCGTAGGACAGAGCGCGGTTCTGCCCTTCTTCCCCTTCCCAGATCAGCGCAATTTGATTTTCGGTGGGCGTCCCCAGATATTTATCCAGACAATTATGCACAATATTCATCACGCCGCCCACACACCAGCGCGGCCAGGCGATGCCGCGCGATAGATCCACTACCTGAGTGTAAGGTTGGAAGAAGCGGATATCCAGATACTTAAGCGCTGCGTCGGTGAACCAGGCGATGTCGCTGGTTGACTGCTGCATCAATTCAGAAAAGTCTTTGATCCCCCATTGGCGCATAAAAGCGGTCAAGTGGGCTTTCTCGATGTAATCCGCGGTCGGCCGCCAAACGATCTCACCGCCAAAAGCAAAAGGCTCGGTCATCTCTTCCTCCACAGGCGCATCTGCCAAAATTATAACACCCCTATAGTTGGCAGATATTCGGGCGAGAGGAGCTTTGGATCAGGAGCCCATTTTGTTAATTCTGCAGCAGGCAGAAAGATGTCAACATTAGAAACCATTTGAAGAATTCCCTACAAGGCTTTTCTTTGTGTATAATGCCATAAAACCTGTTGGCGGTAGAAAACGAAATGGCCCTGGATCGCTACGGAAGAAGAATTCATTATCTGCGCATCAGCCTTACCGATCATTGTAACCTGCGTTGCCTCTATTGCATGCCGGATGACATCACCTTTCGCCCCAATGCGGAGTTGATGCAAGATGACGAAATATTACGCCTGGTGCGAATATTTGCCCGACTGGGATTCGATAAATTCCGCCTGACCGGTGGCGAGCCGACAGTGCGCGCCAATGTGGTGGAGTTGGTCAGAGGTATTGCGCAAACTCCAGGCGTCCGTACACTTTCGATGACCTCCAACGGGGTGCTGTTTTCCCGCCTGGCAAAGGATCTGGCGGAGGCGGGGTTGCAACGGGTTAACTTCAGCCTGGACACCTTGAACCCAGAGAAATTTGAGCGTCTGACGCGGCGGGGAAAACTCGAAGATGTCTGGTCGGGTATTCAGGCTGCAGAGCAAACCGGACTGACGCCGATCAAAATCAACGCAGTCGTGGTTCGCAATCACAACGAGCAAGATGTGGTAGATCTGGCTCGACTGACGTTGGAAAGACCCTGGCAGGTGCGATTTATCGAGATGATGCCATTTGCCGGCGCCACAGAATTTCAACGCATGCAAGGGGTAACTGCCGGAGAGATCAAAGCCTGGATTGAAGATGAATTTGGGCCATTAGAGATCTTGAATGACGGCAAGCTGGATGGAGAAGCTGTACTGTATCGCCTGCCTGGGGCGAAAGGGACGGTGGGTCTCATCGCCACAGTAACGCGCCCGTTCTGCGCCAATTGCACTCGCGCCCGTCTGACTGCGGATGGGCGTCTGAGGTTATGCTTGTTGCGAGAGAAAGAGGTGGATTTGCTCACCCCTCTCCGTCAGGATGTCTCGGATCTGGCGCTGCGCGAGATTATTGTGAACGCAATTTGGGAAAAACCCTGGGGTCATCGTCTGGCAGAGGGAGAAATCCCGCTCAACCGTACGATGAGCGAGATCGGGGGCTAGTCCGCTGCCAGGCGCTCCAATTTCATTCCGATTTCGCGCCATTGGATCTTTGAGACCCCTAGTTTTTGCCGTATCCTGTCGTGTTCCATGCCCGATCGCCAATCGTTCAGGGCGCAAGTCCAACGGCACATATCAAAAGAGACGTGTTTTTCCAGCCCTGCCTCCAGGCTCAAGTCTTCAAGGATATATTCCAGACGACGCTGTGACCAGGGGAACAAGCGTTCCCCCAGCGCATATTGGGATTGGTATTCCTGATAGGCTTCGATCCAACTTTCTGGCAGAGGAATCTTGCGTTCTTTGTACCGGTTCTGTGGACTGGCATAGCGAACGAAAACAAACGGCCCGCTCGGCGACTCAAGCTCGATGTGATTGGGGCTGAGCGCCAGGCATTCTCCCTTCTTAATGCCGGTGCTTAATAGCAAATGCGCCAGAGCAAAAGGGCGGGCGTCTGGCTTGACGCCGCGACGATGGCGGTCGGCTGTCTCTAAAAATAGTTGGGTCTCTTCGGGGGTTAAAACCACTGGCAGAGGGCTAATTACTGTCCTTTGCGGCACTTTTTCCGCCGGGTCAAGCAGCAAAACGCCAAATTGATGCAGCCAGCGGAAGAATGCTTTGATGGAGGTAATACGTCTGGCAAGGCTTTTGGGACTGCACGGCACGCCGCGGCCATTTTGCAGCCAATCGAGGAAATGGTTCAAATCTGCGGTGCTGATCTCTCCCAGTGCGCGGTCCGGCGGCAAATAGGCAGCCAACAAATTAAGGTCAGAAATGAAGGCTTTGATGGTGTGCGGCGAGACTCCCTGGTCGTCCAGATAGAAGCGCCAGGCGTTAATAGTGGGCGTCAGTAAACTTCGCGAAGTCAGGTGGGCGCTGGCGGGGGATGGATTCGGGTTATCGGCTGGCATCTCAGTTACTCCCAATTTGTCAATAATTCGCTGTTTGTTTCGTATAGTCGTTTAACAGTGTAGCGGAAAACCCGTCAGATGTCAACATATTTGCATAAGGTATAATAGGCGGGAACTCAATCCATGCAGTTTTTTGGAGGTAGAATGAGAAATCAACGGGTTTTGATAGCCCTTATCTTGTTCGTAGTGATTTTCAGCGCGGCCTGTCAAACGTCGCCTACCACGCCAACCCAACCTGCTTATCCGGCTTATCCTGGCTTTAACCCGGGCATTTACCCGGAGGCGGTTTCGGGTGGCGGGCTTTATCCGGGCTATGCAGATGGAGCAATCATCACCTGGGAGCACGCGATTGCGATGGTGCTGAACGGCGAGGTGGCTTCGGTGACGCAAGATCACCAGCTAAACGTCATCCTGACCTTGAATGATGGTCGGACGCTCACTACGACTGAGCCAGCGATTGACGAAATCATCAACGTCATCCGCTCTTGCGGCGATCCGTGTAAGGATATTACGATTGCTACGGAGTAGAGGCGACGACCACACCTCGAACGGAAGAACGGCGAAGGTATGAACTCAGTTATCCTTCGCCGTTTCGATTTCCGACCAGGCGGCTTAGGCGGAATTATTGCTCTTGCAGCGGTTGACCTTCTAAGCCAAGTTGTGGGGCGATGCGCCGCATAGCCTGTATGACGTTCTCTACATGTTCCCATAGCGGAACATTGAACTCAGCGGTGCATTTCTCTATCTCCTCGCGGCTGGCGCCAGCGGCAAAGGCGCGATCTTTCCACTTTTTCTTTACTGATGAGGCGGTCAAATCGTGCAGCGAGCGCGATGGACGCACCAACGCCACTGCAGTAATCAGTCCGGTGATTTCATCGCACGCTGCCAGCGCCTTTTCCATCAGAGATTGACGGGGCACGCCGGTGTGGTCGGCGTGGCTGAGAATAGCGCGCACGATCTCTTCAGGCGCGCCGCGTTCGCGCAAGATTTGCGCTCCATCCTGAGGGTGTTGCTCCAGGGTGGGATGAATTTCCCAATCGAAGTCGTGGAGCAACCCGACAACGCCCCAGGTTTCCACATCTTGCTGGAATTTTTCGGCGTAGAAGCGCATGGCAGCTTCTACTGCCAGCATGTGGCGCACCAGGTTTTCGTTTTTTACATATTCATGTACGATGGCAAGAGCTTCTTCACGGTTCATTGCGCCTCCCACGGCGGAATTTGATTGGGTTTGCCCATGAGCGGCCGGGGGCGGGCGACATGGACATCCCAAAGCGCGGCTAATGTAGCCGGAATTTCACGCAGGTTCCAATAAAACCAGGATGCGCGGCGATATTGGCGCAAATCTGAGGCGACGCCAACGGCGGAGATGCCCAGGGCATGGCAGATATACCAGGCTCGCGGTAAGTGAAAACTCTGCGTCACCAGGATGGCTTTGGCAATGCCAAAAATGTGGCGAGCGCGAAAGCAGGTGTCGTAAGTTCGTTGCCCGGCGAAATCGAGCAAGATTGCTTCTTCCGGCACGCCCAGCGAACGCGCATAATCGCGCATGGCTTGTGGTTCGTTGTAATAAGCAGACGGGTTGCCGCCGCTCATCAGAATCTTTTCCACTTTACGGTCAAAATATAGCTGCGCCGCAGTCGCCACGCGGTCGCGCAGGACGGGCGTGGGGCTGCCATCGCGCCACAAGCCGGCGCCAAAGACGATGGCGACCGGTTGGCTGGGCGCCTCAGCGATGGTGTAAGTATTTGGGCGAGCGAACCATCCCATGATGAAGCGGGGTAGAACGAGGATGGCTGGCGCGAGAAACAGGATCAGCGCTGCAATGCGCAAGATCATTTTCAAAACTCTCCTTGACAACATAGCCGGAATTTTACCAGAAACTTTTGCAGAGCCAGTGACTCCCACCGGTCAAGAGTGTGCTCAAAAGTTGTTGGTTGCTCTCCCCCGGCATCGGTTGGAAGCCGACGCCTCAGGTTACGAAGCCCGCTTGAAGCAGGCTGGGGGTCTGCGTAGCCGACTTTGTGAACCTTCAGGCGGCGACTTCTAATCGCTGCCATCGCGGCAAGTAACAACCTTTGAGTGCTCCTCTGGTCATCTATTGAGCAATCCAACTCTTGTCTGGAATGCCTGGCAAGGGTACAATCCTGTGACCTATGAATATAGAACCTGGCTATCAACAAACCCTGGATTATCTTTACAGCTTTGTGGATTATAGCCTGACGCGAGGTTTTCGTAACCTGCCGGAGCAGTTTGATTTAGCCCGGATGGCGGCTTTTATGGAGCAATTGGGCAATCCGCATCGCTCCTATCCGGTGATTCACGTCGCCGGGACGAAGGGGAAAGGATCGGTGTGCGCATTCTGCACCAGCGCTCTGCGTCAGGCAGGCTATGCGGTGGGTCTTTATACTTCGCCGCATTTGGAAGATTATGCGGAGCGCATCCAGTTTGATGGGCAGCCGATCCCGCATGAGGACCTGATCGCGCTGGTAGATGAGATTCGCCCGATTTTGGATCAAGGGACGAAACTGACCACCTTTGAGATCACCACTGCGCTGGCTTTTCTATATTTCGCGCGGCGCGGCGCATCGGCGGTGATCGCCGAAGTTGGCTTGGGCGGGCGGCTGGACGCGACCAACATTGTCTTGCCAGTCACGGCGGTGATCACTTCACTATCATTCGATCACATGCAGGTTTTGGGGAACACGTTGGCTGAAATCGCGGCGGAGAAAGCTGGCATCATCAAACCCGGCATACCGGTCGTGCTTGCTCCGCAAGTGGAGGAGGCGCGTCAGGTAGTTGAGCGCGTGGCGCAAGAATGCGGCTCGCCGCTGATTCAGATAGGGCGCGACTATCAGTATTCGCTATTGGAGCATAACCTGGAGCGGCAGAGCCTGTTGGTCTGGAAGACAGAGCCAGGAATGGCAAGCGATGATCCAGAGCGGCGAACTCTCGAAGCAAACTCAGCAGTGAAATTGACGATACCGCTTCTGGGCGAGCATCAGGTAGAAAACGCCGCTGTCGCCTACGCTGCTTTACAAACGGCTGCCTCGCGTGGCCTGCGGCTCGATCAGGAAGCGCTTCAGCGGGGTTTTGCTCAGGTTTCATGGCCTGGGCGGTTTGAGATCCTGCAACGCGAGCCGCCGGTTATCGTGGATTCAGCGCATAATCGCGACTCGGCGCGCAAACTTGCTAAAACTCTTGAAACCTACTTCCCGGATCGAGAGGTGATCCTGGTGTTTGGGGCGTCGGAAGATAAGGATATTTCAGGGATGCTGGCGGAATTAACCCCGCGCGTTCGGCAAGTGATTTTCACTCAGTCCTTCCATCCGCGCGCCATTCGACCCGAAGAATTGACCCAACTGGCGCTGCCGTTTGGGAAACCGACGCAGATCGTCCCGGCGGTTGAAGACGCGTTGCAGGTTGCGCTGGCACAGGCGGACGAAAAAAGCCTGGTGCTGGCTGCTGGAAGTATATTTGTCGCCGCGGGAATACGCCAGACCTGGTACAATCAAATAAAAGAGCGCTAAGCCCGTTGGGTTGTAGCAAGCGGGCTGGCTGAGGGAAAGCATGAGAGATAACGATTGGTATTTACAGGACGACGAAGAAAGCTTCAACGAGACCCTTCATCACCGAACAGAAGAACTTTACAGCGTCGCCGATGCAGTCCCAGATGAAGAGGGATTGATCGAGTGCCCGGTGTTGCCGCTGCGCGATTTAGTGGTCTATCCGCGCATGGTCTCGCCCATTTTTCTTTCACAGGACGCCGGCCTGTTGGCAGTAGAAGAAGCGCAACTCAATAACCAGACGGTGATTGCGCTGACGCAGCGCGATCCAGATCTGGATCAGCCTGGGCCAGACGATTTTTATCCCATTGGGGTGGAGATGGCGGTTGGGCGTCTGTTGAGTATGCCGGATCAATCCAGCTCTGCCCTGGTGCAGGGGCGCCGCCGGGTGGAGGTGATCGAATTTGTACAGGAAAAGCCATTTTTGATCGCTCGCGCCCGCCCGATCACGGAACGCATCGAGGTGGACCGCCAGATTGACGCCACCATGCGCACGGCGCTGGAGATGTTTCATAAGTGCGTTCAGCTTGATCGCAGCCTGCCCGAAGAGGCTTATCTTTACGCCATCAACATAGACGATCCCGGCTGGTTGGCGGATATGATCGTCACAGCTATTGCGCCGCCGCTGTCAACGCGCATCGAGTTATTGGGCGTGTTGGACCCGGTGGAGAGACTGAAGCAGGTCATTGGCTTATTGGCAAAAGAGGCCGATGTATTGGAATTGGAAGATGAAATCCACTCACGCGCCCAAAGCGAAGTGGATCGCACCCAGCGCGAGTTCTATTTGCGTGAGCAAATGAAGGTCATCCAATCGGAATTGGGAGAGGGCGACCCGTGGGCGCGTGAGATCTACGAATTGCAGACGCGCATTGAAAGCGCCGGATTGCCGGAAGAAGTCCTGACGCGCGCTTTGAAAGAGGTCGAGCGGTTGGGGCAAATGCCGCCCATGTCGCCTGAGGTGGGCATCATTCGCACGTATATCGAGTGGATCCTGGAACTGCCCTGGACGAACGCTACCGAGGACAACCTGGATGTGAACCACGCGGCCCAGATCCTGGAACGCGATCATTATGGTCTGCCGCGCGCCAAAGAGCGCATCCTGGAATATATCGCTGTGCGCAGCTTAAAACCCAAGCGGTTGCGTCAACCTATCTTGTGCTTCTTGGGTCCGCCAGGCACCGGGAAAACCTCGCTGGGGCGCTCGATTGCCGAAGCGCTAGGAAGAAAATTTGTGCGTCTGTCTTTGGGCGGTGTGCGGGATGAAGCGGAGATTCGCGGCCATCGCCGTACCTATATCGGCGCGCTGCCCGGGCGCATTCTGCAAACCATGCGTCGCGCAGGCACAGTCAACCCGCTTTTTATGTTGGATGAGGTGGACAAACTCGGACAAGACTTTCGCGGCGATCCATCCTCAGCCCTCCTGGAAGTGCTGGATCCAGAGCAAAACTTCGCTTTTTCAGATCACTATCTGGAACTGCCTTACGATTTGTCGCGGGTGATGTTTATCACCACAGCTAATACAACCAGCTCAATCCCGGCTGCGCTATTGGATCGCATGGAGCTGATCGAGTTTCCGGGTTATATTGAGGAAGAGAAGCTGGAGATCGCGACCCGCTTTTTGATTCCGCGCCAATTAGAGGAAAACGGCCTGGAGAGCCAGGAACTGCGCTTCTCAGAACAGGCCTTGAAGCGCATCATCCGTGAATACACCTACGAAGCCGGGGTGCGCAACTTGGAGCGAGAAATTGGCCGTATTTGCCGCAAAACGGCGCGCTTGAAAGCCGAAGGCAAACGCCATCCCTCGCAGATTGGCGCAGAAGCCGTGGAGCGCTTCTTGGGTCCGCCGCAATTTTTCAACCTGGAAGCCGAGTTGCAAAATGAGGTTGGTGTTGCAACAGCGGTCGCCTGGACGGAAAACGGGGGTGAGATCATGCCGGTGGAAGTGCTGCTGATGGAAGGCAAAGGCAATATGCAAATTACCGGTCAGATCGGCAATATCATGCAAGAATCGGCTCAGGCTGCGTTGTCTTTTCTCAAGTCCCGTGCCCGAACGTTCGGAATTGACCCGGAACTGTTCGAACAGGTGGACATCCATTTGCACATCCCAGAGGGCGCCATCCCGAAAGACGGCCCCAGCGCGGGGGTAACGATCTATACCGCGTTGGTTTCAGCCTTTACGGGGCGGCCAGTGAAGCGCGAGGTGGGCATGACCGGAGAGATCACGCTGCGCGGCAAGGTGTTGCCGGTGGGCGGAGTGCGCGAGAAGGTGCTGGCTGCCCATCGTGTGGGTTTGAAGACTGTTATCTTGCCTAAAAAGAACCTGAAAGATCTGGTGGATGTGCCGAAACGCGCTCGCAGCGAGCTGAATATTATCCCGGTGGAACATATAGATCAGGTGATTGAGGTGGCCTTGTTGCCTGCTCCACAGGAAGCCAAATCGCCGCGCCCGCGACGTAAGAAAGCGGCTGAGTCGTCACCTACAGATGCGCCTCGGACCGGAGCGCCGATTGAGCAAACCGCTTCGACTGGACAGGTGCATGTTGGATAATGAGGCGAGCCAGCGGTAAGTGTTTTCTGCTGGCTCGCTAAAAAATCTGCTCAGCGGGATGTAACTGTAGTCAATACGACTCGATAGATATTCCCATCTCGATCCACAACGTAAAGCTCTCCGGCTTCGTCTTCGCCAAAACTAGAGACGTTGTATGGAGAATCCAGCAACAGGCTGCTTTGCCAGACGCCTGTTTCTTTCACCAATCCCCAGATCTTCCCGCTGCAATAATCGGCGAAGAAATAGATGCCTTGCAGGGCAGGATAGGTTGAACCGCGATACACAAAACCGCCCGTGATCGAACAACCATCGGCATGCGAATACTCCCAAACCGGCAGAGTCAGCCCGCTCTGATTGCAGCTTTGGCTGTTGTAGCAATGTTTCCCTTCCATGATGCGCCAGCCGTAATTTTCTCCGCCATTGCTGCTCCCCGGCTGGTGGTTGACCTCTTCCCAGGCGGATTGACCGACATCGGCAATATAGAGGTCGTCGTTGAGGCGGTCGAAAGAGAAACGCCAGGGATTGCGCAAGCCCAACGCCCAGATCTCCTGGCGAGTACCGGACTGCCCTACAAATGGGTTGTCAGATGGAATGCGATAGGCGAGCGGCGAAGGTCCGCCCTGGAGCATGAGGGGCAGGTAGGAACGGTGCGCCTGTGTAATCGCCGGCGGCTGACCCGGCTCAACATCAATACGCAGGATTTTCCCTAACAGCGTGTTTGGGTTCTGAGCATTGTTGGGAGGATCGCCGGCCCCTCCCCCGTCTCCGGTGCCGATGTATAAATAACCATCTGGCCCAAACGCCAATTGTCCGCCGTTGTGATTATTTTGTGTTGGGTGGTTGAGCGACAGAATCAATTCCTCGCTGTTTGCGTTGGCTTGATTGGCGCCGGAGATATGAAAGCGGGAGATTTGATTGTTGCCGTTCAGGTTGGTGTAATAAACGTAGAAATACCCCTTACCGGTGTAGTTTGGCGGGAATGCCACGCTGAGCAACCCTTCTTCGCCGCCTCCGCCATTGCTGGGAGAAAGCACGCGATCGGAAATGTTTAGAAACGGCGTGGGCAGCAAAGCGCCGCTTTGATAAATTCTGATCCTGCCGGATTGCTCCACGATGAAGAGCCGCCCGCTGCCATCACCAGCGTGGGTGAGGTGGACAGGGGCGCTCAAACTTCCAGTGACGTGAACCAGGCCAATCGAAGGCCAATCGAAAGCCGGGCGGTTCTTCGCAGACTGGCTAATCGGCGCCCAGCCAAGTAGAAACGGCGCAGCGCCGATGAAAATGACCACCACTTTTAAGAGATTCAACCAGTAAACCACGCGCTTCAAGATATACCTCCAGGATTTTCGAATACTACGTGGGCTGCAACCAGTTCCAAATTTGTCGAGCTTGTTCTTCGATTACGAGTGGGTCGCTGCGATGGGCGAATTTTTCGCCCACGCCGCCGTACTCAAAAGCGATCAGCCACGGACGCGGCCATGCGCCGGTCTGGATTTGATCCAGGGCGCTGCGCAGCGCCGACCAGTCTTGCTCCACAGCCGGCATGTGATCTTGCAGCCAGCCATCCAGGTCGTTCACCCCGGAAAAATGCAGCTCGCGCAGACGGTCAACCGGCAAGCTGCACATATACTCATTCACGCTGATGCCCAGGTGAAAGGCAGAGATACGCGCGTGCGCAATATCCAGCAGCAGGCCGCAGCCGGCTGTCTGGATGACTTCGCAGATGATTTCGGGTTCAACGCATGGACGCAGCACATTCCCCGTCGGCCGGTAAGGTACATTCTCTGCAATTACGCGGTCTGTGCCGAAACGGCGCGTTACCTGGCGCAGATCGGCCAGCATCCACTCGGCGATCTGTTCCCTGTACTGGGGTTCGGTAACGTCAATCGGCGCTTCCGGCAGGTCTTCTGCTCTGGTTTCCAGGTGTACGTTGACGTAGGGCGTATCGGTCTGCTCGAGTAATTCGGCAATCTGATCCCAATCCACATCGTGCAATTTACCGCGCCCAGCTTTCAGATTGAAATGCACTGCCGCCGGACGCTGCGACCGCGCCTCGGCGATGAGATCCGGCCACGGGGGGCATTTGAAGCGGTCAAGATTGAGTTGACCTGTAGAAAGCAGTCGGGCGGAAGGATGTGAGTAATTAATGGCAAATTGCATAAAGAATAACGCTCTAGCCAGGAAAATCTGAAACGTTCAGCGTCCTCATATGTTTATGCTGGGAAGATTATTCGGATCATATCATGAAAGCGCGGCGCTTTCTCCGCAGCGAAAATGATAAAGCATTAACTTAAGAATGGCTCTGAAGCTTATACTCGCCGACGAGAGGGCGATGTTCAGGGGCAGGCGTTTTGCTGATGTTCTTCAAGGGTTTCAGAAAAGAGATGCTTGCCGGAGCCATCGCAGGCAGCGCGAAAGTAATAATACGGTGATTGGGCTGGGAAAGCCACCGCCCTCAGCGCTTCCAAGCCGGGGTTGCAGATCGGCCCCGGTGGAAGCCCTGGGTGCAGGTATGTGTTGTAGGGCGACTCGATCTGCAAATCCTTCAAAGTCAGCGGATTTTTCCACCAGGTGTTTTGATCGCTTTGGAACCCCAGGGCGTATTGAATGGTAGGGTCCGAGTCCAGACGCATACCCGCCGCAAGGCGGTTCAGAAAAACTGAGGCGATGAGCGACATTTCATTCGCATCCACCGCCTCGCGCTGCACAATCGAAGCCAGCGTAACCGCTTGAACCAAATCCAGCCCCTGGCGCGCAAAGCCCTCTCGCAACTCTGCATCCACCTGGCTGTTGAAACGTTGCAGCAGGATTTGGATGAATTCCTGGGTACCGGTGTCGCGCGGCAGGCGATACCGATCGGGAAAGAGAAAACCCTCCAACGACGATCCTGGCGGCAGT
>Ga0226835_1001345_pt1 | contig 13846 bp, 11 predicted proteins | sample LAC_MetaG_1_FD_163627 | JGI IMG/M metagenome (GOLD analysis project Ga0226835, IMG submission 163627) | Anaerobic ammonium oxidizing microbial communities from anammox membrane bioreactor (MBR) in UC Berkley, California, United States -... | ecosystem: Engineered > Bioreactor > Anaerobic >...
ATTGATTACGTCGTCGTGAAAATTCCGCGCTGGGCGTTTGAAAAATTTCCAAACGCGGACGCGGTGTTGGGTCCGCAAATGAAGGCGGTGGGCGAAGTGATGGCGCTGGGCGGAACATTCCGCGAGGCGTTGCAAAAGGCGGTGCGGGGGTTGGAAATCGAAAATCGAAAATCGAAAATCGAAAATCTGACTGTTCCGACGGCGGATAGATTGTTTCGCGTGATGGAGGCGCTGCGGCAAAATTGGAACATCGCGCACGTGGCGAATGAATCGGGGTACGACCTTTGGTTCGTGGAACAACTGCGCGCGATTATCGAAACCGAACGCGCGTTATCAAAAGAGTCGCTTGGTTCGTTGAACGCGGAATTATTGCGCCGCGCGAAACGCGAGGGCTTTAGCGACCGCGCGATTGGCGATTTGGTGGGCGCAAGTGAATTACAAGTGCGCACAAAACGTTCAACCTTCAACCTTCAACCCGTCTTTCAAAGAGTGGATACGTGCGCGGCGGAATTTGAGGCGCTCACGCCGTATTTGTATTCGACGTATGCGGGAACGCTGGATGAAGCGGAACCAACGAACAACAAAAAAGTTTTGATTCTCGGCGGCGGACCGAATCGCATCGGGCAGGGCATCGAGTTTGATTATTGCTGTGTGCATGCCTGTTACGCGCTTCAAGAATTGGGCATTGAAACGATTATGCTGAATTGCAATCCCGAAACCGTCAGCACCGATTACGACACCGCCGACCGTTTGTATTTTGAACCCATCACGTTTGAAAATGTGATGGACGTGATTGAACACGAAAAAACCGACGGCGTGTTGATTCAATTTGGCGGACAAACGCCGTTGAATCTCGCGCGCGCATTGGAAAACGCGGGCGTGAAAATTTTCGGCACATCGCCCGAAGCGATAGAGCTTGCCGAAGACCGCGCGCGTTTCGGCGCGTTGCTGCGCGAGTTGGACATTCCCGCGCCCGAACATGGCGCGGCGCGTTCTCTCGTCGAAGCGCGCCGCGTGGCGACGCGCATTGGTTACCCGGTGATGGTGCGTCCATCGTTCGTATTGGGCGGGCGCGCGATGGCGATTGTGTACGATGAAGCCGACCTCGCGCATTTTATCGAACAAGCATCCGACGTTTCGCCCGAGCATCCGATTCTGATTGACCGCTATTTGGAAGATGCGTTCGAAGTGGACGTGGATTGCGTGTGCGACGGCAGCGATGTCGTCATCGGCGGCATCATGCAGCACATTGAAGAGGCGGGGATTCATTCGGGCGACAGCGCGTGCGTTTTGCCGCCGTTCAAAATTTCGCAATATCATCTCGACATTTTGCGCGATTACACGACGCGCCTCGCGCTGATGCTCGGCGTGCGCGGTTTGATGAACGCGCAGTTCGCCATCAAAGATGAAATTGTGTACGTGCTGGAAGTAAATCCGCGCGCGAGCCGCACCGTTCCATTCGTCGCCAAAGCGACGGGCGTACCCCTTGCGCGCATCGCCGCACAAATCGCGGTTGGAAAAAATTTGCGCGAAATTGGATTTATGCAAGAGCCGCGCGTTGACGGTTTTTTTGTCAAAGAGGTTGTGCTGCCGTTCGACAAATTCGACGGCACACCTGTGCGTCTCGGACCCGAAATGCGTTCGACGGGTGAAGTGATGGGTCACGCGTCGAGTTTCGGTCACGCGTTCGCCAAAGCGGAAATGGCGGCGGGCATGACATTACCCGCGCGCGGACGCGCGTTATTGACCGTCAACGATTTCGATAAAGGGGCAATTGTAAAACTCGCGCGCGATTTATCAAGATTGGGCTGGGAATTGTCCGCTACGCGCGGGACGGCGGAATGGCTGCGCCGCGTTGGCTTGCAAGTGGAAACGCTCAACAAAGTTTCGGAAGGTTCGCCGCATTTGCTCGATGCGATTGCGCGCGGCGAAATCGCGCTCATCGTCAACACACCGCTCGGACGCCAAGCGCACAGCGACGGCGAAGCAATCCGCCGCGCGGCAGTCCGCTACCGCGTGCCGTTGGTGACAACATTAAGCGCGGCGGCGGCGGCGGTGGGCGCGATACGCGCGTTGCAGCTGAAAGAGTTGAGGGCAAAGAGTTTGCAGGAGCATTATCGCGCGGCATAGGGAACGAACTCGCCCAACATCGTCAAATGGATTTCTCTTGGCGCTAGCTCCAATCCTGCTCATCTTTAGGAAAATCTACCAAATATTTTGTCGGATTTATCGCGTCCACTTTATTCAAATTGCCATAGCCCAATTGACTCAAGCCCATCATCAACGCGGCGTGATTCCCTTTTGCCGCGCCGATAGGTTGCTCTAGCACGCGCTCCAAATGTGCGTACACCAAATTGTATTCGTCGGTGTTTGGAGATAATCGCTTGGGTTTATTTGTTCCGCTCATACGTCGCGCCTTCGTACGCGTGCAGCGGTTCGATGGTTACAAGCACAGGAACATAACGCAGCGCGTGCGCGCGTTCGTCATTTTCATCCTTGAAGGGAAAGCGGCGCAATTCCACTCTATCTTGTCTCGTCAACATATTTTCCCCTCCCCTCAATCCTATGCGATAATCGGCGCGTAGGATTTTGATTGGCGACCCATAACCAACACCCAGCGATTGTTTTTTGGAGGAACGATGAACGAACGCGATGGCATGTACATGCACTGGCTGCGCGAACGCATCCAAAGCGAAGGACGTTATCTCGGCGACGGCATCCTGAAGGTGGATGTCTTTATGAATCATCAGGTGGACCCGCTGCTCATGCAGGGCATCGGCTATGAATTTGCGCGACGCTTTCGGGCGCAGCATCCAAGCAAAATTTTGACGGCGGAAATTTCGGGCATCGCGCCCGCCTTGGCGACGGGCATGATGCTTCAGGTGCCGGTCGTGTTTGCGCGCAAAACGAAACCTTTGACGCTCAACACTGAACCGTATCAAGCCACCGCGCCTTCGCACACCAAAGGCGGCGAGGTTCAGCTGATGGTGTCGCACGAATTTTTATCGCCCGCAGAACGCATTTTGATTATTGACGATTTTCTCGCGTCCGCGTTGACGATTCGCGCGTTGGCGGAGCTTGTCCGGCAGAGCGGCGCGCAATTGGTCGGCATCGGCGCGGTCATTGAAAAATCGTTCGAAGGCGGCCGCGGCGCGCTCGCCGATTTGAATGTCCAAGTCGAATCGCTGGCAGTCATTGAAAAGTTTGAAGGCGATAAAATTATTTTTGCCGAATAGATTTTCACCTGCTACCTGCTACCTGCTGCGCGCCACCATTCCGTATCAGGTAACAGGTAGCGCGGATGCTTGAACCATGACCATCCTTCCTGAAACTGCTCTTACCTACGACGACGTTTTGCTCGCGCCGCAGTATTCCAAAGTCGCGTCGCGGCATAAATTGGATGTGCAAACGCGTTTGACGCGCAAACTCAAATTACAGATTCCGATTGTGTCGTCCAACATGGATACGGTGACCGAAGCGGAAATGGCGATTACGATGGCGCGCGAGGGCGGCATTGGCATCATTCACCGTTTTTTGACGATTGCGGAACAAGCCGCGCAAATTCAGCGCGTCAAAAAAACCGAATCGTTCGTCGTCGAAAATCCGTTCACTTTGAATCTGACGCACACGGTCGGCGACGCCAAACGCATTGTGGAAGAAACCGGCACGGGCGGCATTTTGATCTTGAACGGCGGCGCCCAGATTGTGGGCATTGTGACCACGCGCGATTTGTTGTTTGAAAATGATAACGCGAAATCCATCACCGACATCATGCAAAAGAACGTCATCACCGCGCCGTCGGGCATCACGCTGCGCGAGGCGGAAAAGATATTGCACGCGCATCGCATCGAAAAATTGCCGTTGGTGGGCGAGGACGGGCGGCTCGCCGGTTTGATTACGCTCAAAGATATTATGAAGCAGATGCAATATCCGCACGCGACCAAAGATGCGCGCGGCCGTTTGGCGGTCGGCGCGGCGGTCGGCGTCAAGGAAAGCGATTTGGCGCGCGTCGAATGTGTGTTGGACGCGGGCGCGGATTGCATCGTCATTGATATCGCGCACGGCAACTCGAAACAAGAAATCGAAATGCTGTTGAATTTGCGAAAACGTTTTCCTGACACGCAGCTGGTGGCGGGCAATGTCGCTACGGCGGACGGCGTTAAGCGTTTGTGCGACGCGGGCGCGGATGCGGTTAAAGTGGGCGTTGGCCCCGGCTCGATTTGCGTCACGCGTCTCGTCGCGGGTTCGGGCGTGCCGCAATTGACTGCCGTCATACAGTGCGCGGACGCGGCGCGCGCGTTTGATGTGCCGACGATTGCGGACGGCGGCATCCGTTACCCCGGCGACGCGGCAAAGGCGCTGGCGGCGGGCGCCGAGACAATCATGATTGGTTCGCTGCTCGCCGGCACCGACGAAAGCCCCGGTTTAATGATGACGCGCCAAGGCCATAAATACAAAGCGTCGCGCGGCATGGCGTCCACCGCCGCGAACCGCGACCGCAAAACGCGCGACGGCGAACGGGTGCTGCAAGAAGATATTGACGAATATGTGGCGGAGGGCGTCGAAGCGGCGGTGCCGTATCGCGGCAAAGCGCGTGAAGTCCTGGTCCAGTTGGTAGGCGGGATTCGGTCGGGGATGAGTTATAGCGGCGCGCACACTTTGCGCGAGTTTCACGAAAAAGCGATTTTTGTCCGCATGACCGGCGCGGGTTTGCGAGAAAGCAAACCGCACGACGTTGAAGTTTTGTGAGGACGCGCGCGCGATTGAAACGCCGACGCAAAAAAATTCGCGGATAAAAAAATGCAGCGCGCGTACGCTGCATTTTTTATTAAGCCAAGCGCCTTGCCCAATTTACGGACAGCGTAACTTGCTTGTTCAAGAATTAGGCGCGGCGTAAAGCGACAACCGTGATGTCATCGCTTTGAGGAAATGCGCCGGTAAAGGCGCGCACGCGTTGGTCAAGCTGGCGAATGATTTGGCGCGCGCTGGCGGACGCATTTTGACGAATCGTATTTTCGAGGCGTTCCATGCCAAATTGCGCGTCGGCGGCGTTCGTCGCTTCGTTCACGCCGTCGGTATAGAGCAAAAGTAAATCGCGCAAATTTAGCGTGAGGCGGTGAGGATGATAAACAAAATCGTTTGTGATAGCCAGCGCGCGGTCGCCAATCTCTAGCGTTTCCAGCGTCCGCGCGTCCGCGCGCCATAACAAAGGCGGATTGTGTCCGGCGTTGACATACGCAAAAGCGCCGTTCAGCGGGTCTAGAATTCCAAAAAACATGGTCACGAACATGCCGCCCAAAGAATCTTGCCCCAGCGTCTGATTGGCGCGCGCGATAATGGCGGCGGGGTCGTCGCCCGCCACCGCGCTCGCGCGCAACGTCGCGCGCGTATTCGCCATGAACATTGCCGCGTCCAATCCTTTGCCGGAAACGTCCGCAATCACAAACGCCACGCGTCCGTCGGCGAGCGGAATGAAATCATAATAGTCGCCGCTGACCTGTTTGGCGGGATGCCACAATGTCGCAATCTGATAGCCGCGCAAACGCGGCGGCTCGAAAGGAATGAGCTGGCGTTGGACGCGCCGCGCATTTTGTAATTCATTTTCCAATTGACTTTGCAGGACGCGCGTTTGAATCAGGTCGGCATTTTCAATGACAATCGCGGCTTGACTCGCAAATAGTTCCAGCAGTTTGCAATCTTCATCGTTGTATGCGATGCCGTCTTTGACGCGATACACGCGCAGCGCGCCCAGAGACCGCGTCGTACCGTTCGGCTCGGTCAGCTGAATGGGCGCGGCGAGCTCGTGACGCGGCGCGCGCCGCGTCGGCGTGACGATGCGCGGCGCGCCCGTGGCAAACGCGCTGTCGGCGCACTCTTTGCCTTGCTGAAAACGGGACGCGTCGAACGCTGCGGCGGTTTGAGCGACTAGACCATTGACTGACGCGTCAAACAAATACAGGTCGCCGCCCGCGCTGTGCAGCAATTCAATCGCGCGCGCGCGAATCGCTTCGAGCGCGCGCGCGCGGTCGAGATGCCGCGTAATATCCAGCGCCGTAAAATAGAGTTGTTCCAATTGACGCGCGCGCGTTTCGACGGCAGTCAGATACGCGCGGTCGCGTTCGCGCAGTTGCTGTTGGCTGCTGGTGGCGAGGACGTGCAGAACCAGCGGATATGTCGTGACGAGCTCGAGAAATTCCGCGCGCGGCAGCGCGAGCAAAATGGCGCGCGTGCGCGTCCGCGCCAAAGCCGAACGCGGCGCGTCGGCGAGTAGCGCGAAATCGCCGAACCATTGGCCCGCGTGCAAAAGATTGAGCTGGGTTTCGGCGGACGCGTTCAAAATTTCAACCGTGCCGTCTTGAATCATGTAAAAATAATCGCCGCGGTCGCCTTGCCGAAAAACCAACGTATTGGGTTCAAGTTCAAGCCGCGTGACTTGGGCTGCCAAGCGTTTCATGGCGTTATTTGGCACCGAGGCAAAAAACGCAAAACGGCGTAAAGTTTTTGTGGGAATGGACATACGCGGTTGATTTCTGCAAGGGCGTGCGTTTGCGCGGCACGCGCGGACGCATATACTATGCCTTGCTTTGCGGCGCTTGTCAAGCATTTTCGCGTCCGCAATCGGGCTTGGCGCCAAGCGCGCGCGGTCAAGCCAATTTTTTGGACAGAGAATACTTGCGCGGCGCGGCGCAATTCTTTGGGGGCGTGTCAATCATGCGCCAGCCCTGCGTTCGGGAAAGCGTTGCGCGCGCCGATTCTGGCGTATCATTTTCAAGGATTTGTATGCAAGCTATCTTGGCGCTTCCTGCGCCCAATGTCATTCGTCGTTTGACGGCGGTTCTTTTTACGGGCCAAAGTATTGCTTCGCTTGGGATGACGGCGGCTGTTACGGTCGGTTCGATTGCGGCAACGCATCTCACCGGCACAACTGATTTTGCGGGCGTGCCGACGACCGCGTATGTGTTGGGCACTGCAGTCGGCGCGTTTCCAGCTGGCCGATTGATGGACCGCTATGGACGGCGCGCGGGGTTGTGCATCGGCTTTTTGGTTGGCGTACTGGGCGCGGGGCTCGGCGCGTTCGCGTTGATCGCGTTTGTGCCGTTTGCCTTGTTTCTGGCGCACGCGTTGATGGGCATGTCGCGCGGCGCGTTGGATCAGGGTCGTTTTGCCGCCGCCGATATGGTGACCCAAGAAAAACGCGCGCGCGCGGTAAGCTGGGTGGTGCTGGGCGGCGCGGCAGGCGGTATTGTGGGGCCGCTCGCCGTCGGGCCATCCAGTCATTTTGCTACGCAGCTCGGTTATGACCCATTGGCGGGCCCGTATTTGATTGGCGCGGCGATTTTTGTGTTGGGCAGCTTGATGATTTTTTCGCTGCTGCGGCCCGACCCGCGCGATATTGGACGCGCGCTGGCGCTGACCGCGCAAGAAGATGTGACGCAAGAATTACCCGCGCGCAATTTTTTTCGGGCGCTGCGCGCGCGCAATGTGCAGACCGCCGTCGCCGCGATGGTCTTGGGGCAGGTTGTGATGACGACGGTGATGGTGATGACGCCGCTGCAAATGACCGAACACTTGCATCATACGCTCGACGAAGTATCCATCGTCATCGCGGCGCACGTGACGGGCATGTATCTCACGTCCTTTGTGACCGGCCGCATCGCCGACCGGATGGGCCATGCCAAAACGATTTTGTTGGGCGCGGGCTTGCTAATTCTGGCGTGTCTGCTCGCGCCGTTCGCAGCGGAAACGTGGCGGCTGGCGGTGGCGCTGTTTGTGTTGGGCGCGGGCTGGAATTTTTGTTATGTCGCGGGGTCGTCGCTGTTGACCGATTCGATTCAGGTCAATGAGCGCGGCCATATTCAGGGGTCGAATGATTTATTGGTCGGCCTGGTCGCGGCGGCGGGCAGTTTGTTTGGCGGAATTTTCTTTGAACGCATTGGCTATGTGGGGATTGCGGTGGGCGGCATCGCGCTGGCGCTGGCGCTTTTTGGTTATGTCCTGCGCCGCGTGCGCGCGCCCATTCTACCCGCCGCGTAAATTGCAAGACGCAATTCGATTCATGTACAAGGAGTCCAAAACGCCATGAAAGCGGAATACAATCAACTCGCGTTACAGTTTGGTCAATTGGTCGGCTTGGCGCAAGGCGCAAAACTTCAGGTCGCGCACTTGACCAAGCAGGGCATGGAATTTATTTTTCAAAGCGAGACGACCCAAACGCGCTTGCGGCTTTTGCCCAAAGTGTACACCGAAGGCAAAGTCATTATTGACGCCATCAATGATTTGACGCTGGCTGTCGAAATTCAACAATACGAATTGCGCGAGGGCCGCGTGGTGAATGAAAATGCGCCGGTCGGCGGCGGCACGATAGAATTGCCGTACGCGACATGGTTTTTTGAAGGCGATTATTTATAGAGGCACAGCCAGTCAGTTCACGTAACCGACATCGCGTGGAACCATAAATTTTGTATAATGGGCGTATGAACAATGCGATGCTTTGGTTATTGGACGCGGCGAATTGGTTCGGTTCGGCGGTGTGTCATCAATGGGATTCGCACTCGTATTTTATCGCGGGCGTGCCATTGTGTTTGTGCGCGCGTTGTACGGGGATGTATCTCGGCGGCTTGTTGACGCTGCTGTATTTGGCGCTCCGCAAACCGCGCGCCGCGCAATTGCCGAAACTGCCGTACCTCGTCGCGCTGCTCGTCTTCTTTTTTTTGTGGGCGGGCGATGGCGTCAATTCGTTCGCGTCAGCCGCGTTGGGGCATCCGTTTTTGTACGAACCGCAAAATAGCTTGCGTCTCATTACGGGCGCGTTGATGGGCATTTCACTCGGCAGTCTGTTGTTTGTGATGCTCAATGGCAATTTGTATCGCAACCCGTATTCCAAACCCATCTACGAAAACGTCGCCGATTTTTTGATTTTGCTCGCGCTGATTGCGGCGCTCGTGTTGCTCGTCAACAGTCAAATGGCTTGGCTGTTGTATCCGTTGAGCGCATTCATGTTGGTCGCCGTGATTGGCTTGAACGCGAGCATTTGGACGGCGTTGGCGGCAAGTTTTTTTCGCGCCGTCACGCAGCCGCGCGAGTTGTTGCCCCGTTTTGCCGTCGGCATTACGCTGGCGCTGCTCTTGTTGAATGGGTTGGCGTTGGGCCGATATGCGTTAGGCGTGTATCTCGGCGTACCTCTCTAGCGCGCTAACTGGATGAAATTGCGAAATCGCCGGCAAGCTCTTTCGTAGTTTGTGGAATCGCAAAGCGATTCCGCGAAATCCGCAAGGTCGCGTACTCTGCATTGCGAGGCATACCGTATGGCGCTTTCACCTCTCGCCGGAAAACCGGCGCCGCAAAATTTATTGATTGACCCCGCTGCGTTGGAACGCGCGTATTTTGAAATCAAACCCGACGCGCGCAATCCCGCGCAGCGCGTCGCGTTTGGCACGAGCGGCCATCGCGGTTCGCCGTTCGACGGCAGTTTTAACGCGGCGCATATTTTCGCCATCACGCAAGCGATTTGCGAATATCGCAAACGCCAAAATTATGCGGGGCCCCTTTTCATGGGCAAAGATACGCACGCCGTTTCCGCACCTGCCGAACGGACCGCGCTCCAAGTGTTGGCGGCGCATGGCGTCGAGACAATCATTCAGCGCGATGATGGATTCGCGCCGACGCCGGTCATTTCGCGCGCGATTTTGGCGTGGAATCGAGAACATCCGAACGCGTTGGCGGACGGCATCGTGATTACGCCGTCGCACAATCCGCCGCGCGATGGCGGTTTCAAATACAATCCGCCCGAAGGCGGTCCCGCCGACAGCGCGACGACCCAATGGATTCAAGACCGCGCGAATGAAATTTTGCGCGGCGGCAACGCGGCGGTGAAACGCGTGGCGTATGCAAGCGCGCGGCGCGCGCCGACCACGCACGTCCAAGATTATGTGCCGGGCTATGTGAACGATTTGGCGAACGTGATTGATTTTGAACCGATTCGCGCGAGCGGCATCCAAATCGGCGTGGACCCGTTGGGCGGCGCGGCGCTCGGTTATTGGCAGCCCATTGCGGCGCAGTACGGTTTGAATTTGACGGTCACGAATCCGCGCGTGGATGCGACGTTTTCATTCATGACGGTTGACCACGACGGCAAAATTCGCATGGACTGTTCCAGTCCGTACGCGATGGCGGGCCTCGTCGGTTTGAAATCTGATTTTGATATTGCGTGGGGCAACGACCCGGACGCGGATCGGCACGGCATCGTCACGCGCTCGCATGGTTTGTTGAATCCGAATCATTATCTCGCCGTTGCGATTGAATATCTGTTGACGCATCGGCCGCAATGGCGCGCGACGGCGGGCGTTGGCAAAACGCTGGTGAGCAGCAGCATGATTGACCGCGTGGTCGGCGCGCTGCAACGCAAGCTGGTCGAAGTGCCGGTCGGTTTCAAATATCTCGCGCCGGGGTTGTTTGACAGCTCGTTTTGTTTTGGCGGCGAAGAGAGCGCGGGCGCGAGTTTTTTGCGGCGCGATGGCACGGTGTGGACGACCGACAAGGATGGGCTGCTGCTCGGTTTGCTCGCGGCAGAAATTACGGCGGTCACGGGACGCGACCCCGGCGAACGGTATCAGAGTTTGACCGCGCGCTTTGGCGCGCCGTACTATACGCGGCAGGACGCGCCCGCGAATGCGGCGCAAAAAGCGAAACTGGCAAAACTTGCGCCGGAGGATGTGACCGCGACCGAATTGGCGGGCGAAAAAATTTTGGCGAAATTAACGCGGGCGCCGGGCGACAATGAACCGATTGGCGGTTTGAAAGTGACGACGGCGAACGGTTGGTTTGCCGCGCGGCCCTCTGGCACCGAAGATATTTATAAAATTTACGCGGAAAGTTTTACGAGCGCGCAACATCTGCAAGCGCTTGTCGCGCAAGCGCAGGACATTGTGACGCGCGCGTTGGACGGCGCGTGAGCGAGACCGCATGAATCCAACGAACGTCAGCGCCGCCGCGGCGCCGCGCTTGGTTTTTCTGGTTGACGTGGACAATACGCTGCTCGATACCGACCGCGTGACGGCGGACTTGCATCGTTTTCTCGCGGCGCAAATCGGGCCCACCGAACAGCAATTTTATTTCGAGCTCTTTGAACAATTGCGTCACGAACTCGGTTACGCGGATTATTTGGGCGCGTTACAACAGTATCGGCTCGCGCATCCGCAGCACACCGAAATCATGCACGTCTCGTTGTATCTGCTAAATTATCATTTTGCCAATCGGCTTTTCCCCGGCTCGCTCGATACGATTGAATATCTCAAACAATTTGGCGCGACGGTCATTCTTTCGGACGGCGACGTAGTGTTTCAACCGTTCAAAATCGAAAACGCAGGTTTGCTCGAAGCGTTCGACGGCCAAGCGCTAATTTATATTCACAAAGAATTGGAAACGGCGGCGGTGGCGGAACGTTTTCCCGCCGACCATTATGTGATGTTTGACGACAAACTGCGTATCTTGGACGCGTTGAAAAAAATTTGGGGGACGCGCGTCACGACGGTTTGGGTGCGGCAGGGGCATTACGCGCACGAGGCAAAATATATTGACGGATATGCGCCCGCCGATCTGACGATTGACCATATCGCCGACGCGATGCAGTACGACGCGGCGCAATTTGTCGCGGCGGCGCGCGCAACAAAAGAATAAATCGGTTGGGGGCTTTACGGCGCGGGGCGTTCGGTTCAACTCGTATGATTTTTGCCGCGATACGCAATCAGCCATTCCTGCGCGCTGATGCGTTCCTGACCCGCCGCCGCCGAGAGGCGCACGTACGAACCGTCGGCTTGCATTTCACGCGCCTTGACGTTATCCGCCAAATACACTTGGAGAATGTCTTCGTGGATGTGCCGCACCAGCCGCGGGTCCTCGACCGGAAATAAAATTTCGACGCGGCGGTCCAGATTGCGCGAACGCACGTCCGCGCTGCCGAGATACACCTCATTCGCGCCGCCGTTGCGGAAATAATAAATGCGGCTGTGTTCCAGAAAACGGCCGACGATGCTGAGCACGCGGATATTGTCGCTGACGCCAGCCAGTCCGGGCCGCAAACAGCACATGCCGCGCACAATCAAATCCAGTTTCACGCCCGCCTGCGACGCTTTGTAAAACAGGCGAATCATCTCCTGGTCCACCAGCGAATTCATCTTCATGATAATGTGCGCTTTATCGCCGCGCTGCGCGTGTTCGATTTCGCGCTGCACCAATTCTTCCAGCCGCGTACGCAGATTGATGGGCGCGACCAGAAATTTGCGATAATCGGTTTTGGCGGAATAGCCGGTGAGATAATTGAACAGGTCCGACGCGTCCGCGCCCATGTCCTCGTCGCACGTCAACAAACCAATATCGGTATAGAGCTGCGCCGTGACGGCATTGTAATTGCCGGTGGAAAGATGCAGATAGCGGCGAATCTCATCGCCGTCGTCGCGCACGACCAGCGCGATTTTGGAATGGGTTTTCAAGCCGAGCAAGCCGTACACCACATGCACGCCTTCGGCTTCCAATTGTTTCGCCCATTCGATATTGCTTTCTTCGTCGAACCGCGCTTTGAGTTCCACCAACACCGTAACCTGTTTGTCGTTGCGGACCGCGTCGAGCAGCGCCTGCACGACGGGCGCGTTCTTGCCGACGCGATACAAAGTCGCTTTGATGGCTAGGACGCGCGCATCGCGCGCGGCTTCTTGTAAAAATTCGACGACCGGCGTAAACGAATCGTAGGGATGATGCAGCAAAATATCGCGCTGGCGCACGGCGACAAACGTATCGTCGGTGTTTGCCAACAAGCGCGGATAATGCGGTATAAACGTCGGATATTTCAAATCGGGGCGGTCAATCAAACTGTACACGCCAAACAAATCGCTCATGCCCAGCGGCGGCTCTAGAATATAAATATCTTCGGGTTCCAGTTTCAGATTGTCCACCAGAATCACGCGGATTTTGTCCGGCATGTCGGGGCTGACGGTCAAGCGCACCACTTCGCCGAAACGGCGCTGCCGCACGCCGCGCTCGATTGTTTCCAACAAATCATCCGCTTCCAATTCTTGAATCACGTACTCGGCATCGCGCGTGACGCGGAACGGATGCGCTTCGACAATTTCCATGCCGGGAAACAGCGCGTCCAAATGTTGTTTGATGAGTTGGTCGAGCCACACAAAGCATTGACTCTTGGCGGGCGCGTCGGGCGGCGGAGGCACAGGCACGAGGCGCGGCAGCGTATTCGGCACCTTGACGCGCGCAAAACGTTCGCGCTTGCGTTCGTCGCGAATAATCACCGCGAGATTCAAACTCATGTTCGAGATGTGCGGAAACGGGCGCGCCGGGTCATATGCCAACGGCGTCAAGACGGGAAACGCAACGCGTTCAAAATACTCGCGCGCATACTCTTGCTGTTCGGCGTTCAAGGCGGCGTAATTGCAAATAAAAACGCCCGCGCGCTCCAATTGCGGCATCAATTTGTACAAACACGCGCGCGCGTCGCGCATCAAACGCTGCGCCTGTTCGCGCGCCAATTCCAATTGCTCCGCCGGCGTCAAGCCGTCCACCGAGCGCTCGACGATGCCCGCTTCGACTTGGAGTTTCAACGCCGAAACGCGCGTCATGAAAAATTCCGCCAAAATCGAACCGACGATGGCAAGAAATTTCAAGCGTTCCGCCAACGGATTGGTTTCGTCTTGCGCCTCAGCCAGCACGCGCCCAAAAAACGCGAGCAGCGACAATTCGCGGTTCACGTACAACTCGGCGTCTTGCGGTTTGGGCGGATGCAGCTGCCCGTTCAGGGCGCGTTTCTTTTTGAGTTTCGTCATGGCGCATATTCCTCGCG
>Ga0226835_1001347_pt1 | contig 13829 bp, 15 predicted proteins | sample LAC_MetaG_1_FD_163627 | JGI IMG/M metagenome (GOLD analysis project Ga0226835, IMG submission 163627) | Anaerobic ammonium oxidizing microbial communities from anammox membrane bioreactor (MBR) in UC Berkley, California, United States -... | ecosystem: Engineered > Bioreactor > Anaerobic >...
CGCCGCCCGATTTCTTCACCGCGGGCGGCATGGCCGCGGCGATGGCGGTGGTCGAGGCGCTGAAGAAGACCGGCGGCGACACGAAGACCGAGACGCTGATCAGGACGATGGAAGGCATGAGCTTCGATACGCCGAAGGGCAAGATGACCTTCCGCAAGGAAGACCATCAGGCGATGCAGTCGATGTACCACTTCCGCATCAAGAACGACCCGGCTTTCCCGTGGGGCGTGCCCGAGCTGGTGGACGAGATCAAGCCGGAGGAGATGCAGATCCCGATCCGCAACAAGCGGTGAAGCGCGACGCCGATGCACGGCGCCGCTCGCCCAGCGGCGCCGTGCATCGGCGTGCGGTGAGTGGGGCTGAAGAGCGATGGGACGAACCGGACGGCATACGAGCATGAAGAGCGCGCGCATGCCGCCGACATCGCATCCAACCCGGCTGACGGGAGCCGTTGCGACGATGGGTTCTCCATCGCACGCCGCGACGGTGCAGGACACCGAGTCGGCGACGCGGGCCGGTGCGCTTCGCGAATGGGCCGAGGGGTGGGCCCGCGGCCCCGCCGGCGTGCCTCGAAGCCGCCGAGCAGCGCAGCCGCCGCGGGAGGGGTCGGCGAGCACTGTTCGAGCTCCGAGCCGCAAGGCCCGCAGGGCCGCCGCGGCGAGGGCGAGTTGCGCAGCCGCCCGCGGCGGCGAGCAGCGCAGGGGAGCCGAAGGCCGGCTACGTGGCACGCCGACGGGGCCGCGGGCCCACCCCTCGGCCCATTCGCGAAGCGCACCGGCCCGCGTCGCCGACTCGGCGTCACGCTCAGACCATCGTACGCAACGATGACCCCATCGCTCGAAACGCGGGAGTTGACGGTCCGGTTCGGCGGCCACGTGGCCGTCGACGCGGTGTCGTGCGCGTTCTGGCCAGGCACGCTGACCGCGATCGTCGGCCCGAACGGCGCCGGCAAGACGACCTACTTCAACCTGATCTCCGGCCAGCTCGAGGCCACGGCAGGCCAGGTGTTCGTGGGCGGCGACGAGGTCAGTTCGCTGCCGGCGCCCGAGCGCACGCGCCGCGGCCTGGGGCGCGCCTTCCAGCTCACCAACCTGTTCCCGAACCTGAGCGTGCTGGAAAACGTGCGCCTGGCGGTCCAGGCGCGGCGCGGGCTGGGGTTGAACCTGTGGTCGATCTGGTCGAATCACCGCGCGCTGGTTGCCGAGGCCGAGGCGATCCTGGAGCGGATCGCGCTGGCGGCGCGACGCGATGCGCCGGCGAGCAGCCTGCCGCACGGCGACCAGCGCAAGCTCGAAGTCGGCATCCTGCTCGCGCTCGAGCCGATGGTGTTCATGTTCGACGAGCCGACTGCGGGAATGAGCGTGGACGAAGTACCGGTGATCCTCGACCTGATCCGCGAGATCAAGCGCGACACGAGCAGGACGATCCTGCTGGTCGAGCACAAGATGGACGTGGTGCGTGAACTGTCGGACCGCATCATCGTGCTGCACAACGGCAAGCTGGCCGCCGACGGCGCGCCCGCCGAGGTGATCGCCTCGCCGGTGGTGCAGCAGGCCTACCTGGGCATGCCGGCCGACGACGAAGAGGCGCAGGCGCCCGCGTGAGCGATCGGCCGCTTCTCGCGCTTACCGGGGTGCACACGCACATCGGTGCGTATCACATCCTGCACGGCGTCGACTTCGACGTGCCGGCCGGCCGCACCACGATGCTGCTGGGCCGCAACGGCGCCGGCAAGACGACCACGCTGCGCACGATCATGGGGCTGTGGACCGCGTCCGCCGGCCAGGTGCGCTTCGACGGCGAGGACATCACGAAGCGCGCCACGCCCGGGATCGCGCAGGCCGGCATCGCCTACGTGCCCGAGAACATGGGCATCTTCGCCGACCTCACGGTGCGCGAGAACATGGTGCTCGCGGCGCGCGGCGCGCGCGACGCCGATGCGATCGACGCCGAGCGGCTGCGCTGGATCTTCGAGCTGTTCCCGGCGATGAAGACATTCTGGAACCATCCTGCCGGGCTGCTCTCGGGCGGGCAGAAGCAGATGCTCGCCGTCTCGCGCGCGATCGTCGAGCCACGCAAGCTGATCCTGGTCGACGAGCCGACCAAGGGACTGGCGCCGTCGATCGTGCGCAACATGCTGTCGGCGTTCCGGCAGCTGAAGGCGGCCGGCGCGACCATCCTGCTGGTCGAACAGAACTTCGCGTTCGCGCGCGCGCTGGGCGATTCGGTCGCCGTGATGGACGACGGGCGCATCGTGCACCGCGGTGCAATGGCCGAGCTCGCCGAAGACGAGGCACTGCAGGCCCGCCTGCTCGGCCTGTCGCTCGGGGCGCACCAGTGATCGCGTCCGATCGCCTGCCGCTGCTGCTGGTGCCCGTGCTGGCGCTGGCCGCGCTGCCGCTGGTCGGCAGCCTGCCGACCTGGGTCACGCTTACCGTCGCCGGGCTGGCGATGGGGATGATCGTCTTCATCATCGCGTCGGGCCTGACGCTGGTGTTCGGCCTGATGGACGTGCTGAATTTCGGTCACGGCGTGTTCATCGCGCTGGGCGCATTCGTCGCGGTGTCGGTGCTGGCGCCGATGGGCGGGCTCACGGGCTCGGGCTCGATTGCGGTGAACCTGGTCGCGGTCGGCGCGGCGATGCTGGTCGCAATGGCGGTGGCCGGCGCGATCGGCTACCTCTTCGAACGGCTGATCGTGCGGCCGGTCTACGGCCAGCACCTGAAGCAGATCCTGATCACGATGGGCGGCATGATCATCGGCGAAGAGCTGATCAAGGTGATCTGGGGTCCGGACCAGATTCCGCTGCCGCTCCCCGCAGGTCTGCGCGGCTCCTATCTGCTCGGCGACGCCGCGGTCGAAAGGTACCGCGTCGTCGCGGTGGTGGTGGGTCTCGTGGTGTTCATCGCGATGCTGTTCGTGCTGAACCGCACCAAGATCGGCCTGCTGATCCGTGCCGGCGTTCAGGACCGCGAGATGGTCGAGAGCCTCGGATACCGGATCCGGCGGCTCTTCGTCGGCGTATTCGTGGCCGGCTCGGCCCTCGCGGGCCTGGGTGGCGTGATGTGGGGGCTGTACCAGCAGAACGTCGTCCCGCAGATGGGCGCGCAGGTCAACATCCTGATCTTCATCGTCATCATCATCGGCGGCCTCGGCTCGGCCGGGGGCTGCTTCGTCGGCGCGCTGCTGGTCGGCCTGATGGCGAACTACACCGGGTTTCTCGCGCCGAAGGTGGCGCTGTTCTCGAACATCCTGCTGATGGTGGCGATCCTGCTGTGGCGTCCGCAGGGCCTGTATCCGGTGGCGAAGCGATGATCCGCAGCCTGCTGTCGGCCGACTATCCGCGCAGCCGCCTGGTCGCCGCGATTCTCCTGGCGATCGTGCTCGCGCTCGCGCTGGCGCCGTTCCTGTTTCCGGGCGCCCGTTCGCTCGCGGTGGCCGCGAAGATCCTGGTGTTCGTCCTGCTCGTCGCCAGCTACGATCTGCTGCTCGGCTACACCGGCATCGTGTCGTTCGCGCACACGATGTTCTTCGGCATCGGCGCCTACGGCGTGGCGATCGCGAGCACGCGCATGGGGCCGGGCTGGGACGCGGTTGCGCTCGGCGTTGCCGCCGCGCTCGTGCTGTCGGCGCTGCTCGCGCTGGTGATCGGACTGTTCAGCCTGCGCGTGAAGGCGATCTTCTTCGCGATGATCACGCTGGCGGTGGCCGCGGCGTTCCAGACGCTGGCCTCGCAGTTGTCGGAGTTCACCGGTGGCGAGGACGGCCTCACCTTCAAGCTGCCCGAGTTGCTGCAGCCCTCGTTCGAGCTCTTCGAAGACACGGTGTTCGGCGTGTCGATCGACGGCCGCCTGCTGTCGTATTACCTGCTGTTCTTCGCGGTGCTGGTGCTGTTCCTGGTGCTGCTGCGCATCGTCAACTCGCCGTTCGGGCGCGTGCTGCAGGCGATCCGCGAGAACGACTTCCGCGCCGAGGCGCTCGGTTACCGCACCGTCGTGTTCCGTACGCTCTCGACGGTGCTCGCGGCGATGTTCGCAACGGCGGCCGGCGCGCTGCTGGCGATCTGGCTGCGCTACAACGGCCCGGACACCACGCTGTCGTTCGAGATCATGCTCGACACGCTGCTGATCGTGGTGATCGGCGGCATGGGCACGATGTACGGCGCGGTGATCGGCAGTGCGCTGTTCGTCTTCGCGCAGAGCTACCTGCAGGACCTGATGGGCTGGATCTCGGCCGGCCTCGAGGGCGTGCCGCTCGTCGCCGCGCTGTTCTCGCCCGACCGCTGGCTGCTCTGGCTCGGCGTGTTGTTCGTGCTTTCGGTCTACTACTTTCCCGCCGGCGTGGTCGGCCGGTTGCGGGCGCGCGCGCTCGCGGGCAGGCGGCCTTGATCGCGCGCCGGCGCTCAGGCGTTCCACTGCGCGATCGCCTCGAGCGGCAGGCGCCGCAGCTCTGGCACCTTCGCATCGGGGCGCGGATACCCGACCGGCAACACCAGCACCGCTTTCTCGTTGGTGCCGCGGCCGAGCAACTCGCGCAGGAACCCCATCGGGTTGGGCGTGTGTGTAAGCGTGACCAGCCCCATCATGTGGATCGCGGCGACGAACAGTCCCGCCGCGATCCCGACGCTCTCGTCGACGTAGTAGTTCTTGCGGTGTGAGCCGTCCGGGCGCAGGCCGAACTTCTCGGCAAACAGCACGACTACCCACGGCGCGTCGGTCAGGTGCTCCTTCACATGGTCGGTGCCGAGCGGATGCAGCGCCTCGCGCCACTCGTCGGTCATGCGTTCGCTGTAGGTTTTCAGCTCCTCTTCCTCCGCGGCGGCACGGATCCTCGCCTTCAGCCGGGGGTCGTCGATCGCGACGAAGCGCCATGGCTGCCGGTGGGCGCCCGACGGCGCGGTGCCGGCGGTGAGGATCGCGAGCTCGATCAACCGTTTCGGCACCGGGTCGGTGGCGAAATGGCGCGTGGTGCGGCGCTGATCCATGGTCCGGTAGAACGCCTCTGCCCGGGCGAGCATCTGCGCCTGGGCGATCCGGGTGTAGCCGGGCAGCGGCACGAAGCGCGGCTCGGGCAGATGGCGGGTCAACGCCTTGTAGGCGGGCTCGGCGGGGCTGGCCGGACGGGTGAAGGAGTCGGCGTCTGTCTTGGGCATCGGGGTCTTCGAAGGGTGTAAGGTGAAATGGCGTCGGGCTCGTTGCTCGCGCGAAGCTGTGCCGATACCGCGCGTGAGGCCTTCAGTATGCCGCTGCACGCGCTTTGCCGGGCTGGGGCCGGACCGCAGCCGGTGAGTCCGTCGGAGGGTACGGAAGGACATCGACGATGAGCGCATCCGCCACCACCAGACAGCCGGCCATCTTCTATGGCCACGGCAGCCCGATGAACACGCTCGGGTCGAACCGGCACACCGAGGCGTGGCGGCGCAGCGGCGTCGTGGGCCCGCGGCCGCGCGCGATCCTCGCGATCTCGGCGCACTGGTACCTGAACGAGATCGCGGTGACCGCGATGGCGCGGCCGCGCACGATCCACGATTTCTACGGTTTTCCCGCCGCGCTGCACGCCTTCGATTACCCAGCACCCGGCGATCCTGCGCTGGCCGAGCGGGTGCGTGCGCTGCTGGCGCCGCTGCCGGTACGCACCGACCACGACCGGGGCCTGGACCACGGTACCTGGTCGGTGCTGGCTCACGTCTACCCCGCCGCCGACGTGCCGGTCGTCCAGCTGAGCCTCGACGCACGGCACGACACGGCATTTCATTACGACCTGGGTCGCAGACTCGGAGCGCTGCGCGAGGAGGGCGTGCGGATCGTCGGTAGCGGCAACGCAGTTCACCATCTCGGGTTGCTGGCGCGCCGGGAAGACGCGCTGCCGTACGACTGGGCGCTCGCGTTCGAGGCGCAGGTGCGCGACCGCGTGCTGCGCGACGAAGTCGCGCAACTGATCGACTGCCAGGGATTCGGCGAGGCAGCGCGGCTCGCGGTGCCCACGCCAGAGCACTACCTGCCGATGCTGGTGGTGCTCGGCGCGCGCCGGCCTGACGACCGGGTGACGATTCTCACCGAGGGGATCGAGTCGGGCTCGATCGGGATGCTGTCGTTCGCGCTCGGGCAGGCGGCGGCCTGACCGGGCGGCCGCGGACCGGTTACTTCAGCGCGGCCAGCATGTGCTCGACTGCCGCGCGCACCTGGGCATCGGACAGCTTCGCGTTGCCGCCGCGCGGAGGCATCGCGCGCAGGCCGTCGATCGCGTGCTTGACCAGCGTGTCTTCGCCGGCGGCCATGCGCGGCGCCCAGGCGCCCTTGTCGCCGGTCTTGGGCGCGCCGGCTACGCCGGTGGCGTGGCAGACCATGCAGGTCGCGTCGTAGACCTTCTTGCCCTCCGCGGAGGACGCGGCGCTGGCGGCAGGGGCGGGCGCGGCGGGCGCCGGCGCGGCCGCGGCGGCTGGTGCCGCGGCGGGAGTTGCGGCGGGAGCGGGTGCCGCAGCGGCCGGCGCGGCCGCGGGTGCCGAAGCGGCCGGTGCGCTCGCGTCGGCCAGTTCGAAGCCGGCTACCGGGCGGATGCGCGCTTCGATCGCTTCCGGGGTCATCGCATCGGCTCCGGCGCCGGTGCGGGTGCTGTTGCCGACGAACTTGACGAGAAGCCCGATGATCGTGATCGGCACCACGAAGGCCAGCACGATCACGGTGATCAGCTGCCGGGGAGTCTTGATGAATCCTTGGTTTTCGTCGCTCATTGTTCCGCAGCCGGTTGGGTGAACGAAACGTCGGATTATATATTCCCGCCACTTTTCCTGTGCCGGGCTCGCGAGCAGGCGCCCCGCGTTAGACTGCGCAGGGAAACCTCGCCTCCCGCATCGCAGGGACAACGGGCGGCGCGGGCACCGCCGTGAACACCGGGGTGCGGCATGCAGGGAGGCATTCATGCGGACTGAAACGAACGGGCGTCGGGGTCGGCGAGCCGCAGGCAGGGAATCGAACTCGCGAACAGATCCGATCCGGCGAGGGGCGCTCATGCTCGGTGTGCTGGCGGCCGTGCAGCCCCGCCTGGCGAGCGCGCAGTTTGCGCAGGCACCGCTGGTCGAAGTCTGGAAGAGCCCGACCTGTGGTTGTTGCAAGGACTGGATCGCGCACATGCAGGCCAGCGGCTTTCGCGTCAAAGCCAACGACACCGGCAACACCGCCGCGCGCGCGCGGTTGAAGATCGCCGAGCGCTTCGGTTCCTGCCACACGGCGGTGGTCGATGGCTACGCGATCGAAGGACACGTGCCTGCGAGCGAGATCCGCCGGCTCCTGAAGGAGCGCCCGGCGGCGATCGGCCTGGCGGTGCCGGGAATGCCGATCGGCTCGCCCGGCATGGACGGCCCGGAATACCGCGGGCGCAAGGACGCCTACGACGTGCTGCTGCTTCGCGCCGACGGCGCCGCGTCGGTCTATCGCCGCTACGCCTGACCGGAGCCCGCCTGCGGGTGGGCGACTCTCGGCCGCAGCCGCCTGCGCCGGCGAAAGAGGGGCGACGGCCTCACGGTACAATGCCGGATTCGCGCCCGTAGCTCAGCGGATAGAGTACTGGCCTCCGAAGCCAGGGGTCGCTGGTTCGATCCCAGCCGGGCGCGCCATCCTTCCACGCCCGACGCAACCAGCGGGGCGAGTCGTGGCAGAGCGGGCACGACTCAATCGAAATCCACGATCAGCGGCTCGCGCCCGCACGAGCGCACGAAGGCCACCAGTTCGCCGGGCGCCAGGCCCAGGCTCTCGGTCTGCCGCAGCGGGTGGAAGTTCAGCTGGGCATCCCCCATCAGCGAGGCATCGATCACCACGGTCACCACGCCTTCCGCGTCCTGCAGCAGGCCCAGCGGCGTGAGCGTGCCCGGCTGCACGCCCAGCAGCGCCTGCATGCGCTCGCCGGTCACGAAGCTCAGGTGTCCCTTGCCGCCCATCAGTGCCGATGCGGTCTTCAGGTTCAGCGCACGGTCCTCGTGGATCGCCAGCAGGAAGTGCCGACCCTTGCGGTCCTTGAGCAGCAGGTTCTTGGTGAAGGTGCCACTCATGCGTCCGCGCAGTGCCTTGCCTTCCTCGACGGTCGCGTGCGCGGGGTACGGCACTACCTTCGCGTCGATGCCCAGCGTCTCGAGGCGCTCGAACAGGCGCCGGTATGCGGCGCCATCGGCCGCCGCCTGCGGCGCCGTCTCCATGGTCTTCTCCACCATCATGCCCTCGCCTTTACGGTGTCCGATCGCTGACGCGCACCCAGCCACACCAGCGACAGCGCCGCCAGCGCAAGCCAGGGAACGAGCACCAGGTTCATCGTCTCCCACCCCAGCGCTTCGAGCATTCCGCCTGCGGCGAACGAACCGGCCAGCCCGACGACGAAGATCGTCATGTCGTTGATCGCCTGCGCGCGGGCTCGCTCCGCGGGCGCGTATGCGGTGGTGAGCAGCGTGGTGCCGCCGATATAGAGGAAGTTCCAGCCCACGCCGAGCAGGACGAGCGCCGCGGAGAACGAGCCGAAGCCGGTTCCGGTGAGCGTCATCGCGATATGGCCCGCGAAGAGCACGACGCCGGTGAGCATGATGCGCAGCACGCCGAAGCGCGCAATCAGCGAGCCGGTGAAGAACGACGGCGCGAACATGCCCAGCACGTGAAGCTGGATGACGGTGGCCGCGGTGCCCAGATCGTGGTGATGGTGCAGCATCGCGATCGGCGTGGCGGTCATCGCGAGGATCATGATGCCGTAGCCGGTGGCGGCGCCGAAGAGCGCGACCAGGTAGGTGGGCTGCGCGACCATCCGCTGCCACGGCCGGGCCTGCCCGTGCGCGGCTTCGGCCTCGATCGCCGCCGGGATTCGCAACGCCAGAAGAACGCCGGCGGCCACCAGTGAGACGAGGGCCAGGATCAGGAACGAGCCGAGATACTCGGGTTGCAGGAGCGGCCCTCCCAGGCGCCCGAGCAGCGGGCCGGCCAGCGCGGCCACCACGCCGCCCGCCATGACGAGCGAGATCGCGCGCGGACGGTACGCAGCGTCGGCCACCTCGCTGGCCGCGAAACGGTAGAACTGCGCGAACGCCTGGTAGCTGCCGACGAGAAAAGTGCCTGAAGCCAGCAGCGGCAGCGAGGCTGCGTAGACGCCCAGGGCCGACACGAGTCCGCCGGCCGCGCCGAGCAACGCCCCGAGCACGAACCCGGCGCGACGTCCGATGCGCGCCATCCACATCGAGGCGGGGAACATCATCGCGGCGGTGCCGACGAACATCGTCGCGATGGGCAGGGTGGCCCATTGCGGCGCGCTCGCGATCTTCGCGCCGGCCAGGCCGCCGATCGTCATGACCAGCACCGAGGCGGTCTGGAACAGCGCCTGGGCGATCGCCAGGATCAGCACCTGGCGATGCATGAGGGTCTTCGTCCTCCTTGCGGGCATTGCGGAATCAGTGTTCGAGTAGTTGTCCGCTTGCCTGCCATTCGGTGACGCCTTCGGAAATCCGGCGGGCGGCGAAGCCCCGGCGCCGCAGCAGCCTTACCGCTTCGTCCGACATGAGGCAGAACGGCCCGCGGCAATACGCGACGATTTCCTTGCCGGGCGGCAACTCGGCGAGACGCCTGCGCAGCTCGGCCAGCGGCATCGAGCGCGCGAACGGGAGGTGTCCGGCTTCGTACTCGGCCGCCGGACGGACGTCGAGGACGAGCACGTCGCCGTTGCGCGCCTTTGCGAGCAGCGACTCACGACTCTCGGCATCGAGGTCTTCGGCGCAGGAGGCCATCTCGTCCAGCGCGAGTCGCAGCTCGACCAGGCGCTCCTCGGCCACCTCGCGCAGCGTGCGCGACAGTTGGGCGACCTCCGGGCCGCTCAGGCGATAGCGGATGAACTTGCCGTCGCGGCGCGTCTGTACCAGGCGCGCCTCGCGAAGCGCCTTCAGGTGGGCGCTCGCAAGGCGCATGTCGATGCGCGCCTCTTTCGCGAGCGTCTCGACCGTCTTCTCGCCTTGCGCGAGCAGGTCGATCAGCTCGAGACGCTTGGGACTCGAGATCGCCTTCCCGATTCGGGCGACCTGCTCGTAGAGCCAGACTCGGGAAATGCTGTGCATCAAAACAATCTAATGAATATTGGATTGTCTGTAAAGCCTGGGGCGAAGCGGACTAATATGTCCGGGAATGTGTCCAGCGACTCCGATCCCGCCTCCGCCGCCCATGACCGAACCCGTCCGCCGCCTCGACTTCGGCCGCGTCAGCGTCTTCTTCGGCGAGAAGTCGGGCAAGTATCCCGACGGCAACCAGGTGATCGTGCGCGGCGCCGACACGCGCGTCGCGTTCGACACGCCGCTGGTGGCCAACCGCATCGGGCCCGAGTTCGACGAGGCCGAACTGGTGATCCTGGGTCACGCGCACGAAGACCACATGGCCGGGCTGCACCGGCTGCCGAAAGCGGCAGTGCAGGTGCACGAACTCGATCTCGAGGCGGTGCGCAGCTGGGAAGGGCTGCAGCGGCACTACGGGCTGTCGGCGGACGTCGCCGCACCGATGCTGGAGCTGATTCGGCACGAGTTCTTCTACGTGCCGCGCCCTGACGCGACCGCCTACCGCGACGGCACGGTGTGGGAGCTCGGCGGCTCGCGGGTGCGTGCGATCCACATGCCGGGCCACACCTCGGGCCACAGCGTGCTGCTGGTCGAGCCCGAGGGCGTGGCTTTCCTCGGCGACATCGAACTGAGCGGGTTCGGGCCGTACTACGGCGACGCCACCTCCAGTCTCGGGGCATTCCGGCGCACGCTCGCGCGGGTGGCCGACCTGCCGGCCACGGTCTGGGTCACTTCGCACCATCGCGGGGTCTACACCGATCGCGGCGCGTTCCTGAAGGCGCTCGCTGCCTACGCCGCCAGCCTCGACGAGCGCAGCGAGCGGCTGCTCGGGATGCTGGCCGACGGACCGAAGACGCTCGAGGAACTGGTCGCGATCCGGCTGATCTACCCGCTCGATTACCAGGAAGTATGGGTCGACGGCGCCGAGCGACGCACGATCGAGCAGCATCTCGACGAACTGCTCGCCGCCGGTCGCGTCACGACCGACGGACACGGGCGGTTCGCGCGCTGCTGAGCAGTCTCGACGCCGCGGCGCACGGTATCCTTCGGTGATGAAGCTCGCTGCCGTGTCCACTTTCGTCGCCGGCGTACCGGCCGTACCCCGCATCGTTCGCAGGTTTGCTCGCGGCGTGCTGCTCGCGGCGTGCTCGCTGTGCGCGGCACCGGCTTTCGCCTGGAGCAACCACGCGCTGGCCACTGCGCCCGCGCTCGAGGCGATGCCCGAATTCGCCGGACTTGCGCCGGTGAAGGTCGAGTCGCTCGAATCGTTCCTCGCCGCGCAGGGCGCGGGCCTGGAGAAAGTGCTCGACGAGCAGGAGCGCTGGGCGCGCGAGCACGTGATCGCGTATCCGCCCCGGCCCGAGGCACTGCGGTTCGTGGCCGCCGACGCGGCCGACGCGGCCGAGTTGCGCCGGCGCTTCGTGGCGGCCGTGCGCATTTCGCCCGAGATGCCGCTCAGCCTCTTCCTGCAGCGCAAGCCCGGCGCCCCGGTCGACGACGGCCGCGCGCCGCTGCCGGCACGCGAGGCAACCACGCTGCCGCGCGATACCGCGATCGAGGCGGTGAAATTCGCCGCGCTGCGCGAGGGCGAGCAGGTCGCACCGATCGACGTGGTGGCGAGCGCGTCCGACGAGCCCGACTACGGGCTGGACCTCGGCCTGTGGGAAGACAACGGCACGTCGCAGGGCCGCGCCTACGGCTTCGGCAAGCAGCCGTTCGGCAACCCGGCGCTCGACTTCGGCACGCAGGCGCCGTTTCACATGGGCTTCTACCACGAGTCGCGAATCGTCTACGCGGCGGCCGGCTTCCTGAAGCGCACCTACCCCGAGTACCGCGTGCACCTGTGGAAGACGCTGGCACTGCACGCGCTGCGCACCGGCCACGACTACTGGGGCTGGCGCTTCGCCGGCTGGGCGATGCACTACCTGCAGGATCTCACGCAGCCGTATCACGCGCGGGTGCTGCCGGACGTGAGCACGGTGCGAATGCTGTGGATCAACACGCTGTACCTGGCCGGCTGGCCGGATGCGCGCAACAGCGCGGTGACGCTGGTGTCGAACCGGCATCTAGCGTTCGAGAACTTCCAGCGCACCGCGCTGCTCGCCGGTTACCGCGAACGCAGCCGTGCAGCCGCACTGTTCGACGCGCTGGCCGGGGCGGGCGCGGCCTCCGACCCGCAATACGACGACGGCACTGCGCGCGCGGCGGTTTCGCTGCGCGCGGCCGGAGCAGCCGACGCGCTCGACCGGACGATCACCGCGTCGCTGCCGGCGCGCTACGTGAGCGACCCGTCGTTCGAGTTCGGCGCATCCGAGCGCGGCATCGATCTCTTCACGTCGTTGTCGCGCGACGATCCCGCGGCGCGCGACGCGCTGTCGCGCGCGCTCGCGCCGCGGCTGGCCGACTACGGCGCGTACACGCGCGCGCTGGTGCGCAGCCTGCTCACCGCACGCTGATCAGCCATCGGCTTCGTAACTCGCGAGGGTCAGGTCGGCGGCCGCCTCGCGGATCGGGATCGGTGCGTGGCAGGCGGCCGAGCGGTGCCAGCCATCGATCGACGCGAGATCGGGAAAGCGCACCACGACGGTTTCGGTGTACGGCTGCTCGCCGGCGAGCACGTCGGCGCGCCGGCCGCGAAACAGCAGTTCGCCGCCCCAGGGGGCGAGCGTGGCCGGCACGCGGCTGCGGTATTGCGCCCAGCGCGCCGCATCGCGCACGTTGACGTGACCGATCAGGCGGGCGGGCATCTCAGCTCCCTTTCAACTGTTCGAGGGGCAATTCGGTCGTGCGCTTGATTTCCTGCAGCACGACGCTCGACTCGACGCTGCGCACGCCGGGCACGCGCATCAGCCGGTGCATCATGAACTGGGCGAACGCTTCGAGGTCGGCGGCGACGATGCGCAACTGGTAGTCGTAGGGGCCGGTGACCGAGTAGCACTCGAGCACCTCGGGCATTGCCGCCACCGCGCGGTCGAACGCGTCGTTGTGCGCTTCGCCGTGCCGCTGCAGCGACACGCGGGTGAATGCCGTCACGGTGAGTCCGACCTTCGCGGGCCTCAACAGCGTGACGCAGCGGTCGATCAGGCCCGCCTCCTGCAGCCGCTGGATGCGGCGGCTGACCTGCGAGGCCGACAGGTGCACGCGTTCGCCGAGCTGCGGATTGGTTGCGTGACCGTCGTGTTGCAGTGCCGCAAGCAGCTGGAGGTCGATCTTGTCGAGGTCGAGCACGGTCATGGCTCCGGATCTGCCAAATGATGCACGAACCGTGTGCTGGCTGCCAGATCGGATGCGAAAGTCGCGCGGACCTTGCGTGCCGCCGCGCCTAGCATTGGTTGCATCGACTCACGGTTGCCGCTCGATGCAGGCCATCCCATGAACGCACCCGATCGCCTGTTCGTTCCGCCCGCGCCGCTGCGCGTCGGCTACCGCCTCGAAGACAGCCTCGCCGCGAGCTCCGGACCGATCTTCATCACCGGCACCCAGGCCCTGGTGCGCCTGCCGCTGATGCAGCGCGCGCTCGATGCAGCCCGCGGGCTCGACAGCGCCGGTTTCGTGAGTGGCTACCGGGGATCGCCGCTCGGAGCCTACGATCAGCAACTGTGGCGTGCCCGCGAGCGGCTCGACGCCGCGAACGTGCGTTTCCTGCCGGCGGTGAACGAGGAACTGGCGGCAACCGCGGTGCTCGGCTCGCAGCAGGTGGAGTGCGACCCGCAGCGCACGGTGCCTGCCGTGTTCGGGCTCTGGTACGGCAAAGGGCCGGGCG
>Ga0226835_1001348_pt1 | contig 13827 bp, 10 predicted proteins | sample LAC_MetaG_1_FD_163627 | JGI IMG/M metagenome (GOLD analysis project Ga0226835, IMG submission 163627) | Anaerobic ammonium oxidizing microbial communities from anammox membrane bioreactor (MBR) in UC Berkley, California, United States -... | ecosystem: Engineered > Bioreactor > Anaerobic >...
CCGTGATCATTCCTGTGTACAATGAGATTAAAACCATCGCCGAGATCATCCGGAGGGTCGAGGCAACCGGGGTCGTCCGGGAAATCATCATCGTTGATGACGGCTCCACAGACGGCACCCGTGAGTTTCTGGCCACCCTGCATGACCGCCCCCACATCCGGGTCATCCTTCACGAACGCAACCAGGGGAAGGGTGCGGCCGTCCGCACCGGGATTAAAGCTGCGCAGGGAGAATGGCTCATCATTCAAGATGCCGATCTGGAATACGACCCGCGCGATTTTCCAGCCCTCATGCAACCGGTAGAAGAGGGAATCGCCGACGTTGTCTTCGGTTCCCGTTTTCTTGGCGCCGGGCGCCGCCCCATCCTCTTTTGGAATATGGTGGCAAACAAGATCCTGACCTTCTTAACCAACATTTTATACAACAACATCCTTACCGATATGGAAACCGGCTACAAGCTCTTCCGGCGCGACATTGCCCTCACGATGCCTTTGCGCGCGCGCGGTTTCGAATTTGAGCCTGAGTTCACCGCAAAATTGCTCAAGCGGCATGTACGAATCTATGAAGTGCCTATCCGTTTCAACCCCCGGGAATATTCCGAAGGGAAAAAAATTAAGATGAAAGACGCCTTCATCGCCGTCTGGGCGCTCTTAAAATACCGCTTTGTTGATTAGTCCGGCTTCGTCACAAAAGGGTTGCCCCTGCTTTCTCCCAATTAGCTTTCCGAAGGGCGAAGATCGCGAATATGCAACTGAAGGGAGGAGCGCCCATTGTAATCATTCCGCTGGTATTGATACAGGACATCCACCCGCTCAGGCATTTGTTCTGCCCAGGAACCCTTCCCGAATGCAATGGCATCGTATGTGATCCACCCGTCGGTAAGCGCCAGTTTCAAATGGCTCTGGTCACTCCCGATACGCCTCGCTGAAACCACTTTCAGCCCCCGGGTAACAAAAGCCACTCCAGGGTTCCCCTGACCGGTGGGTTCCAGCTGGTCGAGCAGGGGCAATAAATCTGGGCGCAAATCGCGTAAAGGAAGCTCGACATCGAATCGCAAAACAGGGGTGAGCTCTTGACCGGCCAGTTTTTCGCGGGCAACCTCCATCAGGCGCTCTCTGAGCGCAGGCAAATTTTCATTGCGCACGGTAAAACCTGCAGCCAGAGAATGCCCCCCATGCCGCACCAGTAAATCGCGGCAGGCGTCCAGGGCCTGCGTAATATGAAACTCCGGGATTGACCGACAGGAAGCGCGTGTGACTTCTGCTTCTACCTGACCAACCACCGCCGGGCGATAAAAGGCCTCCACCAGCTTGGAAGCCGTCAGGCCGACCACCCCGGCGTTGAAATCTGGAGAGAAAGCAAAAAGAAGCGTGTCTTGCCCTTCGGTTTCTGCCATGCGCACGGCCTCTTCCTGCATGCGGCGGGTCAATTCCTGCCGTTCACGATTCTGCCGGTCGAGTTTCTGCGCCAGGCGGCCAGCTTCTTCCACCTCTCGTGTCATCAAGAGGCTGAGCGCATCCAGGGCCGATTCCAACCGGCCAGAGGCATTCAAACGCGGCCCAAGCTTAAAGCCCACATCTCCGACGTTCAGCTGGCTCAAATTAACCCCCGCCACACCGGCCAGCGATACGATCCCCTGCCGGGCTCTCTGTCTCAGCTGTTCCATCCCGCGGCGCACCAGCACGCGGTTTTCACCCCTCAGAGGCACAATGTCCGCAATTGTTCCAAGGGCCACCAGTTCTAACCAGTCATCCGCCTGATAGTCAGAGTGTGGGCGAGCCTCGAACAGCCCCTGGGCGATCTTGTAGGCCAGCCCCACGCCTGAAAGATCATCATCCGGATAGAGATCATCCTCTCGTTTGGGACAAATCACTGCCAGGGCATCGGGGAGTTCCTGAGCAGGATGATGATGATCGCTGATAATCAAGTCAACCCCCAGGGTGCGGGCGAATTCCGCCTCACGCGGTGAACGGATGCCACAATCTACCGTCACCACCACCCTCACGCCCTCTTTCGCCAGCTTTGCCAGCGCGTCCTGGTTCAAGCCATACCCTTCGTCAAAACGATTGGGAATATACGGGCGGGCGTCTGCCCCAAAACTGCGGAGCACCTCGACCAGTAAGGCTGTGGCTGTCACTCCATCGACATCATAATCGCCATAAACCGCGATAACTTCCTGCCCGTCGATCGCCCTCAGAAGGCGTTCCACTGCCTGTTGGAGATCCCGCAGCTGGAACGGATCGCCCAATTCGGCTGAAGCCGTCAGATACCGGCTGGCAGAAACCGCGTCCTGAATGCCCCGGTTGTACAGAATCTGTTGTACTACCGGCGGATACATCGCCAGGGCCTCTTTCACCTCATCCGGGGCCGCCGGATACCCCATCCATCGTTTTTGTTGGGCAGGAGCGATCATCGATACACCCTCGGAACACGCGCCCCCAGCCCGCAAACCACTTCGTACCCGATCGTCCCCCATTGCCGGGCAATTTCTTCTGCGCTGATCATCTCTTCCCCTTCACGGCCGATCAGAACGACTTCATCGCCAATCCGGGCGTCTTGCACCTCGTCAAGTTGCACCAGGCACTGGTCCATGCACACCGCCCCAACCACCGGAACCCGTTTTCCACGCACCAACACCTGGTTTCCTGCCACCCGCCGGAAACCATCCGCATACCCCACGGTTACCACTCCAATACGCTCTTCGTGGGTGGTGAAATATTGGTAGTTGTAGCTCAAACCCTGCCCGGGCGGCATCATTTTGACCGATGCCAGACGGGCCTTCCAGCACAGGGCGGGACGAAATCCTGGCGGCAGAGGAGCCGTAGGAGAAGGTTGTAACCCGTATACGGCAATGCCCGGGCGCACCAGGTTATAACGCGCCTGTGGGAACAGGATGGTAGCCGCAGAATTGGCCGCATGTACCAGCGGCGGGCGTAGCCCGGCGGCATTGAGCCCCTGCAAAAGCTCTTCAAACACCGCCAGTTGTTTCAATGTGGTAGGCTTTTGAGGTTCGTCAGCTTCTGCAAAATGAGTAAAGACCCCCTCTACCTGAACATTGGGTAAACCTTTCAACCAGCGGACGAATTCCACACCATCTTTCGGCGAGTGCCCCAGCCGCCCCATCCCTGTGTCGAATTTGGCGTGGACAAACAAAGGCTTCCCGGCGTTCTTCGCCCCGGCAGCATAAGCCTCAGCAATGGTGCGATCATAAACTGCCAGCCGAACCCCCTGGCTTGCCGCTTCGCAGGCCCGTTCCGGTTCGGTATACCCTAAAACAATCGGGGTGGCCGGAATTCCCGCCTGTACAAGGGTCAATGCCTCATCAATCCTTGCCACTCCCAGCCAGGTGGCCCCGCCTTCAACCGCCGCGCGGCTGGCCTCAACCAGCCCGTGCCCGTACGCATTGGCCTTGACCACAGCCATCACCTGAACGCCAGTGATCTGAAGCAACCGCCTCACATTTTGCCGGATGGCCTCAAGGTCGACTTCTATCCAGTTGGTTTGTCCATTGGAATGCATGGGCAAAATTATACTTTGATTTAGCGAGGGGGCGCTGACGAAAACCAGTTATAATTCCCGCCAATGTCTGCATTCACCTTTGACTTACTTGCCACCAGTGGGCAGGCACGTGCCGGTGTCTTCCATACCCCGCACGGCGACCTTCCGACACCCATTTTCGCCCCGGTAGGCACCCAGGCTACCGTCAAAGCGCTCACTCCGGCTCAACTCGAAGAAATTGGAGCGGTGCTGGTTCTCTCCAACACCTATCACCTCTATTTGCGCCCCGGAGCCGACCTGGTCGAGGCGATGGGAGGCCTGCACCAGTTCATGCAATGGCCGCACCCCATCCTCACCGACTCGGGGGGCTTTCAGGTGTTCTCGCTGGCGCAAATGCGGCAGATCGATGAAGACGGTGTCACCTTCAAAAGCCATATCGATGGCTCCATGCACCGCTTCACCCCTGAGGTTTCTATTCGAGTGCAGGAACAACTCGGCGCCGACATCATCATGGCGTTCGACGAATGCGCCCCTCCCTATGATCGGGCTTATAACGAACAGGCGGTGGCCCGCACCCATGCCTGGGCAGAACGCTGTTATAAGGCAAAAACCCGTACCGATCAGGCGCTCTTTGGTATCGTACAGGGGGGAGTGTTTCCTGACCTCCGTGAACGCTCGGCAATGTACCTTTCCAGCCTGGGTTTTCCGGGTTATGCCATCGGCGGGCTTTCAGTCGGAGAAACCAAAGCCGAAATGCACGCCATGCTTGAGATTGTCAACGGCATCCTCCCGGCGGAAAAACCACGTTACCTCATGGGAGTAGGCTCACCCGAAGACCTCATCCACGCCATTGCCCGCGGAGTGGATATTTTCGATTGCGTCTTGCCCACCCGCCTGGCCCGCCATGCGGCCGCCATAACCTCCCGAGGAAGGTTGAATCTCATCAATGCCGTCTTCGCGCGTGATCCCGCTCCCATTGATACGCAATGCACCTGCTACACCTGCCGCCACTTTTCCCGCGCTTATCTGAGGCACCTGTTTGTTGCCAAAGAAATGCTCGCCTCCACCCTGCTTTCGATCCATAACATTCATTCCCTGCTCGAGCTGGTGCGGCAGGCGCGTCAGGCCATCCTCGAACAACGTTATGCCGACTTCGCCAGTCAATTCCTTGCCGGTTATCAGCCGCGAGTCACCCAACCTCCATCTCATCGCCTGGGGAACCAATCATGAGCCTGTTACAAGCCATCCTTCTCGGTATGATTCAGGGCCTGACGGAATTTCTGCCCATCTCCAGCTCGGCCCACCTGGTGATTGCCCCGTTTCTCCTGAACTGGCAACTCGACCCACAGATCACCTTCACCTTTGACGTTCTCGTGCAAAATGGCACTCTGGTGGCTGTGGTGATTTACTTCTGGAAAGACCTCTGGGCCATCCTCCGCGCGTTCGTTCTGGGGCTCATGCGCAGACAGCCGTTTACCGATCCTGTCTCACGGCTGGGCTGGTTCATTCTTCTGGCAAGCCTTCCGGCAGGCATTCTTGGCATCCTGGTCAAACCATTTGTTGAGGCCGCCTTCCATTCAGTGCTGGCAACGAGCCTCTTCCTGGGCGTTACGGCCATTCTTCTGCTCATGGCCGAGTGGCTGGGCAGGCGAACCCGTCCGCTAGAATCCATCCGCTGGCTCGATGCGCTGGTAATGGGGGTCTTCCAGGCGCTGGCCATCTTCCCGGGAATTTCTCGTTCCGGAGCCACCATCAGCGGCGGGATGTTGCGCAATCTCGATCGCCGTGCCGCGGCGCGTTTTTCTTTTCTCATGTCTGTTCCCATCATGCTCGCAGCTGGCGGGTTAGAAACGCTCGATGCTCTGAAAATCCCCAATATCACCCACTTTCTCCTGCCCATTCTTGCCGGTTTTACGGCAGCAGCCGTCACGGGTTATCTGGCCATTCACTGGTTATTGGGGTATCTCCAGAAACACCCCCTGGGGTGGTTTGCCGTCTATTGCCTGCTGGCTGGCGGGCTGACCATCGCGGTATACTTCCTGCGTGGATAAACCCCATTTTTTACGCTTGAGGTTCTTTCTTTTCATCCTTCGAGAGATACCCTCTCTCCTTGGGGCGCTCGGGTTGGCCGCCTGTGGAGCACTGCCAACTCCGCTTCCTCCTCCACCCACCGATTGGATCCGGCTGCAGATCAGCCCGACTCTGGCCAATCAAATGGGGCTGTTCTCCACCTGCACCCCTTCTGGCTTTGGGCTGGCAGTGCAACAGGCCGAAGGGGTGTCTTTCACAACAGAACAAACCGATCTCACCCTGCAATGGGGCGCTCCTGACCCCGTCTCCGGCTTCGCCAGTGTCGTCGGCGCGGATTCTCTGACGGTGGTTGTTCACCCGGATAACCCCGTGACCAGCCTCTCGCTGGAGGCTTTACTGTCCACCTACGCCGGGAATCTCCCCGCCTGGGATTGGGATTACCTCGGTCAAAACCCCGCCCCCCTGACGGCCTACGCCTACTCTCCCGCTCTGGATATTCAGCGGATTTTCACCTCAGCCTGGTCAGCAGCGCCCTCCCCCCTTAATAGCGAGGTGGCGCTGGTGCCAGGCCCTGCTGAAATGCGCGCCGCTGTCGCCACAGATCAAAGCGCCCTGGGGTTTCTCCCCCACACCTGGGTCGATTCATCCGTAAAACCCATTCGTATTGATCCCGTACCGCTTTCCTGGCAAAAGCAACCCGTCCTTGCCATCAGCTCAGTGGAACCACAGGGCGCCGCGCGTGCTTTTCTCCTCTGTTTGCAAGAAGAGAAGAAACCCTGACATGGGCGTCATTGTGATCCTCCGGGGCGAAGAACACCTCCTTCCGGCTCCCCTCACCCTCGCGGAAGCCTTACGCCTGCTTGAGCTCCCCCCGGAGCTTTATCTGGCGGTGCGCAACGGCGAATTGATCAGCGAAGACACGCTCCTCGAAAACGGCGACCGGGTGCAACTGGTCAGTGTGATCTCTGGCGGATAGTCACCGCAGCAAACGAGCGTTGATCTCACGGACATCTTCGGTGTAACGCTGCAATTCGCTGGCCAGAGTGGCCGGGTCAGCGTAATGCAGACGCCGCGCCAGAAAGGCAAATTCTTCACTGTTAACCGGGGGTATTGTAACGTCTCGCGCATTTCCTCGCACCACCCGTAGCGAGTCAATTAACCAGCGCAAGAAGGTGTGCGCCTTACGTAACCGCGTGTAATCGTCCTGAGAAAGAATACCTGCCCTGGCAAGACGCGCCATGGCTTCCCGCGTGTTCGTGTGACGTACCTCGGGCAGGCGTGCTCCGTGGGTAATTTGCAGTCCCTGCACCAGATACTCCACATCCACCAATCCCCCCAGACTGTACTTAAGGTTAAACACCCCCCCCTGCACCAAGTGACGCAGCTGGCGTTCGCGCATAGCGCGCATGGCGGTGACATCGAACGGCTCGCCGGTGTATACAAACTCATCGCGCAACTGTTCGATCTGTTGACCCAGGGCTTCATTACCCGCCACCGCCCGTAATTTAACCAGCGCCTGACGTTCATAAGCCCAGGCTGGCCCCTGCGGAGCAAAATATCGTTTAAATGAGTCGAGCGAGACCGCCAGAGACCCTGCTTTGCCGTAGGGACGAAGCTGTAAATCGACTTCAAAGATTCCCTCCCGCCGGGCGCGCATGGCCCCTACAAAAGCCACCACAAGGTTTTCATAAAATTCAGCGGTGCTGATCTTTTTCGGCCCATCGGTTTCGCCATTTTCTTCATAAATAAACATCAATTCCACATCTGAAGCAAAACCCATCTCCTGACCGCCAAACTTACCCAGCGCCACCACGGCCATCTCGCAGATTCCGCCATCTGCGCGATGAGGCGTTCCGTAGACCAGGCGTAAATCTTCGTGGCAAAGGTGGTACGTGACATTGGTCACCACCTCTGCCAGGTCGGTCAGTTCGGCGGCGAAATCCCAGAATTCGCGCGTATGCCCCAGGATATGGCGCATATCAATGCGGAACATCTCACGGTCACGCCATGCGTTTAATAAATCCATCCAGGGAGCGTTTTCACTGGGCGTTTGCGGCCCGGCATGAACGCGCCCAAGCGCCACGGCTAACTCGGCTTCTAATTGTTTTCGCGATTTAGCCGTCTGCAGGGCGTCCATATCCGTAACTACGGGGAAGAGGTTGGTATACTGCATGCGCAGGAAATCGTCCCAGAGAAAATCACTCACCCCCAGCACACGCGCCAGCGCATGGAGCACCTCCGGGCGCTGCAGGGAGGTAAGCTCATCGGGCCAATCTGGCTGGCGGAAGAGCGTCTCGGTGAAATCTCGAAAATGCACCAGCGCCGATTCGGGGTTGGGGGAATAAGGCAAAAGATGGGTGAAGTGCTTAATGAGAACCACTGCCGCCCGTAATTCCCGTTGTTTTTCCGGGCGTTCAATTTTCTGGCCGTTACGATCTGTGACAAACAAAACATCTTTTACCCGGTTGCCTACTGTTTCAATGGTCATACGGTGAATGTAAATTCCACTCACCGCCAGGGCGTTGGTCAATTCATACAGAAAGCCCACCGTATCTTGCCCATCAATTCGCAGTACCGTGTGCGTATCATTGGCTTCATTGTCAATTTCGATTTCAATCGGGTACAGAGTCGGCACAACACCCGCAACAGCCCCACGCTTCTCGCGCTGACGCAGGGTGGTGGCTACCCGCTGGGTCAATTCTCCCTGCATTTCACTGCGTCTGCCGCTTCGCACCATGCGCTGACACAGAGTCAAATCAGCAGCATACTGAGTCCACGTTTCAGGCTGAATACTCACCCCTTCCAGCGGTTCTACCGTGAACACATCCACGATTTTGCGCCGGTTCACCTGCTCTGCCTGCCCGTGGAGCGGCTCATAAGTAAACACCTCGCCTTCCAGGATATTCAGGCCATACACCACCATCAACCCGGAAATAACCGAAAGCTCACCCGGGAAGTCATACGCCACTACCGTTACCCGCCAGGTTGCTCCCTGGGCAGGCTGAGCATGGATTACAACGGGCGTATCCTCAGTAAGCCGTGCCGCCAGGCTGGCATGAACGGCGATCTCCTCCGCCGAGTACACCTCAGAATAGGAAGGTGCCATCCGGTCGATGTGGCGGTGAAGCTGGAACGGATCATTGCCTTGCGAATCGGGGGACTGTAAACCATCAGGCGCCTGGGTCATCTCCACACCTCCCACATAACGCAAATAAATCGCCCGGATGGCGTTGATATGCTGGGTATACCGCTCCAGGAATTTTTCGTCAGGTCTTTCGCCAGAAAACCGAAGCCTGCGCGCCAGGGCGATGAGAGCCGTTGAATCCTCAGGAAGGCTATGGGTTTGCCGGTAATCCATCATCTGTAAGTAGTGTTCAATGGTGCGGAGGAAAAGATACCCTTCCGTGAGAATACGATACTCCTCTACGCGGATCAATTCAGCCGCCGCCAGGCGCACCAGAGCATCCAGCGTGTTGGCGGTGAGAATTTCAGGATGAGTCATGCCATACGCAAGTTGTAAAATTTGAACGGTGAATTCCACATCTCGTATGGAACCTTCACCCAGTTTCACCTCGCCCCAGATGCGCCCGCTCTGCCGAAGCTGGGCTTCGGTGCGCTGTTTCATGCTAAAAACGGCATGTTGCAATTCGGGGAGTGTGCTCCCAAAAAGATAAGGACGCACGGATTCCAGGAGAGACCTCCCCAGCTCATGATCGCCCGCGATCACGCGCGCCTTGAGCAAGGCCTGCTTCTCCCATAATCTCGCATTCTGTGTCAGGTAGGTAAGAAATCCCTTTACAGAAGACACCAGCGGCCCGACCCGTCCCCATGGACGCAGGCGCATATCTACCCGGTAGAGAAACCCTTCACCTGTAGCACGCGCCAGAGCATCAATCAGCCGTTCCCCCATGCGTTGCACAAGTTCAACATTTTCATCATTTGAAATGAACAACAGATCAATATCGGAGCTGTAATTTAATTCCCGGCCGCCAAGCTTACCCATCCCCAGCACGGTAAGCTGCTGCGGAGACCCGCCCACCTGCAATGCCGCGAGCTTGAGGCAGGCGCGAATCATCGCATCGGCCAAATTAGAAAGCTGCCGTGTCACGGCGGGCAGGTCGTAAAGATCCAGGAGATCACACGTACCAATTCGCAACATTTCCCAGCTCTGAAAACGCCTCAGCGCATCCAGCTGGTCGTTAAAGGCTTCCATCCCGCCAAGGGCAAGCTGGGCTTCATTGTAGAGCTGTTCCACACTTTTAGGCCGCGACAGCTGGCGATACGCCACCAGCCGCTCGAAGGCATCCGGGTTGCGAAGTAGAATTTCTGTCAGGAACTGACTGCCAGCAAAAAGTAATACAAGAATTTCTACTGCCCGTGGGTTGCCCGCCAGTACCCACAGCACCGGCAAGGGATCGGCAAAGCGGCTCAGGAACCGCTCAAAACTTACCAGCACCCGTTCCGGGTCTGCGGCTTCGGAAAGAGCCGCCAGGAAATGCGGAAGGAACTGTTTAAAGGCGGCTCCCCTTTCAGGTTCGTCAGCCAGCATACGGGTTAAGGTAAAACGCAGCCGATCCTGACCAACAAAACCTGCCGCGGCGGATAATTCCTCGCTGAGGGTTGTTTCCAATAAAGAATCTGCCCTGATTTCCGTACCCATCCTGATCAACGCTTTTTATCACCCATCGGGGTAATCTCCTGGGGTCATTATAGAGAATACTGCCCGTATATGTCAATTCGGTGAGCCAAAAATGACCCGCTTTTTGCTCCATGTGGGTACTAGATTCCCCGATATCCCCTCCATACAATGACGATGACCTGATCAATCATCGTTGCGTATTGGAGAGAATCATCTATGCCCTTAACTCTGAATTTACTACTCCCCCTGGCCGGCATTCTGGCCGGAACAAGGATCGCCGCTCTCGTCAGCCGTCGCCTGGGTTTCCCTGCCGTATTCGGTGAATTAATCCTTGGCTTCCTGGTCGGCCCGGCTCTCCTTAATCTCCTCCAACCGTCCGAGACGCTCCACTTCCTTGCCGATATCGGCGTCATCTTGCTCATGTTTCTGGCTGGCATGGAAACGGACCTGCATACTGTGCGCTCAGTCGGCCGGGCGGCGGCCCTCGCTGCACTTGGAGGAGTGATTCTTCCCCTTGCGGGAGGTTTCGCCCTGGGGATCGGTTCAGGCATCCCCGTCAGGAATGCCCTCTTCCTCGGCGCCGTATTGACCGCCACCAGCGTCAGCGTTTCGGCGCAAACGCTTCGCGATCTGGGTAAATTGAACTCGCCTCAGGGTGCAACCATCCTCAGCGCCGCGATCATCGACGATCTCCTCGGGGTGATCGTCTTTGCCATGGTGATGAGCCTGGAAAGCGGCAGTTCTCTGCTGACCACCCTCGTTCGGATGGGCCTCTTTCTCCCCGCCGCCTGGATTGCAGGAAACTGGCTGCTTCCCCGACTCTTCCGGTTGGAAAAACGCATTGGCCACCGGGAAGCCTCTCTGGGAATACTGGTCGCCCTGGTACTCCTTTACGCCTGGGCCGCCGAAGCGCTGGGGAGTGTGGCCTCCATCACCGGAGCTTACATCCTGGGAACGATTGTGGGCCGCCACATCGAAGAAAACCACCCGGTTCATCAGGGAATTTCCTCGCTCGGTTTCGGCTTCTTTATCCCGGTCTTCTTTGTCCATATCGGATTACAAGCCCGCCTGGATGGATTCCTGGCATCGCCAGTGCTCACCCTCGGGTTAATCGGTATCGCTATGGTCAGCAAGATCGTCGGTAGCGGGTTGGGAGCCAGGCTGGGTGGGATGTCTGCCGGGCAGGCGCTTCAGGTAGGCTGCGGAATGGTGTCTCGAGGAGAGGTAGCCCTGGTCATTGCAGGCGCAGGGATGGCAGGCGGCCTCCTTGACTCCACCGTTTTCTCCATCCTCATCCTCGTCACATTGATCACCACCCTGGCCACCCCGCCGCTTCTCCGCCTGGTCGCCACCCCCCCTCAATGGACTTCCGTGCGCTTTCCATCGCTGCCTGTGGCAAACTGGCGCGACTACTGCGCAGAAGAACAATCTTTCATCCCATCTCTGGAGGAAACCTCATGATTCGCACCTTTCGTAAAGCTTTTATGCTATCCACCTTTCTCGTCGCAGCCATTGCCGCCCCTGTGCTGGCAGGAGGCCCCGACCCAAATGGTGTTGCCACCGCTGAAGCCAACCCGTCTGCGCCTCTCAATTTCGCCTGGACTTTAATCGCCGGATTCCTGGTGTTCTTTATGCAGGCCGGGTTTGCCATGGTAGAAGTGGGCTTCAGCCGCAAGAAAAATGCCGTAGCCGTGCTCACGAAGAACTATATGGACGCGCTGATCGGCGGCCTGGCCTTCTGGGCTTTCGGGTTTGCCTTCATGTTCGGGGGTTCGGCCCTCGCCTCCGGCCTCGAACAGGGAAACAGCCTGATCGGCTTCTCCGGATTCCTGCTGGCAGGCAATGCGTATGACGTGACCACCATGGAACTCTGGTTCTTCCAGATGGTCTTCGCGGCCACAGCGGCGACCATTGTCTCCGGCGCGGTTGCCGAACGCACCAAAGTCACCGCGTACCTTGCCTACAGCTTCCTCATCTCTGCCATTGTTTACCCCATTTACGGTCACTGGGTATGGGGGGGCGGCTGGCTGGCGACCCTTCCCTTCGGCGCTGGCGCCCGCGACTTTGCCGGTTCAGGAGTGGTGCATGCCGTTGGCGGCTTTGTCGCCCTCGCGGGAGCGGCGATGGTCGGTCCACGCCTGGGTAAATTCAAGCCGGATGGCACACCTAACGCCATCCCCGGCCACAACCTGACTTTTGCCGCACTGGGCACCTTCATCCTGTTCTTTGGATGGTTTGGCTTCAACCCGGGGTCAACCCTGGCCGCCACCGATCTGCGTATCTCGGTTATCGCTGTTAACACTTTCCTGGCCGGCGCGGCAGCTTCAGTGGCAGGTGTGTATTACAGCCTGCTCAAAAATGGGCTGATCGACCTGCCCCTCACCCTCAATGCTGGCCTGGCCGGGCTGGTAGGCATCACCGCCGGGTGTGCCTACGTGCCCTCCTGGGCCGCGGTAATTATCGGCATCGTCGCCGCCCTGGTGATGATCTGGGCGCTGGGGTTTGTCGAACGCACCCTCAAAGTGGACGATGTGGTTGGGGCGGTTTCAGTGCACGGGTTTGGAGGCCTCTGGGGGCTACTTGCGGTGGGAATCTTTGCCGACGGAACCTATGGAGGCGTCAGCGGCCTGATCGTCGGAGAGACCGGACAGATCATTGCCCAGTTGATCGACATCGTCACGGTTGTGGCTTGGAGCCTGGGTATGGGGTTCCTGGTCTTCTGGGTGTTGAAGAAAACCATGGGGATTCGCGCCTCACGTACGGAAGAAATCAAAGGGCTGGATATCACCGAACACGGTATAGAGGCCTATCCATCTGCCGAGCAGGCTGAAGTCGCCTGAGAGTAACGCGCATCCATCCTCTCACTCTCTAGCAGAAACAAATCTACAGGAGGTTTAACATGTCTGGTACTTTGGAAGTCATTCTTGGAATTGCCGCTTTTGCCGTCTTTTTCGTCCTGTGGGTAGTCATCCCTTCCCGAGTGCACAAAAAACACCCGGATGAAGAAGAACTGTAACCTGCGCTGGGGGCAAGCTGACAGGGTAACCGGGGCTGATTTCTCCATCAGCCCCGGTTCACGCCAGAACAGCTCAAAGAGTACCCGAATGGGTCATATCTCCCCGGCGCGCATTCTGTATAATCTTGGCAACTTTTTGAGAGACCCATACAGGTTCAAACCATCGTTGGTCAAAAAAGAATCTCGCCAGACCCGGAGGAACGCCACCTATGGCCACAACAATCGCTGATATTATGAAAATGAAAAAAGACATTCAGATGGTCGATTTGCGATTTACCGACATGCCCGGCACTTGGCAGCATTTCACCATCACCGCCCGCGAGCTTACCGAAAGCCTTTTCGAGGAAGGGATCGGCTTCGACGGCTCTTCCATTCGCGGCTTCAAAGAAATCCACGAATCCGACATGCTCTTGATGCTCGACCCATCCACGGCCTTCATCGACCCGGTGCTTGAAGTGCCCACCCTCGCCATCACCTGCGACATCTACGACCCGGTCACCCGCCAGCCCTACAGCCGAGACCCACGGTACGTAGCCCGCAAGGCCGAAGCCTACCTCAAACAAACCGGAATTGCCACCACCAGCTTCTGGGGCCCCGAACCGGAGTTCTTCCTGTTCAACGATGTGCGTTATGGCGGCGGCAC
>Ga0226835_1001350_pt1 | contig 13821 bp, 12 predicted proteins | sample LAC_MetaG_1_FD_163627 | JGI IMG/M metagenome (GOLD analysis project Ga0226835, IMG submission 163627) | Anaerobic ammonium oxidizing microbial communities from anammox membrane bioreactor (MBR) in UC Berkley, California, United States -... | ecosystem: Engineered > Bioreactor > Anaerobic >...
TGATAAGAATTTTCTTGATCCAAGTTATACCGAAAAAGTTCACTTTCTGCCGAGAAATCTTGAAGAAGCTTTGGATGCATTGGCAGTTGATAATGATTTCTTAAAACGCGGAGGAATTTTTACAGACGAACTGCTTGATCAATGGGTCAAAATTAAAAATGAAGAAATTCATTCTATAAACACTATGCCGCATCCATTCGAATTTAAGATGTATTTTAATCTTTAATCAGATTTCTGTTTTTCGTTTTAATCACCCGTTAACTAAAATGTCAACGGGTTTTTTATTTTTTTATTTGTGCAATTTATCAATCTTAAGTGCAGTTAGTATTCTTAAAGAAGTTCGTTTTTTGCATTCTGAATATTTTTAATCCTATTTGTTTTATTAATACGATCTGACAGAAGATTATTTTCATCATTCTAAACTTCCAATATCACTCCAAAGAGATTTTGGGTAATTAAGATAAATGAATTTTTGGCTTAAGATTGAGAGAAAAAATTTTTATGATAAAACAAATTCCACTTGTGTGATCCGTTACACCATTTATCCTTATTTAGATTAAATAAAAATAAAAGAGTATATTTGTCCTTAAGATATAATAAAGTAATTAAGGTATGAATAAAGTAAGTGTTAGAAACGGAATTTTTGCTTTTCTATTAGTGTTAGTTTTAATGCCGATTGGGCACGCATTAATGGTATTAAATGATGAGCTTTTAGCAGATCAAAAATATATTGGAGCTATCGCCATGGGGGTATTAGGAATTGTTTTGCTTGTACTTGGGGTCAAAACAAAATCCAACCAGACAATTGCTACGATTCTTGGTTTTTTAGGAGCTATACTGGTATGGACAGGCTGGGTGGAGTTCTCGTTTATGTGGATTGCTGAGAAAGAAAATGTAGCTAATCTTGTTAAAGGAGATACAATTATTACCAAGCGGGAATATCTTGTTATGTTATCTTCGCTGGGTATTTTAATGACGATGACATTTTACTTCTTGTTTACAAGAACAAACTGTACGTTTTTTATCTGGTTCCAAAAAGTTTTTGGGTTCAGGGAAGACATCTTGACTCAAACAGGTTATAAAAAGCCAAATGCAGTAGTTGTATTTGGTGAAACAATTATGATTGTATGGTTCTTCTATATTCTTTTATTAATTGTTTATGATGATCAAATTGCCGGCGATCATCACTGGGCAACTCTTGCTGTTGCTTGGGGTTCTTTGCTCTGGTCTGTATATCTGATTAACCGACTACTGAGAATAATGTCTTTTGATTATGCAATACGGTATGCGGTACCAACAGTTATAATTTTCTGGAATTTTATTGAGATTATTGGTCGTTGGGGATTATTTGAAGAGATTTGGGTGCATCCTTTAGAATACTGGTTTGAAGTTTCCTTATTCTTTGTTTCATTAGCAGTGCTTTTATTTGTTATTATAAAAAATCCCTCTTTTAACAGAGATAGAAAAATGACTACTTAAAGTATTCCTATTTCTTTTGCTTAAACAATAACCACTTCTTTGTTGCTTTAGAGTTTGGATTAAGCAATTCAAAGAACTTGATTTTAAAACTGGACCTCATTATCGGAACAAAAATATATTTAGAACTTCAGTTAATACTTATTCTATCAGTTTAATTTATCCATTAAAACTGTTGTTATTTCGTATTGATAATTTTATCTGCGAAAGGTCAATCTTTAATTATCAATTGAATTTTTAGGAATGTATAAAGGGGCATCTTAAAAAATCTCCCACAAAGTTTTTAACATATATTAATCTAGGGTCGGAGTTAAATACTTTCCGGTTTTTCTGACTTATCTGATAATCTATTTAATCAATTTTATTTGAATCTCCAGGAATGCTTGTTGAATACATTTTTATTCACTTGCAAGTCAGATGAAAAATATACGCGAAGAAGAAGTTATTTCTATTAAGATTACTATTTGAAATGTAAATCTTGCAAGTATCGGCTGAAATAAAATTCTTACAACCTCTTTACAACTTAATGACAATTCCTTAATCCGGACATCTTAATTTTCTCTCAGAAGGAAATAATAAATCAATAATATCCGTTCCGGTAGTTCTAAACTTTAACATTCGTTTATAGCAGTAATTTAAAAATCAGATTGGCTAATTGTTTTGACAAAGTTTTAATTACTGAATCAAGGCATAATAAAACAGGTTTTGATTGAACAAATGTAATTGATAAAAAATTTGAGATATTCATTTAGTTAAGGAGGTGGAATAGCAATGGATAAAAGGGACAGCACTTGTAAGCTTTTGAAGCTTAATAGTACAAGCGATGGTTTTGATAGCGGGAAAGACAGTTCATTTGATAAATACATTTTGGATTCAGTGAAAAATGGTAAGACTGATTTTATTATTGCTGGAGGTAATACTTCCATAAATTATTTTTTAAACAGATGTATAGACCTTTTAACACCTGAAACATTAAGACAACTAAAACTTGGTGCAGTTGGAATCGGATTCAGCAATGATTATCACAAACCATTTAGTGACCATAATATTATTGAATCGTTACCATGTAACCTGAATTTTAAAAAAGCTGCTGAAAGAGATGTGGGTTGTATCCAATATGAAAGTAATGGAAAATTATTAAAGAAATATTTTCTTATAAGTGCAAATATTGGAATAACTGCTCGTGGAAATTATTTGTTTAATAATCCGGATTTTATTCTGAAATGTCTTAAAAAGACGAAATCTCAAGGTGCAACTGCTTATACAATTTTTAAAAACATTTTGACTTACAAAAACTTCAAGATTAATTTCGAAATTAATGATGAATTGTTTACAGCAAATGTCTCAAATCTTGGGATTCTCAAGTCACCGTACTTTTCAGGTAAGTCAAAATTTCAGTCTGATCCTTTACCAGATAATGGTTTGTTGGATGTTCATTTATTAGAATTATCATCCAAAGTAAAATTACTTAAGCTGTTTTATAAACTTAGTAAAGGTAAATCTACTAAGTTGTTTAATAATAAATTCTGGAGAACAAACAGAATAAAAGTTTACTCACAAAAAGAATTTGTAATTGAATTTGACGGCGAAATAATAAATACAAAGCATGCCTTGTTCTCAGTTATTCCAGGTCTGATAAAAGTATGTACGAATTAGTAAACTGCTGGAAAATAGGTCAATCATCTTTTGATAAAAATCAAAAGCTATCCGATGAGATTGAATAAGATTTTCCATCCGGAAAACAATATTTCCAGGATAAAAAAGATTACAACCGAGATAATATAAAAGACTCAATACACCTTGAAATAAATCAAAATATCTAACCCGTGGATAAAGATTTCAAAAAAATATTCGTTGCTTATCAACTTAGGGACAATTATATCTTAAATAACAAATGATATTACAACCTTCTTACAAATAACTGACAAGCAAATCTTTCTTGTGTTTTAACTCTCAAGTGAAAATAATTCAAAACAACAATCAAAACGGAGGCACAATGTTAACTTCAAAATATTTGAAAAGCTTATCTGCAATTTTATTGTTACTATTTGTAATTACTGGAAGTATATCAGCTCAAGTTGATGATCAGCCAAATAAAGTTATAAGTAAAAAAACAATTGAAAGCTTGATTCAAGGATTGGAGATTGATAATGATGGGCTGCAATCAAGCTGTGCTTATTGGCTTGGAGAATACAAAATAACTGAAGCGGTAGTTCCATTACAAAAACTATTAAGTCAAGATAAGAGCGAAGCTGTCAGAATAAGTGCAGCACTCGCTTTATTTAAATTGGGTACACCAATAGCAATTCATACTTTAAAAGGAGCTATTAGATTTGATGAAAGTGATCGGGTAAGGAGACTTTCCTCAATTTTCTATTTGGCATATCTGGATCAATTAGAAGAACATGAAAATCAAATTGAGGAAAAAGGATGGCTTGCAAGAAAAAATTAAATTGCCTGAAAAACTAACTGAGCCTGCATTCGCTAAGTGCAGGCTTTTTTATTTCCTGACTCAGAATTTTTACAGAACTTTGACAATTTACTGACAATTTACCGCAGTTGATAAGCTATAATTCTATCAAAAAATAAATCAATAAAGAATAATTAAGATGTTCAATCAAAAGTTAAAAAATAAAGTAATCGTTGTAACAGGCGGTTCAGGCGGAATTGGGAATACGATCGTAAACAAACTTGCTTCGTATGAGACAAATGTTGTTTCCGTCTTCAACCAAAATCCCCCATCTGATCCCTCGTATTCAAATATTTTATGGCTGCAAGCAGATGTAACTAATCCGGATAATATTGATAAACTTTTAACGTTTACACTACAGAAATTTGAACGAATAGATATTCTGATAAATTCTGCCGGAATATTGAAGCCAGGTGATTTCTCTTCTCTCGATATAAATCAACTAAAAAAAATGATTGATGTTAATTTCACTTCAACACTCTTAATCACACAAAAAGTATTATCAATAATGAAATCACAGAGGATAGGTCACATAATTAATATTGGTTCACTGGGAGGAATTGTTCCAATGCCTTATTCAGCAGTTTACAGTGCAACAAAATTTGCGTTGAGAGGATTTTCTCTCTCGCTTTTTGAAGAATTAAAAGGAACTAATGTAAAACTAAGTCTGATAACTCCCGGCTCAGTTATTACAAAAATGCTCGACTACGAAGCTGAAGCAGATAATTCTGCGATATCCTTTTTAAGTGAACCCATCAGTCCAATCGAAGTTGCGGATACTGTTTTTAGGGTGATACAAAAACCCAGAATTGAAAAAATAATTCCGTATAATCAATCTTTTGGATCAAAGCTTTTGGTTATGTCACCAAAATTGTTCTCAGTTGCTTACAGATTTTTGCATCGGATTGGCTTATCAGGCAAAAGAAAATATCTAAATCGTTACTGCAATTTTAGCTTGCTGAGAGGAGCTTCAAGATGAACACATTTTCAATTGAACAATTTCCTGTCTTCTCATATAAATTTCTGAAAGCATACATAATTACGATGAGACCATATCTTATGTTCGTTTCGGGTGTAACTACAATTGTTGGAATGTCTTTCTCAACAGAGCTATCATCAATAAAAGCAACTCTGATTTTTCTCGCAGGATTTTTATCTTATGGATTCGGGCAAGCACTAACGGATTGTTTCCAGATTGATACTGATTCAATTTCTGCTCCATACAGACCATTAACTCAAGGCATTGTAAACCGAAATTATTTCCTGGTTATAAGCACTATTGGTCTAATATTTTGTATTTCAATTTTATCATTTTTCAATCCGGTTAACATCGGACTCGGAGTTTTAGCAGGCTTCGGACTTACAACTTACACTAACTTCAAACGAGAATGGTGGGCCGGACCTTTCTATAATGCCTGGATTGTTCTTCTGCTTTTTATTATGTCATACTTAGCTGCTTCAAATAATTCTATTTTAGATTTTTCCAATTTGATTTTTCTGGCTGCAGTTATTTCTGTCTTCTTTGGTTATGCAAATTTTGTTCTTGTGGGATACTTCAAAGATATTTCTGCAGATAAAGCTACAAGTTACAACACCCTTCCAGTGAAGTTTGGAAGAAAAATTGCTGCAGTAGTAGGCGATATATTCAGTGCAATCGTAAATTTATTTTTATTCATTCTGATAATTGCCCTTGCTCTCAATTCAGTTCCGTTTATAAATCTTATCATCGGGTCGGTTTTTATTTTTTGCGGAATGGGTATGTCTATTTTTACCCAGATTAGTTTGCATAGTGTTAAAGCCGATGCAGAAGCACATATAGCAATTGTTCCTTGTGTGCATAGTTATATTTTCATTCTGTCAGGCATATCCATACTGAATAAGCCACATTGGTTCGCGGGAATGTTGTTATTTTATTTTTTTTATCATCTCACATTAAAACTCAGACCTGCAAAGGAACAGATATAGGTGACGAAATGATTGTTGTGTTAAACGAAAATTCAGGTGGAGGAACAGCGACAAAAAAGTGGACTAATGTTTTTAGACTCCTCAAACTTAATGGTTCAACTGAAACTTTTTCTGTCGGGAGAAACGGTTCGGTTGATAAATTTATAATCGACACAGTTAAAAATGGTAAATCAGATTTTGTAATTGCTGGTGGCGATGGATCAATAAACTATTTTCTAAACAGATGTATTAATCTTTTAAAGCCGGAAATTCTGAGTCACATAAAGCTGGGCGCAGTTGGAATTGGTTCAAGCAACGATTTCCACAAACCCTTTGATAAACAGATTTGTATAAATTCAATTCCATATAAACTAAACTTTAAAGAAGCTGTCAACAGAGATGTCGGCTGTATCCAGTACGAGAGTGATGGAAAAATTTTAAAGAAATATTTTCTTATAAACGCAAGTCTTGGGATAACAGCTCAGGGGAATCATTTCTTCAACAATCCGGATTTCATTTTACGATGTCTTAAAAAGTTTAATACTCAATCTGCAATTATCTATACAATACTAAAAAACATTTTCGCTTATGAAAACTTCAAAATAAAAATGGAGGTGAATGATGAATCCTTCACAACAAATATCTCAAACATGGGAATACTTAAGTCACCGTATTTTACAGGCGGGCTTAGATTTCAGTCTGATCCTTTGCTTAATAACGGTATGTTCGATGTTCATCTCTATCATTCATTATCGAAAGTAAAATTGCTAAAACTGTTTTATAAACTTAGTAAAGGTAAATCTGATAATTCACTAAATAAAAAATTCTGGAGAACTGATAGAATAAATATTTCATCCGAAAAAGAGTTTGCGGTTGAATTCGATGGTGAAGTTATCAAAACAAAATCTGCTGTGCTTTCAGTAATACCGGAGTTAATAAAAGTATGTATCAACTGAATGAAATATTGGAAAATAAAATAATCAATAAACTCGTTGAAGGATTTGAACGATCTCCGGATCAATTGAACGAACCACACGAAAGTGATGCTGAAATTATTCAGGTAGGTGAACTTAAACTTGCAATAACGACCGATAGTATTTCTGAGGAAATCTCAACCGGATTATACCATGATCCATATTTAATCGGGTGGATGATTGTAACTGTTAATATCAGCGATTTGGCAGCGGTTGGTGCAAAACCAATCGGAATACTTATTTCAGAAATAATTCCAAAAGATTTTAGCGAAGAAAAAATAGTTCAGCTTCAAAAAGGAATTTCAGATGCCTGTAAAAAATATAATACTTTTGTATTAGGCGGCGATACTAATGAAGGTGAAAAACTTGTTTTAACGGGAACTGCAATTGGAATTATAAATTCAGGAAAAATGTTATCCCGCATTGGCAGCAAACCTGGTGAGCTGCTTTACTCTTCTGGAAAATTAGGAATTGGAAACGCTTATGCAATTTCAAAATTGATTTCAAAAACAAATTCAGCTATCAATTACAAACCAAACGCACAAACTAATTTCTGTAGTATTATTGTCAAGTTTGCTTCTTCCTGTATGGATACAAGTGATGGACTAATTTCAACTCTCGATCAAATGATGAGATTAAATAATGTCGGATTCGAAATAACAAAAAGCAGTGAAAAATTAATTATAGATGAAGCATTGAGCTATTCAAAAAAATTAAACATTCCTCCCTGGCTTCTTTTTGCTGGTCAACATGGTGAATTTGAATTAGTTTTCACAATACCACAAAACCTAAAGCAAAAATTTCTTGAAGAAGCCAAGAAGAATTGCTATAAACCTGTTGAGCTTGGTAAAGTGATTGCTAAAAATGAAATGAAAATAAACTTAAATGAAGAACTTGTTTATATAAATCCAGGATTTATCAGAAATCTTCCATACGAAACAAAGGGTGATATCAATCTCTACTTAAATCAGCTTTTGGAATATGATTCTGAACTTAGAAAAGCTCGCGAATTTAATTTTACATCGAACTGACAAACCCATGACATCTTCCCCTCCCCTTCCTGTTAAATTACAGGTGAAAAGAACGATTGTTTAATATCAAAATGGAGATTAAAATGACACAGACAAATGAATATATGGGCGGAGAAAATTTCGATCTGCGAGATATTCTCATCAGGGGAAGAAAAATGAATCTTCAAAACAAAACCGAATTCTTCGATTCATTTCTTGAAAGTTTATTGAGCAATAAGCAAATGCTTCATCTCAGATGTATCACAAGCGCAGCAGACAGAACAGTTACTGTGGTTGATACATACACCGGTGAAATCAAAGACATGCTGATGTTTGGTTCGAATAACTATCTCGGTTTGGCAAATCATCCATACATTAAAGCATTTGTTCAAAAAGTTATTGAGAAGTATGGTGCAGGAATCGGAGGACCTCCTTTGCTAAACGGTTACACTGCACTCCATCGTGAACTTGAAGAAAGACTTGCTGATTTGAAAGGTGCAGAAGATGTTCTGTTGTTTTCAAGCGGATACAGTGCTAACGTTGGATTAGTTTCAGCATTAATGAACAACGAAGATCTTGTTGTTTACGATTCTTACAGTCACGCTTCATTCCACGATGGGATAAAAATGTCAGGGGTACAAGCCGTTCACTTCTCACACAATGATGTTGAGTTGCTTTCACAAACTCTGGAACGAACCGAATCAATGAAATTCAAAGATCGTTTCGTTGGAGTTGAAGGCGTTTATTCAATGGATGGAGATGTTGCACCACTCGATTTAATTGTTCCGATTTGCAAAAAGAATAATGCGATACTCATTGTTGATGACGCTCACGGAACAGGAGTTATGGGAAATAAAGGTTCCGGAACTGCAGAGCATTTTGGATTGGAAGGTAAAGTTGATATTTCAATGGGAACTTTCAGCAAAACTTTCGCAGTCACCGGTGGATTTGTTGCGGCTTCCAAATCTATAATTAACTATCTGCGATTCTTTGCACGATCTTATATGTTTTCTGCTTCACTTCCACCTGCAGTTGTTGCAACAGTGCTTGCTGCTCTCGATGTAATGGAAAAAGAACCTGAGCTGCATCAAAAGTTACAGGACAATATTAACTACACTGCTTCATGCTTGAAGCAGCTTGGATTTTCTGCAAATAATTTAACTGCAATCTTCCCGCTGATGGTTCCGTCAGGAATCAATATCAGAGATGCATCTTTTGAATTTCATCAGAAAGGAATTTTTCTTAATTCGATTGAATATCCGGCTGTTCCAAAATCACAACAGAGATTCAGGATAAGTGTAATGGCAACTCATACAAAAGAAGATATTGACAGACTGATGGAAGTAATTTCAGAGATTTGGAAAGATAACAAGCCGGAGCCGCAATTAGATTCATCAAAAGTTATTTCCATCGATAACAAAGTATTGTTTAATTAAGACAGAAGGTGAAATTATAATGAAAAAGAAAAAACTCCTGATAATTGTTTTATTTCAAAATCTTATTGATGAAGAACCATATTATGCACGTAATCCTGCTCCACCACTACCTGGAATTCTTCTTGCAGGATTAACTCCGCCAATTGTTGAAGTAGAAGTTCTTCACGAAATGGTAAGACCAATTAATTATAACACTGATGCTGATTTTATTGCTTTAAGTTTTATGGATTACATTTCACCACATGCTTATCAGGTTGCTGAAAGATTCAGAGCGATGGGAAAAATTGTTGTCGGTGGCGGCAAGTTTGCATCAACATTTCCTGATGAAGTGCAGCCGTACTTTGATTCCATACTTGTTGGTGAAGCACAAACTGTCTGGCAGCAAATGGTTTATGATATGGTTGATGGAAAGCTGAAACCTCGTTATGAAGCTGGATTGACACCATCACTTGAAAATATTCCTCCTCCAAGATATGATCTCGTTGAGAAGAAATATTTTTCACCAATAGTAACTGAAGCAACGAGAGGCTGCCCTCATCCTTGTACATACTGCCAACTTAATATTGTTCGTACTCCTCACAGAACAAGACCTGTAAAAGATGTAATAAGAGATTTAACAAACACCGCTGGTTTACCATTCTACAAAAGAAAAATGGTGATGCTGCTGGATAATAATCTTGGTGGTGATCTTAAATATGCAAAAGAGCTATTAAATGAAATTGCAAAATTAAAATTCTGGGCAATCGGTGCTCAATACAGCATTGAGTGTTTGAGAGATGAAGAATTTGTTGAATCACTCGCGAATGCAAATTGCAGAATGTCTTTTCTTGGTATGGAATCACTGAATGAAGATAGTTTACGTGGTGTTCAGAAGAAGCAAAACAAAGTACGGGAATACAAAGAATATTTTGACAAGCTTAACCGAAAAGGAATTTTGACCTTTACCGGATTAATGTTTGCTCTTGATGAAGATACAAAAGAATATTATGAAACTCTTCCGGAAAAGCTTGACGAAGTTGGTTGCAATGTGATTCTACCATCTATTTCAATTCCGCTTTACGGAACACCATTCTATCATAAAATCAAGTCTGAAGGAAGATTGATCGATGAAAATATCACTCATTATGAGGGTGATCACGTTTTATTCAAACACAATCACTTAACCGAAAATGAAATTTATGAGGCATACAGAAGAGTAAATAAAATATTCTACTCCTGGAAAAATATTGTAAGAAGATGGATAAAGTTTTTAAGGAAGCAATCGGTTCAGGAATCAATTCCTCTGTTCATAATGAAGATTGTAATATCATCGGTTATTTACTTTAAGCTTTCGATTTTCCAGAAACATCACGCAGAAGAAAGAGTTTACAGCAGAGTAAAACCAGTTAAAAGAGTTGAGGATCAGAAGTACACTAAGAATCTAATTCACTATTCTACAATCGCCTGATTTAAAATGGTTATAGATAATGGAAATGCTAATAGAAACATCTTTCAGTTTTATTTGCCATCAGGATAAAGAAATTCTCATTAGGATTTACGATGGATTTATTCCATTGTGTCCAAGATGCATTGGGTTGCATGTTGGTTTTTTTATCTCCCCAATTGTTCTTTTCTTTAGTAGGTATAAAAATCTATTTCAAAATACTAAGGTAAGATTTGCTTTAATCATACTCACAAGTCTTGCTGGAATACACTGGCTTTCAGCTGATCAGGGGATTGTAGTACCAGGCTCTATTTCCAGATTTTATACAGGATTTTTGAGTGGATTCGGCTTAGGATTACTTCTTAATTCCGTAACAAATACAGTAGAGTCATATTGTTTCAATAAAAGAAACATAATTTCAATCAAAATTGTTTTAACCACTCTATTAATTCTATCTGGGTTTACTTTAAAAGAAATCCAATTTCTTGAACTCGCGTTACTAATTATAGTTCTTAATAATATTTATAATATCGGGCACTCGCTCACTCTAATCAAATCAAACCACACTAAATTAATAAAACAGGAGGTACTGAAATGAAAAAAGCAACTAATCTAACGGAGTATTTTCTCATACTTGCTTCATTGTTGTTTGTCTTTGGCTGCTTTGCAACATCTTACAGGACTGCGAAGACACAAGAACCAAAACAGTTTGCTATAGGAGCAGGTTACCTGCGTCTTGAGAATCTTGAAAATTCTAAAGCTGATGGTATCGATCTTCTTAATGTTGATTTGAGATATGGCATTGCCAGAGGCTTTGACGCAGGTTTAGCTCATACTTTTGATATTAAGTCAAATAATGGTAGTGGCATTTCAACATTCTGGGGTGATTTCAAAGTCCAGCTAAGTAACCGAGATAATGAAATTGGCGAACCGATTTTCTCTATTGGGTTAATAAAAGGATACATTTACGATCCTGAAGTTCATATAACTTCCCTGCCTTTAATGTTAAGTCTGCCTGTAACCGAACGATTAACCCCTACTTTGCAATATCGCTTTACTCTGTTTAGTAGCGATTTTGTACCAACTGAGTTTGAAAATCCAAGGCATGAATTCTCTTTAGGACTTGAATATAGTTTCACAAAACCATCGAGTGATAACTGGATACCCAAAGTCGGATTAGCATTAGGAACATTTAATTCTATAATAGGCGGTGAGGGTGATCGTGGACTATTACTTAATTTCGGATTTACACTGGAATCACCGATAAGCTATTAATATTAGTGGGCAGGATAAAATATTAACGGTCTTTAGGGATCACTTCACGAACTTATACCCTGCCCCATGAATAGTAAGAAGATGTTTTGGATCTGAAGGATCGTCTTCAATTCTTTTTCTAAGATTAAGAATAAAATTATCTACCGTTCTTGTTGAAGGATAATTTTCATATCCCCATACTTCATTAAGAAGTTCGTTTCTCTGAATCACATCACCTTCTCTTTGAACAAAATACTTCATCACTTTATATTCCATTACAGAAAAGTCAATAGGATTTTTACCTTTTTTTGCTTCCTGTTTTCTAAAGTTAAAATAAAGATCACTGAATGAATATTCTTCAATCTCCGGTCTTAATTCCTGCGGGCGTCTTAGCAATGCTTTAGCTCTTGCAATAACTTCTCTAAGACTGAATGGTTTTGTTACGTAATCATCAGCACCAATTTCAAGTCCTATTATTTTATCAATCTCATCTTTCTTTCCTGTTAACATTAAAATTGGTGTGCTGATTCCTTTTTTTCTCAAATCCCTGCAAATATCAATTCCGTTTTTATCAGGCAGTACCAAATCAAGAATGATCAGATCAAAGCTTTCAAGCATTGCTTTATCAAATCCCATCTGTCCAGACATTGAAGTAGTTACCTGAAAGTGCTCTTCTGAAAAAGTTTCCTCAAGCCCGTTTAAAGTAGCCGGATCATCTTCGATAATTAATAATTTTTTCATCTCGCCTCCTAAATGTTTATTTATGCTTATTTCCCAAACAGTTTATATCTCAATTTCGAAGTACAATGAAAAGCTGCTTCCTTTACCTAATTCACTTTTAATTTCGATTCTGCCGCAATGCTCATCCATAATGTGTTTTACAATTGCCAGACCAAGACCGGTGCCTTCCACTATTCGCGTGATATCATCTTTTAATCTTACAAAAGGTTCAAAAATATTTTTTAAACTCTCAGGAGAGATTCCGCGCCCATTATCAATAACTTCTACTTTAGCATAATTATTAACTTTTACTACTGAAAGAATGGTTTTACTTTCTTCACAAGAGTATTTGGAAGCATTGGTTAGTAAATTTAAAATTGCTCTTTCAACAGCCGTTTTGTCAGCAAAAATATTAATAGTATCGTTGGCAATTATAAGCTCTAACTTTTGTTTCTTCATCATAAACTGATATTGAACTGAATTAACAGCTTGATGAACACTCCGAATCAGATTGATCAGGGATTTCTGATATATCTGCATTCCTTTTTCAATTTTGGCATAATCCAGAATATTATCAATAAGTCCATTAAGCTTTTTGCTCTCGCCGTTAATCACCTTCAAATAAAAATCAGATTTATCTTTTACCGGCAGTTGATGGCTTTTCAATTTTTCAGCAAAAAATTTAATTGAGGTAAGAGGATTTTTAAGTTCATGAGTAATAGTCTGCATAAAAAACGATTTTAATTCATTTAACTCTTCAAGGCGTTCAGATTCCAGTTTCTGGCGTATAAGATCTTCTTGCAATAAAATCCTGTCAATCGCTAGAGCAGCGGCAGCAGTAACAGTACTTAATAAATCAATATCATCTTTGTAATATCTTGTGCCTGCTTTTTTCTCACCCATAACTAGAAATGCGTGTATTATTCCTGTAGGTGATTTAATTGGAAATACAAGTGATATTCCCCATCGTTTAAATACTCTGATATCGGCTGATTCGATGTTTATACCGGCTTCAACTTTATCACTTACTGCAACCGGGAGAACAAGATTGTTTTTAAGGTTTTCTGTTTCAAACCTTATACTTCTTCCGTGAAGTAATTCAAATCCCTTATCC
>Ga0226835_1001351_pt1 | contig 13802 bp, 8 predicted proteins | sample LAC_MetaG_1_FD_163627 | JGI IMG/M metagenome (GOLD analysis project Ga0226835, IMG submission 163627) | Anaerobic ammonium oxidizing microbial communities from anammox membrane bioreactor (MBR) in UC Berkley, California, United States -... | ecosystem: Engineered > Bioreactor > Anaerobic >...
CGGACACGGTCACGGGCACCGGCACGGACACCGGCACGGAGACCGGCACGGACACCGGCACGGACACCGACACAGCCACGGCCACGGTCACGGCCATGGACACGGGCACCGTCACGGCCCGGCTGGTCGGCCCAGCCTCGAGCCGGATTCCGCAGGAATTGCGAAAAAGGCTTTACCAGGTACTGCACCCCGGGCGCTACCCGCAGAGAAGAACACCACGAGGCCACACCGCCCGGGAGACATCGGCACGGCCACGGCCACGGGCACGGGCACGGACACGGTCACGGACACGGACAGGGGCACGGGCACGGTCCCGGACACCGCCACGGTCACGGACACGGACAGGGGGCGGCCAGGCGGTACGCGGCGAGCCGGCACGTCTTTCTCGGCGTCAGTGCTGGGATCCAGGCTCCCGAGTGATGGACGCGCGGAGGCGCTCGCAGGTCCAAGTGGCCAGCGGGACGCCACTCCGCACAAGAAGTGGTCTCCCCCAGGTCCCCCTCTTGGGCAAATTTACAACCGGGCAATGACGCCCGTAGGGGCGAGTTTGATGAGGCAACTCGCGGACTTGACAGCCATCCCTACCCGGGGTAGGCTCTCCGGCACGCGTCGAATCCCCTCTTGAGGGGGCTTGACAAGCGGTGACAGCGGGGCTAGGTTATATGGCGTGACAGCATACGAGCCCGGCAAGGGCTGGTGGGAAGTGAAAAATCTGAAAGGGGAGGTGGTGCGATCGTCAGAGGCTTTGAGAGTCGGTTCAAGGTTCTCAAACGCAGCATCCCACATGGAGTTTCCAGGAGGAAGGAGAATTAGAAGATGAAGAAGTTCATCGTGTTCGCTCTGGCAGTCACCCTCGCGGGGGGCATGGCCTATGCGAACTACTGCGCCCGGGACATCGTGCCTGCTTCGACGATCCTCGTCCCCTACGCGGTGGTGAGCATGACCGGCTCCACCCCCAACCCGCAGGGGTACACCACCCTGTTGACCATCACCAACGTTTCCAAGGATGCCCAGATCATCCACATCACGGTGTGGAACGCCGTGTCGAGAGCCGTCCTCGACTGGGACGAGGTGCTTTCGGGTTATGACATGTGGACGATCAACTTCCGTGACATGCTCACCGGCCAGTGGGGCCTGTTCGACACCAGCCGTTCGTCGACCGCCTACCCCAACACCGGCCAGCGTGAGCCGTTCGAGTGGGGCCCCGATGGCCGCTCGGCCTATCAGACCGCCCCGATTCCCGGCAAGCTGCCCCTGCCCGACAAGACCAGCGACACCCCGGGCGCCGGCTGCAGCATGCCCTATGGCGACATGAGCGGCTACCTGGGCCTGTTCGTGCCGCAACTGTTGGCCCCGATGAAGGCCCGCACCCACCTGGGCTGCGGCACCCAGACCGTCCGCGGTGACAAGAACGCCACCTGGCTGACCACCCTGGGCGCCAACGAGCTGTTCTTCTACGTGACCATCGACGTGGTCAACAACTGCAACCTGGACTTCCCGACCACCGCCGGGTACTTCCAGAACACCTACCTCAACGAGAACGTGCTCATCGGCGACATCATCTACATGAACGCCAACATGAACTACTCCGAGGCGCTGCCGGCGGTGCACATCGAGACGTCGCCTGCCCTCTTCTCCCGGGCGGCGAGCTGGATGAACTTCTACGAGGAGAAGGCGGCATCCTCTGACCTGCCGTACCTGTACCTCGAGCCGCTGGCGACGGCGCTGGCGTTCCGCTACCAGAACGACCCCGCGGGTTCCCGCTGGGGCATCCCGATGACCTCCAACATCCTGCTGTGGAAGAACTTCTGGGAGTTCTCCGCGGATCTTTCCAACTCCGCGGGTAACGTCAACGACTGCGGTGCCTACATGTACTACTCCTGGGACGAGGACGAGCATGTGGTGACCCGTGGCGTGCAGTGCCCGATCTCGCCCTGCGGCTCGGCCGAGATCGACCCCAACGTGTTCCCGTTCGAGACCCAGATGGTGCCGGTGACGTCGGCCAACTTCGACCTGCCCGACAAGTTCGGCTGGATGCTGGTGATCTTCCCGCCGTCCTACCCGGCTTCCGGGTACGTCGATCCGACCCCCAACACCACGCTGCTGGGCCGCAAGTACATGGCGTGGGGCGCCTACAAGTTCAACTACGGCACCTACTCGGCCGCGGTCGAGGCTGCGACGATGGCGAATGCGCACTGCTTCGAAACCCAGCGGCTCCCCTACCTCGGCATCAACTACGAGTACCTCGTGCCGTAAGTATTTCCACTGCTGTAGCTTTTGCGCCGGGCGGGCCTTGCAGGCCCGCCCGGTTCTTTGTGGGCAATGGCAGCGACGGCAACGCGCCGCACGGGCTACACCCGGGGGCAGGAGCTCTTATCCACTTCGAGGTGCGTGTTGGCCTGACCAGGCAAGAGCGGCAGGTGGCGAGCAGGCTCAGCCGGGGGAGCGGCAGGCTGCCACAGGGTGTCGGCGTCATGGCATGCCGCAAGAGCAGCGTGTGCTGGCCAGAGGACCCAGGCGGTCGGGAGTGCGGCCTGCCAGGACGTCTTCCACGCGGTGCTTTCTCCTGCCGTCGGTGAGATGGGTCACATGCGCTGGTGGCGGTCCCGGGCCGCTCGTGAGATCGGTCACTACCCACGTACGCCCAAAAACTTGACCGCGTGTGCCGGAGAGACGTACATTGGCAGATGGAGGTAGTTCATGCGGCGATCGAGCGCCTCGGTGTGTGGCTGTGGAGTGGGCCTCGCGACGCTGTTACTGGCGTCCAACCTGGTGGCACAGTGCGTGACCCCGGCGGGTGTGTACTTCGACGAGTTCGTCCCGGGCGGTGACAACCGCGACGGCACCGGTTTCCCACGCATGTTCCCGCAGGTCAGCGCGTCCTTCAACGGGCGGGCCAATGTCTTTGCAGGGGTGGGAAAACGGGTGCACGTCTACGACCCCACCAACCCGGTCAAACCCACGCTGCTGATCGATGCCGGGCTGTGGACGGGTGGTACGGTGTACCTGCATAACGAATACCCCTTGCAGCACATCGCGGTGCGCTCGGGGTACCCGTACGGGATCGCCTCCTACACTTCGGAGGGGTGGGTGCTGTTTCGCATCACCTGGGACGCCACCGGCAAGGTGACGGCGCTGACCAACATCGCCCAGTTCACCTTCCCTTCGGGTTCTGGCTCGCCGGACACCTGGATGTGGCGGGCGCAGCTCTTCCAGGTGGGCGGGCGGTATTACGCCGTGGGAAGGTATCTGGGCCCCGCCGGACAGCAGACCGCCGACATGACCATCGTCGATCTGGGAGATGGCACCGGCACGCCGCCGCTCACTCGCGTCGCGGTGATCTCCAACGTGCCCACCGCCGCCCAGTACTTCGACACGGTGCAGGATGGCTCGTCCTGGTACCTGTACGTGTTCGGATCCGGCTTCGGCTATTCCCAGGGAGCCCTGTTCATTTACAACATTTCCACGCCGTCGGCGCCGTCATTGGTCGCCACCATCGACGGCGCCACCGTGCCGGGCGTGGCCTTCGACATCATTGGCGGTGGGCTTTCCACCGAGCGTACGGCGATCGTTGAAACCGGCGGCCGCAAGCGTATGTACACCATCCCGGTGCGGCCGGCGGGCAACCGTCGGGTGTACGCCTTCGACATCGCCAACCCGGTCAGTCCGCAGGCCATCGGCAGCGTGGAGCTGGCCGACACCGGCTTCACCGAGGCCATCGCCAGCGACGGCGAGCTGCTGGCGGTGAGCCTGGCCAAGGACCCCGGCAAGGCGCGGGCCCGCTACTTTGGGGTGGGCAATGACACGTTTTCCGCCATTGGCGACGGCCCCCTGTGGAACAGCGCCGATCCTCCGTACCCCTACGAGCTCACCACGGACGTGGCACTCACCCTGGTGGGGAGCAAGTACCGGGCGCTGCGTGGCGCCAAGATTCGCGCCTACTGGGACACCATCGAGACCAGCTGTCTCTCCACCACCCCCAACCCGGGCATCACCATCACCCGCTTCACCACCCGCGGCACCCCCACCTGCACGGGCGGCACCGGCATCGAGGCGCGCGGCTTCCCCGGGGACACCTTCACCCTGACCAATACCTCCTCGGGGTCCTACACCTTCGAAAAAACCGAGGTGCTGCGCAGCGGGCTGGCAGTGGCCACCTACACCAACCCCGCCGCCTCCTGGAGCTGGACGTCGCCGACCACGGAGACGGGAGAGTACGAGGTGAAGATCACCGTACGGGACAGCGGTGGCCTGCCCTACCAAGCGTCGAAGAAGCTCTACCTGTGCGAGGATCCCAAGGGCGTGGCCAAGGTCACGGCGGTCAACGGCACCCCCTGCACGTCGTGCTCCTGGCTGCAGGGGCAGACGTTGACGATGTCCCTGGCCGACAGCGAGGGCTCCCCAGACTTCCCGAGCTCCAGCTGGACGTACGAGTTCCGGGAGCCGGGGGGGGCGAACTGGGAGCCGCTCAACCCTCCCCCCAACGGCCAGACGGCCTCGCTGCCCCTGTCCTCCCTGGGCGACTACCGGGTGACGGCGCTGGTGATCTACCCCTTCGGGCATCAGAGCACGACCTCACCGCTGGTATTGCACTCGGGCCAGGTCACCGGCGTGCTGAAGATGTTCCAGGGGGCCGAGGTGTCGCGGGGCGGGACGGTGCTGGCGAGCACCGGCCTGGAGCTGCGCTGGGAGGGAGCGCTGGCGAGCGGTCAGACCGCCACCTGCACCTGGAAAATCCTGAACAGCTCCCAGGCGGAGATCTGGAACGAGAGCGGCGCCTGTAGCCCGCCGGCCACCCGGAACCATCCCGGCCTGGCCACCACGGGGGCCTATACCGCCCGGCTGCAGGTGGTTTCCTCGGGCGGCGACTCGTTTACCGACGAGTTCCCCTTCAACGTCTCGTCGTGCACCCCGCCCGGGGCGGCCTCCAACCCCAACCCCGCCAACGGCGCCACCAACGTGCCCGCCGGCAACCAGACGCTCACCTGGTCCTCACCCGCCTCGGGAACCGGGCCGTTCACCTACACCGTCTACGGCCCCCTCGGGCCGTTGGGTGGCTGCGAGAACCTGTCAACCACCGCCTGCACTACCAGTACGTCGTTCCCCAGCGGCAGCTTCCGCTGGAAGGTGCGGGTGTCCAACTCGTGCGGAGTCAACGACCCGTCCAGCTTCTGGGAGTACACCATCGGCTCCACCTGCACCCAGCCCTCGGCCCCGGCGCTTTCGAGCCCCGCCAACGGCGCCACCGTCAGCGCCGGTGCGGTGACGTTTTCCTGGAGCGCTTCCAGCGGCACAACTCCCATCACCTACGACGTCCAGGTGACCGCCGGCGGCATTGGCGCGGGAGGCTGTTCGACCACCGGCACCTCGTGCTCGGTGAACCTGACCGCCGCGGCCACCTACAGCTGGACGGTGAGGGCATCCAACTCCTGCGGCAGCGCCACCTCGGCGAGTCGCACCTTCACCATCGGCTCGGCCTGCACGGCTCCGTCGGCGCCGGTGCCGGTGAGTCCCGCCTCCGGCGCGAGCGTGAACGCCGGGGCCATCACCTTCACCTGGACCGCTTCCAGCGGCACCGCGCCCATCAACTACGCAGTGCAACTGAAGGCGGGGCCCATCGGGGTGGGCGGTTGCTCCTCCAGCTCTACCAGCTGCTCCGCCTCGCTGACCACGCCCGGGAACTACACCTGGCAGGTCACGGCCAGCAACGCCTGTGGCGCACCATCGTCGGCAGCGATTCCGTTCACCGTGAGTTCCCCATGCGGCGCCCTGGGCGCTCCGACCCTCACCTCCCCGGCCAACGCCGCCACCGTCAGCGGCACGGCGGTGACCTTGCAGTGGGCCGCCCCCTCCCAGGGGCAGGCCCCCTTCACCTACGACGTGTTCGTCGACGGCGCCATCCGCGCCTCAAACCTCACCACCCTGCAGAGCTCGGTGAGCGGCCTGAGCGAGGGCAATCACACCTGGTTCGTCAGGGCCAAGGACTCGTGCGGTCAGTCGACGGACTCGGCGACGCGCACCTTCACCTTCAGCCTGTGCGCCGTGAGTGCTCCACAGCCAGACTTTGACTGGTCGCCCAAGGGGCCAGATCCCTATTTCCCCACCCAGCAGCAACCCTACGCCGGCCAGGAGGTGACCCTCTCCTACACCGGCCTGGGGGGCCCGCCCGAGTACTACCGCTGGTACGACTTCCATCAGACGCCTCCCAAGGTGGTGGAGGGAACCAACCTCTCCCAGGTGAAGCACACCTGGACTTCGGTGAGCGGTACCAGTTATCAGGACATGAACGTTCGCCTGAAGGTTTCCAACTGCGCCGGCTCTCCGGCGGAGCTCTTGAAGCCGGTGCGGGTCTACAGGGACACCCGGCCGGTGCTGGCGGTATTCGGCACGGTGGGTTCTCTCGTCGCCGGCTCGCCGTCCACCTTCCGGGCCGAGACCGGCCCGGCAGTAGGGGACCCCACCGAGTTCGACTGGGACTTCGGCGATGGCAACACCTTGAAAGGCACCTCCAGTCAGGTGCAGCACACCTATGCCTGCGGCCGCACCTACGAGGTCAAACTCACCACCCGCCGGGGCAGCACGACCTCCACGGCCACCGTCAAGCCGGTGGTGGTGGGCGGCAGGCCGTGTGCGCCGCTGGCGCTGGTGGTGCCGGACGTGGCGGTCAACCTGCAGTCGCCCTTTGCCCTGTGGCAGTCGCGGGTGCGCCTGTTCAACCCGGGGACGGCACCCATGACCACCTCGATCATGGCCCGCACCCGGGACAACAAGGTATTTACCGGTAACCTCACCATTGGCGGCGGCGAGGCGGCGACCCTCGACGACATCATCATGCACCTCACCCCGGTGCTCACCAACACCGTGGTTACCATGTGGTTCACCGCCCAGGAGGGGGAGCGCCTGCCGCTCATCGGCGCTCGCACCTTCACCGAGCCGGCGGGGGGCGGCACGTACGGGCAGGCGGTGCCGGTGTACTACCTCTGGCAGCCCGAGTCGGTGCCTACCACCCTGTGGGTGGAGGGGGCCGAGCACGACGGCCTGCAAACCGGCTTCCGCACCAACCTGACGGTGATCAACCCCTCCCCCAGCAGCTGGGGCAGCAAGGGGATCACGCTGACCCTGTTCAGCGAGTACGGGCAGACCTACAGCAAGCGCCTGACCGGCTTCGGAGCTCGCCAGTACAACCGCTACAACCCCATCACGGCCCTGTTCGGGCTGGAGGATGGGGCGGACCTGGGGGCGATCACCCTCAAGGTGGAGGTGGACGCCGGGGTGCTGGCGCTGGTGGGTTGCTCGGTGAACGACAACCGCACCAACGACTCGTTCTTCTTGCTCGCCCAGCCCGACGTGGACTGAACTCCACTCGGGCGCCGACGCCAGCGCGGCGGTCCGCCCTCACGCGGGCCGCCGCGGTGTCCTTCTGCCTCCTGTGCTAGCCTTGCGCCGTGGCAGCCGGTGAGCTGGCGGTGGAGGTGCGCGGCGCGGTCAAGAGCTTTCCCGTCTTCCCGCGCCGGCGCGACCGCGCCCTCGCCCTGCTGGGGTTCTCGCGTCGCCTGCCCCGCGCCACCGCGCTGGGAGGGGTGGACCTGGAGGCCGCCCCCGGTGAGGCGGTGGGGCTGGTGGGCGAAAACGGTTCTGGGAAGACGACGTTGTTGCGCCTGGTGGCCGGCATCGGACAGCCGGACGCCGGCAGTGTGTACGCTCGCCCTCCCGTGGCAGCGCTGCTGGAGCTCGGCCTGGGGTTCCACGGCGAGTTCTCGGGCCGCGAGAATGCCCTCCTCTACGGTGCCCTGGTGGGTGTCGACGAGGCCGACATGCGCCACCGGCTGGATGACATCCTGGCCTTCGCCGAGCTGGGTGAAGTGGTAGACCGCCCCCTGCGCACCTACTCCTCGGGGATGGCGGCACGCCTCGCCTTCGCCGTGGCCACCCACGTGGAGCCGAGCGTCCTGGTGGTGGACGAAGTCCTGGCGGTGGGCGACGGCGCCTTTCAACGCAAGTGCGTGGAGCGCATGGTGCGCTTCAAGCGCGAGGGGCGTACCGTGCTGTACTGCTCCCACGCCCTGTACCAGGTGGCCGAGTTCTGCGAGCGGGCGGTGTGGCTACGGCGGGGCCAGGTGGCGGCGGCGGGGCCGTCGCGGGAGGTCATCGTCGCCTATGAGGACTACCTGCGCGCCCTGCGCCGGGAGCGGCGCGGCGACGCCCCGGCGCTGGAGAGCGAGGCACTGGCGCGCATCGCTGCGGTGGAGGTGCGCCCGGCGGGGCGGGAGGTGCAGTCGGGGGAACCGCTGGAGGTTCTCGTGCGCCTCCAGCGGCGCGAGCCGAACCTGCCGGTGCATGTGGTGGTGGCCTTCCTGGAAGAGGGTGGGTTGTGCCTGGCTGACTGCTACACCCGCGCCGACGGGCTGCCGGCGCTGGTGGGAGGGCGGCTTCAGGACATCGTCCTCCGGCTGCCGGCCTCCCCGTTTCGTCGGGGAAAGCTTGATATCATCGCCTATCTTCTGGATGAAAACGGTTTACAGGTGATCGACCAGTACACCTGCCCCGCTGGACTGCGCGCCGCCGCGGACCGCTGGGAGCCCGGCTACATGGTGGTGGAGCACCAGTGGACGGCGGGCTGAAGGGTGTCCGCATCCGCCCCTTCGCGCCGGGGGACGAGGAGGGGATCAACGCCTCCTTCAACCGCGCCTTCGGTCTGGAGAGGACACTGGCCGACTGGTACTGGAAATTCCCCGCCGCTCCACCGGGCCGGTGGGTGTGGGTGGCGGCCACCGACGAGGGACGCATCCTGGCGCACTACGCCGCCGTGCCAGTGACCGTGCAGATCGACGGCCTCACCCTGCTGGCGGGCCAGGGGGTGGACGCCTTTGCCGTTCCGGAGGTCCAGGGAACGGGGCTGTACACCCGTACCGTTCAGGCCTTCTACGCGGCCTGCGGCGGGTCGCAGGGGCTGGCAGTCTCCTACGTCCTCCCCGGCCCCCGCTCGGCGCGCATCTTCGCCGATCGCCTGGGCTTCGAACCCTTGAGCGAGCCCGGGCTGTGGCGGCGTTCCTCCAGCCGCCGCGCCGCCCTTTGTACGGGCCACCAGGTGGTGGAGGCCGACCCCGATGCCCGCGCGGACGCCCTGTGGGCCGCCGCCGCGAAACGCTATCCGGTGGCGGCGGTGCGGGACGCGACGTGGCTCCAGCGCCGCTTCACCGGCCGGCCCGGGGTGCGCTACCTGCACTTGGCGGCGCTGCGCCAGGGCCGTGTGCACGCCTGGGCGGTGGCGCGGGTGGAGGAACACCGAGTGGCCTGGGCCGAACTGGTGTGGGACGGCGCCCGGCGCGGGGCGCTAGCTGCCCTCGACCGCGCCCTGGTGGATCTTGCCCGTCGCTCCAAGGTGGATACTCTGGAGCTGTGGCTGGAGGGGGACGAGGCGGCGGCAGCGGTGCTGCGGCGCCTGGGCTGGCAGCGAGGGTCACCGACGGCAGCCATGGTCCTGATGGCCCGTTCATTCACGCCGGCGGTGAACACCGACGCCTTGCGCCGCCTCTACCTCACCATGGGTGACGCGGATCTGGTGTGAGCATGGACCTCGCAACCCTGGCCTGGGCGCTCCTTCCCGTTGCCGCCCTGCACCTGGCGGTGAGACGCCGGCGGGCGCTGCTCGTGACCCTGCTGCTGGTGGATCTGGGGATCGTGGCGCTGCTGGGCCGCGTGGTAGGCGCCGGCAACAACCCGGGGGCGGGCGTGCCGGGCGCGCAGGCGTGGGGAACTCCAACCACGGCCGCGGGTTCACCGGAGCAGACGGATCTGCCCCTGCAGTTCCACGTCTGGTGGGAGGAGGTACGGCGCCTGGTGCGGGCCGGCGCCCCCCCCTGGATCAGTGATCGCATCGGCGGCGGTACCGGCCTGTACGCCCACGGCCAGACCGGACTGCCCTTTCCCCTCCATGTGCCCGTGTGGGTCCTGGGAGCGGAACGCGGCACGGTCGTCATGATGATCTGGAAGCTGGTCCTGGGCGGCCTGGGGGTGGCGATGTTCATGGGCCGCCTGGGAGCTCGGTCAGCGGCGGTGGTGGCGGCGGGCGCCGGATGGGCGTTCAACCTCTATATCCTCTCCTGGTTGGTGGTTCCCCTGGCCTGGGTGGTGGCCGCCAGCGGGTGGGTGGCGTGGGCGCTCCTGGGAGCGCTGCGCGGCCGCCGACAGGCGGGGGGATTACTGGCGCTGGTGCTGGGGGTGTTGTGCGGCTGGTCGGTGCATCCGGAAAGCGCCGTCTTTCTGCTGGGGGCCGCCCTCGCCCTGGGCCTGATCCTGGCCTGGGGCCGTCGCCGCCGGGTGGGGCGGCTGGTCGCGCCGCTGGCCCTGACACTGGCAGTGGCCGGGGTGGGGACATTGCCCACCCTGGCGGCGGTTGCCGACTCCTCGAAGCTGGCCGGTTCGCGAGAGACCCCTCTCTACCCCTTCCCCTGGCTGACCTCCGAGGTGCAGGTACGCCTGCTCGCCCAGGCGCTGGTGCCGTGGAGAGACGGACACCCCGCTGACGGTAGCTGGCGCTTCGCGTTTCCCGCCGCGCCGTTTGCTACCTCGGCGGGAGCCCTTTCGCCGGTCCTTCTCCTGGCGGGAGGGGTGCGGCGACGGCACCGGCGCGTCGCTCTCGGCCTCGCCGCGGTGGCGGCGATGGCCGGCATCCTGGAGTTCCAGCCGCCCATCGTCACACCCCTCCTGGCCGCCGTGCCCGGCCTGGCGGCAATGACCTGGGTGCGGGCGGCGTTCCTGCTGCCGTTTTCTCTCATCGTCCTGGGTGCGCTGGGCCTGGACGCGTGGCTCAGGAGGCCGCGGCCGGCGCGTCTGGCGGTGGCCGCCGGCGCCGTGCAGGCGGCGGTTCTGCTGGCGGCGCTGCTGCCGCCCCGCCCGCCCCTCCACCCGGCAGCGGTGCGCACGCTGCTGGCCCCGGCGGCGGTGGCGGCGTTTTCGCCGTGGCTGGGGGCGGCGGGGGGGGCCGCCGTGCCCGTTCTGGTGGCCGCCGAGGCGGTGGCGCAAGGGTGGGAGGTGCTGCCGGGGGTGCCCCGCCGGCCCCCCGCCGGGGAGGCACTCGAGGTGGTACTGGAGCTCGCGCGGGGCTCGGAGGCCCGCGTGCTGGGCCTGGGACCGGCACTGCCGGCCAACACCGCGGCGTGGTGGGGCCTGGCCGACCTGCGCGCCCACGACCCGGTTCGCCCCCGCGCCCTGGCCCGCCTGCACGCGGCGCTGGGAGCAGAGGGAACGGATCTACCTGGCGACGTGACTCGTCCGTGGGCTGGGCTGGCGGGGGCGTGGGGGGTGCAGTGGCTGGCGACACCTCCCGACGGGATCCCGGACGCACAGGCTGGCGGGTGGGTGCGAGTGTGGTGCGGGAGCGCTGGCTGCGTGTATGGAAACCCGCGGGCGCTGCCGGTGGCAAGGCTCGCTCGCCGGGCCATCGAAGCCCCTGGAGACGCCGGGGCCGGTGCCTGGGAGGGGGTGGACTTCGCCACCACGGCAGTGGTGGAGGGCTCGCCGCCGGCGCTGGGGGGCGAGGGTACTTTGCAGGTCGTGGAACAGCGCCCGCACCACTGGCGAGTGAACGTGCGGGCGACGGGAGAAGTCCTCGCTATTCTGCATGTTCCCAGGACCGTGGGGTGGAGCGTCCTCGTCGATGGCCGCCAGGGGGAGATGGTCACGGCCAACCTGGCGGGCATGGGCGTGGTAGTCCCGGCGGGGGAGCACCAGGTGGAGTGGCGGTATTCGCCACCCGGGCTGGCGGCGGGAGCCTTGCTCACCGGGGTGGGGCTGGCGGGCTGCCTCGGACTCGCGCTGTCGCGGAGGCGGCGGTGAGAGGTCGGCTCCCCCTGGAAAACGAACTGGTGCCGTTTGTCCCCGGCTTCCCACCCGGCGCCCGCTGGTTGGTGCTGGCGCCCCACCCGGACGACGAGGTGCTCGGCCCGGGGGCGGCCCTGGCGATGGCCGTCCGAGCGGGAGTCGAGGTGAACGTGGTGGTGCTGACGGATGGCGCGGCACAGGGGGAGGCCGGCGTGCGGGCCGCCGAGGCCCGCGCCGCCGCTGCGGTCCTGGGGATACCCGAACCGGAGCTGTGGGGGCTGGCCGACCGCTCCCTGCGGCCAGACGATCCGAGGCTGGGCCGCCTCCTGCGCCGAAAGATCGAGGACAGCGCCGCCGACACCCTGCTACTCCCATCCCCGGTGGAGTTGCACCCCGACCACCGGGCCCTGGCGCTGGCGGTGCAGCGAGCGCTGCGCCGCCTCACCTGGTGGGGCGTGCGGCAACGGGGCCCGCAGCACGTGGCGTGCTACGAGGTGTCGGCGCCTCTGTTGCCGAACCTGCTGGTCGCCGCCGATGCGGGGTGGGAGGCGAAGCGCGCCGCCGCCGCCCGCTACGCCAGCCAGCTGGCGGTGTGGCCCTACATGGAGGTGGCGGAGGGCCTGGGAGCCTTCCGCGCCTTGACGCTGGCCGGGACCCGGCGGGCAGAGGCGTTTCACGTGGTTCCTGCGGAAAAGGTGGTGCAGTGGTCAGCGCGGGCGTGGGCGGCGTCCATGGGATCGCCGGGGTGCGTGCGGTGGCGTCCTTCCGAGGGGACGTGAGACACCCCTGGATTGCGCACAACCGCACGAAGAACCGGCACCGATCTTGCTTGCTGCAGCGATGGAGGTGTCGGACCATGCGTGTTCGAAAGGTTCTGGTCATCTTCCTTTTCGCCCTGGCGGCGCTGGCCTCTCCGGCCCTCGCGTCGTCGCCCCGGGTGCGCGTGCACCTGGGCCTGGGGTGGTGGTACCCGGGGTGGTGGTGGGGGCCGGTGTGGGCACCCGAAGTGGTAGGCCCCCGCGGATCCTCGTGGACGGTGGTGGACACCGACGTGTCCCCGGAGGCCGCGCTGGTCTACCTGGACGGCAAGCTCATCGGCACCGCCGATGATTTCGACGGCTTCCCCGATTACCTCTACCTGCGCCCTCCCGGCCGCTACGAGCTGGAGTTCCGTCTGCAGGGGTACGAAAGCCTCACCATCGCCATCGATGCGGTGGAGAATCACTTCGTTCCCATCAACACAAAACTCCAGCGCAAGCCGGGGGAGCGGCGGGCTGCCTGGTATGACCGCCCGGCGGGACTCCCGGTGGCACGGGCCTTCGAAAAGGAACGACCGCCGGAACCGGCGGAGGAAGAGTCCGCCCGTCTGCTTCGCCGCCAGGATGCCGCTCGCCCCGATCCCAGCCTGCGCCGGGAGCTGACTCGTTCCCCCGAAACTCGCCCGGAGGCGGCCACCGCCGTGTTGGTGCTGGTGGTCGCGCCGGACTCGGCCGCCGTGTACCTGGATGGGCGCTTCGTCGGAACGGCCACGGAGCTCGCTCGCCTGGAGCGTGGCCTTGCCGTTACCCCCGGCCCTCACGTGGTGGAGGCGCTGGCGCCTGGATTCCGGCCCCGCCGCCTGGACATCGAGCTCGAGGAAGGGGCGCGACAGCAGGTGGTGATCGAACTGGACGCGGAGCCGGATGGGGGGCTGGACAAAACCGAACCGGAGTTCTATAATTAGAAGAGATCGCGGAAAAGGGAGGGCGGCGGTCAAGCATCCACTCTTGCAAACCACTCAACTTTGGCCTACCACGTGATGTTCCTCTTTCATCCCACCAAGAAGGCCATTCTTTAATGACTTGAGTGACCGACCTCCCGCTTCTTTCCCATGCCGCCGGCAGCGACCGGCGGCATTCTTTCTTTCTCGGGGGGCTCCGCTTCCCCCCCCCCCCCCCCCCCCCCCCCCCCCCCCCCCCACCCCCCCCCCCCCCCCCCGC
>Ga0226835_1001353_pt1 | contig 13769 bp, 10 predicted proteins | sample LAC_MetaG_1_FD_163627 | JGI IMG/M metagenome (GOLD analysis project Ga0226835, IMG submission 163627) | Anaerobic ammonium oxidizing microbial communities from anammox membrane bioreactor (MBR) in UC Berkley, California, United States -... | ecosystem: Engineered > Bioreactor > Anaerobic >...
AACGGCTTCATCTCGAAGGAGATGTTCCTCACCGAGACCCTCGAGTTCCACACGGGGTCCCTCCTCGACCGGCTCCTGCCGCTACTCGCCACCGTCGGTAGCGCGTTCAGCGTCCTCTACTCCGTGAGGTTCATCCACCAGGTCTTCTTCGGCCCCGACGCCAAGGACCTGCCCCGCCAGCCGCACGAGCCCGTGTCGTGGATGCGGCTGCCCATCGAACTGCTCGTGGCCATCTGCCTGATCATCGGCGTTGTCCCCGCGTTGACGGTCGGCCCGCTGCTGCGCTCCGCGGCAACGGCCGTCCTCGGCGCGGACACCCCCGCCTTCCACCTCAACCTGTGGCACGGGGTCACGCCCGCGTTCCTCCTGTCGCTGGTGGCCATGGCGCTCGGCACCGGCCTCTACGTGGCGCTCTACCGGCGCCTGGCCAGCCGGGTGGTCGACGACCGCCCCTGGGCGGCGCGCGTGCGGGCGCGGCGGACCTTCAACGACGCCATGGAGCTGCTCGTCGCGGCGTCCGCCGCCGTCGTGCGGTTCCTCGGCACGCGCAGGCTGCAGCCGCAGCTCTTCCTGCTCGTCGGCGCGTCGGTACTGGCGGGAGCGGCGCCGTTCCTCCACGGCGCGTACGCACGGGCCGGGAGCGGTTACACGCTCGGCGGCGCCGCCGCAACGCCGTTCTCGTGGCCGTTCCTCGTGCTGTGGGCGTTCGGCGCCCTCGCGGCGGTGCTGGCCGCGTACCTCGCCAAGTTCCACCGCCTCGCCGCGCTGATCCTGACCAGCGGGGCCGGGCTGGTGGTCTGCGTCACGTTCGTGTGGTTGTCGGCGCCCGACCTGGCCGTCACGCAGCTGCTCGTCGAGATCGTGACGACCGTGCTCCTCCTGCTGGGGCTGCGCTGGCTGCCGCGCCGCGAGGTGCAGCCCAGGGCCGGCGCCATCACGCGCGCCCGCACCGCCGCGCGCCGCGGCCGCGACCTGCTCCTGGCGGTCCTGGCGGGCGGCGGCATGACGGCGCTGGCGCTGGCGGCCATGACGCGCGAGCGGGTCGGCGGGATAGGCGAGTTCTTCGTGGAGAACGCGCTGCCGGGCGGCGGTGGGCGCAACGTGGTGAACGTCATCCTCGTCGACTTCCGCGGCTTCGACACCATGGGCGAGATCACCGTGCTGGCCGTCGTGGCGCTGTCCGTCTTCGCGCTGCTCAGGCGCTTCAGGCCCGCGCGCGAGGTGGTGGGCAGCACGCGGCAGCAGCGGCGGCAGGACGCCTACGACGAGGCCCTGTCGGGCCGCACCCCCGGCGACACCGCCACCGACTACCTGTTCGTTCCGCGCATCGTCATGCACCTGCTCTTCCCCGTCGTCACGCTCTTCGCCATCCACCTGTTCATGCGCGGCCACGACGAGCCCGGCGGCGGCTTCGCGGCCGGCGTCACCATGGCCACCGCGTTCATCTTGCAGTACATGGCGCGCGGCACGCGCTGGGTGGAGGAGCGGCTCAGGGTCCTGCCGCTCCGCTGGATCGGGCTGGGCCTCATCCTGGCCGCCGGCACGGGCGCAGGCGCGTGGCTGTTCGGACGGCCGTTCCTGACCTCGGGCCACGGCCACGTCGACCTGCCGCTGCTGGGCCGCGTGCCTCTCGCCACCGCCACCCTCTTCGACCTCGGCGTCTTCGCCCTCGTCATCGGCGCCACCGTGCTCATGCTCATCGCCATCGCTCACCAGTCGATCCGCACCCCGCGGGCCGCTCACACGGCCGAGGAGTTGGAGGGCGCCACCAGCGAGGCGCCCTCCCCCGCCAAGGTCGGGGAACCTACCGCCGAGGGGGGGCGCGCCTGATGGAGGTCGTGGTCGCCGTGGGGATCGGGGTGTTCACGGCGGCGGGGGTCTACCTCCTGCTGCGCCCGCGCACCTTCCAGGTGATCATCGGGCTCTCGCTCCTCACCTACGCCGTGAACCTGTTCATCCTCTCCATGGGGCGGCTGGTGGTGGGCGGCGCGCCGGTGCTGGGGGCCGGAAGCGAGGGCGCCACGCTGGCCGACCCCGTGCCTCAGTCGTTGGTCCTCACCTCCATCGTCATCAGCTTCTCGATGACGGCTCTCTTCCTCGTGGTCCTGCTCGCCTCGCGCGGCCTCACGGGCACCGACCACGTGGACGGCGACGGGGAGCCCGCATGAACCTCGGCGGCCTGGCGCCGCACCTCGTGGCGGTGCCGATCCTGTTGCCCCTGGTCGCCGGGGCGGCCATGCTGTTGCTCCACGAGCGGCAGCGCCGCGCCAAGGGCGTCATCAGCCTGCTCACCGTGACCCTGTCGGTGGCGGCCGCGCTGCGGCTACTGCTCGTGGTCGACGACCCGCTAACGCCGGCCATCGTCGTCTACCGGCTGGGCGACTGGGGAGCGCCGTTCGGCATCGTGCTGGTGGCCGACCGACTGGCCGTCCTCATGGTGCTCGTCACCAACGCGCTGGGGGCGGCGGGCATGATCTACGCGCTGGCGCGCTGGGCCACGCTGGGTCCGCGCTTCCACACCCTGTACCTGCTCATCCTCATGGGCCTGTCGGGCGCCTTCCTCACGGGCGACCTCTTCAACCTCTACGTGTTCTTCGAGGTGTTGTTGGCGGCCTCGTACGGGCTCCTGCTGCACGGCTCAGGCAAGCGCAGGGTGAAGGCGGGCCTGCACTACGTGGCCGTAAACCTGGCCGCCTCGATGGCGTTCCTGGTGGGCGTGAGCCTCGTGTACGCCATGACCGGCACCCTCAACATGGCCGACCTGGCTGTCAAGGCGGCGCAGCTCGGCCCCGACGAACTGGTGTTCCTGAAGGCGGGGCTGTCGGTGCTGGGCGTGGCGTTCCTCGTGAAGTCCGGCGCCTGGCCCCTATCCTTCTGGCTGCCGACCACCTACTCCGCGGCCGCCGCGCCCGTGGCCGCCATCTTCGCGGTCATGACCAAGGTGGGGGTGTACGTGGTCCTCCGGCTGGGCACGCTCATGTGGCCGGAAGGGCATGCCCTCGAGCTGTACGGCAGCTCGTGGCTCATCGCCGTGGGGCTGGCGACCATCGTCTACGGCAGCTTCGGGGTGCTCGCCAGCACCGAGTTGCCGCGCGCGGCCGGCTACCTCACGCTCATCTCGTCGGGCACCCTGCTCACCGTGATCGCCAGCGGCGACGCCTCCGTGATCGGGGGCGCGCTCTACTACCTGGTGGGCTCCACGCTCGGCATAGGCGTCTTGTTCCTCCTCTGCGAGCTGGTGAGCCGCCGCAACGTTGCCCCGCCCACCGGGGCCGTGGAACCGGTGTTCTCCGACGACTACGAGACGGCCCTACACAGCGAGTTCGAGGGCGTTGAGCTGGGCGTGACGCTGCCGCTCGCCACCACCCTGCTGGCCGCCGCCTTCTTCCTGGTGGCGCTCCAGCTGGTGGGCTTCCCGCCGCTATCTGGCTTCGTGGCCAAGTTCGCCATGCTCAAGGCGGTGCTCGACAGCGGCGCCGACGGTTACGCTAACGGCCCCGCGGCCCTGGCGTGGTGGGTGGTGGGCACCGTGGTCGCCTCCGGCTTCGCGGTGCTGGTGGCCCTCATGCGCAAGGGCGTGAAGCAGTTCTGGGCGGAGCCCGACACCACGCCCACGGCGGTGCGCCCCTTCGAGGCGCTGCCGGTCGCGTTCCTGCTCGTGATCCTCATGGCCATCACCGTGTTCGCGCAGCCGGTCATGCGGTACATGGGCGCCACGGGCGCCGGGCTCGAGAGCCCCATGCAGTACCTGCACAGCGTGCTCCCGCCGGGAGGCGGCGAGTAGATGCTCAGGCGCTTGGTTCCCCACCCGGTGCTCGCGGTCGCGTTGGCGGGCGTGTGGTTGTTGCTGCAGGAGTCGCTCGCCCCGTTCGACGTGGCCATGGGCGTGCTGCTGGGGCTGCTGCTCTCGCGGGTGATGGTCACGCTCGATCAGGCGCCGCCTAAGTTCAAGCGCCCGCTGGCGATCTTCAACCTGTTCGCCGTGGTCCTCTACGACGTGGTGCGGTCCAACTTGGCGGTGGCCGCCATCAGCCTGAACCCGCGCCGCTCCCGCGTGCACTCCGGCTTCGTGAACATCCCGCTCGACGTCCGGAGCCCCCACGCCCTGGCGGCGCTGGCGACCATCATCACCGCCACCCCTGGCACCTTCTGGGCGGCGTACGACACGCGCACCAACGTGGTGACGATCCACGTGCTCGACCTGGTGGACGACGAGCAGTGGGTGCGCACCATCAAGGGTCGGTACGAGCGGCGGCTGCTCGAGGTGTTCGAGTGAACGCACCTCCGGCGGCCTGCCGCCCGGCGCGCCGGGTGGGGTCGTGACGTCGGCCGCCGTGCTCCACTGGGCCCTCTTGGTGGCCCACGGCCTGCTGGCGCTGGGCCTCGTGTTCGCGGCCGCGCGGCTGGTGAAGGGCCCACGCGCGCAGGACCGCGTGCTGGCTTTCGACGCGCTGTACCTCAACGCGGCCCTGCAGGTCGTGGTGTTCGGCATGCGGGTGGCGGAGCCCGGGTACATCGAGGCCGCCATCGTCATGACGCTGCTCGGCTTCGTGAGCAGCTCGGCCCTGGCCAAGTTCCTGATGCGCGGCGAGGTGATCGAGTGACCGAGGGGGTGCCGCTGGCGGCCGCGCTCGTCACGGCGGTCCTCGCCCTGCTGGGCGCGGTGGTGGCGGCGGTGGGCGCCCTGGGCCTGTTGCGGCTCAGGTCGTTCTACGCGCGAGCGCACCCGCCCACGCTGGCCGCCACCCTCGGCGCCACCTGTATCCTGCTCGCCAGCGCGGTCTACTTCTCGTTCCTCGAGGGTAGGTTCATGCCCAAGGCGCTGTTGGCCATCGTGTTCATCCCGCTCGTGAACCCCGTGACGACCATGCTGCTCGCGCGCGCCGCCCTGGCCCGCGACCGGACCCAGGCCTACGGCGCGAGGCCCGAACCCGGCAGCGAGGACGCCGAGTGGCGCCGCAAGGCCGTGGAACTAGCGGACGCTCAAGCGGAGGCGGCCAGGCGGGTGGCCGAGGACGCGCCGCCGGAGGCCGACGAGCCGTGAACCGCCGCTACCTCGGCCTCAACGGGTGGCAGCTGCTGGGCCTCGGGGTGGGCGCGGCCAGCCTGGCGATAACCTGGGGCCTCTACAACATATTCATGCCTCTCCTCCTGCGCGAGTTCGTGAGCTCCAGCGGGGTGCGCGGCGCCATCATGGGCCTAGACAACGTGCTCGGCCTCCTCCTGGTGCCGATCATAGGGGCATGGTCCGACCGCATCGAGGGACCCTTAGGCAAACGCCTACCGTTCCTCGTCGTCAGCATGCCCATGGCCGCGCTCCTCTTCGCGGCGCTGCCGTTCGCCAAGGCGGCCTTCTGGACCCTGATGGCGGTCGACATCGTCTTCCTGCTCGCCATGACCACCTTCCGCGCCCCCCTGGCGGCGCTGATGCCCGACCACGTTGCCCCCGCCGGCCGGCCGCACGCCAACGCCGTGCTCACCATGCTCGGCGCCGTCGGCGGCGCCCTCGGCCTGCTGATCCTCGCCCCCCTATCCGAGGTGGCCATCTGGCTCCCGTTCGCCGTGGCGGGTGCGGTCACGCTCTCGGCCCTGTTCGCGGTGCGCGCCGCCACCACCACTCACCCCGAGCACGTGGAGATGAGCGTGATACAGGACGACGCCCCGCTCTTGGGTGGGCTCCTGCGCGACGCGGGCACGCTCCTCGGCCCGGGCCAGGGCAACATCCTGCTCATCCTCGCGGCCGTGTTCTTCGCGTTCTTCGGCTACTCCGCGCTCGAGGCGCAGTTCAGCACCTTCGCCACAGAGCAGTTCGGTCTCTCGGCGGGCAACGCCGGCGTGATCATGGGCGTCACCATCGCCGGCTTCGTGGTCATGGCGCTGCCGGCCGGGCACCTGGCCAGGCGCTGGGGCGAGATGAACACCATGCGCGCCGGTACGCTGCTCCTGGCCGTGTGGCTGGTCATCGCCACGTTCGTGGCCGAGCCCGCCACCCTCTCCGTGTGGCTGGGCCTGGGCGGCGCCTCGTGGGCCCTCGTGCTGGTGCCCGCCTACCCGCTGGTGGTCAACCAGGGCGGCGACGAGCGCGTGGGCTTCTACACCGGCATGTACTACCTTTTCGGCTCCGCCGCCTCCATCGTGGCGCCGGCGGGCGTCGGCTGGGCGATGGACGTGCTCGGCAACGGCGTGCTGCTGCCGGCCGTGGCGCTCAGCATGGGCGTGGCGGCCGTGGCGATCACGTTGGCGTTGCGGTCGAGGGCCAGCGCGGACTAGTTGCCATGAGACGACGGTTCTGGAGCAGGAACGGGAGTGCGCACAGGGGCGAGCCGTAGACGGCTTGACTTACGATCTGCCGACTGGCTGGCTTACAATCTGCCGACACTCAACCTTGCAATCTGCCGACACCTCGGGTTACTATCAGCCGACGTGCGGCCGGCGCCATTGATGCAGCGGTTGGCAACCGAGCGCGTACTTGAGGCGCTCGAGGAGAGCCCGGCCGTCCTCATCCACGGCCCTCGTCAAAGCGGCAAGACGACCCTGGCCAAGGAGATAGGCGGTCAGCGCGGCTACGCTTACTTCTCGCTAGACGACGACGCCCTGCTGGCGGCGGCGCAGGTCGATCCGGTCGGCTTCGTGGCCGACCTGCCGGCCCGGACGATTATCGACGAGATCCAGCGCGCGCCGACGCTGTTCACATCCTTGAAGGCCGTCATCGACGCCGACCGGGCCGCTGGCCGGTTCATCCTCACGGGTTCCTCGAACGTGCTGCTCCTGCCCACGCTCGCCGACTCCCTGGCCGGCCGGATGGAGGTCATCAAGCTCCTGCCGTTGTCGCAGGTAGAGTTGCTCGGATCGAAACCTTGGTTCCTAAGCGCCACCGAAAGCGGTGCCTTCCCGCGAAGGCCCGCACGCAGGCTCGGTCAGCGGTTGGCTGAGCTCATCATCGCGGGCGGTTACCCGGCAGCCTTGGCCCGCACGACGCCCGCTCGTAGAGCCCGTTGGTACCTGGATTACGTGGACGCCCTGGTTCAACGAGATGTCCGCGATCTCGCGAACATCGCCAACCTGGACGCGCTGCCCAGACTCATGGAGGCGGCCGCCAGCCAGACCGCACGACTCCTGAACGTCTCGGAACTCGCAGCACCGTTCCAGGTGAGTCGGCAGACGATCCGCGACTACGTCACGCTCCTGGAGCGCGTCTTCCTGATAGACGAGCAGCAGCCGTGGCACCTCAACCGGCTGGCGCGCCTGGTGAAGTCGGCCAAGCTGCATATCGGCGACACCGGCATGGGCGGGGCCTTGCTGCGCGTGGACGCCACCTCGCTATACGAAGAGCGCGCCCTGTTCGGACAGCTGCTGGAGACCTTCGTCTACCAGGAGCTGAGGCGGCAGGCGGTGGCCCAGGAGGTCGAGCCGCGGCTCTTCCATTACCGCGATAGGGACCAGTACGAGGTGGACATCGTGCTCCAGTTCGGCGCCAACAGGCTGGGAGGGGTGGAGGTCAAGGCCTCCTCCACGGTCACCGAAGGCGACTTCCGCGGGCTCCGCAAGCTGGCCGGCGCCGCCGGCTCCGCGTTCACCGCCGGAGTGGTGCTCTACGACGGGGAGCACACCCTCAGCTTCGGCGACAAGCTGTACGCCGTACCGATAGACGCCATCTGGCACTAACCGTCACGGCAAGAACCACGCCGCAGACGACCGCCCTCCTAGCTCCGCTTCACCGACCACTGGGTGTCGACGCTGTTCGTCGCCTACCTCGCCTTCCCGCTGGAGACCCTCAACTCGAACGACGTCAGCGTGCGGATCGACGGTCCGGCCGGGTGGAACGGCGGCGCCCCGATCGTGAGGGATTACCCGTGCGGTGCCGGCGAGACGTGTTGGGTGGAGTGGTTCGTCTTCGGCAACTACGCCGGCGTGGAGGTCGTGGCCATGAACGCCGACAGCCGCGTTCACCCCGTGAAGGTCGAGCCGTTCGCACAGGCGTACGAGTACGTGCAGTTCACGGTGGGCGAGTAGGCGTCGAGGTTCGGAGGCGGGCGAGGCAACCCGCTCCCCCGGCTCGCGAAGCGGGCAGCGCCAACGCACCGTCGAGAATGTAATAGACAAACCACCCTAGGGCGCGGTGTGATGGCCTGCAGATCACCGTGAGCGAAGCGTTCTTCGAGCAGCCGATCCTCAACTCGCCGTACGAGTACCCTGCGCGGCACTGGGAGCTGGATCCCTCCGGTCAGCCCACACAGGAGGTCGTGGCCAAGCGGCGCCCCGCCAGCTTCGTCACCCCGGTGCCTCGTGCGAGGAGGCACAAGGCCGGCTCGGGCCAGGTTCGCATCGACTTCGGAGCGGGCGACGCGCTGCCGGACGCAGGCTCCGGTTACGAGGCGACGTCGGCGTTCATCAACGACCTGCGGAAGCAGGTGGACGCCTGGCGGCAGCTGCCCGAAGCTGCCTGGGGCGTCACGCCGGAGACCGCGCGGCTCCTCAAGCACTGGCGCGATCCGAACTTCGCCGGCCAGCGGCCGTTCTTCTGTCAGGTCGAGGCGGCGGAAACGGCCATCTGGCTCACCGAGGTGGCCCCCACGAAGGGCCAGGCCGAGAGGGTCTTCGTCGAGCACCTGGCGGCCGCCAGCGAGGAGGCGAACCCCGGCCTCTCGCGCCTAGCACTCAAGCTCGCGACCGGCGCGGGCAAGACGACGGTCATGGCCATGCTCATCGCGTGGCAGACGATAAACGCCGTGCGCTACCCGAACAGCAGGCGCTTCACCAAGGGGTTCCTGGTCGTCACCCCCGGCATCACCATCCGCGACCGCCTCTAGGTACTGCTGCCCAACGACCCGAACTCGTACTACCGCAAGAACGGCCTCGTGCCCGCCGACCTCGCTCACGAGCTGCAGAAGGCCGTCATCGTCATCACGAACTTCCACGCGTTCATGCTTCGGGAGCGGTTCGAGATCAGCAAGGGCGGCAGGCAACTCCTGCAGGGCCGTACGGGAGAACCGGTCTCCACCTTGGAAACCGAGGGACAGATGCTGCAACGCGTGATGCCCGGCCTGATGGGCATGAAGGGCATCGTCGTGCTCAACGACGAGGCGCACCACTGCTACCGGGAGCGGCCCGAGGAGAGCGAAGACGAGATCAAAGAGCTCAAGGGGGACGAGAAGCAGGAGGCGCGCGCCAACACCGAGGCGGCGCGCGTGTGGATCTCCGGGCTCGAGGCCGTGCAGCGGCGAATGGGCGTGAAGCGGGTGTTCAACCTCTCGGCCACGCCCTTCTTCCTGAGCGGCTCCGGTTACGCGGAGGGCACGCTCTTCCCGTGGGTGATGAGCGACTTCTCGCTCATGGACGCCATCGAGTGCGGCATCGTGAAGCTCCCGCGCGTGCCCGTGGCCGACAACATCCCCGGCAACGAGATGCCCATGTACCGCGAGCTGTGGAAACACATCGGCAAGCAGATGCCGAAACGCGGCCGGAGCGCGGGTCGGGGCGCCGACCCGAGGAAGCTGCCCGCGCCCTTATACACGGCGCTCGAGGCGCTCTACGGCCACTACGAGCTGGTCGACCAGGCGTGGCGCAAGGCGCGCATATCGGTGCCGCCGTGCTTCATCATCGTGTGCAACAACACGACCACCTCCAAGGCCGTGTTCGACTACGTGGCCGGCTACCACCGGCAGCGCGACGACGGGGCCGAGGAGTTCATCAAGGCGGCGCTGCCGCTGTTCAGCAACTTCGACACGCTCGGCAACCCCTACGCACGCCCACCCACGCTCCTCATCGACAGCAGCCAACTCGAGTCGGGCGAGGCGCTCGACCCCGACTTCCGCGCCGCGGCGGCCGACGAGATCGAGGCGTTCAAGCGCGAGCTGGTGCAGCGGACGGGTGACGTGCGAGCGGGCGAGAACCTGTCTGACCAGGACCTGCTGCGGCAGGTGCTCAACACGGTGGGCAAGGCCGGCGAGCTGGGCGCCGACGTGCGCTGCGTGGTCTCCGTGGCCATGCTCACCGAGGGTTGGGACGCCAACACCGTCACGCACGTCCTGGGCGTTCGGGCCTTCGGGACGCAGCTGCTCTGCGAGCAGGTGGTGGGCCGGGCGCTGAGGCGCCAGTCTTACGAGCTGAACGCCAACGGTCTGTTCGACGTGGAGTACGCCGACGTGCTGGGCATACCCTTCGACTTCACGGCCAAGCCCGTGGTGGCCCCTCCCAAGGCGCCGCGCGAGACGGTGCGCGTCCACGCCGTGCGCCCGGAGCGCGACGCGCTCGAGATCACCTTCCCACGCATCCAGGGTTACCGCGTGGAGCTCCCGAACGACGTGCTCACGGCACGGTTCGACGAGGACTCGACCCTGCGCCTGACCCCGGACCTCGTCGGGGCCACGCAGACGATCAGCTCCGGCATCATCGGCAAGAGCGTTCAGCTCGACCTCAAGCACCTCGACAAGACGCGAGAGTCCACCCTCATCATGGAGCTGACCAGCTACCTGCTGGAGCGGTGGCGGGACCCGGACGAGGCGCCGCGCGCCAACCTCTACCCGCAGCTCAGCAAGATCGTGAAGCGTTGGCTCAAGGAGCACCTGGAGTGCGTGGGTGGCACCACGCCGTCCCTGGTGCTCTACCGCACGATCGCCGACATGGCCTGCGACAGGATGATGCAGGCCATCGTCCGCTCGCCGGGCGGCGCCAAGCGCGTGCTCGCCATTCCCGACCCGTTCGAGCCGCGCGGCAGCACGTCGTACGTGAACTTCACGACCAGCAAGGCGGAGCGGTGGGAGACGTCGCCCCTACGCTCGCACGTGAACTGGGCCGTGCTCGACAGCGACTGGGAGGGCGAGTTCTGCCGCGCCGTGGAGCAGCACCCGCAGGTGCTCGCCTACGTGAAGAACCACGGCCTCGGCTTCGAGGTGCCTTACCTGCACCAGGGTCAGCGGCACCTGTACCGGCCCGATTTCATCGTCCAGCTGGACGATGGCCGCGGCCGAGACGACCCGCTGAACCTGGTCGTGGAGGTGAAGGGCTACCGGGGCGAGGACGCCAAGGACAAGAAGAGCACCATGCTCACCCACTGGGTGCCCGGGGTGAACGCCCTCGAGAGCTTCGGCCGGTGGGACTTCGTGGAGCTCACCGACGTGTGGACCATGGGAACGGATCTCGATGCCAAGGTGGCGGAGTTGCTAGGAGAAGTGCTCAGCGCCGGTAGGCGGGAGCCCTAGGGGTGGGTGAGGCGATAACGCGACAGCGACTACCCTGCTGGCAGCGCGTTCCCGCCACCGGCCCGGATGGGTGGAGGACACATGGCTAGGAAGCGCACCGTCAAGCAGGGGAAGGAGGTCGCGGCCCTGACGCACGACGAGGCGACCCGCACGAACATCCCGTCGGCCGAGCACCAATCGGTGTTGACGCCGGAGCAGGCGCGACCCGTGAGCGTGCACTACGAGCGTGGCGCGGGCGGCTTTGAGCGCGAGAAGGAAGCGCGCGACCGCGACCTCGACCCGCAACTCGTGTGGCGCGGCAAGGACCGGGCCGACTGGCACGACCTCGTGGTGGCCGCGCCGCCCCTGTACATCCAGGAGAAGGTCCACCCGAAGGTCTTGATAGACGACCTCAGGCGCCAGACGCAAGAGGCCGAGGAGGCCGCTTCCGAGCAGCCTTCCCTGTTCGCCGATTTCGGCGGCTTCCCCGAGGGGGCCGAACGCACCGACTTCTACCAGCACGAGGGCCGCTGGCAGAACCGCATGATCCTGGGTGACAGCCTGGCCGTCATGGCCTCGCTGGCCGAGCGCGAGGGCCTACGCGGCAAGGTCCAGTGCATCTACATCGACCCGCCCTACGGCATCAAGTTCAACAGCAACTTCCAGTGGTCGACCACCAGCCGCGACGTCAAGGACGGCAACGCCGCCCACATCACCCGCGAACCCGAGCAGGTCAAGGCGTTCAGGGACACGTGGCGCGACGGGATCCACTCCTACCTCACATACCTACGCGACCGGCTCACCGTGGCGCGCGACCTGCTGACCGAGAGCGGGTCCATCTTCGTGCAGATCGGGGATGAGAACGTACACCGGGTTAGGGCATTGATGGATGAGGTGTTTGGGTCGAGCAATTTCATATCTCAAATTAGCTTTAAGAAAACCGTAGGTCAGACGTCAGACACTTTAGCCTCGGGCTTCGATTACCTCATATGGTTTGCCCGCGAGAGGGCAGCAGTTAAGCATAGGGACGTATATCGGCCCCGGGACACTGATGAAGATGCGAGGGCTTACCGCCTGGTTGATGACGGTTTCAGTTTGAGGCCGTACTCCGGGAACCTCTTGGAAGCGAGCCTCAGGTTTGCGCCGGGTGACACAACGTCTCAGACAGGAGGCCCCACCAGTAGATTTCCCTTTCCTTGGGAGGGGCGAACTTTCGTTCCGGCGGGGCAAACTCGAGGTTGGTCTACTAACCTCAAGGGCCTACAGAGACTTGGATTAGCGAGCAGGCTAGCTCCAATTGGCAACACACTAACCTTCAAGAGAAGAATAACCGATTTTCCTATTGTTCGGGTCACCTCCGTGTGGGACGATACGATTCAGAGTACTTTTGCTGCAAACAAGACCTATGTGGTTCAGACAGCAGCCAAAGTAGTCCAACGCTGCATCCTCATGGCCACCGACCCCGGTGACCTAGTCCTAGACCCCACCTGCGGCTCCGGCACCACCGCCTACGTGGCCGAGCAGTGGGGCCGACGCTGGATAACCATCGACACCTCGCGCGTAGCCCTTGCCCTGGCACGCTCCCGCATCATGGGCGCCAGGTACCCCTACTACCTCCTGGCCGACTCGCGCGAGGGGCAGGCCAAGGAGGCGGAGGTCAGCCACGAGCCGGTGAAGACCACTCCCGTCAACGGCGACCTGCGACAAGGTTTCGTGTACGAGCGAGTGCCCCACATTACGCTGAAATCGATCGCCAACAACGCAGAGATCGATGTCATCTGGGAGGAGTACCAGCAGCGGCTCGAGCCTCTGCGCGCGCAGCTCAACGGCGCGCTGGGTCAGGCCTGGGAGGAATGGGAGATCCCGCGTGACGCCGCGCCCAACTGGCCGGCCGCCGCCAAGGAAGCGCACGCCAAGTGGTGGGAGGAGCGCATCGCGCGCCAACGCGAGATCGACGCCTCCATAGCCGCCAAGGCGGAGTTCGAGTACCTCTACGACAAGCCGTACGAGGACCGCAACACGGTGCGCGTTGCCGGCCCCTTCACCGTCGAAAGCCTCTCCCCGCACCGCATGATCGGCGTGGACGAGGAGGGCGACAGGCTCGACCCGGCCGCAAAGGTGCACGAGGACCAGGACGCGTTCGTACGCATGGTGCTCGAGAACTTAGGGGCGGCGGGCGTGCAACAGGCGGCCAAGAGCGACCGCATCGAGTTCAAGAGCCTCGTCCCCTGGCCCGGCTTCTTCCTCTGCGCCGAGGGGCGCTACCTGGAGGGCGGCAAGGAGAAGCGCGCCGGCATCTTCGTGGGCCCAGAGTTCGGCACCGTCACGCGGCCGGATCTTGTGGACGCCGCCAAGGAGGCGGGCGACGCCGGGTTCGACGTCGTCATCGCCTGCGCTTTCAACTACGACGCCCACGCCACCGAGTTCACCCGGCTCGGCGCCGTGCCGGTGCTCAAGGCACGAATGAACGCGGACCTCCACATGGCGACCGACCTGAAGACCACCGGCAAGGGCAACCTCTTCGTGGTCTTCGGTGAGCCCGACATAGAGGTCCGCCCCGTGGGCGACGACCAACTAGAGGTTGAGATC
>Ga0226835_1001355_pt1 | contig 13763 bp, 12 predicted proteins | sample LAC_MetaG_1_FD_163627 | JGI IMG/M metagenome (GOLD analysis project Ga0226835, IMG submission 163627) | Anaerobic ammonium oxidizing microbial communities from anammox membrane bioreactor (MBR) in UC Berkley, California, United States -... | ecosystem: Engineered > Bioreactor > Anaerobic >...
ACAGGACGGCGGCTGGCAATTAACTGGCTGATATTAAATAAAGCATCACTATAAAAATAACGATAGTAATTCTTTTCATCGTTTGAAATGGTATGGAAATAAGGCCCTTTATAACCTACACGGATTGCAAGCTCAGGTGCAAACCATTTGCCGGCGGTAACATTTATCAGCGGGCTGACATTCGACGAAACAAAGTCAACTTTTTTATATCCGGATATCTGTACGCCACCCGAAACGGAAACAAACCATTCCCTGTGATCAGGTCTTGAAAATGATTTTTCAGAATCAGCAGTCTGAGCAAAAGACGAGTTGCTGAAAAGCAGTATCAGCCATAATGGAATCAATATATTGCGAAAAAACCGGCTCATTTTATAGTTTATACAGTTTGGGAATTTTATTTACGGTTTTAATCACTTCAGCAAAATCAAGCCCGATAATTTCGAGATACCAGCGCAAGGTTTCATACCGCGGCAGGTTGTCCTCTTCTATCAATTTAGCCGCTTCTTCGCGGGTAAGCATCCCTTCACGAATCTGGTTGCTGCGGAAAGTGTCGTTTTCCGAGAAACCGGCAACCGTATAGTAAATATAGTTGTAGAAACTGGCTGTTCCATCGCCGATGCGCCAGGTTGATTTTGTATCAATGGCCGTTTCCCATTTATATTCATCCCTCAGCAAATCATTAATCTCCTTTTCGTCCCAGCGGTAGTAATCAAACAGGTGATAATAATCCTTTTTGGGCGAAATATATCTGGATGCAAACGAGCCAAGGCTGTCAAAAACGCTTTGATTCAGATAACCAGGGCTGTGCAGCAGATTTCGGCCCACATAACCGAACAACTTCAACTGATTTATTACCGAGAGCGAGTAAATGCGCTTTTTGTCGAACTGAGGCGGAAGTCCGGCAAAACCAACCTTAAATTCGGTATTTTCCAGATTATTTATGCCCCAGATATTCAAATCTATACCGGTTTGCTTCTTTACGCGGGTGGCATAATAGAAGAAGAACTTATCGCCGGCCATAAACAAAGGTATCATGCCCAATGAGGGATATTTAAGCCAGGCCTGTATGTTCTTTCTAATGTTTTCGCGTTTCCAGCCAATATCTGCGCTTACAATGATGTTTTCAACACCAAGTTTTCCGCAAACACGGGCAATATTCCTGCGCGCCAGGTCTGTAACCAGGCCCCAGTCGTAAGTAAAGGCAATGGGATTCAGCCCCAGCTCCTTTTTTACGATATGCAGTGAGTAGGTACTGTCGCGCCCGCCGCTGAAGGGCACAATGCAATCCGGTTTGTTGTCCTTGCGGCGGTATGGCTCAACCAGCGCCTTCAGATTATCAAGCGATTGTATGTTGGTTTGCGGTTTGTAATTGTTGCAGTAGTTACACACCCCGTTTCCGTCGTATTCAATAAAAGGGAAGGTCTCGGGCAACAGGCATTTTGTGCATCTGCGAAGTCTGCCGATGGCTTCATGGTTGTTTTCGAGCAGATTGAACAGATGAACTTCCTCTGAACGCCTGATAAATATGGAAGGATCAATTACCACCTCACGCCTGTCTGCCTTTTTCTCTACCAAATGCTTGCTCAGCTCCAGCGGTGTTGATTGCAATAAGGGAATCGCCGTTTTGCTTTCGGGAAAATCGAAATAACTGATTTTCAGATTATCCAGGCTTACTACCAACCCCTGATTTGCCGGCAGTTGCTTCACCTCAGCCGAAGGGCCGAAAGTGGAAAATGACTTTGTGCGCTTTAGCCGTTCCAGAAAGTATCCTTCCGAAGCAAAGGTTATATAACTCAGATTATCAGTGATATAATATAGTGAACCATTATTGGTGGCCATTACAAACCGGCCGAGGTCCTGAAACATCATGGCTACGGTCCAGGTGCCTTCGAGCCGGGAAAAAGCCCTGTTGCACGCCTCCGCAAGATCGGTGGCGAAACCAAGTTCACGGTGTATCAGTGCCGGAATAATCTCCGTATCAATGCTGTATTTTCTTTCAAGCCCGGGACTGCCCTGCCACAACTCTTCCGCATTTACAATAATGCCGTTATGAATTATAAGAATTCTGTCCCTGATTACCGGCTGGTTGTTTGCCTCATTTAGCTGCGAGCCGTTGGTAACTAAGCGTGCATGGCCAAAGGCAGCAAAACCGGCTTTCGCATCCTTTGCGCTCAGGCTTGCGCGTATGGCCTCATCGTATTGCGGGCTGCGCAGCAGGGTGCGCAATGGCACATCGCCTTTGATTACCTCAATGCGGTTTGCAGTGGCATTCCGTATGGCAATTCCGGAAGAGTCCTTTCCGCGCGATTCGCTGAAAACCGCAATGCTTTCAAGGATTTTACGGATTGAACTGGAATTAAACTCAGAAGAGGGAGCAGTAATCAGGCCAAAAATGCCACACATTAGTTTACTAATTTTTGATAAAGATTACTGTATTGTTCAGAGATAACATCCCAGGTATAACTGGCTGATAATTTTTCAAATGCAAGCTCAGCCTTTTTACACATTTGTTCGGGATTATTCAGGGCAAATTGTAATTTCTCCCTTAAATCAGCGCTGTCGTTTGATTGAAAAAACAGCATCTCATCACTGGTGAAAATTTCCTTATTCGATGGAATATCCGAAGCAATTACCGGGGTTTTCATAGAAACCACCTCGAGAAGCATCATGGACATGGCTTCGGTAAGCGAAGGAAAAATAAACAGCTTTGCGTTTGCCACCAGCTTCATTAGCATGTTTTTATCTTTAATCATGCCCAGAAACTCGGTATTAAGCCCCTCCGACATGGCTTCTATCTGAGACTTGTAGGCGGGTATCTGCTCAAGGTCGCCTGCAATCCTGATCAGCGTATTGTTACCTGCCGATTTCATCGCTTCCAGCAGCAGATGAAGCCCTTTGATATCGTAAATCCTTCCTGCCGCAAAAAGAATGTAATCCTCAGGTTTTTTGTGTTCAATTATGGAAAGTGCGGTTTCAGAGATATTAATTCCATTCGGGATATATTGAATCTTTCTCCCGTATTTTTCCTTAATATAAGCAGCATCAGGATTTGACACGGATATTACAGTATTTGCAAACTTCACATTCAGCTTTTCCGAAAACCTGAACAACCAGTTTTGCATTCCGGTGAATTTCGGATCTTTATAGTTATAAATACCATGAAATGTGACAATAACCTTATACTTTAGTCTTAAAAAAGGAGTAATAAAGCCGCTTTCGGCATGGTGCAGTTGAATAAGGTCGAAACGCCGAAAAAGTACATAAAACAGTGATTTCCAATAATAAACAAAGGTGTTCAGTCCGCCTTTGCCGGACTTCCTGAAAACCACCTGTTTAATGCCGTTTACACTGGTATTGCCGGCGGAAGTATGCGAACTCACACTGAGTACGGTAAAATCGTATTTATCCTTCAACTGCCCGATTATATTTTCGCCCACGGCCGCCGCACCGCCAAATGCAGGCAGGCCTTTCAGGCCAATAACGGCAATTCTGGGTTTATTTTTCATTTGAAAGCCTTTCGATTAACTCAATATATTGCTGTGTAAATTTCTCAATTGAGAAGTTCTCCGTAATATGCTGCCGCCCTTTTTCGCCCATAGTATTTCTTAACTCTTCATTATTTAATAAAAGTTCAAGTTTAGCTGCTACGGCATCTGCATCCTTCACCTTTGTTAAAAAACCGGTTTCACCATCCTTAACCAGGTATTTATTATCACCTACATCGGTTGCAACCACCGGCAATCCAAACGACATGGCTTCCATAATTGAGTTTGAAAGCCCTTCATATACCGAAGTGGAGAGGTAAATATCCGAACAACTGTAATATTGATTTACATTGTCCGGGTTTATTACTATTTCTATATTCTGCTTTAATCCCAACTCTTCAATATTTGCTCTTAACTCCTGCTCCAGTTTTCCCTGTCCAATAATAAGATACCTGAAATCACCTACTTTTTCCCGGACAATTTTTATTGACTTAAGGGATGTTTCATAATCCTTGGCTTCAACAAACCGCCCAACGGAAATAACGGTTAATTTTTCATTTTTTATTTTAATTATTTCAGGTAATTCAATTGCATTATGAATTCCAACAGATTTTGAACGCTTAAAACCACATAATACAAGTTTATCCAAACCCTGATAATTATTAAAAACAGAACTGGTAAGCCAGTAATTATGCAAATGGCGCTGGACTATTCTTTTCCAGGGAGTCAACTCTGAACTTCTTATACCTCCTATTCTGACCTCAACACCTGCAAAGCGGCCTATTATTGCATTAATGGAATTGGTTGTAGCCAGATAAGATATACAGACTGAACCGGCATTGCTTTTAAATAACTTGTATAAACGCCTGAGCTTTTGTAAATGTGAACCACTCAGATAAAGAATGTCTTTATCGTTTTTATCCTCTAACAGATCTGCCATTCTTTTATCTAATTGATCTCCATAATAAACGATAAGACGGGTATTATAAATTTTGCTTAATGAATTATAAAGATAAATGCTCTGCTTTTCGGCGCCGCCGGTTTTAAGGCTATTTGTTAATATATAAAGATTTATTTTGTGTATCATAAGACCAACTAATAGATTACTTCTATATCATTTTTTAGAAATAATATTTTTTGAAATATCATTTAATTGCCAAAATAAGTTGGAGCTTTTTCAAATATGCTAACTCTGAGTGATTCACCTCAACATATTCAAGACAGTTACTAAATAGTGTTTTATATTTTTTATCTGTTATCAGCAACTCAATTTTATTTATCAAATCTGCCTTATCATCAGCGTTAAAAACAAAACCATTAAAACCATTTATAATATTGTATTGAAAACCATTATTATTACTAACAACTATGGGGCATCCATAGGATATTGCTTCCAATGAGGAATAGCCATATGTTTCACCATTACTAGGCAATACAAAGACATCGCTTTCAATATAAAATTTTGACATTTCATTATTGGGAATATTAAAATGGACTTTTATTATATTTTTTAAATTGTATTTACTAATTAACTCATCCACTTCCTTATACACTTCAAAATGTTCTGATTTGGTTTTTTCCCCAACTAGTATAAGGCGTATATTTTTGTATTTTTGAGCCAGTTCATTAAAGCTCTCTATTAATAGCAAATGGCGTTTAAATTGTACAAACTTTCCAACCATTAAAATATTTACTTCTTTCCTTATTAAAGGTTTATCTATTCTGAAAACAGGATGCACCAATGGAAGGAAGTGTATGTGCTTTGAAATCTTCTTATCAGATTCATAGCCTCTTACAGGTGTTATCCATTTTGCTTTAAACAACTTGCATAGCAAGTTAATCATTTTATGTTTATTAGTTATTTTTTTTGTGTAATATGGATCTTGTGTATAAAGTAATGGTTTTGCTCCAACGAATTTTGATACGATTAAAAAAAATATTGAATATATGTAATATGGATTTCTGATTATTATTACATCTGGCTTAAATGCCTTAAAACTCTCAATTACATACCTTAATGATGGGATTGTATATTTTCTATCTTGTGAAATATTTAGGCGTAAAATCCTTTTAATAATCTTATACAATATACTTGGCTTAATAATTAATGGTTCAATGGAAGTATAGTCTTCAATGTGCTCCTTCTCAATAGCCAGGAAATTAACCATATGACCATCATTAATCAATGCTTTTACAACATGGATCTGATTTGTATGATATCGAGGCGCTATAAAAAGAAAGCGATTTGTTTTTTCCAGTATCATTTTGTTAGTTTTAATAGTTCATTATATAATTTTCTGCCCATGGTTTCATATAACCTGTACTCCTGTATATATGCAGCAGCGTTTGATTTTAGCAAAACCAGCTTTTCATCATCAGAAATTACTGCTAATACAGCTTCTGCAAAAGAATCAATATTGTAATCTACTAAAACCCCTCCTTCACTTTCCTCAATTACTTCAACTTGTTCATAGATCTCCCTGTTACAAATTACAGGAACACCTAACCCCATACTTTCAATTGCTTTTGTTGGTGAAGAAATCTTATATACAGACAACGGAGGTATGGGCGAGATTGACATATCCGAAGAATATATATATTCAAATAATACATTCCTGGGTATTGCCGATAGAATTTTAATCTTATTTTGTAAACCTTCCCCTCTTAAATTATCAATTAGCCTGTTTTTTTGTGATTCATTTCCTCCAATTATTAATCCAAAAACAGATGAATTACTATTTACAACTTTTTTAAAAATCTGCAATATAAACTCCGGATTACGCTCATCATCTATTGAACCAAAATATATTAAAATAGGTTTGTCTATTGGTAAATTATGTCGTATTCTTAATCCAATTTTGGATTTTTCATGTGGTATTAAATTATTGTCAAAACCCATTGGATATGTTGTCCAATTCTTTTTCTTAATTTTATGCTTTTTTGAAAAATCATTGTAAAAATATTTGGTTTTGGCAATTACCAGATCGGATTTTTTTAAAACAAATTTTATTGATTTTTCATATAAATTGGAGACTAAATCAATAAATACGCCTAATTTATACTTTTGCTTTTTTAATCTAATCATCTCCCATTTCGGGAAAGACATCATATATACAAACTTTGTATTAATAAACTGACTTACCAATATTAAAGCAAGTGAAATTGTCAGGCTTTTCCGAACTACCAATACATCAAAATTATATTTTTTATTCAAATTAATTAACTTTAATACAACTACAACCGGATCAAATGAGATTATATTTTTATAAATATTGAAATTCTTCCTTCTGTGAATTGTTAAATTATCTTTGAAGTAACCATTATCCCCATTACCAAGTAAAAGCAAATGTGTATCAACATCATAAGATGGCAACAACTCCGTAAAAAATTTTTGCTCACCAATTCTTATTTCATCAATAGAGCAAGCCTTATCTATATATAATACTTTCATTGTTTTGATTCAAATTCCTTTTTATTCCTTAACATTACTTAAGGCAACTGCTATAAACAGATGAAAACCAGTAACAATAGGTAAACTGTCTATTGATGTTTGTGAATAGAAAATAAAATCCAGTAGCCAGACAAAAAACATTATCATAACAGAGTAATTTATTACGCTTATTTTTTCAGTATTCTTCCCAGAACTTCGTTTATAAATCAATATAAATAAATAATAGTAATAGGACAGATATGCAATTAACGCAAGGAGCCCAAGTTGCACCATAAGATAGTTTATCCCGGCGCGCCCCTGATATCCTACTGTTATCTTGGTATTCGAGTCATCGCTTACAATATTAAATGTTTTTGAATTAACCAGGATGGGACCATGGCCAAATGCAAGATACTCAATTCCTGAGTCATAGAGTTCTTGGAGAAAATATATCGGAGCATTTACTCTTGAATACTCTCTACCGGACTTATGTTCATCACCATACTCATTATAGTCAGAAATATATTTCAGCGCATATTCATAATCAAATTCACCCCAAAATTTATTTTGAGGATTTAGTGTGGGCAAGGCTCTTACACCTATGTATAGAATAAAAAAGCCAAGTAAAAATATAATCATTACTTTCCGGTAATTTAGAAACCTGTTATAATATGCTTTATTTACAATAATATACCCTATAATCAGTAAAAGTGGAAAAAAAACCACCATAGCTCGTTTGTCGCCAACAAGACTAAAGAATGAGAATAACATAAGTAGTAGTATATGCTTAAAACGAAAATGTAATATCATATTGGGTATAATTAAACAGCTTAAAAACAATGGAAATATAACCGATAAACTACCTGCTGAATTTGACATTGCCCCAATTAGATACGACTCCTGGATACCTACGAACAAAAACTTATACAATACAAAGAAAAATTGAATAACTATTAAAAATATCAATATTGGCCTAAGTTTTTTCATCAATTCTATTCCACTCTTAAAATTTATTAAGGAATACAAAAACAAAGGTCCAATTAAAAACTGCAGCAATAACCTAATATAACCATATAAATTACTAATATTAAATAGAATGGATATAAAAACAAAAGAGAAGAATATTATTAAAAAGCTTATACCAGATAAACTAACTTTAGATTTCCTGTATTTCTTATTAAGGGTTAAAGCAAATAAAGTTAATGTAGCTAAATAAATCAGCATTTCTGTTTTACTAGGTGAAATGCCAATCAATTGCAATGCACCAGACATAAAACTCAATACAAAAATAAATCGTATTAAAAAAAGCTTTGTCGAACTCATCAACTCTGTTTAATTTTGTAATAATTATGGTTCAATTCATATTAAAAGTGTATCCTTCTTTTAACCTTATAATTCTTAAATCATTGTATTTTTTTACGGATTAAATCTATTATTGGGGTCATTCTATCTTTGTCATTATATTTTTCTATAATTGTATTTCTTGCATTAATCCCCATTTTTATTCTCAAATCATCATTATTTAAGAATTCCATGATTTTTTCAGCAATAGCATTTGCTTCTTGGTCAACAAGAAAACCATTTACGCCATTTGTTATAATTTTATCAGCATCAGCAACATTGGAAACAATCGCGGGCAAACCTCTTTCCATCGCCTCTAATAAACTAAAATTGCAATATATTAAATCTGCAGGTAACACAAATATTGTGGCTCTATTATAATATTCATGTGGTGTGTTTGTCCAATATTCTATAGATACAGGTACAGTAATTTGGTATTTTGAAATCTCATCACTAACTATTTTAAACTCAGCCTCGTTTCTACAACCTACAATGGTCAGATTGAAGTTTGAATTTTCCTTTTGCACAATCGATATAGCTTCAACCAATAACTCAACTCTTCGCCATTTCTTAATCCCATTTAAAAATAAAATTTCAGGCTCTTTCTTGTAATTTATTTCATCATGCATAACAGGTACACGATTAAAATCGAAAACCAATTTATTTTTTGGTACTTTTAATAAATCAAAATATTCTTCCATATATATTTCCCGGTAATAAGTAAAATCAGAAATTCTCGATGTATAAGCACAAAGATATGTTCTGATATCAGTCTTAGAGAATTTACCAGGCTTAAAATAATATAACTCCCCTCCTCTAAAAATCGAAATTGTTAAAATTCCAGCAATCTTAGTTATTATGGCATAAAGTAGTTGATTAATCCCCGTGCCTTCAAAATACATTTCAACATAAACCGGATTATACCTGATTAATAAATAAATAAACTTGAAGATATCATATGTCAGAGGTATTATGTATGATTTATATACATCATTATCTGAAACATCATTTGACCTGTTCCCTGTTTTCTCAAATGAAAAATAAATTGATTTAATGCCATTCTTTTCAAGTATTTTTGCTCTGTTTACAGTTTTATCAATTACATGCTCTAAGCCCACAAACAGTGCAATTTTGTTTTGTTTGAGAAAAGACTTTTTAAACGCAAGAATAATTGCCATTATTAGAAGAGCTGGCAAAAATGCAATAAATACAACTAGATCTATCAAAAAAAATACTCTGAAAATTGCCCTTCTAATTTTACGGGCTAAAGAATAAAGTGAATTCCAGTTTTTTGCGTTTTCCATATCTATCGGTATATTTTTATTAAGAAAGGTTGAACTTTTACCGGAAAAGAAGAAATGATTTTATCAAGTGTTTCCTTTTCTTGTTCATTGAAAGGATCAAATATCCTGATACTTAATAAAGCAAAAACAAAAAATATTATTGTGAGTGCAATAAACGGAAATATTTTTAGTACAATATTCTGAACAAAAAAGAAAGGTGTAAAAGAAATGAATATATACAAATACTTCTTGTAACTCAATAAATTATACTGAATCTCCTCATATTTTCTCATCATTCCCAATATTAAAATATTTTTTAACAGATCACCAATAAATGATGCCATTACCACACCTATTATTCCAAAATATTTCATTCCTATAATACCCCCAGCTATACTAAAAAAAACGACTATTTTACTTATTAATAAGATATCCATTCGTTCTTTAAGTTGTGCTGTTAATGACAAAGGGAAGAAAAAAGCGAGAAAAAGATTACTAAATAACATAATAAAAGTAATCCAGTATGCTGGTAAATATTTAATGTCAAAAACCAATGCAGTTAAACTTTTTCCAAAGAAGAAAAAATACAATGCAGGAAAAACATATATGGGCAACAAGATTTTAATAATAAAAGAATACATAGCTTTAAACTCATCTATATCATATTTCCCGGAATATTTTTGAAAGAATAACGGATTTATTATTGTTTGAATATCTTTAAATGGCAATATTTTAAAAATAATTCCATAAACACGATGGCCAAAAGCAAGTAATCCAACTTGGATTGGGTTAGCCATTGCAGCAACAATAAAATAGTCAGATGTTTTTCCCACAATACCAATCCCCAATTCATTTATCATAGATAATAGCCCATATTTTCTAACTCTTTTATATGTTACAGGTATAACATTTTTTCTCGCCTTTACTTCAGGCAGTTTCTTTTTAAAAATAAAATAAACATTGACAGAAGCAATAACAATTATTAAACAAATTATCGTTTCAATATATAATAATAGATTAACTTCTAAACTTTTAGCGAAATATAGATATAAAACCAACCTGAAGAAATTTCCGAAAATGGTTATAATAGCAGTCTTTTTATGTAATAATAATGCCTTAAGTACAACGCTAACAAGTATCTGCAAAAAGTTAGAGTAGCTGAAAATTAGAAATGCAATCAAGTATTTATCAAAGTCATTAATGTTAAAAAAGGTGGCAAAACCCTCTTTAAAAAAATAAAGAAGTACGACTAAAGAGGTAAATAGTATAAACGAAAAAAGGTAACCTCCCCTTATAAACCTACCTAGCTTATTAAACTCATTATTGGCAATTAATTCAGGTATAAACCTATTAAATACACTACTTACAGCAGATAATGCAAGAATTTCAAATACAACAAAAGAAGATAAAAGCAGATTATAAGTTCCAAATACATCAACATCTAATTGCCTAATTACTAAAATAATTGCAAGTAGTCCAAAAAATTGACTAAATATTTTGGAAATATAAACCCATTTGGTGTTTTTTATTAATATACTTATTTTTGTCTGGTGCATTTATAAATAATTTCAAGCCAGAAAATGTTTATAAACCATATTTATTTTTCACTAGTGTCTATTAAAAAATGTTAATTACAGATTTTTTTAAAAAAGTAAAATGCGATCACATAAAGTCATCATTTAAAGTGTTTACAATCAATCACATAAACTCAACTCCAATTACGAAAATGGAAATTAGAAAGGAAATAATCATACAATTAGGTTGTATAAGATAAAAACCGATTCAAAAGTGCGACAAGAAATTACGCCTTTAATATGTTGATTACAATGACTTATATGCGATTTTAACAACTTTTAATAGACACTACTGTTTATTTATGATATTGTAAAACCTAAAGTACCAACTAATAAAGTTGTGAATGCCATCCTTTATGTCAATACTAGTGGTATAATCAAAAAATCCTGATAAGTTAGATGTATCTGCCCAGGTTTCGAGCACATCCCCTGCTTGTATAGGCATCATTTCTTTCACTGCTTTTTTATCAAGTGATTTTTCAAGTACTTCAATAAAATCAAGCAATGACACAGGTTTGGAGTTGCCAATATTGAAAATTTTGTATGGGGCGAAAGAAGAAGCTGGATCGGGCTTGACGTTGTTAAAATGCATTTCAGATGTTGCTGGTTTTAACATACAGCGATACACTCCCTCAACAATATCATCAATATAAGTAAAGTCTCTCTTTAGATTGCCATTATTGAAAACTTGAATTGGTTTACCTTCTAAAATGGCTTTGGTAAATAAAAAAATAGCCATGTCTGGTCTGCCCCAAGGCCCATAAACAGTAAAAAATCTTAAACCAGTGGTGGGTATGTTAAATAGGTGACTGTAAGTATGTGCCATTAATTCATTGGCCTTTTTGGTTGCAGCGTATAGGCTCACGGGGTGATCCACATTGTCGCTTTCAGAAAAAGGCATTTTGGTGTTCGCCCCATACACAGAGCTGCTGCTGGCATAAACAAGATGCTTCACCGGATGGTGACGACAAGCCTCCAAAATGTTGAGAAATCCTTTGATGTTGCTATCAATGTAGGCATGGGGGTTTATCAATGAATATCTGACACCTGCCTGCGCAGCCAAATGTATTACATAATCAAATTTGTATTCAGCATAAAGATTGTTGATGGCTTCCGTAACCTCCAGATTAAGGCGGTAAAAGCTGTAGTGCTCGTATTTCTCACTACTAACTTTTGTGCCCCAATCAACATTTTCTTTTTTTATACCGGATTCTTTGAGACGACCATATTTCAAGTTCACATCGTAATAGTCGTTTATGTTGTCTATCCCTATAACTTCATAGCCTTCTTTTAGTAGTCTAATTACAGTGTGAAAACCTATAAATCCCGCAGAACCTGTTACTAAAACTTTATTCACAATTTTTATTTATTCAATTATTGTATATCCAGTAAAAACTTCCTTAAAAAAATTTAATTAAACAAAAGGATGATAATCACCAGTTTTTCCAGCTATATTTTTATTGCGTATTGCTTGCACGATTTCGATGCTGTGCCGGGCATCGTCGAGTCCGTAACCGTTGCCGTTGAGGATTTCGCGGTAGCTCACGGTATGCAGGTCGGTGAAGCCGTCAGAAAATTCGACCTCTTCACCATCAACAGTGATGGAGCGAAAGGTTGCTTTTTTAGCTTCTTTGGCCTGTGATGGCAAGTGGTTGCGGTTGATGCTGAGGAACCAACGGACGCGGGCATGTTCGAGCTGGAGGAAGCCGGCGGCATGGTCGGCCTCGCGCACATGTACGATGTTTTCCGTTGCAGGGCCAAAAATCCAGGTGAGCATGTCAAAGAAGTGTACGCCGATATTGGTGGCAACGCCTCCGCTCTTTTCGATATTGCCTTTCCACGAACGGTGATACCATGCGCCGCGGGAGGTGATGTAGGTGAGGTCGATATCGTAAGATTTGTTGATTTGTTGATTTGTTGATTCGTTGATTTGTTGAGCGGCCAGTTCTTTGCTAACTTTCTCCTTGAGGGCGATGATGGCGGGGTGGTGGCGGAGCTGGAGGATGGTATAAATATTGAGACCGGATTCATTTTCGATTTCCATGAGGGCGTCCACGTTCCAGGGGTTGAGCACGATGGGTTTCTCGCAGATGGCGTGGGCTCCGTTGCGTAGTGCCATGCGGATGTGGGCATCGTGCAGGTAGTTGGGACTGCAGATGCTCACATAGTCAATAGGGGTGTGGCCGGAACGGCGGAGCTTGTCCAAATGGCGGTCGAAACGCTCGGGTTCGGTGAAGAAGGCGGCATCGGGGAAATAGCTGTCCATGATTCCGATCCCATCGTAAGGGTCGAGGGCACAAACGAGGTTGTTACCGGTTTCTTTGATGGCTTTCATGTGGCGCGGAGCGATGTATCCGGCAGCACCGATGAGGGCGAAGTTTTTCATTTTCCTAATTGTTATTGGGTCAATTTTGTTTGCAGGTTAGCGGGTTAGTTTGTTAGTGGGTTAGTGGGTTAACGGGTTAGCAGGTTAGCTTGTTAATGGGTTAGAGGGTTAGCTTGTTAGTGGGTTAGCGGGTTAGCGGGGAGTATTCAGAAAACTGTGTCAGTCTCATTTGCGAATTTACAATTTTTTCTTTTGACCTCTTAGGTGCCATTTTCAAGGAAGATTTTGCGGTTAGTCAAGGGCGGCGGAGGCACGGAGCCGTTT
>Ga0226835_1001356_pt1 | contig 13763 bp, 8 predicted proteins | sample LAC_MetaG_1_FD_163627 | JGI IMG/M metagenome (GOLD analysis project Ga0226835, IMG submission 163627) | Anaerobic ammonium oxidizing microbial communities from anammox membrane bioreactor (MBR) in UC Berkley, California, United States -... | ecosystem: Engineered > Bioreactor > Anaerobic >...
CCCCCACCACACATTTCACCACACCCCGTTCCGCATATTCAAACTCTGGCAGCAACGGACTCGAATCCGTAAAACAAATCGCGCGTCCATTGGCAAAGGCGACGCGAATGATTTCGCGCGCGCGTTGGGACGCGTCCGTGACAGCGTTCGACGTTTGTAATTGCGGTTCGTCCAACGCGCGGCGCATTTCAGCGTAATACCAATCGTAGGGCAGCAGTCCTTGACTCACAATCACCGCGCGCGAATTATGATTGCCGAACGCGTAACGGTAATACCACAATGCAAATAACGCTTCGTCGCCGTCCGCGAACAACACCGCATCAACAGGCAAGCCCTGAAAATTTTGTTTGGCATAAGCGAACGCCGCGTGGTCAGACGAAACATCCATGTCAGAATAATGCGCGGCGAGATTGTAAAGCGGCAGCAGCGCGACCAAAAAAACGATTGCATATTGCAGCCGCCGCTTGGCGCTCAACCTTTGCAAAATAGCCGCGACGCCATACATCCCCCACAAGAACGCAATCGCCAACGCGGGCAGCAGATACAAAAATGAATCGCGCGACGCGTACGCCATCGCATACCCCACAACCGGCGCAAACATCAAAAGCAGCGCGCTAAAAAGGCGTCGCCGCGTCAACGCCATTTGTATTGCGCCCCACCCAATGCACGCGATTCCGACAAGCGTAAATTGGTCGAGCAGCGTGCGCGCCGTAAAAGCCAGACGGCTCAAAAGGTCCGCGCCAGACAGCCCAAACAAATAGGGGCGATACAATGTCGCGCTCGTCAACCAAAAAAATCGTTCAGGCGTCACGGGGTCGCCCCAATTGATGGGCGGCTGGCGCGACGCCGCAAACGGCAAATACAAATAAAACAACAACGGCGTCAGCAGAAAAAAAAGCGCGCGCCAATCCTTGCGCGTCGGCTGCAAAGCAAGCAGCGCGCCGGGCAACAAAAGCAAAATCAAAAGATGATGCGCCATGCCCAAACCAAACGCGAGCGCGGCGACATAAATACGTTTTGCATCATCCGTAACGCAGCTCCACAAAAGCAGCGCGACCAAAAATAAATTCAGCGCATACACTTCGGGAATGATGGCTTGCGACCACACCAAAGGCGAAAACGCCAAGCCCAGCGCGCCAAGCGGCGCGACAAAATCAACTCCCCCTCTCCCGTTGGGAGAGGGGCTAGGGGTGAGGGCGCTTCCTGCCACAAAACCTTTCCCCCCTCTCCCATTGGGAGCGGAGTTAGGCGTGAGGGGACTCCCCACCACAAAACCTTTCCCCCCTCTCCCAATGGGAGAGGGGTTGGGGGTGAGGGCGCTTCTTGCCACAAAACCTTTCCCCCCTCTCCCAATGGGAGAGGGGTTGGGGGTGAGGGGATTCCCCATCACAAAACCTTTCCCCCCTCTCCCATTGGGAGAGGGGTTGGGGGTGAGGGCACTTCCTGCCACAAAATCTTTTCCCCCTCTCCCAACGGGAGAGGGGCTAGGGGTGAGGGCGCTTCCTGCCACAAAACCTTTCCCCCCTCTCCTGTTGGGAGAGGGGCTAGGGGTGAGGGCGCTTCTTGCCACAAAATCTTTTCCCCCTCTCCCAATGGAAGAGGGGCTAGGGATGAGGGTGCTTCTTGCCACAAAACCTTTCCCCCCTCTCCCAATGGGAGAGGGGCTAGGGGTGAGGGCGCTCCCCGCGCGCGCCAACACAAACACACTCGCGCTCGCCATCACCGCCGAAAAAATCGCGACGCCGTGCGCGGGTTCAAACAAGGGATTTCGCGCAAAGAAAAACGCAATCAGCGTGTAAAGCGGATACCCTGGTGGATGCGGAATACCCAACACGAACGCCGCCGTCACCAAATCGCCGCTGTCCGCGCCGTTATGTCGCCACGTAATCGTCTGCGCGAGCGTGAGCCAATACACGCCGAACGCAACCAGCGCGGCGCCGAGCGCGAGCATTCTTCCCAAGCGTTTGGAATCCACAAAAAAAATGCGAACCGACTCGAACATTCTTTATTCGCGCCGATTCGCCATCACGAATTCGCAATCCACAATCCGCAATCCGTCCCTATCCCCCATTTCGCAGCGCGTCCGACAGCGCGACGCCCTGCGTCAACAATTCTTCCACCAACCGCGGCGAACGCGCTTCCGAATACACGCGCAACACCGGTTCCGTTCCCGACGGCCGAATGAGCAGCCAACTACTGTCGTCAAACAAATACTTTACTCCATCACGGTCATTGATGGAAACCAAATTCAAACCCGCCATCGTCGCGGGCGCATTGTCTTTGAGTTTTTGCACCAGAGCCGCTTTGGAAAAGGGTTGCGTTCGCAAATCGCGCCGCGCATAATAAAACGCGCCCAATTCCGCGCGCATATCGGCGACCAATTCGCGCAGCCCGCGCCCGTAATACGACATCATCTCCATCAACAGCAAACCCATCAGCACGCCATCGCCCATCGGCACATGGCCGCGCATCGTAATGCCGCCGCTCTCTTCGCCGCCCATCAAGACATCGTGATCCTGCATCAAATCGGCGATGTGATTGAAACCGACCGGCGTTTCGTACAAAGGCAGCGCGAATTTTTCCGCGAGCAAATTAATCATTTGTGTCGTCGAAATCGTTTTCACCACCGCGCCGCGCAAATTGCGGACTTGGAGCAGATAGCGCAGCGTCAGCGCAAAAATAAAATGCGGGTCAATAAAATCTCCCGCGCCATCCACCGCCCCAATGCGGTCCGCGTCGCCGTCGGTGGCGAGTCCAATGTCCGAATGATGGTCGCGCACCGCCGCCATCAAGGCAAAAAGATATTTCTCGATCGGTTCGGGATGGATGCCGCCAAAACCGGGATTCATGTCGCCGCGAATTTCCAACACTTCGCAGCCCGCCGCCGTCAAAATGGAACGCAAATAGCCGCGGCCCGCCCCATGCATCGGGTCCACCACGACGCGCCATTGTTCTTTGCCAATGGTTTCCAGATTCACCAGCGTTTGAATATGTTTGAAATAGAGGGGAAAGAAATTCGCGCGTGTGATGAGCCCCGCTTTCAACGCTTCGGCGTACGCGCGCGTGCGCGGCGCGGCATGACGCGGCGCGCGCAATTTTTCTTCGACGCGTTTCGTCGCGCGCGTCGGCGCGGACGCGCCATCCGGCGATTTCAATTTAATGCCGCTATAGCGCGGCGGATTATGACTCGCCGTAATCATCACGCCCGCGCAAGCGTTCGACGCGCGCACGGCGTACGAAACGACCGGCGTCGGACAATCGGCGCGCGACAAAATCACGCGCAAGTCATTGCCCGCCAAAACTTCGGCTGCCGCAATCGCAAAGCGGTCGGACAGGAAACGCGTGTCAAAACCAATCACCACCGGCGCATCCGGCGCGGGGTCCGTTTCCAAAATATATTCCGCCATCGCCTGCGCGACCAACCGCACATTATCAAACGTAAATTCTTCGCCAATCACGGCGCGCCAGCCGTCTGTGCCAAAATGAATCGTCATAAGCCCTCGAATTTTTGATTTTCGTTTTTCGCTTGCAACACTCTATTTGTCGAAATAGATTTTTAGCCGCTTGTCGCGCGTGAGCGTCAGCTGAAACTCGATCGTCGTCGCGTCGACGCGCTGCAACGCATCCGTCGCGTTGACCACGCGCCACGCGGCGGGATATATCACGCGCACGCGCACGGGCGTCGCAGCCGTCCCCGCCTGCGTCTGCAACTGTAACGCATACGCATTGTCTTGCAAAATCGTATTGGGCAGCGCATAGCGAAATTGGACGCGCGCCTCCGCATTGCGCTCGACCAACATATAGCCGCCGAGCGCGGTCACGGCGTCAACCTCTTCCGCATACCCCGCATCGCGCGCGCCTTGCGCGGAAACGAATTGCGTAAAACGCGGCGTCAACACCCGCACATAATTCCAATAACAACTGTGTTCCATACTCGCGTATGTCGTATCTTTGTGTTGGCGCAACAAATCGCACGCGTCGTCGGCGGGACGCGATGAATTGCGATACGTCAATTCGACCGTCGCGTCGCCGCCCTGTTCATTGAGGCGCACGGTATAAAAAATTTCGCGCGTGACGCGCGCATTGACTTTATTGAAACCGACGTTGGCGTCAATGACATTCAAATAATCGGCGGGCCCGGTCTGAAGCGCGCCGCCCCACCCCGCCGCCTCAAGCGCTTGCTGCGCGTCCGCGTCGTCCAGATACGCTTGCACCGCTTTGCCGCGCAAGCCGCGCCACAGCGCCTGCGCCAACGCCGCCGCGTTCACGTCGCCATTTTGGATGCGCGTCAACATGGCGCGCATCAAAGCGCCCAAAAAATTTTTGCGTTCGTTGGCGAACCATTCCGCCGACATGTAATCGCTCTGCGGCAACGGTCGCCAACTCGCCTTGATTGCGCCAATGATATTGTCGCGCGTCAACGTCACGCCGTCGAGTTGCAAATCATTGACAGCTTGGACGAGTAACGGCATAAAGCGCAGGTCCACCGCGATTACGCCGTCCACGCGCACGCCGTGATCGCGCGCGTACATGGCTTGCGCCGCGCGCGCGCTGGCGGGAAAATCGGCGGACCAATTCACGTCGCGCAAGAGCCACTGCGACGCCCACATATATTTTTGCAGCGGCGCGGGCGGAGGCGGATGAATCAAATTCAAATCGTCGGCGGACAAACTATCGCCAAACCATTCGCTTTGAATTTTGCCCGCGTCAACGTAAAGTACGCCGACCGCCGTGATAAAACCGCCGGTCGGACGCAGTTCGTCATTATTTTGCGCGAGCAGCAAATATCGTTTGGGCGCGGACGCGCCCAACCAAATCGGCGCGCGTTCCAACAAGCGCAGCGCGGCGTCCCATTCATCCAACGCGCGGCGCATCGTTTCCAGTCGGGCATATGCGAACGGCGAAATGCTGCGCGCATCCACCGCGTCGAATTTCAAACGCGCGTTACGCACCGCCGCGCGCGCCCGGACAAGTTCCGCCGCGTTGTTTTGCGAAAACGCAACGAGCGCGGCGCCTGCCGTTTGCGTTTTCAACGCGGGCGCCAATTTTTCATACAGCGCCAACGAAGGTTCCGCCGCATCCAGCGCGGCGTCCAACGCGCGCAAAAATTGCGGCGCGCTTTTTACATCGCCGCCCACGATGGGCAGCCAGTCCCATTGCGCGATATAAGGAACAAACGGCGCAAACTCCGCGCGCCATGCGCGAACATCCCGCACGAGCGAACGCGCCGCGGCGGGCAGACGCGTCGCATCGCGCTCTAGCGCGTACGTCAATTGGCGCGCGTCCAACCAGGTGGAAAACGCCAGCGCAGCCCAACGCGGCGGCGCGGTTTGCAGCGCCAACAAAAAAAGAAAACCCGCAATGAGCCAGAGAGGACGCGCGCGCGCGGCATTGCGGTTGGAAAAAATATGAGGCATCGTACGGATGAATTTTACAGGGCGTTCAATGATAAACGTACAGGACGCGCACAAACCAAAAACTCAAGCCGACCCAAAAGACGTATGCCAAATACAACGCCAGCGCGACGTACGCCGCGGCGGTCCATTTGCCGCGCGAAACCAGCCACACGCCGCCTATGCCCACGCCCAAACTGAGCGCGGGCAGCGCATAGATATTATAACGCACATAAATTCCCGCGAACTGCGCGATGACGACAAACAACGCGGCGCTGAGAAACCATGCCAGCAGCGCGCGTTGAAATAACGACGGCAACGTTTTCCAGCCGACGATAGCGCCGCCGATGCCGCCAACGATGACCGCCGCGCTAATCGCCACCGGCACTTTGGCAAAATTCAACGTTCCCGCCACGCGCAAGCCGCCGCCAAATTTTTGCTGCAACAAGCCCGTAAATTCGCTCAACAACAAACCGCTAAAATCTATATAGTACAAACCAAAGGTCAACGCCGCGCCCGCGCCGACCGCCCACGCGAGCGCGCGCGCATTGCGCCGCGCGGATTCATCCGGCGGCTGCAACCACACCGCCAACGCCAAGGTCAAAAGCAGCGCGGTCATTACAATCAAATTGCCAATGTGACTGACGCCCGCGACAAAATATAAAAAAACCACGCTCCACCACACGCGCCGTGTGCGTAAATGTTCATAACCGCCCAACACGACGGTCACGAGCGCGAGCAAAAGCCATTGGCTGTAAATATTCGGCAGATTGCCCGCCGAAAGCATCAAAAAAGGAATCGGCGTGAGTTGATACACGAATGCCGCAATCCACGCCACCAGGCCGGGGCGCGGCGTAAATTTGAACGCGAGAAACGCGAGGAAAAATACGGTGGTCGTATCAAACAAAACGGCGGCGATTTTCAAAATCAAGTACAAGTTTGAAAGCGCCGCGCCGATGGGCGCGAGAAAGACATAATAGCCCGGCGCGAACGGAATATCGAGATTGCCAAATTCCGGCGACGACGTGAGAAAATATAAATTGCCTTGCAAGATGCGTTCCCAGCGATGCATTTGATACAATAAATCGGAGGAGACAAATTGGGGATAAAAAGTACCGCCGAATTTCAAAATGAGCGCGCCAAAGAAAACGAGCAGCAGCGGCGTCAAGGCGCGCGTCGTCACCCGCACGCCGCCCAAACGAAATAAACGCGGCGCCAGATACGCGCTCGCGCCGACGAGCAGCGCGCTCGCCACAAAAATTAGCGCCAACGTCGGCGAAAAAATAGTGAGATAGATGCGCCAAAAAATCAAGAGCGCCGCCAAGCCCGCGAGCAAACTCGCCGCCGCCAAAAACGACCATCGGCGCGGCACGCGCAAACTCACCAACAAAATATACAGCGTTAAAACGGAAACCGTCAGCGCCGCCAACTGCGCGGGCCCCGGCGTCACGAAACGATTGAGCGCGAACGGACGCGCCGTCACCCACGCGTCATTTTCGCGCGTCACGGGTTCGATGAGAATTTCACGCAGCGCCGCGCGCGATTCCTGAATGACTTTAGGTTTCGCCTGGCGCGGGTCCGCCGGACGCGTCAAAAAATGAACTGCCCAATTTACCGCGTCGAACGCTGGGCCCGCCTCGATTACATATTCACTCTCTGCCCACGCCGACGCCACATCTATCTCGCCGATGACCTGGCTTTGTATATCCAGCGTGAGCCGCGTCGGACGCGTAGGTTTGGCAAGCCGCGTAGTGACCGTAAGACGGCGCGGGATGCCGCCGCCAATGCCCGGAAACATGAGCGTCGAATCGGTGCGCGTGAGACGATACAATGTATTGTCATCTTTTTGGGGCGCTTGAAAATTTACCGCATAGGGACGGTCCAACGCGCCGCCGACTTGGACGCGAATCGGCAGCACAATTTGATATGCCAGCGTCAAACTCAAAAGCGAGAGCAGAGCCAAGCCATACACATAGCGGTCGCGCAGGCAGACGCGCAGCCAAGTTTTCAAATGAGACATACGCGCCGCATTATACGCAACCTTGCGTTATTTGAAAGAGGACGAATAAGCCATTTACCCTACCGCTGCGTAACATGAGTTATAACTCACCTTACGCAGTCCAGCGAAAAAATAGCGTGAAAACGTAAGGCAAATTTCAAATTTGCCCTACCCTTGCGTAACATGAGTTATAATTAACGCTTGTCATGCCAAAACAAATCGTACTCGCTTCGGCTTCGCCGCGCCGTCGTGAATTATTGAAACTGCTCGACATTGAATTTTTGAGCATTGCGACCAACGCGGACGAAACTCACCGCGCCGACGAAAGCGCGCCGCAAATGGTGGCGCGTCTGGCGCAGCTCAAAGCGCGCGCCGCGCAGCAGCGCCATCCCGACGCGTTGATTATTGCGGCGGATACAGATGTAGAGCTCGACGGCGCGATTCTCGGCAAGCCGCGCGATGCCGCCGCCGCGCGCGCCATGTTGAACGCCTTGCGGCAGCGCGCGCACAATGTGTTCACCGGTTTCACCATCGCCGACGGCGCGTCCTGCGAAACGGAAATCACGCACACGCGCGTATTCATGCGCGCGTGGAGCGAGACCGAAGTTGAAAATTATATTGCGAGCGGCGACCCATTCGACAAAGCCGCGGGCTATGCCGTTCAACATCCAACGTTTCAGCCCGTCGCGCGCGTCGAAGGATGTTTCGCCAATGTGATGGGGATGCCGTTGTGTCGCCTCTATCACGCGCTCGCGCGCCATACGGCGATGCCCGCGCCGCGCTTGGCTTGTATCGCTCATGCAGAGCGCGATTGCAGCGTGGAGCGAATGACGACGGAACAAAAAGTAAGCGGCGCGTAGGCGCGCTGTCGCCTCAAAACATAAAGCGTATCGTAATCATGTCTTTGCTTTCTCAATTAAATCCGCAGCAGCGGCAAGCGGTTGAACACGTGGAGGGCCCCGTGTTGGTTCTCGCCGGCCCGGGTTCGGGCAAAACGCGCGTGCTCACGTATCGCATCGCGTATTTGCTGCAAGAAATTCGGCTGGCGCCGCACAATATCCTCGCCGTCACGTTCACCAACAAAGCCGCGCGCGAAATGCGCGACCGACTGACCCAGCTCGTCGGCGAGGAAAAAATGCGCGATTTAGCCATCGGCACTTTTCACGCGCTGTGCGCGCGCTTTTTACGGCGCGACGGCGAAACGGTGGGCCTCGCGCCGGGCTTTGTTATTTTTGACGACGACGACCAAGCGAAATTGATCCAAGAAATCGTACGCGAGCAAAATATCAACGACAAAGTATATCGGCCGGGCCAAGTGCTCGGCGCGATTTCCAAAGCGAAAAACGAGCTCATTGGGCCCGAGCAATATGTCCCCGCGACGTATTGGCACGAAGCGGTGGCGCGCATTTACAAACGCTATCAAGAAAAATTGCTGGATAATAACGCGGTGGATTTTGACGACCTGCTGCTGTACACCGTGCAATTGCTGCGCGACCATCCCGCCGCGCTGCAAAAATATCAGCGCCGCTATGCGTATCTGCATGTGGACGAATTCCAAGATACCAACATGGCGCAGTATCTCATCGTCAAATTGCTGGCGGGGAAATATCGCAATATCTTTTGCGTGGGCGACGAAGACCAGAGCGTCTATGGGTGGCGCGGCGCGGACTATCGCAATGTGATGCGGTTCCGCGAAGATTTTCCCGACGCGAAAATTTTTCTATTGGAACAAAATTACCGTTCGACGCAAACGATTTTGGACGTGGCGCAGGCGGTGATTCGCCGCAATCCCACGCGCACGGATAAAAATTTGTGGACCGAAAATCCGCGCGGGATTCCGATTGAAATTATCGAAGCGTATGACGACCGCGAAGAGCCGCAATGGGTCGCGCAAGAAATCAATCGCCTGCTCGCGCAGGGCAAATACAAACCGAAAGATTTCGCGGTGTTTTACCGGACGCGCGCGCAGTCGCGTCTTTTGGGCGAGGAATTTTTTCGGCGCGGCATCCCGCACAAAGTCATCGGCGCGCGCGGCTTTTATGAATTGCGCGAGGTCAAAGATTTATTGGCGTATCTGCGTTTGCTGCACAATCCGCGCGATACGGTTTCGTTCAATCGCATTTTGAATGTGCCGGCGCGCGGCATCGGCAAACGCACGCAGCAAGATTTGGTCAAGGTCGCGGAAAAATTGGGCGTGTCGCCGGTGACGGCGCTGAAATTATTAAAGACGGACACCGAACGACATAACGCGCCCCCGCCGCCAGAAGAACATGACGATATTCACGCGGCGCAGACGCCGCGCGCGGATTTTCCGTACGCCAATTATTTTGATACGCGCGCGCGACGCGCCTTGATTGCGTTTTACGATTTGATGGCGGAATTGAATCAGCTCAAAGACGAATTGACGCTGACCCAATTTTATGACGCGCTCGTGGAAAAAATCGGTTATCGCGATTATTTGGTGGACGGCTCGAAAGAGGGCGACGACCGTTGGGATAACGTGATGGAGCTGCGAAAAGCGACGCAGGAGCACAGCGCGCTCGACCCCGCTGCCGCGCTCGCGGAATTTTTGGAAACCGCCGCGCTCGTGTCCGACGTGGACGCGCACGACGTCAATGAAGGCGTCGTCGTTTTAATGACGCTGCACATGGCAAAAGGTTTAGAGTTTCCGGTCGTTTTCATCACGGGCATGGAGGAAGGGATTTTTCCGCACGCGCGTTCTTTTGACGAAGCGCACGAAATGGAAGAAGAGCGCCGTCTCGCGTACGTGGGCATTACGCGCGCGCGCGAAAAATTGTATTTGCTGTACGCCTTCCGGCGTTCCACCTTTGGCAATCAATACGAGCCGAGCGAACCGTCGCGCTTTTTGACGGATATACCGCGCGCGTTGGTTCACACCCAAAGCGGTGAAAAACGCAATTCCTATGACGAACTGTTGAACGCGCGCAAGTACAAAGAAATGACGACGTGGGACAGCGGCGCGCCGCGCGCCAATTTTGCGCCGTCCGCCGCGCCGCGTCAAACGCCGAACGTCAAACGCGCGGCGAACGTTCGGCGTGACGTTTCGCCAACGGCTGACGCGGACGAACCCGCCGCGCGCAAACTCGGTCCGGCGCGGACATCGTTCACGGATAAACCCAAAGCCGCGCCCGCGTCGGAAACCGTATGGAAAGGCGGCGACAAAGTAACGCATCCCACATTCGGCAACGGCACGATTATCACAAGTAAAATTGTCGGCAACGACGAAGAGCTCCAAGTCGCGTTCGAAGGCGCGGGCGTGAAACGGCTGTTGGCGGCATACGCGAAATTGACGCGGCGCTGAATCATTTTTATTCTCGGATATAATAGAGCCATGAGCATTTCCTTTGATTCCCAGACGCGTTCGTATGAATTATTCCAGCGCGCGCAAAAAGTGGTGGCGGGCGGCGTCACCTCGATTGTGCGCGGAACGTCGGCGGGTTGGCTGCCCTATCCGCCAATGATTCAACGCGGCGACGGTTCGCATCTGTACGATGTGGACGAAAACGAATACATTGATTACGTGATGGGGCATGGTCCGCTCATTCTCGGCCATCGTCCGCGCAACGTGTCGCAAGCGGTGGCGGAAGCGATTCTCGCCTATGGCAATCTGTTTGCGCTGCCGTACGAGCTGGAACAAGTGACCGCAAATAAAATCCGCGACCGTTTCCCCTCGATGGAGCTCGTGAAATTTTCCAATTCGGGTTCCGAGGCGACGCATTACGCCGTGCGGCTCGCGCGCGCCATCACCGGGCGCGACAAAATTATAAAATTCGAAGGTCAATATCACGGCTGGACGGACGCGACGGAATACAGCTATCATCCCGCCATCAAAGATTTGGGACCGCGCACTGCGCCGCGCACCATTCCCGCCGCCGCCGGCACGCCGATGGAGTACGCGCGTTTGGTCTTGACGCAGCCGTGGAACGACGCGGACTTGTTGCGTAAAACGCTGCGCGACCATCGCGGCGAAATCGCCGCCATCATCACCGAACCGATTATGGCAAACTGCGGCGTGATTCCGCCCGCGCCGGGCTATTTGAAATTTTTGCGTGAGGCGACGCGCGAGTATGACATCCTTTTGATTTTCGACGAAGTGATTACGGGTTTGCGCGCGGCGCGCGGCGGCGCGCAAGAATTGTACGACGTGAAACCGGACATTACCGTTCTAGCCAAAGCGCTGGGCGCCGGTTTCGGCGTCGCCGCATACGGCGGTTCGCGCGCGGTCATGGACGCGGTGGCGCGCGACGAAATTTTACACGCGGGAACATACAACGCGAATGTGGTAGCCATGAGCGCAGCCAATGCCACGCTGGACGAATTGGACAAACCCGGCACGTACGAAAATTTGGAACGGCTGGGCGCGCAATTGGCGAACGGCATCCACGCCATTTTTGAACGCGCGGGAATACCGGTTCAGGTGCAGCGCGTCGCGTCGTTCTGGCAAATTTATTTTTCGCCGAAACCGATTCGCGAATACCGCGATGCGGCGCAGTACGCGGATTTAATTCAGTTTCGTAAATTACAAGCGGCGTTACGCAAACGCGGCGTGCTGATTTATCCGAATGGCTTGGGCCGCTGGTTCTTGTCCACCGCGCACACCAATGCAGACATCGAGGCGACATTGAACGCCGTCGAAGATGCAATCCCGGATTTAATCGGCTAGCGCGCGGTCCGATTTCAGACAAGGATTAAGAGTTTTCGGGCATTCAAAAAATCAACGCAAAAATTCACGTACAAGAGGAATGAACAAACGTAATGACGGCAAACGAATTGGTACAGGAAGGGACGGAACTCGTCAATGCGGCGCAAGCGCAAAATATAACGCTGCGGATGGGGGGCGGCGTGGCGATTTATGCGCGCTGTCCGAGCGTCGAATCGCATACGACATTGCAGCGCCCGTACAGCGACTTGGATTTTTTCGCCGCCAAGAACGATTGGGCGCGCGCGACCGAACTGTTCAAGGCGCGCGGATGGGTAGAGAAAAACGCGTCGGCGGACGTTTTGCAATTTAGTCAAAGTACGGCCGTCGCGGAAATCTCAAGCCCGCTGTGGCATAAGGATTTCACGTTAGATTTTTCGGCGCGCCTTGCCGTGACGCCCTTGACGCTGCCGCTTGCGGATTTGCTGCTGCAAAAATTGGCGCGCGTAAATTTCCAAGCCAAAGATATTCAAGATTGCGCGGCGTTGCTGGTTGACCATCGCGTGGTCACGGGCGGCGATGAAACCGAAGATCTTAACCGCGAGTATTTTTTTCAGGTCACAAATCAAAATTATAAATTGTGGAAAACGGTTTACGACAATACCGTGACGCTGGAAAAAGTTTTCGACAAATATCTCGAACCGGAAGAGGCGCAGTTGGCTTGGCGCCGTGTCGAATTGCTGCAAGAAGTGTTGGACGGACAAAAACATTCGACCGGCTGGTGGGTCGGGCGCGTACTGATTCACTAAACCGCGCGTCGCGCGCGACATGTCGCACGGCAAAAAATTTACAAACGTTTCAATGAATACAACAACTATGAGTCAAGATGTACCAAGCGCGCCGCCGCGCGCGTTTCTAGCCGGCGCGTCGCTTGCCGGCGCAGAAGGTTTTGCGGTTGCGTTTGCGGCGATGGGAATGTTGATGCGCGTGTTGAGCGTCAACGTCACTGACCCCAATTTAATCTTGGCGGTCGGCGCGTTTTTGTACGGCACAGCCGGCGCGTTGGGCGCGGCGTATCTGGCTTCGGCAACGCGCTGGCGCGCCTATACCGTTTTGTTTGCCTTGAGCGGAATTCTCGGCTGCGGCGGCGGCTATTTGCTCACCTCGTTATTCCTGACAGCGCGCGTCAATCCCGAAAGCGCCGTGCGCGCGGCGGTGGAAGGCATCGCCATTATCCAACATGCCATCATCGGCGGACTGTTGGGTTTATTTTTGGGCATTGTGGTCGGGAAACCGCGCGCGACCGTGTGGTTAATCCTTGCCGGCGCTCTCGGTTTTGGATTGGGCTTTTTGATGCAAACTTCGCTCAATGATTTACTCGCCGTACCGCTCTCGGACGCGGTCGAACGCTTTACGGAAAGCGGGGCGATAGATTTAATTGTGGCGAGTTTATTATGGGGCGTGTGCGGCGCGTTAGGCGGTTTAATGGGCGGCGGCGCTATCGGATACGCGCTCGAAAGATAAATCAAACAAGAAATAAAAAATCGCGTATCGTACGATACGCGATTTTTTATGTACAAAGAGGTACAAAAAAAAGAGATTCCGGCTGGCGATGGCCTACTCTCCCGGAGGGTCGCCCCTCGAGTACCATCGGCGCTGGCGGGCTTGACGACCGGGTTCGGAATGGGCCCGGGTATTTCCCCACCGCTCT
>Ga0226835_1001357_pt1 | contig 13748 bp, 8 predicted proteins | sample LAC_MetaG_1_FD_163627 | JGI IMG/M metagenome (GOLD analysis project Ga0226835, IMG submission 163627) | Anaerobic ammonium oxidizing microbial communities from anammox membrane bioreactor (MBR) in UC Berkley, California, United States -... | ecosystem: Engineered > Bioreactor > Anaerobic >...
CTACCTATTCCCCTGCTACCTGCTACCTATTTCCCTACTACCTCTTACTCAAACTCGAACACCGCTTTGAGCGCTTGGCTCGCGCCGCGATTCCCCAAAAGTTCAAACGCGCGCGCGTACTCGTTTAATTTGAATTTGTGCGTAATGAGCCACGATAAATCCAAGGGAGTAACAACAGGGGTAGCAACGGAATGGGTAGCAACGGAATGGGTAGCAACGGAACCGGGTTCCGTTGCTACCCGTTCCTCCGTTGTTCCCGCCATCATTTCCAAGGCAATATCGAACGCCGCGCGTTTTTCGCCGCGATACGGTTCGGCGCGATTGTAAATGTACGAAGCGATTACCTCCAACTCTTTGGCAAAAATCGCGGTCCAATCCACCTGCTTGGTGATGCCCGGCACGCCTACGAGGACGACGCGCCCGCGATGCCGCGTGAGCCGCAGCGCATCGTCAATCGAAGCGTCGCTGCCCACGCACTCGTACGTCACATCCACGCCGCCGCCGTACATAACGCGCTTGCCAATAATCGGTTTGAGGATTTGGGCGTCCGTGCGTTTTGCAATATCCGCCAAATAATCTTGTTTGCCGTCAATAATTTCCGTCGCGCCCAAGCGGCGCGCGGCGGCGGCTTGGAACGGATAACGCGCCACAACCCAAATGTTTGCTTTGGAACCGGTGGCGCGCAGCGCCGCCAACATCATCAAACCGATGACGCCCGCGCCCATAATCAAAACCGTTTCATTCGCGCGCGGCGGATATTGCAGCGCGGCGTGCAAGCCGACGGCAAAGGGTTCAACCAGCAGCGCGTTCTCGTCGCTCACGTTGTCGGGAATGCGCGCCAACTGCGAGACGTGCGCGAGATAATATTCGCTCCAGCTGCCGCCCGTGTCGCGGCAAAAGCCCGGCTGCACGCCCGGCGCCAGCGCGCCCTCATTCATGCGCTCGCACAAATTGATTTCGCCGCGCGCGCAAAAGCGGCATAAATCTTGAAAGCCGCGCGGTTTGCACCATAACAACGCTTCCACCGTTACGCGCTCGCCGACTTGAAAAGCGCCCGCGCGCGCGCCGACCTCTGCCAGCGTCCCCACATTTTCATGTCCGAATGTAAAAGGAAAAGAAGAAAGCGGCGAAAGATACGGACTCGTATGCAGGTGCATCGTACCCAAATCGGTCCCGCAAATGCCGCCATAGCGCGTTTTAATTTTCACCCATTCGTCGGTCGGCAAAGTCGGTTCGGGAACATCGCGCAATGCCGTACACGACATGCCGTTCCACAAAATCGAGGGTGAAATTTTTTGCGCCGCGAGACCGAACGCATAACGCGGGATGGACGCGTTGAATTGAATCGCTTGCATAAACATTGGCGCGCGGTCTGTGCCGCCGCGCGGGCTCTGGATTTGATTTTTGCGCCGCGTGTTTTACAGTCGGGTTATAATGCTAAACATTCAAACGGCAGCGAATGATTTATCATGAAACCACAATTTTATCAACCGCTTGCGGCGCGGGCGGCGGCGTATGCCGATGGGATACGCTCTTCGGAAACGGCGGTCATGACCCTCTTGGCAATTTGTGTCGGCGTCGGCACGGGCTTGGGCGTCGTAGCGTTTCGGCGCGTCCTCGATTTTACCTTTGCGCACACGGTGGAGGGCATCGGCGCCGCAGTTCCGCTAACGATTTTGATTTTGCCGGGCGTGGGCGGATTGTTGACCGCGCTGTGGATGCATTTTGCCGCGCGCCACGCACAGACCGGTTTGGGCGTGGCGGGCATCATGGAAGCGGTGGGCTTGCACGGCGGACGCATCTCGTTGCGCGGCAGTATCGCCCGCGTCGTCGGCGCGGTTTTCACCGTCGGCTTTGGCGGTTCGGCGGGCCCCGAAGACCCCAGCGTCCAAATCGGCGCGGGCTTGGGTTCGTCCATCGCGCAGCGTCTGAAACTGTCGCCGCCGCGCGTGAAAACGCTCGTGGGTTGCGGCGCGGCGGCGGGTATTGGCGCGGCGTTCAATGCGCCGATTGCGGGCGTCTTTTTTGCCATCGAAATCATCTTTGGCGAATTCTCCGGCGCGGCAATTGGCTGGGTCGTTTTGGCGGCGGTTGCCGGCGCGGTGGCGAGCCAGAGTTTTTTAGGCAGCGCGCCCGCGTTTGTCATTCCCGCGTACGAATTGCACAGCCCGCTGGAATTGGGTTTGTACTTGCTGCTCGGTTTGGCGGCGGCGCTCGTCGCCGCGCTCTATGTGATTCTTTTGGGACGCATCGAAATCCTGTTCCATCGGCTGCGCGCGCCCGCATGGCTCAAACCTGCGCTGGGCGGTTTGCTCGTGGGCGTGTTGGCCTATTTCGGATCAACCGCCATCATGGGCCCGGGCTATGAATCAATCGGCGTCGTCTTGCGCGGCGGCATGGGCAATGCGGGTTTTTTGTTAATGCTGGTCGCGTTGAAACTTGTCGCGACGCCCTTGACCATCGGTTCGGGTGGGCAAGGCGGTTTGTTTGCGCCGTCGCTCTTTTTGGGCGCAATGTTGGGCGCGGGGTTTGGCGTCATCGCCCAAGCGTTCTGGGGCAGCGCGATTGCGCCCGCGCCCGCGTACGGCTTGGTCGGCATGGGCGCGGTGTTGGCGGGCGCCATCCATGCGCCGATTACGGGTTTGATGCTGCCGTTTGAAATGACCCAAGACTATCGCATCATTTTGCCGCTCATGTTCGCGGTGGTTGTGAGTACGGTGGTGGCGCGCTGGCTGGAACGCGAGAGCGTCTATACGCTGAAACTAAAACAGCGCGGCGTGGATTTGTACGGCGCGCGCAACGTCAATTTGATGAGTCATATCTTGGCGCAAGACGCCATGACGCCGCTGTCGGAATTACGCATTGTGCGCGCGACGGATTCGTTGGCGACGCTCGCGAGCGCTTTTGAACAAACCATGCATCACGGCTTTATCGTGTTGGATCAAGCGGATGAATTATTTGGCGTGGTGACGTTGACGGATTTGGAAGAGGCGTTGGCAAAAAACGCGTCCGCCAAAACCGTCGCCGAAATTTGTACGCGCCAAGTGGTGACGGTCTTGGCGGATGAAACGCTGGATGACGCGCTGCGTCATTTTGGCGCGATGGATGTGGGCCGCATCCCGGTGGTGAGCCGCCGCAAGCCGCGTCAGCCGCTTGGCTTGCTGCGCCGCGCCGACATTATCAACGCGTACGCCAAATCCTTGCTTCACGCGCAAACGCGCGAAACGCATCACGAGCGTTTGCGCCTGCAAGCGGTCGCGGGAACGGAAATGCTCGAGCTGCAAATCCGCGAAAACGATTTCGCGGCGGGCAAGCGCATCAAGGAATTGGAACTGCCCGAAGAGTGCGTCATTGTGGCGGTGCGGCGCGGTCCGCGCACGCTCGTGCCGCGCGGCAACACGCTTTTATTGGCGGGCGATGATTTGATTGTGTTGAGCGCCGCCGCGTCGCAGGCAGCGCTTTTGAAAATTTTGGGCGCGAACGCCGCCTAACTTTTCGCGGCGCGTCCGCGCAGCGCGCGATATTCGGGAATCGTTATCATCGGCGGCCGTTCGCGGATTTGAATATCGGCGACGGTCAAATCAAAATCGTCGCGTTCGTAGCGAATCAATTTCATGCTGCGATTGAATTGTTCCACCAATTCGACGCCGCGCGCTTCGCCCACGCGCTGCATGACGACCTGGATGATTTCAAACGCCATCTTGCTCAACGCGTGCAGCGATTGATTGCGATGCACGCGCTCTTCCAAATCCACTTGCCCCAACGCTTGCAAACCGAAACGCGTCAACAAATCAATCAGCAAACCGGTTTCGACGCCGTACCCGACAAAGAATGGCACCTGCTCCAACGCGACGCGGCGCCCGGCATATTCGCCGGCGAGCGGTTGCACAAACCCGGACAGTTCGGGATAAAACAAATTGAACAGCGGGCGCGCCGTGAGTTCGGTCACGCGCCCGCCGCCGCGCGCTTGCAATTTTTTGCCAATACGCAGCGGACGTTGATAAAAACCCTTGACGTACATCAAACGCGGTTCCCGAATCAAGGGCCCCAAAATACCATACACAAAACGCGGATGGATATTTACAATGTCCGTGTCAATCCACGCAATCAAATCGCCGCGCAAAATATAGAGCGAATTCCACAACGCTTCGCCTTTGCCCACCCACGCGCCATAACGCGTCAGCACTTCGGGATGTTTGACCACCGGCACGCCGAGCGCGCTTGCGATTTCGACCGTGCGGTCGGTCGAATTGGAATCAATCACTACGATTTCGTCGAGCAGCGGGAAATCGTGGATAAAGCGCTGGCGCATGGTCGTAATGACATTGCCAATCGTTTTTTCTTCGTTCAAGGTCGGCAAGCCGAGCGATATAGTCAAGCCCTGCTGCGTTTTGAGCTGCACCAATTGAGCGATATCGGTGAACTCGTGCGCGCTGAATGTATTTTCGGCGAACCATTTATCCACGATGACCGAAATGGTATAGTCCACCGGCGCGCGGTCGGCTTCGTCCGCTTCCGGCGGCAACAACGCGGGCATCGTCTTGACGACCAACGTCGGCACGGTGGTTTGTTCCAAAACATCAGGCGTCACGGCGTTGTCTTTGGGTTGGCGCGCGCGCGAACTGGCGCCCATGACCACCAATTGATGCGAGCGCGGTTTCGCGTGCGCGAGAATGGCGTGCGCGGCGTTATCTTTGACGCGAATCCAACGCGTAATTTCGGGCAGCGCGCGCAAGCGCTGAAACAACGCGCGCACGGTCTGATTGCGAAAACGCGCGCTGGGCGTCGCGTGCAGCAGCGAAATTTCGGCGCCGCAGGTTTTGGCAAACGTCAATGCGGTTTCGAGCGCCAGCGCCGCATGGGGTCCGCCGCGCACCGGCAAGAGAATATGTTTGAGGCGGGCGGGCAGCGCGCCCTTGACCAAGACCACATCGCACGGCGTCGCGTCCAACAGCGGCAGCGCCAACGCGCTGGCTGCATTAGCCATCAACAGCGCGGCGCGTTCTTGCGCGACGAGTTGTCGCATTTCGCGCGCGGCGTCCGCCGTCACGCGCACTTGAAAGGGCAGTTCGGTCGGCAAACGCGCGGTAAAATTTTGGCGCAAAGTTTGCGCCGCGCGCGCGCCCGCGCTCAACGCGTCCGCCGTCGTAACGACCAAACCGACAACGCGCAGCTCGAGCGCGCGCGCCTGCGCGAGCGCGCGCGCAAAAGTTAAAACGGTTTCGAGCTCTGGGCTGTTTGTGCCGACGACCAAGAGTCGAGCGCCTGGTTCATGATTTTTCATACGCATCCAATAAGGGTTTTAGGCGCGCGGCAAAAATATGTTCCCACGCATATTGCGCGCGCACGCGTTGTTTCAATTGATAGCGCGCGTCGCGCGCAAAAAATTCCGCGAGCCGCGCCGCAATCGCGCGCGGCGCTTCGTCCAACGCGAAATAGCGCGCGAGGTCGCCGGCGGTTTCGCGGAACGGCGGAATGTCGGCGCAAAAAATCGGCAGCCGCGCGAGACCCGCTTCCAAAATTGGGATGCCGAATCCTTCGCGCGCCGAGGGAAAAAGCAACGCGTCGGCGAGCGCGTACAAATCGCGGCGCGTCGCGTCGTCCACGCTGCCGTATTCTTGAAGAAAAACGATATTGGGTTTAGCTTGGGCGGTTTGCTCGGCGCGCTGTTTTAATTCGTCCAGATATGCTTGGTTCGCGGGATTGTGCGGCCCGAGCGGGCCCATCACAAGCAGTTGCGGCGCATAGCCCTCTGCGCGCAAAGCGTTCACAATGTCAATGGCGAGTTCGATATTTTTGCGGCGCGTGACGCGCGCGGGCAAGAGCAGCAGCGGCGCGCCGTCGAGCAGCGTTGGCGTATGCAGCCATTGCGCGGTCGTCGCGCTGACTTGGAAAAATTCCGCCGCGTCCAAACCGGGCGGCACGGCGGCAATTTCCGCCGCGTTGATTTGCAGCAGGCGCGCGAGGTCGCGCTGGCGCGAGGCGGACACGACGACGTATTTTGTATTCTCCCATTTGCGCCGCAATAAATTCCACGGCGCGCCGTCGTGCAATTCGCCCGCATACACGGGGTCGTCCCACGCGAAATCGTGACACCACGCCAATAACGGCGCGCGTCCGGCGGCGACGAGTTGATGCAGCGCAACGGTGAGCGCGAGGTTTTTGTGAAGCGTGACGACATTGTGCGCGATGAGAACGGCGCTGCCGCGCAATTCATGCTCTAATGCAGATTGAATGTCTCGAACGAGCGCGTCGAATTCCGCTGGAACGTTGCCGCGATTCAATTCGCGTTGTACGGCTTGGACGCGCGGATGACGCGAATCTATTTCGGGAATTATCACGGCGGCGTCGCCGCGTCCAGCGATGAGTTGAACGGAATAACCGTGGGCGCGCAAGAGGCGCGCGTGCGCGCCGATGGTAACTTCGACGCCGCCGATGATGGGCGGAACGGCATAATGGAGTAGCGTGATTTGCAAATTAGATAATTTCGTCGCGCGATGCTTTGATGGCTAGATCAATAAACACCGCGCTCGACCAGCCAAAGACGGACGCGGCGCGCGGCGGCGCGACGCCCGTTTCGGGATGATAGTATTCGTAAATATCGTTTTGATGCATTAGCAGCTCTAATGTCTTGTCGCGCAGCGTGCGCGCATGTTCGGGATAGCCGCAGCGCACGAGTCCTTCGATAAAGAGATAATTGATATTGACCCACGTGGGGCCCCGCCACATTTGTTCGGGATTGTACTGCGCGTCATTTTTGGCGACGGTGGGCAGAGGATAGGGCAGCCAAAATTCTTGCGGGTTAAAGAGATGGTCGAGCAGCCGTTTGCGTTTGGACGCATCGAGCCGCCCGGTCAACAGCGGATATAAATTGAACGGCGTCAGGATGCGAATGGGTTGATTGTTGCGCGTGGCCCAAAATACGCCCGCGTCCTCGTCCCAAAAATGCGTAATCATGCGCGCGGTCAGCGCGTCGGCTTGGGCGCGCCATTGCGCGGCATCGTTCGGCAAATGTAAAGTTTCGGCGATGCGCGCGAGCGCGTCCATCTGTAAAACGAGATACGTGTTCAAATCGGGCGATTCGACGGGCATCCCCTCGTCCCACAAAGGGCTGTCGTCGAGACCCGATGAATTCGGATGATTGTATTGAATGATGCCGTCGCCGTCGTCGTCGTTCTGTTCCAGCCACCACCGATTCCAGCGCGTGACGGGTTCGTACACCTCATCCAAAAAATCGCGATTGCCGTTCGTTTCGTACAATTTCCAAGCCGTCCACGCGACGAGCGGCGGCTTGGTGACTTCGGCTTCGTAGGGATTGCCGTGTTTGTCGCCAAACGTCCACCGCATAATCACGCCTTCGTCATGCACGGCGTCGGGCAACATGCCGTCTTCGCGTTGATGGTCGAGCAGGATGCGAATCTGATTTTCCGCCAGCGCAAGGTCAAGATGCCGGTACGCGAGCGCGTGAAAAAAAGCATCCCATGCCCACACGCCGACGTAATGCAACATCGAAGGCATCATCGCTTCGCGCGTCAAAAAGAAACGCGAGGACAATAATCCGGCGCGCAAAATCCACCATGCGTAATAATACTGCGCCGCGTATTTTTCGTGGACGACGGGCGCGGCGGCAAACCAGGCGTGCCAGCGTTTTTCGGCGTCCAGCAAAACGGTTTCGGCGCGCGGAATGTGGCGTTTCAAGCCGAGACGCGGCGTAATGTTCAAAACGAACGCGCTGTCCGCGTCCGCGTCATATTGCAATTGCACGCGCGCATAGCCGTCGTTTTCCAACGCGTTGTTGGCGATTTCATTGACGCGGAGGCGCGCGTTGGTGGTATAGCCGACGTTGCGATGCGTGCTGCGATGTTCGGGGTCGCCCTTGAATTCGCCGCCGCGCCGGTCCGCGCGCGCGTTCAACGCCATGACGCGAAACGAAATGCCGCCGCAGCCGCGCGGCAATTTCAAATACAACGTCTCTTCGTCGAGAAACGTCAGCCAAAATTCACCCGCGCGCGTGGCGATGAAAACGGCGTGCGGATACGCCGTGATATGCAAATCAAGCGGCAGATTGTTTTCGTCCAAGAGCTGCAATTCGTCCAACACGGGGCGACGCTGGCGATAATGTCCGACTTGACTTTGCCACTTTGCCCAGCGTTCCGCCAGACGGATGTACAAATGGTGTTGGCGTCGAAAAACGAGTAGACGCGAACCGCGTTCGCTGAATGGAATCTGTTCGAGGTTGATGCGGCCGCGCAAACTTTCTAAAAAGACCGAGTGTGTCAGAATCATGCGCGCTGTACCCGCTTACATTATACATGAAATGAAAAAACGCTTGGCGACGTAGGCGTTTAATGCGTTTGTAATTCCGGGTCGGCGTCCGTCTCGTCGTCAAACAAGGACGGCAGCATAATGACATGCTCTTGGTCCGCGTCATAGCGATAGATTGTGGCGGCGAGCGTATTGGATTTGCCGCCGCCCGCGGCGGCGACGAGGGGAAACTGCGTTTCAATCCAGCGCATCAATTTTGGATTGCGTTTGTACGAACCGGTGACGATAATCGCCGGCACATCGTATGCGGTCACGCTCTCGTACAATTTTTGTTGACTGAGCGTCGAAAAACGAAAGGTGGATTCATACGGCAGATTGATGGCGGAGGGTGGAATCAACATTTCCGCCAAATACAGCGCCATCGGGTCATCGCTCAATAAAAAGGTTCCGCGCGGAAAATTGCGTTCGAGATAACGCCGCACGCGCGTATTGTCAATGCCGCGCTCGTTCAAAACGGCGAGATTGTAACGCGCCAATTGCGGCGCGTCATGCAGCCACAGCGCGGCGGCAAAAAAGAAAAACGCGCCGCCAAGAGCGTACGCCGCCCATTGTTGGCGCGACCACGCCGCGCGGACGCGCCGCGCGCGAATTGCCTGAACTATAAACTCGATGCCCGCCGCCGCGCCGATGCCCGAAAATAAAATCAGGATGGGCGCGAGCAGCGCGTAATGATGCCACCAGGGCGGCAGCTGCACCAAGACCAGCGCCGACGCAATTTCTGCCGCCAACAGCGGCAGCGCGCGCAGCGGTTGTTTCCAGACGGCGACGCTTGCGCCGAGCGCCGCCAAACCGAACCACATGCGATTTTCGGCGCTATAGCTGACCAACGCCAATTGGCGTAGCGCCAACTGCGGCGCGTACCAACTTTTTTCGTCCCAATGGAAACCGACGGTGCGAATAAATTCGCCGCGCAAATCAAACAGATCAATGAACGGCGCAGCCAACAGCGCGCCGCCGCACACCATCAGCCCCGCATCGGCAATCAACGCGCGCCAATGCCAGTGCCATGTTCCGGCGGAACGTTCCAACCGCGCCGCCATCAGCCAAACCCCCAGCGGAATGACAAAACCGATAGCCAATGGTTTAATCAATAAGCTGCCCGCGCACAAGGCGCCGCTGACGACGAGCCAGATCCGTTGTTTGCGCGCGCCAAAACATTGCATGGCGACCAATGCCCACAGCATCAACGCCGCGCTCGGCACGTCGGTCATGGTGTAACGCGATTGCGCGAGATAATAATGGTTGATTGCGCCGAACAAGATTATCAACGGCGCCGCCCAACGAAAACCCATTTGACGCGCCAACACAGCCAGCGCGCCCAAGCCGCCGAGCGAGAACGCGACCACCGTCAGCCGTCCCGTTTCCGCCGTATCGCCAAACAGCCGAAAAGCGAACGCGAGGATTTGCGGAAAGAGCCAAAATTGGTCAAAGTAAAACGCGTTATACCCGAACCCGTGATTCAGCAAGCGTGCTACAATCAAATACACGCCTTCGTCCGGGTCCGCCGATTCGAGCAGCATTAAGTTGATGCGAAAATAAAAAAACGTTAGGACTAACGCGGCGCTTATCGCCGCGCCATAACTTGCGGCGCCAAGCTTGAATTTGGGAGATTTAAATAAAGGGCGTAGCGTCATTGCGGCCTCAGAGTGTAGAGTTCTAATCAGACGTACTGCGCGGCGCAAAGGTTCCGCGGAGAGATTGCGGCGTTTGAGTGTTGCGCCGCGCGGATGCAGTCGGGAAATAACAAATTGGTAATGCGTGAGAGAGAAATGCAAACACAATTCGCGCGCTTGACGCGCTTGTACGGCGCCGCGACGGCGCAAACGCTATGGCGGCGTCTCGACGCGCTGCGCGAAAAATATCGCGGCAAAATTCCCGCGCCGCGCGCGCCGCTCGACCAACGCGCCGCGCTCTTGATTACGTACGGCGACCAATTGCGCGCCGCCAATGAAACGCCGCTCCAAACGCTCGCGCAATTTTTGGACGCGCACGCGCGCGAAATTCTATCGGGCGTTCATTTACTGCCCATCTATCCCTATTCGTCCGACGACGGCTTTGCGGTGATGGATTATTACGCGGTGGATGAACGTTTGGGGACGTGGGACGATGTGGCGCGCATCGGCGCGCAATTTGATTTGATGTTGGATGCGGTCATTAATCACGCCAGCGCGCAAGGCGCATGGTTTCAAAAATTTTTGGATGACCAAGCGCCGTACAACAATTATTTTTTTACCGTCACGACGGCGTTCGATACGACGCATGTGATTCGACCGCGGGCGTTGCCGCTGCTCACCGCCTTTGAAACGGCGGCGGGGGAAAAAATGGTGTGGACCACCTTTAGCGCGGACCAAGCCGATTTGAATTATCAGAATCCCGCGCTGCTGCTGCAAATTGTGGATGTGTTGTTGTTTTATGTCGCGCGCGGCGCGCGTTTTTTGCGGCTCGACGCGATTGCGTTTCTGTGGAAGGAAAGCGGCACGACCTGTCTGCATCTGCCGCAAACGCACGCGGTCATTCAATTGTTCCGCGCGGTGTTGGACGAAATCGCGCCGCATGTAATTTTGGTGACGGAAACGAATGTGCCGCACGCCGACAACATTTCCTATTTTGGCGACGGCTCGGACGAAGCGCAATGGGTGTACAATTTCGCGCTGCCGCCGTTGACGCTGCACACGTTGCAAACCGGCGACGCAACCAAACTCGCGCAATGGGCGAGCGGGCTGCAAACGCCGTCGCCGCACACTGCATTTTTCAATTTTCTCGCGTCGCACGATGGCATCGGTTTGAATCCCGCGCGCGGGATTTTGTCGGCGGACGAAATAGACGCGCTCGTGACGCGCACGCAGGAACGCGGCGGACTGATTTCGTACAAAAACAATCCCGACGGCACGACGAGTCCGTACGAGTTGAATATCAATTATCTCGACGCGCTGACCGCGCCGGACGAAGCGGCGGAAATTTCTATCGCGCGGTTTCTCTGCGCGCAAAGCGTCATGCTGTGTTTGGCGGGCGTGCCGGGCATCTATTTTCATTCGCTGTTCGGTTCGCGCGGCGACCGCGCGGGCGCCGCGGCGAGCGGCATGGCGCGGCGCATCAATCGCCAAAAATTTACGCGCGCGGAATTGGAGCGCGAACTTGCGGAAAAAACATCGCGGCGCGCGCGAATTTTTGCGCGTTTCTCCGAAATGCTGCGCGCGCGTCGGCAACATGCGGCGTTTCATCCCAACGCGCCGCAGACGATTCTGGCGCACGATGCGCGCGTGTTTGCGGTATTGCGTTTCGCGCCCGACGAACGCGGATTGTGCCTGCACAATGTCACGGCGCAAACGGTCGTTTTTGAATGGCGCGATGGCGCAGGCGCGTGGCGCGATATATTGACAGGCGATAATTTTCAAGCATCCGCAACGCTGCGCGTCGAATTAAAACCCTACGCCGTGCGCTGGCTGTTTGCGTGACCTGTCTCGACAAAAACGTATCTGCGAGTACAATCATTTCGCGTATCGCCAATCAAAAATCATAAATCATAAATCCAAAAACTATCCATTCCGCCATGCCTACTCGCGCTCTGCGCGGCGCTACCACCGCGTCCGAAAACACTGCCGACGCCATTCTTGACGCCGCCAACGAACTACTGCGCGCGATTCTCGTCGCCAATGAGCTCGCGCCCGCCCAAATTATTTCCGTCCTCTTTACCATCACGTCCGACCTCGACGCGGCGTATCCGACGCGCGCCGCGCGCGAATTGGGTTGGACCGAGATTCCGCTTCTCGACGCGCAGCAGCCAAAGATCCAAGGCGATTTGCCGCGCTGTCTGCGCGTGTTGATTCACTGCGAAACGGAACGCAGCGCGCATGAAATGAAACACATTTATTTGCGCGAGGCAAAAAGATTGAGACCCGATTTGGCGGCGTAACCATGGCCCTCTCTGAATCCGATACCCGCGCCAAATTGATTGACCCTGCCTTGCACGCGCGCGGGTGGACCGAAGACCTCATCAAGCGCGAAGAGACCGCCGGTGGCATCGAAATCGTGAACGGCGCGCCGCGTCGCAAAAAAGGCCGCGTGGATTATTTATTGCGCGTGCGCGTCACGCCGCAAACCTCACCCGTCGCCGTCGCGGTGTTGGAAGCGAAACGCGACGACGACCCGCCCACGCTCGGACTCGAACAAGCAAAAATTTACGCGAAACGGTTGAACGTGCCGTTTGTTTTTTCGTCGAACGGCTATTTGTTTTCCGTCTGCGATGTGCCGATGGGTTTTACACAACTCGGCTTGGCGCTCGCGGAATTTCCGACGCCCGACGAGTTGCGCGCGCGTTTTATGCACGCGCGCAACATTGTTTTGGAATCCGACGCGGCGCGCCCGCTGCTCATGCCGTACAAGGGCGGCGAAAGCGGCAGGCGTTATTATCAGGATGCGGCAATTCGCGCCGTTTTGGAAAAAATCGCGGCGGGCGAAAAACGCGCGCTGCTTTCCTTGGCGACGGGCGCGGGGAAAACGTACATTGCGGTACAGTTGTTGAAAAAAATCGCGGACGCGGGTCAATTGAAACGCGCGTTGTTTCTGGTTGACCGCGATGAATTGCGTTCGCAAGCGTTGGGCGCGCTGCAAAATGTCTTTTCGTCCGACGCGGCAGAGGTCTCGGGCGGTAATCCGCAGCTGAACGCGCGCATTTTGATTGCAACGTATCAAACGCTCGACATTGCGCGCGAGGATGATTCGGGCAATTTTCTCACCGCGCATTATCCCGAAAATTATTTTTCGCACATTATCATTGACGAATGTCACCGCAGCGCGTGGAACAAATGGAAACTCGTCCTGGAACGCAATTGGGACGCGATTCAAATTGGTTTGACGGCGACGCCGCGCGAAATTGTGGGCGGGAATGAGGATGAACAGCGCGCCGACCAAAGAATTACGGCGAACAATTTGGAATACTTTGGCGAACCGGTGTACGAATACACGCTGGCGCAAGGTATCGAGGATGGCTATCTCGCCGCGTGCGAGGTGATTCGCCGCGAAATTGATATTGACCAAATTGCGCTCGCGCGCGACGAAATTCTGAAACGCGCGGCGTCCGATGCGATTACGGGCGGCGCAGTGAATCCGCGCGATGTGCGCGACGAATATCAAGCGCCGGCATACGAGTCCGCGCTGTTACTGCCTGACCGCGTGCGCGCCATGTGCAAGGATTTGTTTGAAAATTTATTGCTCACGGGTGGACCGCATCAAAAGACGATTATTTTTTGCGCGCGCGAAACGCACGCGAGCGCAGTCGCCGCCGAGATGGGCAACTTGTATGCGGAATGGCGCCGCACGCAAAACATTGCGCCGAAAGAATTTTACGCGTTCGAGTGCACGGGAACGCAGGGGAGTGAACATCTCGCCGATTTGCGCGGATTACGCAATTCGCATTTCGTCGC
>Ga0226835_1001358_pt1 | contig 13744 bp, 14 predicted proteins | sample LAC_MetaG_1_FD_163627 | JGI IMG/M metagenome (GOLD analysis project Ga0226835, IMG submission 163627) | Anaerobic ammonium oxidizing microbial communities from anammox membrane bioreactor (MBR) in UC Berkley, California, United States -... | ecosystem: Engineered > Bioreactor > Anaerobic >...
CCGGCCCTTCGTCTGCACCGAGTCGAGGGTCCGCACGTCGGTGCCGTTCACGGCCAGGCGGCTGCCGCCGCGGAGGTTGGCCTCCAGGGCGGCGTCGTCGGCGTCGAGCAGTAGGCGGATCCGGGCTCTGTCGCCGTCGAGCACGGTCACGCCCCATCCGCGGCTCGCGTGCGGCCGGCCGCCGTGACCGACGGTGGCGACCACCAGCGAGCAGCCGCCTTCGAGCAGATCCCGCCAGCGCGGATCGATCGCCGGTGGTTGGGGCGGCGCGGGCGTCGTCATGGCGTCCCCTGGAGGCCCGGTTAGCGACTTCTTAGGACTCCGCGCCGGTCCTCTTCGGCGCGGCGCGGCCGCGGATCCCGGATTCTACGGGTGATGAGAGCCGACGCCCGTCCCGGGGCGACGACCCGAGGAGGAAACCGATGACCGTGACCGACGCACCGACCGCTGCCGTCCGCGACGCGGACGTGCCGCTCGTGACCGTGGACCTGTTCCGCGACATCCACAAGGCGATCCGCTCCGAGCTGTTCGGGGTGACGCTCGAGGCGGGCCGGGTCAGCCCGCTCGACACCGAGGGCCGGGCCGAGGTGGCGCGGCACGTCGTCCGGGTGCGGGAGTTGCTCGCGGCCCACGCGCAGCACGAGGCGACCCACGTCGAGCCGGTGCTGGAGGAGCACCTCCCGGAGATGGGGGCCGTGCTGGCCCGGGAGCACGCCGCGATCGAGGCCCGGCTGGACGAGCTCGTGGAGCTGGCCCGCTGGGCCTTGGAGGCCGACGGCCCGACCGCTCGGGCCCGCACCCACCGCCTGTACCTCGATCTGGCCGAGTTCACCGCCCGCTTCCTCGACCACGAGGACTACGAGGAGCGCCGGGTGGGGCCCGCGCTCGAGGCCGTGCTCGGGCCCGAGGGCGCGGCGGCGGTCCAGCAGGCCGTCGTGGCGGGGATCCCGCCCGCCCAGCGCGCCACGTCGCTGGCGGTCATGCTGCCCGCCCTGAACGTCGACGACCGGGCCGAGGTCCTCGGCGGGATCCGGGCCGGCGCACCGGCCGAGGCGTTCGCCGGCGTGTGGGCGCTCGCGGAGTCGGTGCTCACCCCGGCCCAGGTGCAGGAGCTGTCGGGGGCCCTGGGTCTCTGACCTCGGGCGCGGCCGCCCGGCTGGATCCGGGCGGCCGCCCCGCCGGTCACCGCAGCTTGCGCAGGCGGTGGTACATGGCCTTCTCGGCCTTGTGGAGGCCGGTGAACTCGCGGTGCATGGCGTCGTGGAGGGTCCGGGTCGACGGATCGGGTTCGAAGGTGCGCTCGACGGCGGCCCGGGCCGGGAGGTCGTCGACCCGGAGGTGGCCCAGGACGAGGCCGGCGAAGAAGGCGGCGCCCCGGGAGCTGACGAGCAGCGGGTCGTGGGGGCGGGCGAGGGATCGACCCAGCACGTCGGCGTGGATCTGGCACCACACGTCGGAGACCGCGCCACCGCCCACCACCCGCATCCCGTCGAGCGGGTGACGCAGCACCTTCTCCGACGCCTCGAGGAGCCAGCGGGCGTTGTGGGCCACGCCCTCCAGGACGGCGCGGACCATCTCGGCGCGGGTCGTCGACAGCGAGAGGTTGTGGAAGCTGCCCCGCAGGGCGGTGTCGGCGACGGGGGAGCGTTCGCCGTTCAGCCACGGCGCGAACAGCACACCGCCGCTGCCGCTAGGTGCCTGGGCCGCGACCGCGTCGAACGCCGCCAGCGACGGCTCGGCCGGTTCGGTGAGGCCGTCGTCGGCGAGGACGAAGGTGTTGCGGGCCCACTCGGCGCACACTCCGGCCGTCTCGTGGTTGTTGGCCAGGAGGTAGCGGTCGGGAAGGGCCGACGGCACCGTGGCCATCTGGCGGCCGATGGAGGTGCGCTTGCCCGGTGTGTGGCAGCCGATCCACGCCGAGGTGCTGATCGCCATGTGTGGCTCGTAGAGCCCGACCGCCCCCGAGCCGAGCGCGGCCGTGTGCAGGTCGGGCAGCGCGGTCACGACCGGCACGCCGTCGGGGAGGCCGATCCGGCGCGCGACCTCGAGGCGGACGGGCCCCACCTCGGACGCGACCGGCAGGAGCGGAGGTAGTCGGGACGGGTCGGCGCCGGCCAGCGTCACCAGGACCGGGTCGTAGCGCGCCTGGTCGAGCCGGCGATTGTCGAACAGCCACGACAGGAGCATCGAGACGGGCGTGGCGCACACCCGGCCCGTCAGCCGGGCGTTCAGGAAGTCGAGCGGCTCCAGGAAGTGAGCGGTGCGCCGGTAGACGTCGGGCTGCTCGTGCTCGATCCAGAGGCGCTGGCCGAGCGGGTCGTTGCCCTCGAGGCTCGGCGCGCCGCCGGCGCGGCGGATGAACTCGACGACCTTGCGAGGCCCGAACCCCTCGACCGTCACCCGGCCGCCGAGCGCCTCGCGGGCGAGGTCGCGGGCGCGGGTGTCCATCCAGAGGATGCAGTCGCCGGCCGGGTCGCCCGCGGCGTCGACCGGCACCGTGGAGCCCCACTGCCCGGTCACGGCCACGGCCACGATCCGGGACCGGGCGGCGGGGTGGCCCTCGACGAGCTCGCCGGCGCCCTCGAGCAGCGCCTCCCACCAGGTATCCGCGTCCTGGACCGCGGCGCCGTCGGCGCTCACCCGGGGCTCTATCCGCCGGTGTGCGGATCCGATGACGGTTCCGTCGAGGTCGACCAGGGCGATCTTCGGCCCGCCGGTGCCGAGGTCGACGGCCAGGACGACCGGCGCCTCCCCGCCCCCCTCGCCGCTCACCGAGCCCCGACCATGACCTCGCGCGCCCCGTCGGGGCCGAGGTGCTCGACCGTCAACGGCAGCTCCGCCGGCGCGCCGTCGGCCTTCCCCCCGGAGAGGCCCAGGCGGCCGATCACGCCGGTCGCGAGGGCCAGGAAGTCGTCGACCGGCACCACGGCCTCGGGTGGATGGACCCCGGGACCGCCGCCCAGCGCTCCGCGAGCGTGCAGCGCCGCGCCGATGGCGGCCGGTATCCCGGTGCCCTCGCCGGCGCCGGCCGAGGTCGACGAGAGCGTGCACACGTAGGTGTGCTCGGCGCCGTCCCGCTCGCCCGTCACCTCCACCCGCAGGCAGCCGGCCCGCCCGGCGACGTCCGCCTCGGCGAGGAGGCGGGGCCGGTCGCGCTGGAGCACCGCGACCAGCACGTCGATGGGGGCCACCTCGGTGTCGCCCACGCGCAACGGTTCGTCGCCGCCGAGACCGGCGCGCACGAGGTCCTGGGTGAGCTCGAAGTACGAGAGCGGGAAGACGACCCCGAGGTTCGTGGCCCGCCGCAACGACGGGAACGCCGCCGGCAGGGTGATCGTCTCGGGGTGTGGGTAGGGGTACACGGGGTAGGGGCCGAGGCCGGGGAAGTCCTCGGTGCGGATGAACGCCTGCCCGCTCGGCTCCAGCATCCGCACGTCGACGAACGCCCCGTCGACGAAGAGCGGGACGTCGTTGACCATGGCGTGCACGCGGTGCTTGAGCACCGCCGCCCCCTCGGAGGGCTCGCCGCCGTGGATGTGCATGATGTCGGCGGAGGTGACGGTGTCGAGGAACTGCTCGGCGCACAGCTTCACGAAGACGTTGGCGATGCCGGGGGAGTTGCCCATGCCGATCAGCGCCTGCACCCCGGCGTCGCGGGCGGCGCCGTCGAGCGCCAGGAGGGCCCGGGTGGCGTCGAGGTCGTCGCAGACGTCGACGTAGCGCACGCCGGCCCGGATCGCGGCCTCCAGCGCCGGCGGGCCGAAGCGGTAGAAGGGGCCGACGCAGCTGAGCACGACGTCGGCCCCGGTGATCAGGGCGGCCACGGCGTCGGTGTCGACGACGTCGACCGACGCGGCCCTCAGCCGCGGGTCGGCGAGCTCCTCGACCACCGCGGTCGCGGCGTCGGCGCGCAGGTCGGTGACGACGACCTCGTCCACCTCGTCGACGTGCAGGAGCGTCTCGACCGCCATGCGGCCCACGCCGCCCGCCCCGCCGAGGACGACGATGGAAGTCACGCGGGCCTAGCCGGCAGGCTCGAGGATCACGACGGGGATGTCGCGCTCGGTGCTGGCCTGGTACTCGTCGTACGGCGGCCAGACCTCTCGCGCGTGGACCCACCAGTCCTGCTTCTCGTCCGGGGTCGCGGTGCGAGCCCGGAGGTCCATCACGCGGTCGCCGTCCTGGAGCGTGACGTCGGGGTGGGCCACGAGGTTCAGGTACCACTGCGGGTGCTTCGGCGCCCCGCCGAGCGAGGCCACCACGGCGTACCGTCCGTCGTGCTCGACGCGCATCAGCGGGACCTTCCGGAGGTGGCCGGAGCGGCGACCCCGCGTGGTCAGGATGACGCAGGGCTTGCCCTCGAGCGTCCCGCCCTCCCGGCCACCGGTGCGCTCGTACTGCTCGACCTGGTCGCGCACCATGTCCCAGGGGCTCGGCTCGTACTCACCGTCGAGAGGCATCGCCTCAACGTATCCCCCGGCGGCGCGGACCGTCTACGGGCCCGGAACGGGGGCGACGGGAGGGACGCCGTCGAGGACCTCGGCGATGGTCACGGGGCGACCCTCGTCGATCGAGCGATGCGCGGCGATGCCGGTGGCAAGCGCCCGGAGGCCGTCGGCGGCGGTGACCGCCGGCGGTTCGCCCGCGGCGATCGCGTCGCGCCAGGCCGCCAACTCGAGGTAGCTGGCCCCGTGGTGGCCGCCGTGGTGGCCGATGCGGGGATCGTCCGCGACGCGTTCCTCCCGCACCGGCCAGTCGGGGCCGCGATCGCCGACGACGATCTCGGGTGCCCGTCCCCGGGCGAGCTCCATGAAGTTGGGCAGGTGCGCCTCCACCTTGCCGCGGTCGCCGACGACCGAGATCTCCTGCTCCCAGCGCGAGCCCTCGGCGAACATGCACAGGTCGAGCAGGCCCCGCGTCCCGCTCGGGTACTCGACGATCACGAACGCGTTGTCGAGGAGGTCGGGCACCTCGCCGTCGTAGTCCTCGTCGAGGTGGTTAACGTCCTGGGCGCCCGAGGCCATCACCCGCGACGGGCGCTCTCCGGCCACCAGGTCCATGAGGTCGAAGAAGTGGCAGCACTTCTCCACGAGGGTGCCGCCGGTGTTGCGGTTGAAGCGGTTCCAGTCGCCGACCTTGACCAGGAAGGGGAAGCGGTGCTCCCGGATCGCGACCATCCGGACCCGGCCGGCGGCGCCCGACCGGACGAGGTCGAGGAGCCGGGCGACGGCGGGCATGTAGCGGTACTCGAGGCCCATCCACACGATCGCGGGATGGGCGGCGGCGCGGTCGCGCAGGGCGAGGCCGTCGGCGACGGTGGTGGCGAGGGGCTTCTCGAGCATCACGTGCAGGCCCGTGTCCCATATCGGCTCGAGGACGGCGCGATGGGTGTGGTTGGGCGTGGCGACGACCACCCCGTCGAGGTCCACGGTCTCGATCATCCGGCGGTGGTCGTCGAACAGCTCGACGGGGTCTCCGGCGGCGTCCGCGGCGGCGCGGCGCGACGCGGGGTGGGGGTCGGCCGCCGCGACGACCGCCGCGCCGGGCAGGGCCGCGAGGTTGCGAATGTGCTCGCAGCCCATCATCCCGGTTCCGATCACGCCGACGCGCAGGTCACCCACGGTGCGGATCGTAGGGTCGCCGGGACCGCGCCGGCCGCGGGCCGGAGGCGCCGTGGTGGCCCGCCCCTAGGATCCGGGGATGCGGATCGGGTCGGTACGGGAGGTCTGGCGGTACCCCGTCAAGAGCATGATGGGGGAGCGGGTGGGCGCCGCCGCCGTGACCCGCATCGGCCTGGTCGGCGACCGGGGCTGGGCCTGCCGTGACGAGGTCCGGGGCGGGATACGGGGCGCCAAGAAGATCGGCGGCCTGATGCGCCTGGCCGCCCGCTACGACTCCGAGCCGACCCCGACGTCGCCGTCACCGCCCGTCACCATCACCCTCCCCGACGGGTCCACCACCCACAGCGGCGCCCCCGACGTGGCCGACCGGGTCTCGGCGGCGGTCGACCATCCCGTCACGTTGTGGCCGCTCCAGCCACCCGAGGACCTCGACCACTACCGCCGCGGGCCCGGCGACACCGACGACATCGTGGCCGAGCTGCGCGACATCTTCGGTCGTGACGAGCAGGAGCCGCTACCCGACCTCACCGTGTTCCCCCCCGAGATCGTCGAGTTCGAGTCGCGGCCCGGCACGTACTACGACGCCTACCCGATCCACCTCCTCACCGACGCCTCGCTGCGCACGCTGGAGAGGTCGTTGCCCGGATCGGTGCTCGACGTCCGGCGCTTCCGGCCCAACCTCGTGGTCGCGCTCGACGGCCAGAACTCCGGCGGCGCCCCGTTCCCCGAGGCGGGCTGGATCGGGAGGCGGCTGCGGATCGGGGCCGGCGAGTACGACGTGGTGGCCCCGTGCCCGCGCTGCGTGATGCCCACCCGCGACTTCGACGACCTCCCGGCCGACCGGGAGATCCTGCACACCATCGTGCGGGAGGCGGACCAGAACCTCGGGGTGTACCTGGTCCCCGCGGGCGACGACGGACGCCTCGCCGAGGGCGACGACGTGGCGCTCCTCGCCTGAGATCAGGTGGCGCGGCGCCGGGTTCGGGGCGCACGCCCGCCCGGCGCGGAACAAACCTCGTGCGCCGACACGTTCACTCGGGTAGTGCCGACGCGGAGCGCCCTGGTCCCGGTACCGGGCGACGGTTCGGGCGCCGCCGGTGCGAACTACAGGAGGTGGGAGATGAGGCACTTCAGCGTCCGTCCGACCCTCACCCTCAAGGGGAGGAAGTTCAAGGGGCTCCGCGGGTACTCGGGCAAGCCCCTCCACCCTCCGCTCACCGACGTACCCATCGCCGCCGTGGTCCTGGCGCTGGCGTTCGACCTGATCTCGTTCATCGGCTCGGGGAGCGAGTGGGCCCGCGACTTCTACCGGGCCGGCACCTTCGTGCTGATCGCGGGCCTGGTGGTGTTCCTCGCCGCCGCCCTCACCGGCTGGTGGGACCGCGTCAAGTCGTCGGAGGCCGGCACCCAGGCCCGGCGGACGATCAACACCCACGCGTTGCTGATGGTGGTGACGCTGGTCGCCCTGCTCGTCGACGTGGCGCTCCGCTGGCTGGTGTGGCCCGACAACCTGCACACCCCCCCGGCCGTCCTCGGGCTGACCATCGTTGCCGCGCTCGTCGGGGCCGTGGGCGCGACGTTCGGCGGTTCGATGGTCTTCGAGTACGGCTTCAACGTCGAGACCGCCGGCGACCACCCGGTGTGGCACGTGTCGGAGGCCGACGTGATGCCCGACGGGTCGACCGTTCCGGCGCCCGTCCCGGCCGGTCACGCGGCGCCCGGAGCGACCGGGCCGGCGCCCCAGCACGGCTGAGTGAGGTCGGTCAGCGGGTGACGGGCCGGCGGGCCCGCACCAGCGCGTCGATCGCCATGCGCTCGGCGCCGTCGACGGTGACCGGGCGGCGGACCCGCTCGGCCCGCTGGACCCACACCGACGGGAGGTGGGTGGCGAGGCTCTCCGGCGTCGCCAGGACGTCGGGATCCTGAGGCCCCCCGGCGCCCTCGGCGATGTTGGTCGCGTCGTGGCTGACGATCAGGATGGTGCCTCCCGGCGCGAGGGCGCCCGCGGCCCGCACCAGGACCGGCGTCAGCTCGGGCTCGGGGAGTTGCAGGTAGAGGACGACGACCAGATCGAACGCGGCGGGCTCCGGCTCGTAGTCGTTCAGGTCGGCGGCGACCCACTCGACCTCCACGCCCTGTCCGGCCGCCAGGTCGCGAGCCTTTCCGAGCCCGACCTCGGAGAAGTCGACCCCGGTGACGTCCCATCCGTTCCGGGCGAGCCACACCGCGTTCCGGCCGTGGCCGCAGGCGAGGTCGAGAGCCCGTCCCGGCGAGAGGCCGGCCGTCTCGGTGACGAGAAAGCGGTTCGGCTCCTCACCCCAGAGCAGGCCGGTGGTGGCGTAGCGCGCGTCCCATGCGTGTCGGTCCATGGGGCCCGAGGCTAAGCACGCGCGACCGGATCGTGGCCCATCGCCGACCCGGAGACGCCGTCGCGTGCATCGCCGGCTCCGGATCGCCGGCTCGGGAACGCGGTGAGGGGGCGGCTCGTCGCCGCCCCCTCACCGGGAGGATCCGGTCGGTGGTGGTGCTGCTACCGGAGCGCGGGCACCCGGCGCACCAGCGGGGTCCGGGCCCACCAGCGGCCCAGACCGGCGGTGTCGCCCGCGTGGGCGAGGGCCAGCCCCACCAGCACCAGCGCGTAGACGACGTGGTCGTCGACGACGTGGTTGTTGGCGAGGGGCAGGCTGGCCATCCACATGAGGACCATCATCGCCGCACCGCTCACCGCCGCGATCCGCATGCCGATCCCGAGCAGGAGCGCCACGCCGATCCCGGCCAGGCCGATCATGAACAGCCAGTCGGCCCACGCCGCCCCGGCCAGGTTGTTGAACATGTCGCCGAACGGCCCCTCGACCCCCTTGAGGAAGCCCGTGGTCGGGGACCCACCGTTGATCCAGGCGTTGGCCTCGGGGGTGGACCGTCCGAGCCCGAAGAGCTTGTCGACGAACGCCCACAGGAACACCCACGCCAGGGCGATGCGCGTCACCGCCCACACGTAGGGCGCTACGGCGGTCCGGTCGGTCCGGTCCGCGGTCGCCACCCGCTCCACCACCCGGGCCGGGTGCTCCCGGACCGGGGCGTTCCTCACGTGGTCGATGGTGACACTCATGATCCCTCCTCGGTCCCCTCCCCGCGGGGAGAGGCTCGCGTCACCCGTGTACGCACCGAACTTAGCCAAGTAGCAGCTAGACCGATAGAAGCTTTTGGACCAATCAGCTATGCCGATGGTCCCGACCCGGACCCGGACCCGGGCCCGGCCGTCGCCGCCGGGGTTACGCTGGACTCGATGGCCCGACCCGCCCGCTCCCTGCCCGAGATCGGCCGCCGCCCCGTGCGGTGCGGCGGCTATCCCCGGACCGGCCCGTTCGACGACGGATCGGGCGCGGGCAACGGGTGCAACGCCGTGGCGGCGCCCGAGATCGGGGCGTGGGACCGGATCGACGAGGCGATCGAACCCGACGCCTTCCGGCCCAGCGCGATGGACCGGATCCGGCGGTCGGGCCCCGGGGCGGTGCTGGCCGCCGCGATGCTCGGCCTCGCCGAGGTGATCGAGGGACGGCCACCGCGGGAGGAGATCGCGATCGTGACCGAGGCGCCGGGCGAGCCGTTCCGGCGCGTCGAGCTGCGCCTCGATCCCGTCCACAAGGAGCGCTCGCTCGTGATCGTCCACGCGGAGGCGCCCCATCCCCCGTCCCCGCACCCGGACGCCGGCCGCCGGTGAGCCCCCGCGGCGGCCACGGCCGGCTTCGCGCCGTCGCGGTGCTGGTCGTCGCGGCCCTCGCGGCCGCGCTGCTCACCGGCTGCTCGAACTCCTCGGGCGGTTCGGGATCGACGCCGTCGACCGAGGCGGCCGGCGGTTCGGGCTCGCGGCCCGGCCCGCGTGCCGGTTCCGGCGCCGCCGGCCTCGACGTCCCGGCGATCCTGGACGAGGTGCGCGGCTCGATCGTCACCGTCACGGCCCGGACCGTCTCGGTCGGGAGCCTCCTCGAGCCCTCGCCGCCCGCCCAGATCGGCTCCGGCTTCGTCTTCGACGCCTCGGGCCTGATCCTGACCAACCACCACGTGGTCGCCGGCGGCGACACCATCGGCGTCACGTTCGTCGACGGCAAGCGGTACCCGGCGAAGGTGGTCGGCTCCGACGCCCGCACCGACCTCGCGGTCCTCCGCATCGAGGCCGACGGCCTGCGTGCCCTCGCGCTCGCGTCGAAGCCACCGGAGGTGGGGGCACCCGTCGTGGCGGTGGGCTACGCCCTCGCCCTCCCCGGCGGCCCCACGGTCACGTCGGGCATCGTGTCGGCCGTCGACCGCACCATCCGGGAGCCCAACGGAGCGGTGCTGACCCACCTCCTGCAGACCGACGCCGCCATCAACCCCGGCAACTCCGGTGGTCCGCTCCTCGATGCCCGGGGGGTGGTCGTGGGCGTCAACACCGCCAAGGAGGCGAGCGCGGCCGGCATCAGCTTCGCCATCTCGGTGGCCAACGCCGCGGCCGACATCAAGGCCCTCGCCACCCGGGGCCGCATCGCGCACCCGTTCATAGGAGTCGAGCTCGCCGACGCCACGCCGTCGCTCGCCGCGCGCTTCGACCTGCCGGTCGACTCGGGCGCCCTGGTCACCTCGGTGGTGGCCGGCAGCCCGGCCGACGAGGCGGGGATCGAGGCCGGCGACGTGATCGTGGAGGTCGGAGGCGAGAAGGTGGCGTCGGCGGCCGGCGTCACCGAGGCGCTGGCCTCGCGCGAGCCCGGCGACGAGATCACCCTGCGCATCGCCACCGCCTCGGGCGAGCGGTCGGTGAAGCTGACCCTGGGGACCGCGCCGTCGTCGTGAGAGCCTCCCTCCCTCAGGCGAACGCCCCGTGCTGGTGCGGCAGCGGCCGGAAGTTCAAGCGCTGCCACAAGGGCGCCTACGAACCACTGCGCCCCGGAACGGTCTCTCCGAAGCGTACGGTGCCGCCCGGGATCCCGGCGCCCGCCTACGCCGCGACCGGCCGGGTCGAGAGGTGGGACGAGCCCCGGGTCAAGCCCCCCGAGGTGATCGCCCGGATGCGGGAGGCCGGCCGCGCCGCGGCGGAGGTCCTCGCCGAGGTCGGCGCGGCGGTGGCCCCGGGGGTCACGACCGACGAGCTCGACGCGCTCACCCACGAGGCGTGCATCGCGCGCGGTGGCTATCCGAGCCCGCTCAACTACCGCGGGTTCCCGAAGTCGGTGTGCACCTCGGTGAACGAGGTGATCTGCCACGGCATCCCCGACGACCGCGCGCTGCTCGACGGCGACATCGTCAACCTCGACGTCACGATCTTCCTCGGAGGCGTCCACGGCGACACCAACGCCACCTTCCCGGTGGGGCTCATCGACCCGGAGTCGCGGCGGCTGCTCCGGGTCACGAAGGAGTGCCTGGAGCGCGGCATCGCCGCCGTCCGGCCCGGTCGCCCGATCTCCGACATCGGGCGCGCGATCGAGGACCACGCGACGGCCGCCGGCTTCGGCGTGGTGCGCGACTTCGTGGGCCACGGGCTCGGTGAGCAGTTCCACACCGACCTCCAGATCCCGCACTACTTCGAGCCGGCCGCCCGCACGATCATGGAACCGGGGATGGTGTTCACGGTCGAGCCGATGATCAGCATGGGCGACGCTCGTGTGCGCATGTGGCACGACGGCTGGACGGCGGTCACCGCCGACGGCAGTCGCACCGCGCAGTACGAGCACACGTTGCTCGTCACCGACGACGGCGTCGAGGTGCTCACCGCGCTGCCCGTCCCGTAGTTGCTTTGCATCGCGCGCAGCGCCCGCTAGCCTGCGCGCCCGGCGGACGCAACCTCGTTCCTCCTCGGACTGATCCGCGTCCCCTCCGATCGTCGCCGGTGAACGTCGCGGCGATCGACAATCGGTCGACGACAGGAGGACCTGTGAACCGAAGGGAACTGGTGCAGGCGCTGATGGAGCGCCTCGATTCCGATCGCAAGACGGTCGAGGCCCACCTCAACGCGTTCGTGGACACGATCACCGACGCCGTCGCCAAGGGCGAGGCGGTCGCGGTGTCGGGCTTCGCCAAGTTCGCCCGCGTCGAGCGGGCGGCACGCATGGGGCGCAACCCGTCGACGGGTGAGCCGATGCGGATCAAGGCGTCGCGCAAGGCGCGGATCACGCCGCTCAAGGCGTTCAAGGACGCCGTGCTGACCGGCAAGGCCCCGGCGAAGAAGGCCCCGGCGAAGACGGCCGCGAAGAAGACGGCCGCGAAGAAGACGGCCGCGAAGAAGACGGCCGCGAAGAAGACGGCCACCAAGAAGGCGCCGGCCAAGAAGGCGCCGGCCAAGAAGGCGCCGGCGAAGAAGGCGGGCGCCAAGAAGACCGGCGCGAGGAAGACGGCGGCCAAGAAGTCGACCGCCGCGCGCCGCCCCCCGGCCCGCAAGGCCACCAAGGCGACCAAGAAGCGCTGACCTCGCCTTCGGGCGACGACCTTCCCGCAAGTCACCGGGGTCCGGAGCGATCCGGGCCCCGGTTCGCGCCCTCCGGCCGATCCCGCGACCCGGAGGAGGGGTATGTGGGAGGGGCTACTCCGGAGGTCCCGGCCGCGGCGCGGTGCGCTCGTAGCGCCAGCCGTGGTCGATCATGCGCAGGCGGTGCCGGGGGCCGGGTACCGAGGGGTCGCCCGACTCGTACCCGGCGTCGCCGTGCCAGAGGGCGATGACCTCCGTGCCGTCGATGCAGGCCTTGGTGGTGAAGTGCTCCGGTCGCCGGGCGCGGGCCGCGGCCAGGACCGAGGCGACGTCGGGGCTGGCGCGCAGCTCGTGGAGGGTCACCCACGTGGGTGGCGTCAACTCCACCTCGTGGGCGTCCCGACGCTCGAGGGCCTCGGCCGGGCGCACCCACATGTGCTCCCGGATCTCGGCCCCGTCGACCCGGACCTCACCGCCGGGGGCGGGCGCCACGAAGAACCAGGTCGAGAACCGCCGGGGCGTCTGGGGCGGGGGCATCCAGTGGGACAGCCAGACGAGCCCCGCGAGGTCGACCTCCAGGCCCGACTCCTCGGCCGCCTCCCGGACCGCGGCGCGCCGTGCGGCGCGGTACACGTCGTCGGGGTGCGACGGCTCGTAGTCGGACGGGTCGATCCGCCCGCCGGGGAACACCCACGCCCCGCCCGCGAAGGCGAGGCGCGAATCGCGGCGCAGCATCAGGGTCTCGACCCCGGACGGGGTGTCGCGCAGGAGGATCACGGTGGCGGCCGGCACGGCCGCTTCGGCCGAACCTCGCCCGGGGCCACCGCCCGGGTCCACATCCGAACCGCTCCCGGCCTCGCCGACGCGGCGGGCCCACTCACCGAAGCGCTCCTGTTGCGAGGTCATGCCGGCGCGGTCACGAAGTCGATGAGCTCCTCGACGGCGCCCACGAGGGGGGTCTCGAGGTCGCGGTAGCTGCCGACGGAGTCGAGGATCCGGCGCCACAGCCGGCCCGGCTCGGGTTCGCCCAGCGCCGCGCAGATCCCTTCCTTCCAGGGGCGCCCACGGGGAACGGCCGGCCACGCGTCGAGGCCCACGACGGTGGGACGGACGGCCTGCCACACGTCGACGTAGGGCGACCCCGTGACGAGGACGTGCGGTCCGGCGACCTCGGCCGCGAGGCGGGCCTCCTTGGAACCCGCGACGAGGTGGTCGACGAGCACGCCGAGCCGGCGCTGCGGGCCGGGCCCGAACGCCTCTACGGCCTCGACGAGCCCGTCTATGCCGTCGAGGCGTTCCACCACCACGGCCTCCACCCGCAGGTCGTCGCCCCAGACCTTCTCCACCAGCTCGGCGTCGTGGATCCCCTCGACGAAGATCCGCCCCGCCCGCGCCACCCGAGCACGCGCGGGCGGCGCGGCCCGCGAGCCGGATGCGGTGAGGGCGGGGCCGTTGCGGGCCGTCGGCCGTGGTGCGACGAGTGTGACCGCGGTGCCTTCGTGGGCGAACGATCCGGGCGCCATGGGGAACAGGCGTTCCAGCCCGGTGGCCCCCCTCAGGACCGCCGCGCCGCCTTCGATCCTCACGATCGTCCCGGCGAAGCCGCTGCCGCGGTGACGCACCGAGACCCCCGGGCGGGCCTCCAGCGAGGGGTACTCGACCTCCAGGCGGGCCGGGCCGTCGACGG
>Ga0226835_1001360_pt1 | contig 13721 bp, 10 predicted proteins | sample LAC_MetaG_1_FD_163627 | JGI IMG/M metagenome (GOLD analysis project Ga0226835, IMG submission 163627) | Anaerobic ammonium oxidizing microbial communities from anammox membrane bioreactor (MBR) in UC Berkley, California, United States -... | ecosystem: Engineered > Bioreactor > Anaerobic >...
GCGCAGTACGACAAACAATTGTGTTTGCTGCGCGACGACGTGTTGGCGTTCCTGTATGCCACGCAGCCGCGTGAATGGGACAAATTCAAAAAGCAGCACGGGCAGGATTCACAGGAAAAATTCTTTGCGCGGCTCGCGCAGCAGATTCAAGCGCGCGGCACGCTCGACGTTTTACGCAACGGGGTGAAAGCGAACGGCAGCAAATTCGAACTCGCGTATTTTCGTCCGTCGTCGGGCATGAATGAGGAATTGCAAAAACTTTATTTGGGAAACATTTTTTCCGAAATTCGCCAACTCAAATACAGCGTCAAAAATGAAAACTCGCTCGACCTCGTTCTGTTTCTCAACGGCTTGCCCATCGTCACCGCCGAATTGAAAAATCAGCTCACGGGCCAAACGGTTGAGGACGCGATTAAACAATACAAGACGACGCGCGACCCGCGCGAACCTTTGTTTGCGTTCGGGCGCGTCCTCGCCCATTTCGCGCTCGACCCCGATTTGGCGTACATGACCACGCATCTGCAAGGCGCGCAGACGCGGTTTCTGCCATTCAATCAAGGCAATCAAAACGGCGCGGGCAATCCGCCTTCGTGGCGCGGGTTCGCCACCGCGTATTTGTACGAACAAATTTGGGCGCGCGACAGCTTGCTCGACCTCGTACAAAATTTTGTCCAGACGATTGAGCAAGAGGACGACGAGGGCAACAAAACGGGCAAACGTTCCCTCATCTTTCCGCGCTATCATCAACTCGACACGGTGCGCCGTCTGCTCGCCGATGCGCGCGTGAACGGCGCGGGCAAACGCTATTTGATTCAACACAGCGCGGGCAGCGGCAAGAGCAACTCGATTGCGTGGCTCGCGCATCAACTCACGCACTTGCACGACGCGCACAACCAAAACGTTTTCGATTCCGTCGTCGTCATCACCGACCGTCGCGTGCTGGACAGACAATTGCAGCGCACGGTGCGTCAATTCGAGCAAACGCTCGGCCTTGTCGAAAACATTGACCAAACGTCCAGTCAATTACAAGACGCGCTCGCGGCGGGCAAAAAAATCATTGTCACCACGCTGCAAAAATTTCCCGTCATTGCGCGCGAGATGCAAATGTTTTCCAACAACCGGTTCGCCGTCATCATTGACGAAGCGCACTCGTCGCAAGGCGGCGAAGCGAACGCCAAGGTGCAAGCGGTGTTGGCGCCGAAAACATTGGAACAAGCGGAAGCGCAGGAAATGGGGGCGGAAGAGGATTTGCAAGACCGCGTGATTGCGGAAATCAAAAAACGCGGTCCGCTGCCGAACGTGAGTTATTTCGCATTCACCGCGACGCCGAAACCGCAAACGCTCGAACTGTTTGGCGTCAAGCAGCTCGGCGGCGAATATGCGCCGTTCAGTTTGTACAGTATGCGCCAAGCCATTCAAGAAAATTTCATTCTCGACGTATTGGAAAATTACACGACCTACAAAGCGTATTGGAGTTTGCTCAAACGCGTCGCCGACGACCCGCGCTATGACCGTCGCAAGGCGACGTACTTGCTGCGTTCGTTCGTGGAACTGCACGAATCCACTATCGCGCAAAAAGCCGCTATCATGGTGGCGCATTTTGCCGAACACGTCGCGCCGCGCATCGGCGGCAAAGCCAAAGCAATGATTGTGACGCGTTCGCGATTGCACGCGGTGCGCTACAAACTCGCGGTGGATAAAATTTTGCGCGAACGCGGTTGTGATTTTCAAGCGCTCGTCGCGTTTTCAGGAACCGTCAAGGACCCCGACGATGGTTTGTTGTACACGGAAACGGAAATGAATACGCGTTCCGCAGGCAAGAGCATCGGCGAAAAACAGACCGCGCAATTTTTCAAGCAAGACGAATTTCGTCTGCTCATTGTCGCGGAAAAATTTCAAACGGGCTTTGACCAACCTTTGCTCTATGCGATGTACGTGGACAAAGTATTGCGCGGTCTGCACGCCGTCCAAACCCTCTCGCGCCTCAATCGCGTGCATCCCGAAAAAGATGAAACGGTCGTATTGGATTTTGCGAACGAACCTGACGAGATTCAAAAAGGATTCGAGCCGTATTATGACCGGTTGCTCTTGAAAGAGGCGACCGACCCGAACTTGTTGTACGATTTAGAAACGCGTCTCGCGGATTATCGTTTTTTCACCGGCGCGGACGTAAAGCAATTCGCCGATGTTTATTTTGATCCCAAAGCGACGCAGGACAAACTGCACGCCGCGCTTGCGCCCACCGTCGCGCGTTACACGCAAGCGCGCGATGACGAACGCGCGGGCTTTCGCGGCTTTTTGCAAGATTACACGCGGCTCTATAGTTTTTTGTCCCAAATCATTACGTTCGTTGACGCCGACCTCGAACGCTTGTATGTGTTCGGGCGTTTGTTGTTACGCAAGCTGCCCGTGAAACGCGAACAGCTGCCTGTCGAAATTCAAAAGAACATTGACATGGAATCGTACCGCGTGCAGAAAACGTCCAGCGGCAAAATCAAACTCGCGCGCGGGACGGCGGAACTCGAACCTGAAAGCCCGAAAGGAATTGCCGTTCCCAATCCCGAAGAAATCGAACCGCTATCACAAATCATTCAAGAGTTGAACGACCGTTTCGGAGCGAATCTTGGCGCGCAAGCGATGCACTCGATTCAAACTTTGGAAACGAAACTTGCCGCCGACCCCGCGCTGGATGCGAGCGTCCACATCAACACGCCCGACAACGCGCGCCTCACCTTTGACCACGTTGCCGCCGACCATTTGCAAGAGATGATTGATTCCGATTTTAAATTTTACAAACAAGTGACCGACGACCCCGATTTTGCAAAGCAATTATTTGATTGGCTGTTCGAGCGGTATCGCAAAACGAAAAAATAACTCGTTGACCAAGCGACAAAAAACGGGCGTGACGAAATTTTCGTCACGCCCGTTTCATTTCCCAAATCCCATCTGTTTGAAAAAATTCCGCGCTACAGTGTTCGCATTGCATTGTCGTTTCGCGCAAGTTCATTTTTTCTGCCCCGCATTTCACACAGCGCCACAAGTTTTCATTCACGCGCGCATCGCCCGGCTCGAGATTTTCCGCGCGATACAAAATGCTCGGCGCGATGGCAAGCCGCGCGGTGGGGCGCTGTAACGCGGCATCCCACGCCACGAGCCAATGCGTCGGCACCGCGCGTTTGAGCGCGCCGATGCGAAAGGTCGAGACGGCGCGCGCGGTTTGAATTTGGAATCCGACCTTCTCTAAATTTTTCCTTATGTAACTTGGGTGATAATCAAAATTGAGTTTTACAAATTCGTACGGCGCGTCCGAAAAGGGGTTCATGCCGTCCGTGCGGCCGAGATAGTATTTCACAATCGCTTTGAGATGTTTCTTGTTGGCAAAGTCCGTGAGATAGACGCCGCGCGGCCGCACCACGCGCGCGATTTGGGCGAACGCTTGCGGTACGTCGGCGACGTGATGCAGCACGCGAATTGTCAACGCCGTGTCGAGCGCATTGTCCGCGAACGGCAAATTGTACAAATCGGCTGCGACGAAAATAAAACGCGGGTCGTTGCCCAAACGCGCGCGCGCGTCGTGTAACATCGAGCGCGCGTAATCCAACAAAATCACTTGGTCGTAGCCGCGATATAAATCGGCGAGCCGTCCGAATCCCGCGCCGATTTCGACGAGCCGCGCGCCGCGCGCGGGCAAGACTTGGGCCAAGGCGATGCGTTCGACGGCGTCTTCGTACGCGCGCTCGCGCCAAAACTCTTGGCGCCAGCGCGAACCTTCGTAATCCATGATGGGCGGAGATGGCATCATAAGAAACAGCAAAAAATGGTAATACGGGAAGGGATGGAAATTAAATTATTATCGAATAAAGAGATGAAAAATAATAGTATTAAATTGCAATACAGAGTAATTCATCTATTACGGCGTATTATAACTCATATTACGCATGGGTAGGGCAAATTTCAAATTTGCCGTACGTTTTCACACTATCTTTTCGCGGGACTGCGTAAGGTGAGTTATAAATAATCTTGGTTTAGAACATCTGTTGCAGTGTCACGTGAAACGTGAGGCGATGAAGGATGGATGACAAAGGATGGACGGTACTTTTCGAGACATTCGTCGTTCGCCGTTCGTCCTTTGCCTTTGCCCGTCATTTCAAATTCTCGCGCACCCGCGCGTACAATTCTTCCGCGCGCAATTGTTTGAGCGTGTACACGTTTCCGCCCAATTTTTCCGCCAGCGTCGCGGCGAGTCCTCGGTCGAATGCTTCGTGTTCGGTATTGATGACGACAGTGCGAATGTCGTTCTTTTTGAACATGGCGGCGATGCGGTGCGCTTCTTCTTGCGGCGGTAAATCGGTCATGGACACATTGCCCGCGCCGTCGGTGACAATAATTGCCAGCGGCATGATTTCGGGGTCGCGGATTTTTTCGCGCACGAGGATTTGATGCGCCAAGAGCAAGCCCGCGCTGAGCGGCGTCTTGCCGCCGACCGGCACATCTTTCAACGCCTTTTGCGCGAGGTCAACGGATGACGTGGGCGGCAGCACCGTGCGCGCCTCTTCTTTTTGAAAAACGACGAGCCCCACGCGGTCGCGCTTTTGATACGCGTCCACGAGCAGCGACATAATCGCGCCTTTGGTCGCAATCATGCGCTCGGCGGCTGCCATGCTCCACGACGCATCCACGACGAACAAGATGCAATTCGCCGCGCGGCGCACGCGCACCTTTTTTCGCAAATCCTGTTTTTCAATCGCCAGCGCCAGTTCGCTGCCCTCCGCTTTGCGGCGCAGTTGATGCGGCGCGGCGGAGCGAAACGTCGCGTCGAACGCGACATCATTGACATCGCCGCGCATTTCGCGCGAACGAATGTATCTGCCGCGTTTGCGTTCGGTGCGCGTCCGCGAGCGTTTGCCCGCGGACTTGCGCGCCATTTTATCAATCGGGGTTTGAAGTTTGCGGGGGGCGAACGCGTCGCCGATATTGACCGGACGGTCGGCGGGATTGGGCGATTGCTTTGAGGGGTCGTGCCCCTGTCCCTGCACCGATTGGTCGCTCGGCGACGGCGTGTGGTCGGAAGATTGGTCAGAGTTTAGGGACGCTTTTTTTTTACTTCTTGCTTTTGGTCGCCTTTGGGTTGACCCTCGCTTTGAACGCCTTCGCGCGCGCGTTCGAGCTGTTTTTCCAATTGCTCAAAACGCACTTCGACATCTTGGAACGGTTTCCGTTTCAAGCGATGCGGCAGCGCGAGTTCGGCGGCGAGCAAAATATCTTGCTCATCAATGTTTGTGCGGCCCGCGAGCGCGGCGTGCGCGCGCGCCGCTTTCAAGATGACGAGGTCCGCGCGATGGCCGTCCACTTCTAAACCGGAAGTCAATTCCGCAATCGCGTAAATGTCCGCGTGAGAATGTTTCACTTCCGGCAAATGTTCGCGCGCATTCTCGATTTCTTTGGACAATTTCTTTTCTGCCGTTTGCCATTCTTGATTGAACGCTTCCGGGTCTTGTTCAAAGGCGAGCCGGCGCTCGATGATTTCGACGCGCTGCTCGGCATCGGGAATGCCGCGAATGTCCACCGAGAGCCCAAAGCGGTCCAAGAGTTGCGGGCGCAATTCGCCTTCTTCGGGATTCATCGTGCCGACCAAAACAAACTGCGCGGGATGTTGAAACGAAATGCCTTCGCGTTCCACATTGTTCACGCCCATCGCGGCGGAATCGAGCAACAAATCAACGACGTGATCATCCAAAAGATTCACTTCGTCCACATACAAAATGCCGCGATTCGCGTTTGCCAAAACGCCGGGCTCGAATTTTTTCTCGCCGCGTTTAATCGCGGTCTCGATGTCTAACGTGCCGACGACGCGGTCTTCGGTCGCGCTGACGGGCAAATCTACGAGCCGGACTTTTCGTCTAGCAATCGGCAGTACTTCGCCGCGTGCGACGCGCTCCATGCACTCGTCGCACAAATGCGAGTCGTCGGGATTGCAGCCAAAGCGGCAGTCGGCGACGACTTCAATTTCGGGCAGCAACGCGGCGAGCGCGCGGACGGCGGTAGATTTTGCCGTGCCGCGTTCGCCGCGAATGAGGACGCCGCCAATCAATGGGTTAATCGCGTTGAGCACCAACGCGCGTTTCATGCGGTCTTGACCAACTATGGCGGTAAAAGGAAAAATCGCGGGCATCTATTCACCTTGAGAAATATGAGAAATTCAAGCGTCTAGAATTATACCACGCTTGAGACGTGGGGCAATAAAATTTTGCATAAAAAATTGCCGCGGCGATTCAAGCCGCGGCAATCTGAAATTTATTTGACGCGGGCGCGCGCAAAATGAATATGCTCGCACGCCGAGTAACCATCGGCGCGCCCGCGAAAATAATTTGCTTGAATGTCGGCGGGATTCAAATTTTCTTGCAAGACAAAACCGAGCGCGTCCAGTTCCGCGCCAAGCGTTGCGGGGTCGAAACCTGTTTGCATGGGTTCGCCGCTTTGGCGCGTCGCCGCTTGCATGTTCGCCACGCGCGGCGCAGTGCGTTCGGGAATAAACGCGTCCGTGTCGAGATAATCAAAAATGAGTATGCTGTCCGCGCATGCGCGCGCCGCAATCGCGCGCAAGGTCGCATCAATGACCGCGCGCGGTAAATAGTACGTGACGCCCAACCAACTGAACAATGTTCGCGCGCGGGAATCGTACCCGATTGATTCTAGCGCGGACATTAAATTTCCCTGTGCGAAATCGAGCGCAACCCAATGCAGCTGCGGCGGCGTTTGCCAGCCAAGTTCTTGTATGCGCGCGCGTTTGTAACTTTGCGTCGCAGGGTGGTCCACTTCAAACAATTTCAAACGCGGCATCAAATCGGAACGCCGAAACGCGAACGTATCCAGTCCCGCGCCGAGAATGACATATTGCGTTACGCCCTTTTCGATTTCGCGCGTCAAAATCTCTTCGACATAGCGCGCGCGACTCAACGTAATCGGCAGACTTGAATTTTGCATAAATCTCGCCAGCGCTTTTTCTGGCGTCGTTACGGCTGCCGCGCCTTCGGGGTCGAAAAATGCGAACGCGCGCGTCAGGTTTTCTGTCAAGAATTTATGTTGTTCCGACGTAAAAAATTCGCGCGCGAGAAAATCGTTAAAAATTTTCTGCTCGGCGTGCGCGGCATGATACGCGCGTCCATAAGCCGAAATCAATGCCGTTGTGCTGGGTTGGCTTGAAGCCATGTGTCCTCCGTTACTTGTGAATTTCGCAAAATTCGCGCAACCTCTTATTGTACTACAGATTTGACATAATGTCAAAAAATGCGCGTGACCCAAAAACTTGGGAAGAATAACTAAAAACAGAGGGCTGACGTTTGTCAGCCCTCTGTTTGGGGTTCACCGGAGAACGATTTTAATGCACCAATTTGTCGTAAATCGTCTCGAGCTCTTCGTCTGAATAAAATTCGATGATAATTTTGCCGCCGCGCTGTGAGCGAAACAATTCCACTTTGGTGCCCAACGCGCGCCGTAAAGCTTCTTCAATCGAATGTGTGTCGGGCGACGTATGACGGGCTGGCGTCTCGCGTTTTTCGTTCGCGCTAGTCTTGGGCCGATGACTAATTGTCATGGCTAGGGTGCGCCGCACGAGCTCTTCGGTTTGACGCACCGATAAATTTTCGTCCGCAACATGCGCGAGCAATTTTTCTTGTTTCGCCGCATCGGGAATTTGCATCAACGCGCGCGCGTGCCCTTCGCTGATGTTTTCGTTCAAGACAGCTTCTTTCAAAGCATCAGGCATTTTCAAAAGCCGCAGCGCGTTGGAAACGGTCGTGCGATCCTTGCCCACTTTTTGCGCGACCTGTTCCTGCGTCAATTCAAATTCTTGAATAAGCTGGCGATACGCTTCCGCTTCTTCGAGCGCGTTCAAATCCGCGCGCTGCACATTTTCGACGAGCGCGAGTTCTAACATTTGCTGCGGCGTCGCGCCTTTGACAATCGCCGGGACCGAGTGCAAGCCCGCGCGCTGCGCCGCGCGCCACCGCCGTTCGCCCGCAATCAATTGATAACGCGAACCATACGGCGTTGTGATTTCTCTCAGCACAAGCGGTTGAATCAAGCCGTGTTCGCGGATGGACGCGGCGAGTTCTTCTAGCGCGTCATTCGTGAACCGTTTGCGCGGCTGATGCGGATTCGGTTCAATCTGCGCGATTTGAATTTGGCGCACGCCGCTGGCGCTCTCATTTTCGGAAATAGTTCGTTGCGGAATCAACGCGCCGAGGCCGCGTCCGAGTCCGTGTTTGGCGGTTGTCGTCATAGTTTCTCCAAAGAGTAGCAAGTAGTAGGCGGCAGGGAATTTGCCTCAGTCTGTAGAGTTTCAGTTCCCTGATACGTGCTACCTGCTACGAACCTTGCTTCGCGCATCAAAAATTCATTTGTCAATTTTTCGTACGCTTCCGCGCCGCGCGAGTGAATGTCGAATTTTACCAAGGGTTCGCCAAAGCTGGGCGCTTCGGCGACGCGCACATTGCGCGGGATGTAGGTTTCAAAAACTTGGTCTGGAAAATGCGTTCGCACTTCTTGCATCACTTGGGCGCCGAGACGCGCGCGCGGGTCAAACATGGTCATTACCAAGCCAAACAATTCCAAACGCGGATTTAAATTTTCGCGCACGAGCGCGATGGTTTGCATCAACTGCGCGAGCCCTTCGAGCGCGAGATATTCACACTGCACCGGCACGACGACGTAATCGGCGGCGCACAATGCGTTGACCGTGAGAATTCCGAGCGACGGCGGACAGTCAATCAGAATGTGGTCGAATGCGGAACGAAGCGGCGGAAAGGAATGTGGCGTGGAACGCTGCGGCGAGCGTTCCGTACCCTCATTCGCCGCCGTGTAGCCCTCGCTCGCCGCAGCGAGGGCATCGCGCAGGATGAATTCGCGATGGGGCGCGTTCGCCAATTCGATTTCGGCGCCCGCGAGCATGGACTTTGCAGGCGCAACGCAAAGACGCTCGATCGTGGTCGCGGTGAAAATTTCATGCAGCGCGATGCCGCCGACGAAAACGTCATACACGGACGCGGACAGCGCAAAGCGGTCAATGCCGAGACTCGCCGTCGCGTTGCCTTGCGGGTCGAGGTCAATCAGCAGCACGCGCCGACCTTGCCACGCGAGGAACGCGCCGATATTGACGGCGGTAGTAGTTTTTCCGACGCCGCCTTTTTGATTGGCAAACGTATATATTGTGCCCATCGCGTAATTCTACTACTATAAATTGTGGTTAGCGAAATATATTATATAACAGCGCGCGTATCCGCGCAATATCGAGTACAAGCGTGTAACATCGCGCAAACAAGAGCAAATCTTGGGTTACATAATAAAATGAGAGGGATTGGGGAAGCGTCTTTTGCCGCGCGCCGCGTCGCATGGCGCGCGCTTTAGGCGTTGGCGTTCAAGCGCGCTTGGACCTGCGCGCGCGTCGGCATATTTTCCGCGCCGACGCTGCTGATGGCGAGCGATGCCGCAGCGTTCGCAAAACGCGCGGCTTGGGCCAGGTCTTGGGTTTCGTGATAACGAATGAGGAACGCGGTGGCGAACGTATCGCCCGCGCCGGTGGGGTCAACGATTTGCGTCGGAAAAGCCGGTATGTCCAATGGGCGTTCGCGGTGACGATAAATGGCGCTGCCGTGTTCGCCGCGCGTCAAAACGACCAGCGGCGCGAGCGCAATGTACGAAGAGAGTCGTTCGGTATAACCGCCCAAATCTTCTTCGCTCAAAATCAAAACTTGGACGCGCGGCAATATAGTTTGCGCCGCTTGCCACGCCTGCGCGCGCACGCGGCCCATCTCGTCCCACCGACGCATCCAACCCTGCGGCGAAACCGCCAGCAGCGTGTCGCTCGCAAAAATATCGAGCATCGTATGATCCATTTCGCCGACGAGCGGCCCAAGCAAAACAATTTTTGCGCGCCGCCATGCCAAAGGCACCGCGTCCGGCGTCAGCGGCGCGGCAATGTCGCGCACGTATTGCGTGCGATGACCGGCTTGGTACAAATTGCGAAAAGTCGTTGTGGTGAGAGAGGGGACGCGCACGATTTCGATATCGTGCAGCAATTGCGGTTCGGGAAAATCGTCCGCCGCGGCGGTGACGATGCCGACGCGATAGCCCAGATTGCGCGCCGCGATGGATGCGAACGTTGCCGCGCCGCCAAGCGTGTAACGCCCGTCGGGGTGTTCGTCGCGGGTAAGATGTCCAATGACGATAAAGTCGGGGACCAAGGAAAGGGTCAAGCGTCAAGCTAAAAGCTAAAATAAATGCCGCGCGCGAAGTTTTAGCTTTTAACTTTTGGACTTATTTGGGAAGGATCATGACTCGCCGTCTATCGCCTTCGCCGATGCTTTGCGTTTTTACGGTGGGATGTTCTTTGAGCGTAACATGAATAATGCGGCGTTCATTCGGCGGCATCGCTTCGAGCGTAATCGGTTGACGATTTTGTTTTACGCGGTCCGCCATGCGTTTCGCCAGCGCGCGCAAAGTGAGTTCGCGGCGCATACGGTATCCTTCCACGTCCACCATAAAGCGCTCGTTACTGTGCGTTTTCACGGCGACGATTAAACGCGCGAGATATTCCAAATCGCGTAGCGTTTCGCCGCGGCGCCCAATGAGAACGCCTAAATCCGCGCCGACAATATCCAAGACAAAATCGGGGCCATCATTATTTTGCGTGTCGCGATGAATCACGACTTGACTGCGGATTGCCATGCCGCGCAGCAGCGTTTCCAACACTTCTTTGGCGATTTCATCCACTGTTAGCGGCGCGGTTTCTTTTGGCGGGACGATCGCCGCGGGCGCGGCGGCGCTGATGGGCGCAAATTGATTTTCGCTTTCTTCGCGGACGGTCAATTGAACCATGACGGGTTGCGTTGAATCGCTCGTGCCGTTCAAGAGTTCGACTTCGACCTGGTCGCGCGTCGCTTGCAATTCTATCAAGCCGTTTTGAATGGCTTGTTCGACGGTGTATCCGCCGGCTTTAACGCTTTTTGCCACTTTTCTTTTTTCCCTTGCTCTCGCCGGCGACGCTTTCTTGCGAAGAGGCCGCGAGCTCGTTTTTATTTCCGTTCGCGCTGTCCGGGGGGGGCGCGACCAATGTGGCGCTGCCCGCCGAACGCTTGGTGCGGACCGGTTCCGGCGCGCGTTTGGGGAGCAGATTGGTCAAGCCGCTCCAGCCGCCCGTTAGACCCTGTTGGATGATGCCGATAACGCTGAACGTAATCCAGTATAACGACAAGCCGATGGGCGCGCTCCAGACGAAAAAGCCAAACATCAATGGCATCATTAGCGTCATGGACTGATTCATTTGCGCTTGCTGGGGATCCATTGCCGCGCCGGGGGTTTGCATCATTTTCGTTTGAACAAATTGCGTGCCGACCACGACCACAATCACCGTGCCGGCAATCAGCAGATTTTGGGTGCTGAGAATGGCGCCCAAATCGAGGCCAAGAAAATTTGAATTCACCGGCAGCAGCGCGGCGACGTTGAGAAAATTGGCGTACAAATGGCGCGGCAGCTGCATCATCTGTTCGGGACGGTCGCCCATCACGGCGGTAATGACTTGGTACATCCCGATAAAAATTGGAAACGGCAGCAGCGTCAAGAGACAGCCCATATTGAATGGATTGGCTACGCCGTGTTCCTGATACAATTTCATTTGCTGCTTTTGCAGCTCTTGCGGATTGTCTTTGTATTTCTTTTTGATTTCGTCGAGCTTGGGTTTCAGCCCCGCCATTTTTTCTTGCTGCGCTTTCATGGATTGTTGCGACTTGATGCGAAAGGGCATCGTCGCTACGCCAATGATGAGCGTAAAGACAATGATGGCGATGCCATAATTCGGGATGAGCGAATAGAGATACATCATCGCGTTCAACATCGGATTATAAACAATCGTGTTGAACAGAGTTCCGAGAATATCCATAGAGCATTAATTCCCACACGCTTGACGAGCGCTGCCGTCAAAACACCACTTGCGCGAACCATCGGCCGCATTGAGCGCGTACATATTATGTCCTTGTACGGGAATATACAAAATGCCGTCGCGCAAATATGGCGTTGTATAAATTGGTCCCGCCAGGGCTTTGTCTGCCGTTTTCCATTTTAACTGACCGTTCGTCAAATTAATGGCGTACACGTTTTGGTCGGATGCGCCGAAATAACCCGTGTCGCCATCCACCACAAGCGCCGAACGAATTTCTGCGCCGCTGGTAAGCGGAAAGGTCCAGCGGCGGTTGCCCGTCGCCGCGTCGAGCGCGTACATGTTGCCGGTCAACGAACCGATATAGACCGTGTTGTTGGCAATGGTCGGCTGCGCCCAAAGCCATTCGTTGGGATTCGGCGATTTAAAGGTCCATTTGATTGCCCCCGACGACGCGTCCACCGCCAACAGCGTATTCAACGCGCCGACATAGACGACGCCATCTTGGACGCGCGGGCTGCCGGCAATCAAGCCGCCGGCTGTGGTCTTCCATTTTTGCGCGCCCGTTTCGGCGTCGAGCGCGTACAGATTGTGGTCCAATGAACCGAAATAGAGGGTTCCGTTAGCATAGACCGCGCCGGACCAGATTTTATTTTGGGTGAGGAATTGCCATTTTTTGGCGCCGGTGGCGGCATCCAACGCGTAAAAATTGTGCATGTTGTCGCCGTAATAGACGGTGTTGTTGACGACCAGCGCCGTTGGCACAATCGGGCCATAGACGGCTAAATTCGCTTCGGTGGGGAATTGCCAGCGTTGTGAGCCGTTGGCGTTAATGGCGCGCATGATGCCGTCATAGCCGCCGACGTAGATTGTGTCATTGTCAATGACCGGAGTGGCATAAATGGAGCTGAGCGTTTTGTCGCTGGGAAAGACCCAGGTTAGCGCGCCGGTGGCGGAATTGAGCGCATAGACCCGCGCATCGTTGCCGCCAAAATATAAAGTATCGGCGTTGAGCGCCGCGCCTGACCAGCCGGTGGAAGCGGCAGAACCGCCGCACGCCGTCAAGACCAAGCCCGCCAATGCCAAAACGAATACAATGAACTTGTTGATGTGAATACTCCTGACAAGAATAAACCCCGCAAGGTTCGCGCCGCATTGGCTGCCTGACGCGCAAGTTGAAACCTGTCGGGGCGGCAGACTCAATCGCGATACGGCACCGGGTCAAACCCCGGCGCATGAAACGGATGACACCGCAAGATACGTTTCACCGCCAGCCCGCCGCCGCGCACCAGTCCAAAACGGTCGAGCGCTTCAATCGCGTACTGCGAACAGGTCGGCTGAAAACGACACGCGGAAGGCAAGCCGCGCGAGATAAAGCGTTGATAAAAACGAATCGGAATGAGCGCGAGATATTTCATGCTTTGAGCAGCTGCGCGCGCGTCAACACTTGCTGAACCGCCGCCGTTAGTTCGGTAAAGGGAACGTTATTTACGTTGTGCCGCGCAATCAAGACCAAATCCTGACCGGGCGGCAGCTGCGGAAAATGCGGACGGAGCGCTTCACGTAAACGGCGTTTGGCGCGATTGCGCGCTACGGCATTTCCCAATTTTTTACCGGCGACAACGGCGGCGCGTGACTGCGCCAAACCATTGGCGCGCACGCGCAATATGACAAGCGGGTGGGCAAATGCGCGTCCCTCTTGCCACACCCGCTGTACGTCGGCTTGCTTTTTCAATCGCCACGTGCGTTTCACGCTGCATAATTTCGTGGAACGAAACGGCGTTCGTTC
>Ga0226835_1001361_pt1 | contig 13721 bp, 13 predicted proteins | sample LAC_MetaG_1_FD_163627 | JGI IMG/M metagenome (GOLD analysis project Ga0226835, IMG submission 163627) | Anaerobic ammonium oxidizing microbial communities from anammox membrane bioreactor (MBR) in UC Berkley, California, United States -... | ecosystem: Engineered > Bioreactor > Anaerobic >...
TGACAACTCACCGATTGGCGGTTTCAGGTCACAAATTTCAGGGTGAACTAGCTAGTGTCGCCAGCCACAAAGAAAGTTTAGCCAAATCTACAGCCATAGGATTTCTATCGACACCATAAATGCATCTCTGAGCTATTAACCGACGCGCATACAATACCTCGTCCTCATCGGCAGGAATCCCTGGTAGGCACGCATGAGAGTACCAACCCTTAATCAACTCATCGGCTAACTGCCTAGTTGCTTCCACAAGGAAAGCCGCTGAACCCATTGCAGGATCACAGACTTTTAAATCAAGGATTTGCTGAGGCGTTGGCATCTTACCCAGCGATTCGATGACGGGTCTCAATGTAACTCTAACTATGGGCTCCGTCAACGAACGAGGAGTATAGTGCGATCCACTCTTCCTTCGTTCGTGCGAAGGATGCAATACCATCGCTCCTAGCGGTACAATGTTGGGTGTAACCGATCTCGCAACTTTTGACTCGAGTGCTGAAACAAGAGAATCAATGCTGCTAGCATTCCGAACTTCTTTTGCCATCTTGTCGGTTAGATCTTGATCCGTGTTATCCCTAAACCATTTTTTTCTGCTCTTTGGCTTTGTATTTAGAAGTATATTGAGATCTATTGTAGATGGGGCACCATACTTTTTCTTCGGTTTTATTGCGATTGACGGACCCGAAGCTACATCAAGGTTAAAGCCCATTATTGCCTGGTAGACGCTACCAATCGCCTCTACATCCAACGTGCGATAGCTAATCTTTTCTCCGTTCAAGATTAGGAGTTTCTGGAGTACGCGAAAGATTACGCCATCTGAAATCTGCGGAATCTGCTCTGTTCCATTATCGTTTCTTCTATCACGTCCTTCTAGGAACGGATAACGATCGGGATCAAATAGGTACCCCTTCCGAGGAAAGATTCGCATCCCGGGATGGCTTGCACCGTCATGTACCAACCGAAACAGAGTCAAGAGTTGTGCCCAAGCACCGAATCGACTATCCATTGTGTCAGGATATAGACGTTGATCCTCACGCAATCTTTCAAAGAGACGGCTAACGGAATAATAGTTACGATATGTTGGATTATCGGTGAGGATGTCCATATCGTCCGTAAAGAGCATAAATACAAGACGCATAAGCACAGTAAGAATGCCACCATAGACATGGTTTTTGTCTTCACTAAGCGCACGCCTAAGAAGATTCCCATTCTGCTGATCATTTGCAAACTGAAATCCACGTAGCAGCTCGTATAGCGCATCAAGGACCTGGACAGACAATTCCGTCGAAACGGTATTCTGATACTTTCGGCTATTTTCAAGAATTGCAGGCAGCTGGTTTTCTGTTGCCTCAATAAAAAGCCTTTCTTTGCACAACAGCATGTGGAGCGCCGCAAATATTGGACGACCTGCGACGGTCGCCATATCTCCGACAGGAAAGTCCATGTACCCGCTAGTTTCACCCCTTGGTGCGTACACCAAACTAACCTGATAGTCATTGACGAGCAGCCCAATTGGTATCTGAGTTTCTCTCAGCAGACGCTCAAATTTCGCTCTTGGACTAGCGCTCCAACCGTGATCACGTGTCGTAGCTGCAGCATCAAAATCAGTATCGTCGGCCAGTACCTGGACAAGTAACAGCCATGGACTTTCATTCTGCTCACATCGGATCTTTCGAAGTCCGTACGTCGGGCGAAGAGACTCGTGATACTCCGGTAGAACTACCTCTAGCGACTGAAATTCATCTGATAGCTCACCAACCGGCAGCTTACATAGTTCTTTGCTACGCCAACCAAGTACTTTCGTTGCGAACTCCTCAAAATCACGAATCCGCTCAAGTTTGTCTGGAGTCCCGTTTGAATGAAGACAGCTGAGAAATACCCGCTGCTCTGGAATGATATTCCTATCAATCTCGGCCTGAGCTCGGACAAGTGCATGCGGGGCTACGACCAAGCCCTTGGGCTGTACATACCCTATCCACTCTTTATGCGCAGCAATTCCTGCATCATCTCCCATTTTTACTACTCCTTAACGGGATACAGGTACACTAGTCCAACCGGTTCGATTCTCGTGGCTTGAATCTCATAGAGGTCTTTTATGCGAGCAGGCTCGCTTGAAAGCTCCTCCTCTATCCGTGAAAGTCTTTCTGGCCAGAACTTTCGATTTCGTAGCAGCTGCTGAAACTCATCTGATTCCAACTTCAGTTGAAGTTGGTCTACATGGGCATGTTTCGATATAGTCTTCTCGATGTGCTTCTTTTGCGTTTCAAGGATTTCTTTCATCTGCATTGCCTCAGCTTCCGCTCGACGCTTCAATTTCTCTACTGCAACTTGTGCGCTTCGCCTTCCTTCCTCCTCGAGATGCGGCAACAGCTCCTGAATGTCTTGCTGCGCATTCGCCAGCAACATTTCTCTGTCTGTATCATCGACATGAAAGCCGTGACTACCGATAAGAGAACGCTCCAACAGTTCCAGTGTCTTCCTTTGAGCGTCTTCTGCATATGGACTCAAGCCGTCCTTTCTCTTCTCTGGTTCGATCCATCGAGAGGTTACATGCAACAATTGCTCATGAAGACGAGCTGCATTTGGTCCGTAAAGACAGAGCCTTCCAATCAGCAGGACCCTTGCAACCGAATCATCGGACTGTGCCAGACAAGCCCTAGAAAGATCGTTATGAACAAATCCTTGAGAAACAAATCTACCCAACAAGCGCTGGACTACTCGGTGCTCGAGGTGCAAATGCACTACCTTCTCATCCATCGTGCCCGGATCGTCAAAGACAATGGGTCTGATCGGGGACTCTTTCCGCCACTGAAAGAACTTCTGGTCTGCCGTCCTTGGAATTCTGAGGGCATCCAATGTATGAGCCCACGTAGGGTCGGCACCATCTTTCATATCAATGGCTGGAAATCGATATTCAGCAAGTCCACGGTCGTTGGTAATCTCCACAAGCGGCTCAGCCCTATTTAGCCTCAAGGCACAAGATATCGCTGATCGAAAGTGGTCCTTGTCTAATCCAATGTACTTTCTAGCCTGGTCCAATCGTTTATTCAGAAATTCAATTTGTTTTCTGAGCTCATCCTGTCTCCTCCGAGCAGACTCCAACTCCTCCGCAATCATCTGACGATGCTCAATATCGAGATCGGCTGTCTCGATCTGCTTTTCATGTGCGGTAATAGTTCGTCGCCTTATGCCATCATCAAATGACGCCTTTACCTTTTTATCAATCACTTGTGAGAGACTTCCTAGCTCTTCCTTGATCGTCTCCGTCTTCTCCACAAGCTTCTTGAGAATTGCGTCTTCAGGACGTTGCCTATAAAAGAAGTATCTGCAATAAACAACATCATTCGGTTGAAGCTTTCTATCAATTCTTCCGTTTCGCTGCTCGAGCCTGCTGGGATTCCATGGGACATCAAAATGAAAAAGGTCGAAGCAATGAGTTTGTAAATTTAGACCCTCTCTTGCAGCATCAGTTGCCAAAAGAATTCTAACTGGATCTTCAGAAGGATCTGCGTTGAACGATCGTTTTATCTCCTCTCTCTTCCTTGCTGACGTACTACCCCTGTAAACTCTTATCCTACTCTCTGCTAAGTCAGATCCAACAATCGCATTCTCCAGTTGTCGCTTTAGATATCGAAGTGTATCTTCCCATTCCGTAAAAATAATCACGCGTCGCTTCTCCCACTTGGCTCCAGATTGACCAAGATTCGGACACCCACTTTTTCGAATCCATTCGAGCAAGCTTTTAACTTTCGCGTCGGGAATATTGCGAGCGCTATCAGCTAACTCTTCCATTTGCTCAAGTAGCACTCTCTCTTGAGCAAACAGTTTACCTGCTCGATCCGAACGAATATCACCGAATGTCTCTCTTGAAACTGACTCACAGATCGCCTCTTCCTCAACCTCGATCTCATTCTCCGGCAATACTGCTCTGTCGTCTTCAGGATCAACTGGCTCAAACGAAAGATCCAGCTGACTAACCTGACTAATGCTCTCTTCCCGATCCACCCTTTCCGCCAATTCGACGAACTGTTTCTCGACGGTACGTCGATGAACTCGAAGAGTCTTTGCGAATGCTTCAATCGAAGATAAAAGCCTCTGTTGTAGTCCTATGATCAAGAGACCCGAATTTGTTCTTACCCTCTTAGACTCGCTCTGCAATCGTTCCTCGCGTAGCTCTCTGTATTTGTCCAACAGGTTCATGAGCAAAAGTTCTGGGGACTCTTCGGGCAATCCATCAATATTGACCTGTTCAACAATTCGTCGCGGAAAACCACCAATCACCTCTCGCACGTCAGATTTGAGGCGTCGAACGAGAACTTCATCTCTTAGTTTTGGAGCTACCGGCACCCCACGACAGAAGCGCTGAGGATCAAGAATCTCAAGCAAAGAAGAAAAGCTATTCGAGTGACCATTGTGTGGGGTCGCAGACAAAAACAGTCTGTGCTCAAATCTCGCAGCGAGTTCTCTTACAGCCCTGGTAATTTTCGAATCTATTGCGTATCTCGCACCACTCGATGGCGCAGCGTGATGCGCCTCATCTAGTATGAGTAAAGATCCGCTTCGCTTGGTGCCTAACCAATCTCTGAGAGGACCGACGTATGCCTCATCAATAAGAAGCTTGTGCGAAATGAGGAATCGCGAGTGAGTTGTCCAGGGGTTTACACCAAATCCAGATTCTTGGCGAACACGCTTTACATAGTCCCGATCAATGATCTCGAAGGTCAGACCGAAGCGATACTCAAGTTCTTCCTTCCACTGGAAGATCATTGAGGGGGGACAAGAAACGACTATCTCTCGAACTTTTTTTCGCAGCAATAGTTCTCTCGCGATCAGACCAGCCTCGATGGTCTTGCCAAGGCCTACGTCGTCGGCTATAAACAGATTGACCCTTGGTAATTTGAGCGCTTTTTCTAATGGTTCGAGCTGGTATGCGTCAATTCGTATACCTGCCCGAAACGGTGATTGAAACAGATTCGGATCTGTTGCCGTCACACAGTTCCACTGGAGTGTCTTCAAGTAGGCAGCGAATAGCTCTCTTTCATCGAATCCACGAGACGCTATCTGGTCCCAGTTCTCCGCAGTCAAAACCTGCTTGTCAATTTCGTGCTCCCAAAAGACCTCTAGCAGTTGGCCTTGATTATCATCATCTACGCAAGCCAATCGAACAACAGAGCAATCCCCTTCTGACTCGCTAGCTTCTACGCCCTCGCAAAGGTAACGCCTCTGCCTTACTCGCACTATATCTCCCGGCTTAGGTAGTAAGGAAACTCTCTTTGCGGTTTCTAGCATCTAACTTTTTTCCTACAAACAAAGGATACGATCCTCGGCGATCTCAACGCTCGAAGGAAATGCCTACGACGTTTCTATTCACCTATCTATGGACTCCAGAGACTCACTATTTTACAGATCTCTGATGCAATATTTATGCAGTCTCATCTAATGACAACCCAAATCTCAAAAGATTTCTCCGTCTGCAATCCCTGCCCAAGTCGGACGTTCGTTGGCCAAGAGCTTGAGCTTGAATTCGTTGACGGCCGCTCTGTCAAACTCAAAAGAGAACTGTGGACGGTCCTCGAACCTGTATCAGGCTTCCGATGCCTCATCCCGCCGTTGTAAAGAAGAACTGGGGTCGCCGCTAGTAGAAACCCTCTTCATACACTCTAGGGTTTTCCCCACTATCAGATTCCAGCACCCCATTGGTAAGCTGTTATTACGTGCCAAAAATCACGGCACACGCTTATCGCCGGGACTCGTGAGCAACAATCTTCAAGACTCTGCTCCCACCTCGCTTTTTCCTTTTATCTTCCGAATCAAGCTGATTCGAATCAAACTCTTATCCGACCGGTGTCAAGCTCTTCTAACTTCGCCGGTCTTCAAATAGACCACCCCTTGTGGTGGTAACTCTGGAGAAATTACAATGGACAATATCGCTCCGTTCCCTTCGGCGCGTGCTTATAAGCCTGCGCCGCGCTTCTCGAACGCGGAGCTTCTGACTCGTCCTGAAGCAGCGCTCAATCTCGGTGTCGCCGAAAAGACACTGGCCATGTGGAAATGTACGGGCAGATACAAACTCCCTGTCGTGAAGCTTGGTCGTCTCGTGCGATACCGCAAATCAGATCTCGATAAATTCATCGAGAGCCACGTCGTAGGTGACTAATCAACATCTTCAGGAGGCACTGCAAGTTGCCTCCTTCTTCAACTAACAGAAAAGGAGTACGCATGAAGGTACCGGCTAATTCCCTTCAGCTCTTCTCTGTCCGCGAAACCGCAAGCCTTTTGAATCTATCAGAACACTGCATCCGGCGTCGCATTAAAGAAAGACGCTTGCCACTGGTCAGAGTCAGGCCGCGAGTCCTGGTATCAGATACAGCATTACGAAGGTTCATTTCCAAAAACACCTTCCGAATCAAAGATGCCAATCGCTCAGACATCTTCTTCAAAGGCTGAACAGAGAACGCCTTCAATAGTCACTAGTTGCAGAGAGCTGACAACCACTCCCTGCCTACACGGAGATACAAACCCATGGATCACATGCACAACATCCAAAACTCCCTCACTGGAAGAGAATTCACCATACCGCTCGAAGAAGTCGATGTTTTCTACGACTCACTACAGGATTATCTCGACTCACTCGGAGACAAAGTCGAGGAGAAGGTACCAGACTCGCTAGGTCTCGCCAAGACCCTCTGATGGCGGTCAAATTAAATGATCGCCGGGTTCATTTTTATTGTCCGTGATCAACATTGAAGCATCCTACGCTGCTCAAAGAGCTGCTTTAGACCAGTGGTAATCGAACTCAGGAAGGGGGCTTCGGCCCCCTTCTTTCCTCTATCAACTCCCCGAGAGACCAGTTGAGAACGCATAATGCCCATGTACACTGCGAATTTAGAGAATTGCTACATAGCTTTAGAACTTGAATTTGGCGCTTCGCTCAAAAGGCTCCTCGAAATCTAGTACGCGAATGTTACGTCCTATACCAAGTCTCTTCCGCCAGTCGCATTGCTTCTTAAGCCTAGCAACAGGTATCACGCCTAAGGCGATTTTCCATAAAGTTCTATCCGATGAGATTTATGATCGTCTGGTTCCGGCCAGCTGCTTTCGGCAAACGCTGATATCAAAACCACTTTGAAAATCTGCAATAGCTCGCTTAACGACTTTGCGATTACCTCATGATCCCTGGGCGCTCCTTTGCCAGCATGAATTGCATTACTTCGAAGTTGATAATAGTAGTAAATCGAACCTCTAGGATTTTCTGGATTGAGCGTATATTTGTCGCTCGGATCAACCGCCGAAAACACAGACCGCGTTTCGGACACCACTTCCTTCAGCGCCGTCGCGAATGCGTACTCTTCACCAACTGACCTAACCTTCGCAGTAGGCTTATTTGCAAGGCAGTAACGGATGGTGGCATACCTTTCAATGGATGACCACAGGAGCAAATACGCCATTTGTAGACGCATCATCGGCTTGAGATCCCATTCGAATCTTTCATTGTTTTCCAGCGCTTCTTCAATCACGGAAAGCGCCGCCGTGAACAATGGATCCTTCTTACCCTGCCAATCCTCATGGCCACTGTCAACTGGTACCGAGCCGCGTTGGGCGTTCTTACCAACCAGTATGTTTCCAGCTAAGCCATCTTGTTCGAATATCTCCCAACGGTATTGATCTTCGGGTTCGAGATTACAGATTGCCTGATAAGCAGCCAGTGAATCTTTGTAGATAAACTCAATTGCGGCAGCTACAGTTTTCCCTGGACGATCCCAATCTAGAATAGGCAATCCGTCTCTTACCCTGAGCTGCTTCGGAACCAAAAGCGGCTCTATGCTTTTCACAAATGGCTTTATACGCAGAAAGCCCAATTCGCCGGGCTTAAACATTCCATACGAGATAAACGGCAAAGTGACATCGTTAGGTGGCTGCACAGGAATCTCCCATCTTGCTTATGCAAATCGTCAAAAGAGTTTCAAGTACCGAAAACGCGCTGATCCTAAAATTGCGCCGACTTCAAATAATATATAGAGGGGCTAAACAGAAATGAGCTTCTTGGGATTTACCCGAAGGAGATTTGCCTCGAAGATGTTTACTGTAAGCAGCGGTTCTCTGGCCTCTTCCCGCAGTTGGTACCAGGAATCCGGTATCTCTTCCCGGTCAAGGTCGAAATCCAACGTTTCTACACCCTTGAGTTGTCGTCTTACCTTCGCTAACGATTTGCACTCTCGGAAGGCCCGGGGATAAAAAGCAATACAGGCATCAAGCAAGTTGTCCGGATGATTCGGCTTTCGCGGGATTATCATTTTTAGATCAGCAATTGGCTTAATTCCATTCCTGAAATACCTTGCCTCTAACCACTGCCTTCCGGAGTCTCCGACCCAGATCTGCATTTCGATAGGGTTGATTCCGTCGGCTCCCTGGTGCCCACCAAGTCCGCCGATGCAATATAGTTTTGAAAATCCTGCCATCCTTGTCCTCCTTCCTTGATTGTGTCTGCACTGCCATGATCAGGAGATCCTGCCTGCCATTACCGGCTCCTGCCTGAAGCATTCTCTCTAGCCCTCCACTATAGATTGATTATCCAAACTTCGACAAGTGCCTTCCTATACGACGCCAGAGACCCAAATCCTTAGTATTTCTGAGACAGACCAGACCCAGGTCGTCGCCGTGGGTCTTGTCCGAATTTGACGCTCTGGATCTTCGGAAGCCTATGAATCATTACCCATCATAAGATTCGAGACTTTTCTTGCAGGCTCAAACGATTTCGCTCAATAATATGACTCAGCAGCGAATGCTGCCTGGTTTTTCCTGAAACATATTTACCTCGTAAGTGCCACGTTGGGGAAAGGTTCGTCCTGCCCCAATGTGTTCTTTAATGCTATGAATCATTGTCGGGTCTGTCTTTTGAGCATTTGGTTGGCTTCTTGCTCAGCCCCATTGATAATGTCTATTGGCAGCGGTTGCTGCCTCGGAAAGCTTGATCGAGTTTGAGAGCTTTTCGGGAGGGAGGAATCAGACAGCATGAGTTTGGATTCAGCCCTTATGTCATCAACTCACTTCAACTAGAACACATTCAATCGAGCCTTGTTGGCTCGATGCACACAGTAGCCCCACGTGGTACTGATTGGAGAATCATTATATGAACGAACATACAAGCACTTCTGGTGCCGGGTTTTCCGGCGGCTTTAGATCTCCTCGCTCGGAGCTTCTTACAAGAACCGAAGCGGCGGAATATCTTGGAGTGTCACCCAAGACCCTAGCAATGTGGCAATGCACGAGACGATATCCACTGCCTGTGGTCAAGATTGGCAGACTAGTGAAGTATCGCAAGACCGATCTCGACGCCTTTATCGAGTCTCGGGTTGTCGAGCCTAATAAGAGGGCCTTCGGAATATGAGGCCGTTGAGAGGTCGGGGCGAGCTCCTTTTTGAAAGAGAGTACAAGCTCTTCACCGTCTCTGAGTGTGCCTGGCTTCTCAACCTGTCCGAGCACTGCACCTGGCGGCTTATTAAGAGCCGCCGGCTGCAGTCGGTCAAGGTGAGAAACAGGGTGCTGGTGTCATACAAGGCGCTCAAGCGATTCATCAAGAAGAACAGCTCTGAGATGGTCTCAGCTGATTGGACTTCTTGCGATATCGAGTTCGGTGGCTCTTGTGAGAGCCGTGCAGGAACTAAGAATCTGGACAAAGACAAGTAGTTATAGAGGTGATTATGAAACACGAATATCTAGTCAAGGCATTTATGCAGGATGAGCTTACGGAGCTCTCTTTAGATGAGGCTGAGCGGGTCTATGGGCCAATGCTCGAGGAGCTTCATGCTTATAGAGAAGCAGCCGCTTATCAGCTATGCGAGCCGGTTGCTTTTGCAGAGAAGCTTCTTGATCTGGCGGTTATCTGTATAGCAAGAGACTACAACACCGACTTCTCTGAGAGAGTCGTGAGGGTGGCTCTTCGGATAGTCAAAGAGGTCGGTATCCACAGACCCTATCTCCTGATGGCAGCTCTGCGATACAGCGCGGTCGTCTTCGGCAGGCGTGGTAATGAGACTGAGTCTGGGAGATCTCTCAATGACGCCATGAGGTTGTCGGCGAGAATGGGTGTCCCTTTCGTCATGGGTTAGGAAGCCCGGGGGCAGGATGAATCCTGCCCACTCTTACTAGATATTTGTATGGAGGAACTATCAAAGTGGCTGAGAATATGAATTACGAGACCTGTTATGAAATTCTGGGGCTCAGGTTTGGAGCTTCCTATCTTGAAGTGAAGCAAGCCTATCGGTTTCTTTCGCGGCGGCATCATCCAGATCGGTTTCATGGCGACGAGCTTGCTCAAATGCGGGCCTTAAGGAGGCAAAAGGAGTTGAATCAGGCTCGGGATCTACTCAAGGGCTGGTTTGATATGAACCCGAAGTCCAGGCCGCCCAGGGCGAGTGCCAGGTATAGAAAGACTGGGCATGAGTTTGCTGGCGGCGGTCAATCTGTCTACTGCGAGCCCGGCGATGTGGCTGCGTATTCGCAGGAGTTTCAGGATTCGGTGGACGGCTCCACTGCAGGCGGAAGTTCTAAGACTGCAGAGGCAGCTGCTCAACCTCGAGCAGCCAGGTCAGATTCTCGGTCGCAGAAAGATCCACAGCCCTCGCCCGCATCGGTCAGGCGAAGCCCTCATGAGAGGTTTGAAGGCGGGTTTTCGATACTGACTCTGCTTCTTATCGGTGTCATCCTGCTGGCTCCGATGTGTTCTATGGCGCTTGTTCTGAGGACCGTTGTGCCGGTGTTATCTCATGGGCAGCTGCCGGATCTTCTTGGTCAGGTAATTGCCGCTGGCGGCCTGGCTGTGTCCTGTCGGTCTCTTGCCTGGTATTTCAAGGGAGCTTGAATTAGCCCATTCTGACATCCTCTTGCTTGTTCGTTCTCACCCTTGGACAATGAAGGATCTCATAAGCTCCCGAAATGAAACCTAGTCCGGTATTGTAAATGTGGAGGAAGTTCATTGTTAGGACCGTGAGAGGTTGATATGAAAAGGTTTCCCGGGCAAAAAGTGGACTATTTAGACGAAAGAAGAAAACTGCTCTTCAAGATGGTCTCAGAGATTCTAAGGCCATTAGGCTTTAAGAAGAAAGGTTCACGTTGGACAAAACATACGGCTGATTCCGATGTAACGATTCATCTTCAGGAAAGTAGTTGGAGGTACTCATTCTATGTAAATGCCGAATACAGATTTCATGAGGCGCCCAAGACAAGAGTTCCTGACCTAGTAGCAAGGATTGAGGAAGCTTCATTTTTAAGTGTTGAGAGTGACGAAAACTTTAATAGACTCAAGGAAACTTTGCCCAATTATTTCAAACTAGAGCTTGTGCCGAAACTATTATCAATAGCATCTCTGCAAAGCAAGGCCTGGTATGGAACACCAATAGGAGCCTGGGGAGCAACACAATTTCTTCGCGAGAGAAAACCAGGGCTATTCGGGAGTAGAGCTGGGTTGTAACAGGTAGGCAGCCTAAGAAATTTGAATTGCCCTCATGCCGCCATTCGTAGAACTGCCGAGATACATGCTTGCCTTTGTTGATCCGTACTGACTGACCCCGTCGGACGAGACGTCACCGCGATCTCTTGCCAGTCGAACCGGTCTTCGTGTACTTTTTCAGTTTTCGGTTGACCGCAAGCAGATCAAACTCATCAGGGTCATATTTTCCGCCCAGCCATTCAAGCATCGATTCGTATTCCTCATCCTTCGGATTCCTGATGACCTCCAAAAGACGCTCATAACCACCGACTCCACCACAATCTTCCGGCGGACATTTGCGCGCGCCAGCCGTACAGATGGGATATGCCCGGTCTGCGCGGTCTGGCAATAGGTGTTCGATTTGAACATCGTGAAGCCAGTGATCCCCGAAGTCATACAAGTACCAGAAACCAGACGTATTCACTTTCAGAAGATTGCAAAGCTTTATACCGCGTTCGTCTATTATGTCCAGTTCGCCCAGTTCATCTGCGTACCCGTATTCTTGGTCACCAATATAGAACGAGTGCAAGTGACTGTTCGTCCAGCCCAGGGCGTCCTGAAAAACCATATGCAATTTAGACAACGTGATCGAAGACGGAACCTCGACGCGTCGCCAGATCAACGGCTCGATCTCGCGCAACGCAATCCGCAAAGAAATGACCATGCCTTCTGGGAACTTCGCTTCGATCTCATTTTGCCGCACCATGCTTTCTGTCCCTTACTCCTCAACAAAATAATCGCTATCGATCCTTTTGATCTCGTAAACCTTGTCCGCTGCTACACCCACATTGAAATCGATCATCAACTGTGCAAGCTGCTCGCCATCGATCAACACGATTTTACTGTCGATCATCTTTACGAAATCCCGAGCATCAACTGAAAAGCGGGAGGTTGTTATGAATATTCCTTTCCTTGCTCGATGTCCCTGGAGCGCACCTGCAAACTTTTGAATTTCCGGTCGACCCACAACAGTATCGTCCCAGCGCTTTGCTTGAACATACACCGAATCAAGCCCGAGACGATCCTCCTTGATTATTCCATCAATTCCGCCGTCCCCGGAACGCCCAATCGCTTCTCCTGCATCTTTCCTGGAGCCTCCATAGCCCATCTTCAAAAGAAGCTCCACGACCAGCCGCTCAAAAAATACAGGCGTACAATCCTTGACTCTCTCCAAGACTTCCGATGCGAGTGCGCGTCTCAACTTTTGGTAACCCAGCTCAAGAGATTCTTCTGGGGTTAACTCTTCCTCTTCGGAAACCGATGCTGCTCCTGAAACCGATTGCTGCTCTCCATCGCGAGATCTCTGACGGAACTCCAGAAATTCATCGAACTTCTCCAAATCCTTTGCCGTTATCCGCGTCGGTTTATCCTTAAGAAACTCAAGACCTCGAGCTGTAACTTTGAACTTGCCTCGGCCTACTTTTTCAAGCAACCCTGCTTTGGTCAGATATGTCCTAGCCCAACCAACACGATTTTCGAATACCGTCTGCTGCCCGCTGGGTAGAATTTCTGCAAGTTGATCTTGCGTGAGAGCAAACTGTTGGGACAAATGGGTAATGACTTCTCGTGTTGTGTGCTCGCTCTTGTCCTTGCATAGCTCCAACAGAGGCAGCATAAGCTCGTGATACTTGGGTATCGTTCCCGTCTTACTTTGTCCGCTCTGCACTCCAGAAATACTCATGACATTAGACCCTTGTTCAGTTGGCAAGCTAAGTATCTTACACGAAATCAACTCTGCTGGCAGTTACATAGGTCTTGACTCACCGCGCTGATTCAGGGATGCCGAATCCTAGAGAGATGGCCGAATGAGTTAATCGGCGGCTGCAGCAGCTCAACCGCAAGCAGCCGGGTCAGAGTCACGGGCGAATTAGGTACCACCGTCCTCGCCAGCATCGCTCAGCAGAAGCGCTCATGAGAGGTTCTAGGGCGAGTTCTCGATTCTGACCCTGCTTTTCTGTGTCCTGTCCGTTCCTTGTCGGGTATTTTAAGGCAGTCTGAGTATGAGTCTGGATGAATTGGCTCAACTAAAATGCTATGGATCCATTTTAGACGGGCGATCTGGGACTTTTCTTGTGCCAATGATGGGGCTGGTTGATAATAGTCTTTGACAGGTTGTGTATTCCGCTCAAAACGGCCGGCCATTCCGGAGCGATTCGGCCACCTGCCAAGCAGGTTTTTATGGGGTAGTCGGAGCGTAGCGACGCTGGCATTTCCTCTAACCCTTGTTGGTCTCCTTTGA
>Ga0226835_1001362_pt1 | contig 13713 bp, 14 predicted proteins | sample LAC_MetaG_1_FD_163627 | JGI IMG/M metagenome (GOLD analysis project Ga0226835, IMG submission 163627) | Anaerobic ammonium oxidizing microbial communities from anammox membrane bioreactor (MBR) in UC Berkley, California, United States -... | ecosystem: Engineered > Bioreactor > Anaerobic >...
TGGCCGTTTCAGGCTGCCTGGTCTCCGCAGGGCGATGCGCTCTTGATAGCGGCCAATGGCGTGGAAGACGGCGAGAAGATTCTGCTCGACCCCGACAACAGCCGCGTGCGTATGAGCGTGTATGTGGCGGACGCCGCGACCGGTGACGCCGTGCTGCTCGGCCATCTGCCGACCGTCGAAGCTGCGCCGTTCTATTTCGCAGCGTGGGGCCAGGCGGGCGACGCGCTTTTGAACGGATATCACCTGCGGCTGGAACGGCAGTAAGCGCCTGCGGACAGGGATCCGCGTGCCCGGCAGCCGGGCACACCGGGCACGCGGGGTATGCACGCGCTTAATCCAGCAGCAGCCCGGCCTGGCGCTGGTAGCTGTACATGCTGGGCGGGCGCATCAGGGTGACGGCGCGCTTGAATCCCGCCAGGGCGCCGCGCATGGCCCCCAGTGCGGCGTAATAATCGTAGTAGCGGAAGCTGGAATACGACTCGCGCATCAGGGCGTGTGTTTTGAGCAGCGCCAGATAATCGTCGAACACGTCCGAGACGTCCAGGTAAATATCGGCTGAGTAACCTTCCATATCTTCCCAGTTCTCGGAATAGAACAGCGCCTGGATGGAATGCGCCGGATGATCGCGCTTGAAGGCGGGCAGCGCTGCCTTGAACAGCGCGTTCCGCACGATGGCGTGGGTGTTGTTGTGGTCGGTGTGAAAGCTGCCGTTCCAGTGGGTGATGATCACGTTGGGGCGATACCGGCGGATCAGATCGGCCACGAGCCAGGCTGCCTCTTCCGTCACCTGAAGCTCGCCGTCCTTGTAGGGCAGGATCTCGACGTTTGCGCCAATGAACGCGGCGGACGCTTGCGCGTCCGCAAGGCGCATCTGGAGATACTCTTCCGGCGGCAGGGTAGGGTGACCTTTCTCGCCGGCGGTGGCGTGCACAATGGTCACGTCCCAACCGGCTTTTTTGTGCTTGAGCATGACCGCCCCGGCCATGTTCTCAGCATCCGAGATATGCGCGCCAATGACCATCAGGTGTCGAGCCGCCATGTCACAGTCCTTTCAGGGAAGGAATTAGAGGTCCTTATGCAAAACGGCGAATTCGCGGCGCCGTTTGAACCCGGCCAGCGCGTACAGCCGGGCGGCGTCTTCGCCGGTCCACAGGAAGTAAGCATAGAAAACGTGTTGCGCAGCCATGATCTCCAGGCAGCGGAACAGCAGCAGGCGCCCGATGCCTTTGCTGCGCAGGTCCTCGCGCACCCCGAACGGGCCAAAACGCTCGTCGCGCTGCTGGCAGTAGCCAACAACCTCGCCGTGCCGCCGCGCGACCAGAAAGCAGATGCGGCGCGGGCTATCGCCAAAGTAGTCGAGCAGATAGTCCTGCGCGTGCCGGTACCAGTCCCAGCCGAAGTGTTTGGCAATAAACGGCATGACATCCGGCAGGTCAGCGGCTGTCACTGGCCGGATGGTGATCCCTTCCTCGCGCTCGAGCCTGTCGCCAAACGCGATCAGATCGGGCGGAATCTGAAACCCCGTCAAATCGGCGCCCATGCTGATCGCCCGGTAGAGCGTCTGAAAACCCGCCACGTTTTCCAGGAACGCGATCGTGCCGGGGTAGGCGTCCACATCCACGCCGGGCACGAAATAATTCGGCACATAGGGTGAGATGTCGATCGTCTTGCGCCCATCCGCGCGCAGATGCCCGGTAATGTGTTCAAACAGGGCGCGGCCAATGCCCTGGCGCTGAAAGTCGGGGTGGACGCCGAAGGCTGTGATCCACGCCTTTTCCGGCTCCAGCCCTTGCAGAAACAGCGGGACCTGCCGCGTCAGCGCCAGCACAAAGCCCACGACGCGCCCATTCACTACCGCGACGGGAAGATTGGCCGGCTGGAAGTTGGGATCGAGCAGCACCCTGGTGCGGAAGAGATCGATGCTCACCCGGTCATGCGTCATGGATGCATGCCACACAGCGAGCAGATCGGCTTCATCGGTTCCCTGATACGGTCGGATGTGCACGGCAATTCATCCTTTAAGTCCGCTGAGCGCAATGCCCTGGATAAAGTAGCGTTGCAGGAACACAAAGAGGATCAACGTCGGGATAACCGACAGCACCGTGCCGGATACCAGCAGGTGCAGGCTGCGCGCCTCGGCGGCGAACGTGCGCAGCGAGTTCAGACCTAGCGGGACGGTGTAGAGTTCGCGGCTGTTGACGACCAGCAACGGCCACAGAAAGCTATTCCACGAGCCGATGAACACAAATGTGCCGAGCGTCGCCAGCGCCGGCTTGGTGAGCGGCAGGACAATCCGCCAGTAGATCCGCAGCTCGGTGGCGCCGTCAATGCGCGCCGCGTCGATCAACTCGTCGGGGATGCTGTAGATGAACTGACGCATGAAAAAAATGCCATAGGCTGAAGAGATGCCCGGCAGAATCAAACCCGCGTAGCTGTCGATCCACCCCAACTGGCGCACGATGTAGAAAACCGGGATCAGCGTCACGAAGGTCGGGATCATCAACGTCGCCAGGATCATATAGAACAGGATGACCCGGCCTGGAAACTGGTATTTGGCGAACGCGTACCCCGCCAGCGAGCTGGTGAACAACACCCCGATCACGGTCGCCCCGGTCACGATCAGGCTGTTGAGATAAAAGCGACCCAGCGGCAGGTTGTCCAGCAGCTCGGGATAGTTGCTGAACTGGGGCGATTTGGGTAGCCAGACAGGCGGGCGGCTCTGGATTTCGCCCGAAGTCATCAGCGAGGCATCGATCATCCACACAAAAGGGAAGACCAAGAGCACGGCAGTACCGATCAAAATCATGTATTTGGCGGCTGTGCCCAGCTTCGAGAGCGCTGTTCCGGTTCCGCGCATATCTCTAATCCTCGTAGGTTCGGTCTCGCAGCAAGCGGAGCTGGACGATCGTGATGAACAGGATGATCGCGAAGAGCGTAAACGCCATCGCCGACGCACGCCCCATGCGGGAAAATTTGAAGGCGGTGTTGTACATGTGCAGCACGATGGTCATCGTGCTATTGGCCGGCGCGCCGCCTGTGGTGGCAAACACCAGATCGAAGACCTGCAGCGCCCCAATTGAGTTGGTGACGATCACGAACAAGGTGACCGGGCGCAGCAGCGGCAGCGTGATGTGCCAGAACGCCTGCCAGCTATTGGCGCCATCAACGCGCGCCGCGTCGTAGTAGTCTTGCGGGATGCCTTGCAGCCCGGCGAGATAGATCACGATGTAGTAGCCGAGGTACTGGTACACCGCGATGGCAATCAGTACGTACAGCGCCTGGTTCGGGTCGTTCAGAAAGCCCTGGCGTGGCAGGCCCACCATGACCAGCAGGCTGTTTAAGAGGCCGTAATTGCGATTGAACATAAAGGCGAAAATGACGGCCAGCGCGATCGGCGAGGTGATCACCGGCAGGAAGTAGAGCACGCGCCAGACCGTGCGCCCCTTGATTTTGCTGTTGAGCAGCAGGGCAAAGGCGAGGCCCAGCACGACGTTGATCGACACGCCCCCGATGGCAAACTTGAAGGTGTTTTTCAACGCCAGAGGGAAGACACGGTCGCGGGTGAAAATGTATTCGTAGTTTTCAAGCCCCACGTAGGGCATGTCGCGGACCGGCGTGAGCATGTTCCACTGGTGCAGGCTGACCCATCCGCTGAACAGGATCGGCCCCAGCGAGAACACCACCAGCCAGAGCACGGGAATCGCGACAAAAGCATATGCCCAAAACATCCGCCGGCGCATCAAGCCGGTTTTCGGCCAACTACGGGGCATGGTGAGGTGCATGGCTCTGTCTCCCGCCTGCGTCGCTCGTGTTCACAAGCCTGGGGACAAGCAAGGCCGGCTTATCCCCAGGCTGCACAGACTCCGGCGGGCCTATTCGGCCGCCATGCGAAACTCTTCGAGGATGGCGTTCGCCTCTGGGGCGACGTAGTCGAGCACAGACTGCGCGTCGGTCATACCCGACAGCAGCGCCTCGATTTCGGTTTGCAGCAACGTCTTGATTTCCTGGCTGCCGCCGACCAACGGCTCAGGGCGGGCATAGGCGGTGGACGCGACGAAAGGCGCCAGGAAGTGATCGCTGTACAGATCGGCGTAGACTTCCTGGTCGAAGATGTTGCTGGGGATCGCCCCAAACTCGTGAACCAGGATGTCGCCCATGGGCGAGGACTGCCCTTCGCCACGCGGCGAGTTGAGCCACAGAATAAACTCCCATGCCTCTTCGGGGTACTCTGAACCTTGATCGACGGCCCACAGCCAGTTATAGGACAGCGTTGACGTTTCCGTGCCGCTCGGCCCGACTGGGATCGGGGCGACGCCGACCTCGGTCTCGTAGTCGATATTCTCGGACGCCATGAGCGTCGCGCGCCACCAGTTCGCCATGATGATCATGCCGATGTTCCCGGTCGGGAAGTCCCACCCGGAGATGCTCATATCCATGCCGCGGGTTTCGAGCAGCCGCTCGTAAAGCTGCAAGGTTTCCAGGCCGGCTTCGCTGTCAAAGGCAACCGTCATGTAATCGTCACTGAGGTAGTCGCCGCCATTCGAGAACAACAGCGACGCGAAGGGGTGCACCACGCCCGAGTCCCAGCCGGTGATCACGGCGAAGCCCACCTGCTTCACGGCGCCGGTATCGTCCACCTGGGTGATGGCCGACGCGATCTCGACCAGCTCGTCCCAGTTGCTGGGTGGCTCGCTGTAGCCCGCTTCCTCCAGAAGGCGCTTGTTGTAGAGCAGCAGATAGGTGTTGACTTCCGTGGGGTATCCCCAGATCTGGTCGGCGAAGGTCGTGCCCTCGACAATGCCGGGCGAGGTGTTCGCCACGACGGCATCGACCAGCTCGTCGGGTGGGGTGGACAGCATCCCACTGGTCACGAACTCGGGCAGCCACAGGTTATACAGATGGTAGATGTCTGGGCTTTCGCCCGCGGTGCGCAGCGTGATGATCTTCGTATACAGCTCTTCGAACGGCACGGTGATCAGCTCGAACGTGACGTTTGGATGCAGCGCCGTATACTCATCGAAAACCGCCTGCTGCGCGTTCAACAGGCGCTCCTCCCCCCAGTGCGTCAGAACAGTGAGCTTGATCGGCTCCTGCGCCGACGTGAGGGGCACCGCCCCGACGATGAGAATCGCCAGCAGCGAGAAAACAGAAATAACCCGTTTTGCGTTCATTTTGCCTCCCTGAGCTTCGTTAGCTTGCCGAACAGCCTAAAAATTTAACGACGGGAAGTGTCCTGCCCGGTCAGTCCGGATACATCAGGAAGCGGGCGCGCTCGTCACAGAAGGACTGCAGCGCGGCTTGCCACTGTTCGACCAGGTCAGGAATGGGGTGACTGGCATCCAGATGCTCGCGCATCAGGCTGCCACCGCTCAACAAATCGATCGGGAAATGCCCCCCTATGCTCCAGGGCGGCCGCCAGGCAAAATGCTCGGGGTATGCGGAACGCACCACATGCAGCAGGTGCAGGGCTGTCTCGACCGGCCGGAACTGCTCTCGGTCGCGGACGTAAAGGTGAACCCCCTGACACAACTCACCGCTGTATTTGCTGAAGGTCGGCACAAAGTACACGGGTCTCCAGCGCACACCAGGCAGCGCCAGATCGTTCATCCGGCGCGCCAGGTCATCGGCGTCGATCCAGGGGGCGCCGATGTACTCAAAGGGGCGGGTTGTGCCGCGCCCTTCAGATAGGTTGGTGCCCTCGACCAGGCAGGTGCCGGGATAGACTGTCAAGGCATCGAGCGTGGGCAGGTTGGGGGAGGGGGGCACAAACGGCAGGCCGGTCTGGTCGAACCACATCCTGCGGGTCCAGCCCGCAAGCGGGACGACCTCCAGCGCGCAGCCGATCCCAAAAGTCTCGTTGAACAGCCGCGCGACCTCGCCGAACGTCATCCCGTAGCGGATGGGAATGGGATACGGCCCGACAAAAGAGGTATAGGCGGGGTCGAGCACCGGACCTTCGACTTTGTGGCCGCCGATCGGCGTTGGCCGGTCCAGCACGATGACCGGCACATCGTGCTCTGCGGCAGCCTCCATGACATGTGCCAGCGTCGCCAGATAGGTGTAGAAGCGCACGCCGCCATCCTGCAAGTCGATGAGCAGCACATCGACCTCGCGGAGCATCTCAGGCGTTGGTTTTTTGGTGTCTCCATACAGGCTGTAGACCGGCAGATGCGTCACCGGATCGATGTAGGTGGCGACCGAATCGCCTGCCTGCGCCTCGCCTCGCAGGCCATGTTCCGGGCCGAAGAGGGCGACCAGGTGGATATCCGGGTGCTGGTGCAGGCGCGTGGCGGCGCTTGTCAGATCGCGATCCACGCTGCTTGTGCTGGCTACCAGCCCCACGCGCCGCCCGGCCACCAGGTCCAGCCGTTCGGCTAACAAGCGCTCAAGCCCTGGGATAACGCTCATGGCAACTCCGCCACAGACTGGCGAACGATCAGTTCTGGGGGCAAGGTGATCGGCGTCGCTTCCGGCAGCTCGCCCGCAATGCGCTTGAACAGCAACGAAACGGCCTGCGACGCGATCTCCACGTAGGGCTGGCGAATGGTCGTCAGCGCTGGCACGACAAAAGCGGCGACGTCGATATCGTCGAAGCCGATCACCGACATATCGGCGGGTACGCTCAGGCCGGCTTCGGCCAGCGCCCGATACGCGCCGATGGCCATCTCGTCGCTGGCAGCGAAGACGGCAGTCGGAACCGGCTCGCTGTGCAGCAATTCCTGCATGGCCTCATAGCCCGCCTGGTAATTCCACTGCTCTCCGTGGGAGATGACGATCTTCTGATACGACAGGCCGTAATCGGCGAGGGCCTGCACATAGCCCTGCTGGCGCTGCCGGGCGATCAGAAGCGTGGAGGACGCAGCCAGATGCGCGATGCGGCGGTGTCCTTTCTGGATGGCGTACTCGGTCGCCAGATACGCAGCGCGCACATTATCGACCGCCACGGACGGGATGCGTGTGTTCGCCAGGCAGTCGATCAACACGGCAGCCACGTTTTCCTTTTCGAGGAATGCCAGGGTTTTTTCATGATCGATCGCGTTCACAAGGATCAGGCCGTCGATCAGGCCGTCCGCCGACGCCCCGAGGTATTCTTGCTGGCGCCGCAGGTCTTCGCCGACGTTGTACAGGACGACGCGAGAACCCGCCGCCAGTGCCGCGGCTTCGACTGCGCTGGCGATTAAAGACAGAACCGGATTGGTGATGTTGAGGACGAGCAGGCCGATCAGCCCGGTTTGCCCGGTGCGCATACTTCGGGCGATGGGATCGCGCCGGTAGCCGAGTTGCGCGATAGCCTTCCACACCCGCTCGCGGGTTTCGGCGGAGATGGCCCCTGTGTTGTTCACGACACACGAGACCGTCTGGATGGAGACCCCAGCCAGCTCCGCAACATCGCGCATGGTCGGCGTTTTGGATGCCACGTGTAGCTCCTGGAATACCAGAAGTTGAACGTTCACGTGATCCTTCAACTTGATAGTAATCCCATTTTGGCCAGCCGGTCAATAGGCGCTGTCTGACGGGGCGGGAAACCACCCCCGCCGGGCGTGCGAAAGCGGCCCGGTAAATTGTGTGAGACGGAAGAAGCAGCTAAGATCATCCGCGCTGGACTGCGCGGTGTACCCGTTTTCCCCCCGGAGTAAGGATGCAAAAGCTTCTGGCCGTTGACATCGGCGGGACAAAAATCGCCTGCGCCCTGGTGATGCAGGATGGCGTGCTGCTCCACAAGCGCCAGCATCCGACCGACCTGTCTGGCCCGGCGGCGGTCGTCGAGCAGATCGCCGTGTACGCCGGCGCGCTGCCCGAACGCCCCGACGCGATCGGTGTGAGCCTGCCGGCGGTGCTGGCCCCGGATACAGACCGCGTGGTGTGGGCACCGAACCTGCCGGGCTGGCGCGACATCCCGTTTCGCGAGATGCTTGAAGCCCGACTGGGGCTGCCCGCCGCGCTTGAATACGACGGCCACGCCGCGGTGCTGGGCGAGTGGTGGAAGGGCGCCGCCCAGGGATACCGGCACGTTGCGTCCGTCATCATTGGCACCGGCATCGGTGGTGGGATCATCACCGATGGCCGCCTGTGGCGGGGGCGCAATCGGCTGGCGGGTGCGTCCGGCTGGTTCCCGCTGGCCGGGCTGCAGGGTGTCGATCACTGGGAGAACCTGGCGGCAGGGCCGGCGATCGCACGCCGGGCGCGGCAGTTGCTTGAGGCCGGGGGTGTGTCGGCGCTCTCTCCGGCGAGCGTGACGGCCAAAGCCGTCTTCGACGCGGCCCGGCAGGGGGACGCTCTGGCGCAACAAGTCGTCGGGGAAGTCGCAGCTTTCATCGGCCAGGGCATCGCGATGATTGTCAGCCTGGTCAACCCGGAAATCGTCGTCCTGGGCGGCAGCATCGGGCGGCAAGGGGACCTGCTGCTGGACCCGGTCCGCGAGGCGACGCGCCGCTGGGCGCAGCCTGTTTCCGCCAGCGATCTGCTCATCACCAGCTCAACCCTCGGCGAAGAGGCGGGGCTGCTTGGGGCGGCCTATGCCGCTTTCAGCCGTTTCGCATAAAATGAGACCAGCGTTTCTCGCTTTGTACCTTACACCCCCCACAGGAGCTCGGCATGTCAGCCCTTGAATATCTTCAGAAAGCCGCTGCGATTCTCGATCGAATCCAGGCCACGCAGATGGACGCTATTCAGGCCGCGGCGCAGGCGTGCGCCGACTCGATTGCGGCCGGGCGCGCCGCGCATGTTTTCGGCTCGGGGCACTCGGTTATTCCCACCCTGGACCTGTTTCCACGCTATGGAGGTTACGTGGGGTTCCACCCGATCATGGATCCGCGCCTGATGTGGTTCAATGTGACGGGTCCCGGCGGGGCGCGCGAGCTGCTGTGGCTGGAGCGCACCGAGGGGTATATCGCCCAGGTGTTGCTATCGTACAATCTCGACCCGCGCGACACGATGATTATTTACTCACACGGCGGGCTGAATGCGGCGCCGGTCGAAATGGCGCTCGCGGCGAAGGAAAAGGGCCTGACGGTCGTCGGCGTCACCTCGCTTGCCAACCGCAGCCTGAACAAGCCAACGCATTCGTCCGGTAAAGCCCTGGCGGATATTGCTGATATCGTCATCGACAACTGCTGTCCGCCGGAAGATGCGCTGGTGGAGCTGGAAGGCCGCCCGGAACGCGTCGGCGGCAGCTCTACCTGGGCGGCAATGGCGATCACGCAGGCCATCACCTCGGAGACCGCTGTCCGCCTGCAAAGGATGGGCAAGCTGCCCGAGCGGATTTTTGTCTCGCCCAATGTGCAGGATGTCCCGCCGGACAATAATGCCCAGGTGTTCCGGGATTACATGGAGTTCATCAAAAAGCTCTAAACCGGCGGCAAAACCGACACCCCTCGATGGGGGCAGGCCGTTAGAGCACTTGTGCGCAGACTGGTAGACTGGCCCGGAATTGGTGCATGCTCACGAAACCGACCATCGACGACACGACCATCGTCGCGTGTCTGCGCGACGCCTACAGACTGGATGCTGCCGCGCTGGCGTTCCTGCCGCTGGGGGCAGACCGCGACACGGCGGTCTACCGCGCGGAGACGGACGCCGGCGTGATGTTTGTCAAGCTGCGGAGCGGCCCGTTCGATGACCTGCCGGTGCGCGTGCCGTGGCTTTTGCGCCAGCGCGGCATCGCGCCGGTGATCGCGCCGCTCGCCACACGCACGGGCGCGCTGTGGACCCGGCTGGACGGGTTCACGCTGACGGTTTTCCCGTTCGTAACCGGGCGCGATGGCAGCGAGGCGCCGCTTTCCGAAAATCACTGGCGCACGCTGGGGCGCGCGCTGCGGGCGCTCCACGCGCTGGAGTTGCCCGCTGACCTGGCGGGGCGCATCCGGCGCGAGACGTACTCCGGCGCGTGGCGCGAAAGGGTGCGCGGCTTCCTGGCGTTGGCGGCGGAACGCTCGTTCGCGGATCCTGTGTCGGCGGACCTGGCGGCGCTGCTCCAACGCGAGCGGCCTGCCATCGAAGCCCTGGTCCGCCGGGCGGATGCGCTCGCCGCGACTCTGGCGGTGCGCGCGCTGCCGTTGGTGCTGTGCCATGCAGATATCCACGCCTGGAACGTCCTGATCGACCCGGACGACACGCTCTACATCGTGGACTGGGACACGGTCACGCTGGCGCCCAAAGAGCGCGACCTGATGTTCCCCGGCGGGGGGCTGTTCGGCGGGTGGCGGTCTCCGCATGAGGAAGAGGCGCTGTTCTACGCCGGCTATGGCCCGGCGGCGGTGGACCGGGACGCGCTGGCATACTACCGCTGCGAGCGGGTCGTGCAGGATATCGCGGAGTTCTGCGCGCAGATCCTGCACGCGGAGCCGGGCGATCCCGACCGCGCCAATAGCCTGCGCCTGCTGAGCGGCCAGTTTCGCCCCGGCCAGGTGGTCGAGATCGCGCTTCGCACCGGGCTGTGACGCGTCTGCGCCGTTCGTCCTGCTGCGACAATTAACATAGGGAAACACATAGCAATGAGGTCGGCTGGAGCCGGTGGGCCGAGCAGGCGCACCTGGAATGGCTGATCCGGGGGCTGGCATCCGCCCCGCGCGAGGTTGAGGGTGGGGCGCGCGTCCTGGTCGAGAGCACGGTGCAGCGGTTGGAGACGTTGGAGCAGGACTTGCGGGAATACCAGCGCAAACACTCGTGGGATTACCGGCACGAGGAACAGACGCCGGGCGAACAGCTCGCCTGGCTGCGCGCGCTCCGTTTCTACGGCGGCAACGGCCAGACGGAGAGATGACCGGCTCCTGAGTATGTACACCCGGCGGTTATCCAAACCCCCGCAAACAGCCCGACGGCGAAGACGTGCTACAATTGGAGCACTGCAACGCGGACAGGCCACCGCGCCCAGGCTGGCCGGTGCAGTAGTGGCTCCGGGTAAGTGACGCACGATGTGCGGCGCAAGACGTCATGAGTGACTGGCAAAGAAACTTCTTGCCTGCTCTTCGCAAGCTGATCAGCGGACATAATCCCTACGAGATTCCTGGTTTCTACAGTCCTCCCTGGCTGTTGTTTATACTCCTGCCCCTGGCCTGGTTTCCCTGGTGGGTAGCGATGTTCGCGCCCGGAATTGCCCTCGCAGTCGCGGCCTATTACCGGCGAAAATGGTGGCTGATTCCCATTGTGGGGTTAAGTTTTCCGTTTATTGCGTTATCTGCTTATGCCAATGTGGACTGGGTTCCCCTCCTGGGGCTGGCCTTGGGGGGCGGGATCGGACCCCTGCTGATCAGCACAAAACCGCAGGCTGCCGGGTTTGCTCTGCTGGCCTATCTCAGCCGGGGGAAACTGCTTGGGTTTGTTCCACTTCTGATAGCGGTGATTGTGAGTTTCATCCTGTATCCGCATTGGATCGGCTCAATGCTGGGCGGAAGCGACATCATTCACACCGAGCGCAATCTGAGCTTATTTCCTTATTCGGCTCCATTGGGCATCATCGCCCTGGTGCTTACATGGACCAGACGGGATGTGCTGTGGGGAGCGGTCGCCTCACTCTGTCTTACTCCTTATTATTATGTCCCGTCTCTTGTTCCCCTTTTATTCCTTCTTGCAGACCGTAAATGGTGGCTTGGTGTGCTGTTTTCGCTCTCAACATGGTTTCTGGTCTGGGCGAGCCTGACCGGGCGAATCGGCGTGCGCTTTTAGCCAGCACATCCCTGACCCTTTGCACACTTCTAACTTCAAGGCCGGCTAATTCGGCCAAAAGAACCAGCAGCCCAATTGTGTAGATGGTCCCGACGAATAACGCGTGAAGCTGTGATCTGTCTGCCCAGTAGAACACCAACATCGTGGGGAAAAGAAATATCGCGGCAGCTATGCCGGAAGCAGCGGACCACGATTGCGAGAAGAGGACGGGCACCAGAAACACGGTGTAACTGGTCCAGGCTACCGGCGAAAGCAGGACAGAGGCTGTTAGCCCGATTCTGCTCGCCTGCAGAATCGATGGGCGGCTACGGATAAGCCGGCCAATGAGCCAGAGAAAAACAAGAGCGGTGAGCGCATATCCCAGGGTAGGTGAATGCAACTTCGTACCCAGGCTCTGAAGCGAAATGTTGCCGATATAGGTGACTTTCGGGTATTTAACGATCGCTTCGAGCCACATGGCGTAAATGTTCGGTGAGTAGAGCAGCACGGGAATCAGGCTGAGAACGGCGCCCGTGAGTATCGCAAAGCTGGCCGCTGACCAGTACCCAGCACTCAGCATTATTCCGATCCAGATAGCGAAATTTGGCTTCAGCGCGGCCAGGGTCCCCAAAACAATCCCCGCGGCACGGTAGCGCTTTTGCTCCAGGAGCAACAACGCGGTGGTGGCCAACAGGAGCAAGGGTATATAGATCTGCCCCAGGCCCAGTGTGAACCACAACCCGGTGATATTGGCGGCCCACAGAAGCCGTACCGGAGTAATAGGAACAGGCGAGCTTTTCATCAGTCGACGTAGTATCAAGATGTACAGGCACAACCCTGCCAGGAAGAAGCCGTAGAAGGCGGTAGTAATGTCGACTTGCGTCAGGAGAGATAACAGGGGAAGAGAAAGAGGCGAATTCAGATTGGGGTTCCACCCCCCACCTGAGAAACGGCCTTCTTCGGTGTAGTGTGTCAGGGGCGGGTATATATCATAAGGATTTAAGCCCATGCGCACTGCCTGACCCGATGCGTATAGCGAGCTGAAGTCAAAGCCATGCCCTATGCTCAACGCCCAGACAATGTTCAACAACAGGAAAGCAGTGAGGCTCGCTACTAAAAAACGCTGCGTTATTCTCTTGTATTGAGTTTCTGAGTGCCACATGAGAAAATAATGCTTCTGAAGCATTCTCATTTCTTGAACTCTTCTGGGCATTTAGTATGATCTGAAAAAAGAAATTTGCAAAGTAACTTATTAAAAACTCCTATACCCGTCCGGATAGACGCCGCGGCTCACGCTCCAGCCGAGCGACTGCCAGCGGGTATGGCGCGTGCTTTCCCACAAGACAACCGGCAGCAACAACGCTAGCACGTCAATGTTGCTGAGAAGCATAGTCCAGATGAAAAACGGGCTGAAGACGATGGAGAGGAAGGTCATCACCGTCCACCGGCGGCGAGCGGCGAGCCATCCAACCACCAGCACTGACGCGACACGCGAGCCGGGCGAGGTCAGCAGATAGTACGGCCAGAGCAAAATCAGCGCCCAAGGGGGATAGACCGCGTTGGGGTTGTGGTAGATGCGCAGGCCGTCAAACAGCCCCTCAGTGTTGCGCTCCCAATCGTTGTAGTCGAGCTGCGGCATGGCGATAAATGCCAGCGCGATAAGCCCGATCAGCCCCCATTGCTGACGAGAAACAATCGGGGTGAGAAAGAGGTTGTTCAAGGTGGTGCGCACGGACAACTCCCGGCCAGGCTTGCCGCGCTCTAGACGACGCTCCCGAAAGATAGTATGGGCGCTCTTGCTCTGCATCCAGGCGCCCATGATGTCGTTCTACGATACTTCGAAGAGGGGCTCGTTGCAAGGCAGCCCTCGCTTTCCGGCGCGCCATGATCCTGATCCGGGTAATCAAGCGGCGGCCTCTTTACGCCGCCGGACAGTTCGTAGCAGCGTCCCTTGTGGACCGGGTTCGCCTCAGCCCTTAATCCCCGTCATCGAGATGCCTTCGATGAAATAACGCTGGAGTTTGGTGCGAGAAGTGTTATTCTCATAAGTTATTTTCGCCCGTTTTCAGG
>Ga0226835_1001365_pt1 | contig 13644 bp, 7 predicted proteins | sample LAC_MetaG_1_FD_163627 | JGI IMG/M metagenome (GOLD analysis project Ga0226835, IMG submission 163627) | Anaerobic ammonium oxidizing microbial communities from anammox membrane bioreactor (MBR) in UC Berkley, California, United States -... | ecosystem: Engineered > Bioreactor > Anaerobic >...
GATTTTCGTTCATGACCACACCCTGGGCGGCGTCACCCCCCGCATTCGTCTGGTGGACATCGGGGACGCCGAACCGGGCCAGGTGAATGACACACCCTTCTACTGGCTGCCCTTTATTGCCGAAGCAATTGACCGTTAGGAGGTTTTTCGATGAGTAAGAAACAAGACAACATGGAAGTGGAACAAGTACCCGAGGTCATTCCAATCCCCGAGACCGGCGAGCCGGAGCCCCCAGCCCCTGCCATTCCCGACGCCCAGCTAGTGTTTGACAAAACCATCGCCGAGAAATGGCTGGCGAGCAGCTGGTTGCGCCTCATCAATGTCTACCTCAGCGTGCGCTTCGAGTCGGATGGGATGGCCCCCCGGCACGTGTCCTTTTGCCTGTACCTGGCAGCCCGCTCCTTGAAGACCGGCGGGGTCATTTATGTACCCAAGTCCATGGCCAACAATCCGCACCTGGCGGATTTCACCAAGGGTGAGGCGGTCGGGAAGTATGCCTCGTTCACTCGCCAATGAGCTTTGCATTTATTCAAAGAGCTCGATTGAAGGATTTGAGAAGAAGCTGAACTGTGTAACCCCATATTGAGCAGTCCTTGTGTGCAACAGGAGGTGAGGATGACCCTTTTGTAGGAGGCATAGCAAATGTCCGCAATCGTCGGCATTGACGCAAAGGTAGAAATCAGCACCAACGGCGGCGCGACCTGGACGGAAATCTCGGAACGCAACGAGTTCTCCATCAGCATCAACGTGGACGCCGCCGAGCACAAGGTCTTCGTGACCAACCTGGCGAACGCCTGGGTCACCAAATCTCGCACCTGGATGTCCTGGTCAGGCTCGCTCAGCGGCTACTACGACGACGCCAACGACACGATTTTCAACTCAGTGGTCGCCGGGCAAACCGTCAAGCTGCGCTTTTACGACAGCCGCAACACCCCGACCAAGTACTGGATTGGGGACGCCATCCTGACCTCGGTGGAGCACTCCGCCAACACGGACGACTTCGCCACCCTCTCGGTCGATTTCGAAGGCCAAGGCCCGCTGACCAGGGTGTCCTCGTAGCCCACAATTTTTCCATGTGGAAACCCCAGGCGCTCTACCGCTGCGTAGATGGCTTGGGGTTTCTTTGTTTCTTAGGAGATTCGCTGCATGAGTGATGTGCAAGATTTTATTGAAATCAACGGTAAGCAATATTCGGTTGTCAAGACCGGACGGGCGCAAGCTGAGCAGGTCGTGCAGGTGACGCGCTGGATTTCCCGCCACGGTGTGAAGGCCATCCAAAGCGTGCAGTCGGACAGCCTGAGCTTGGAAGGCGCATCCGGCATCGAGTTCCTCGGCAAGTTCGTCGAGGCCCTCACGCCTGACGCCCTCATTGACCTATTCGTCGTTCTGGTCGGCTGCCCCAAGGAAGACGCCGAGGTGTATTTCGACATCGCCGTCCTGGTGGATGTCGCCTTGCAAGTGTATGAACGCCAGCCCGCCGTGCGCCGATTGGTGGAGCGTTTTTTCTCCACGCCCAACTCCGCAAGCGATACGGTCGCCTCCTCCACGACATCCGAGCCGCCTACGGATGGACCGACGAGCAAATCCTAGACCAGGTTGAATCCTGCGGAGTTGACTGGCTGTTCGAAGCCTGGAAGTTCATCCGAGAAGACAAAGTGGAGCAGTACCGTGTGCTGATGACCCTGTTTCCGTTCGCCCGCACCCCGATGGACAAGAAAGGCGGCCAGGCAATGCAATCCTATGCGCGTTACATCGAAAGGATGTTATCCGAAGCCACGCCCTGGCTCAAAAAAGCCGCCCGACGACGACCGAAAGGCGGGAAACCGGGAGAAATCGTGGTGCTGCTTGGTCGGGATGAAATTGCCGACGACCCGCTGTACAAGGACGCGCAGATTGCCAGGGAATAGGTATGGCCAGCAATTCGTTTAAAGTCCTCCTTCAAATTCTGGGCGATTCCTCCGGCGCGGTGGGGGCGGTCGGCAAGGTCGGGGCGGCTTTGGAACGTCTTGGCGGCAACCTTCAAGCCGCGACCCAGGCCGCCAACCAACTGGGAACCCGTATCGGCGGCGCGGCCCAGACGGCGCAAAGCGGATTGAACCGGCTGGTGAGCAGCGCCCGCCAAACGGCCAACGCCGTCCGGCAGGCTTTTGCCGGGCTGGGCGGAAAAATCGCCGCCCCCTCGCTCAACCTGTCCGGTCTGGCGCAACTCAAGCCCATCCAGGCTACCCTCCAAGTTCTTCGGAATACGTTCGACCGCCTGTCCGCCGGAGCGAAAAAACTGGGGGCTGCCTTTGCTTCTGCGCTCGCCCAGGCTGGTCGGTTCACCGGCATTAACCGCATCCTCAGCGCGATGAGCGCCGCCTGGGGTCGAGCAACCCAAGCTGTTCAGCGATACATTACCTCCACCGGGTTAGCCTCGGCGTTCAAGCTCAAACTGCCTTCGCTCAGCAGCATCATCAGCAGCCTGAGCGCATTTACTGCTTCAATCAAATCGGCCTCGGCGACCATCGTCGGCTTGGCTGGAAAAGTAGCCGCCTTCGGAACCACCGCCGCCAAGTCCTTCGCCTCCGTCACCAGCAAAGTCATGGGGTTCGCCGCAGCTTTAACCAGCGCCGCCGCCAGCGGCGTAAGCAGACTGGCTTCTGGTTTAACGAGCGGCCTGACCCGCTTCTCCGGCTTCCTGGAGACCCTGCGGGCGCAGATGATGAACCTAAATGATGTGCTGCGCTACTCCGCCCAAGGCATCACCAACCTGGGTCGCTCGCTGATGTTCTTCATCAGTCTGCCGCTAGGGGCTTTCTTGGGCCGGATAACCAACCAGGCCATCGCCTTCCAAGACGCCATGATTCGGGTGCAGAAGACCACCGGCCTGGCTGGGGAAGATTTGGCTTGGCTCTCGGAGCGCATCCGCGAACTGGCTCGCAATACGGCCACCAGACACGCCGACCTGGCGGGGATTGCCGAAGTCATCGGTCAGATGGGCGTGACCAGCAAAGAAGCCATCTTCAACCTGACCCAAATCTTTGAAATGTTTGCCGTGGCCACCGACCAGACCGGGGCGGAAGTGGCGACAGCGCTCGGAAGAATCGCCAACGCCTTCGGCTGGAACCTGAACGCGGCTTCCGAAGATGTCGAGCGGCTGGCCAACGTTATCAATGAGCTCGAGAACACCACCGCCGCCTCCGCCAGTGAAATCATGACCGCCCTGGCCGACTTTGCGCCTTTCGCCAACATGCTAGGCATTTCGACCGCCAATGCAGCTGGCTTTGCCGCCACCCTGGTCAGCCTGGGGCTGAGCGCCGATGAGGCAGGCACCGCTTTGCGCAACATGAGCCTGTACGTGGCGCGCAACGCCGAGGAAGTATCTCAAGCCATGCAAGGCTTTTCCGACGATTACGCTACCGCTGACTCGGTCTTGCAAGCCCTGGGACGCGACGCGGTGCAGGTGTTCCTGGACATCCTGACCGCCGCCAGCCAGAGCAACGACCAAGTGCTGCGCATGTTGACCTTGATGGAAATCGGCGACATGCGCGGCGGGCGCGGCATGGCGGCCCTGGCCGGGAACGTCCAGATGCTGCGCGACAATCTGGCGGCGGCCAACAACGAGTGGCAGCGCAACCTGTCCTTGCTGGTGGAATACAACCGGGCGCTGACTTCCACCAAGTCCCAATTGGGCATGCTGAAGAACAACGTCACCGACCTGGGCATCACCATCGGCGACGCCCTGCTGCCGGTCATCAACGAAATCGTGCAAGTGGCGGTGCCCGCCATCCAGATGCTGGCCGCGGCCTTCAAGCAGCTGCCCAAGCACACCCAGCTGATGGTGGTCGGACTGACCGCCGCCGCCCTGCTGCTCGGACCCGTCCTGATGTTCTTAGGCCAAATCCTGCACGCTGTCACTTTGCTCTTCCTGGGCTTCGGCCAGTTCATCCGCTTCCTGGTGTTCCTGACCGCCGGTCTCGGCAGGTTGGGTGGGGTGATTGCAGGCGTCGGCAAGCTCTTCCTCAGCTGGCCAGGGCTGGTGCTGGCGGCAGCTGCAGGCGTGCTCAAGGCGCTCTCCATGATAGGCGTCAATGTAGCCGGTTTCTTCAAGAAGCTGGCGGATAAAGCGCGCAGCTGGGGCGAGAACTTAGCCAAGAATATCGCCAGCGGCCTATTGGCCGGGGCGGTGCGCTTCATCACCCAGGCCATCTCCTGGATAGCCAATCTCATCGCTAGCTTCTTCGAGTCGCACTCCCCGCCGAAGAAAGGCCCCTTATCCACGATTGACCAGTGGGGCAAGAGGTTGATGCAGACCTTCATCGACGGCTTTTCGTCGGCGGACTTCTCGGTGCTCGAGGAAATCGCGGGCATTATCGAAAATATCCTGACGGCAGGGCTGCAAGACCAGGCTTTGGTTGGCGCGCTCAGGCAGTTGGCGAAGTCACGCGTCAAGCTTGCCCAGTTGATTGAAGAGTTCAACCAGACCGGCGTCATCAACGAAGACCTGCTGGACGAGGCTACCAAAGGTCTGGGGGACATGGCGGGCAAGGTCAAACAGCTTATCCGCCTCCAGCTGCGATACAAGGCCATCCAGGAGCGCATCGCTGAACTGGAAGCCAAACGCAAGGAAGTCCTGCGCAATTACGATGATGAGATTGCCGCCATCGGCGCTTCCAACCTGTCGATTACGGACAAAGTGGAAGCCATCCGCGCTGCGCGACGCGAACGAGACGACAGCCTCTCCGGCATCGACAAAGAGCAAGAGATGCTCGAGCAGCAGGCGGAGCTTCTGAAGGAGCAGCTCGACACCCAGAAGGCGATGATTGACACCCTGCAAAAGCAGGAGGATATCTTCACTCGCATCGCCGACCTGCTCAAGCAAATCGCCGAACAAAAGAAAGGCATGGACAAAGGAGGTCTGGGCGGCTCCGGCGGCGGGGCAGGCGGGCTGGGGAGCTTTGCAGAGGGGCTGGGTGAAGTCGGTGGAGCGTTAGAAGAAACACAGGACAAGCTGAAAGACGCGGGCGAGCAAGTTCGGGCGATTATCGACCGCTTCAGCGAGGGCAAGCAGAAGCTGCAAGGCTTTTTAGACGCCTGGAACGGACTAACTCCCCTGCCGAGGCAGGCTTTCGCTTCGGATGCCATCTATGAGAGCTATATGGCTTTGTACAAATTTGGACAGCAGGCGGCCTCCGTGCGCAATTGGCTGCTGGGCGTGGCTGGAACCGCCAGGCAGGTCTGGGGCGACATCACCAGCTTGTTCAAAGGCGGCGTTGGGGGCGACCTGTTCGCCGGTTTGAAGGATATCGACTGGCAGAAGCTGCCCGTCATCGGCGATTTTCTCCAAGGGCTGAAGGCTGGCTTTGACCCATCCGTCATTGAAGCCTTGAAGCAGGGTTGGGAGACCCTCAAGCAAGGCTGGCAAGATTTCATCGCTGTCTTTCAGGATAGAAATGTGCAGCAAGTCGGCCAGTCCATTGGCTGGCTGCTGGGCGTGATAGCTCGCGGCGTCGGTTGGCTGCTCGGCTTTCTGTTGGGCGGGTTGGGTACCCTCTTAGGCTACCTGGGAGCATTCATTGCCTGGCTGTGGGGCTGGGGTTTTAAAATCGAGGCCTGGGCCATCCAAGTTGGCTCAGCAATTATCCGCTTTTTCATTGCCCTACCGCAGAATATCAGCAACGCCATCGCGGGCGTCAAAGCCTGGTGGGACAGCCTGAAAGCGACCATCGCCCAGAAGTGGAACGAAATCCGCCAAAGCGTTATGGACGCCTGGAACGGGTTGAAAACCGGGGTAAGCGCGGCCATCACCAGCCTCAAGGCCGCTATTGTCGCCAAGATAGCGGGCATCCAAACAGCCATAGGTCGGCGCTGGGAAGAAATCCAAGCCGAGGCAACCCAAGCCTGGGAGAGCGTCAAGGCGGCGATAGCCGAAAAGGTCGATGCCCTGCTGGAGTACTTTGGCGTCACCGAGCAAATTTGGCAACGCTGGGCGCAGATTTGGGCCGACATTCACATAATTGCCTCCACGGTTTGGCAGCGCATCGTGACCACGGTCTCCCGCTGGCTGAGCCTGCTTGTCACGACGGTTACCATCTGGCTCACCCGCTTACGAAGCTGGTGGAGCGCCCAATGGAACGCTTTCGTCAGTGTTTTGACCGCCATTTGGAGCCAGGCGACCGGCATCGTGCATGGCGCTCTATCCAGCGCTTACCAAAGCATCGTCGCCGTCCTGACCGCCGCCAAAGCCTGGTGGGTGGGTGTCTGGAGCAGCTTCCTGACTTTTCTGGCCCTGATTTGGGAGCGCATTCGCTCGGTTGTGACCACTGCTGCCTCTGCGGTGTACACCACAGCCGTCCAATGGTTCACCAATTTAAGGGCCAAGGCAGCCGAAATTTGGAGCGCCATTTTAGGAACGGCGCAAGCGCTCTGGACCAGCATCCTTAGCGCCATCACCCAGAAGGTCCAGCAGGTTTACCAGGTCGTCATTAGCAAGATAAACGAAATCAAAGCCTGGATAGGCAGCCAAGTGCAGGCTTTTGTCCAGCTGGCGAGCAATCTTATCCAAGGGTTCATCAACGGCATCCACAATGCGGCAAGCTCATTGGTGCAGGCGGCGACCGGCGTGGTCGAGAGCATGCTGTCGGCGGTCAAGCGGGCGCTGGGAATTTCTTCCCCCTCGGTTATTTTCTTCGCGATGGGCAAAGACCTCATCCAGGGGCTTATCAACGGCATCACCAGCTTGACCGGGACGTTGACCACCGTCATCCAGACCCTGGCCCAGACCATCACCGACACCCTCAAGCGCTTGTTTGGGGGCGGGCAGAAGGGCAACCAGGGATTGGACATCGACTCAATGCTGCCTTCCGAGAAAGATGTCCAAGCCCGGACAAACGCCATCCAGAAGGCAATTGATAGCTTTGTCAGCGCAATTACCAAGGCGATGGAGAGCGCGGGCAAGGCCATGCTGAAGGCCTGGGACAGCGCCTGGGTGGATATCGGCAAGGCGGTCGACAGAGCCAAAGGCGCGGTCAAACCCTTCTCCAAGGATGTATCGGCGGAGTTCGACCAGCTGACGAAGGACATCGACTCAAAGTGGAAGCGGGTTTGGGACAACCTCAAGAACTCTGTCTCTTCCGCGACCAACGCTATAAACAGCGCGGTCAACAAGATGGCTACGACCATCCAGACCGCTATCTCCAGCGCAGAGCGCAAGCTGAGTTCCCTGGCCAACGCCTTCAGGAGCCTGAAGAACTACATCGATACCGCCACGTCATCGGCCAACAATTTTCGCTCCAAAATCGATGCGCTGAATGTCGGCAGGGTTTCTTCCCTACAATCCGCCTGGAACGGGGTGGCGACCGCCATCCGCAACGCCTACTCGAACCTGGTGAGTTTTGTCTCAAAGTTGAGCGCCTTGAACAATACCACCGTGACGGTGCGCCTGCTGGCCCAAGGCTCCTCGGCCTCGCTGAGTATGAGCGGCACCCAAACCACCTCGGACTGGTCGGGCACGGGGACGGCCACCCCCAGGGCGAGCGGCGGCTCTACTGTGGCCGGTCAGCCTTACCTGGTTGGAGAACTCGGCGCGGAGCTCTTCATTCCCAACCAGGGCGGCTCGATTGTCCCCAACCACCTGCTCAAGCGAGCGCTATTATCCGGCGGCTTGGGCAATGGGGTGCAGATAGACACCATTCAAGTGAACATCAACCATCCAGTCGTGCGCGACGAGATGGATATCAAACGCCTGGCGGACGCTGTGGCGAAGGAATTGGCTGAGGCGCTCAACCGCCGGATGCGCTTTGGCGGCAACTTGCCGGTATAGGCTGGAGGTCAAATGGCGCAACCCTTTATTCTGAGAATTACCGATAACCTCGAAACCGTTGATTTTCTCTCCCAGGCTGTCCAGGTAGCGGACGGCGGGTTTGACATCGGGCTGCCGCATGCCAAACGCGAGCTTGGGCTCATACGCCCTGGCTTCTATTCGCCCCTGGCGATGAATTATGAGTATCGGGACGCCAAGCTGAGATTTGCTATCACGGGGCAAACACGCGCTGACGTGCTCACACACCTGCACAAGCTGGAGCGCATCCTGCGCAACATCGCCAACCGCATGCGCGTGGCGGCAGGACGGCGCGGCGAGTTGGCCTACGCCTGGGAAGGCAGCAACAACATCACCTATTTTGAAATCTACGGCGGCGACATCTCCTTCCCCAACGACCTGCTCTCCGTGGCAAAAATCCACGCCCTATCCAACGGGATGCACCTGCTGCCGGACTGCGAGCTATCCCTGCAGCTGAGCGCCTATGGTTACGGGTTATCCATCTACTCGGATGACCTGACTGAAGTCCCGTTATACAATCCATCAGTCGCCGGGAAACAGACCGGGGGCGTCAAAATCCAAAACCCACGTCAAACGACCGTCCAGAACTACCATTGGGTTGAGATAGAAGGGGCTGACCTGCCCGGTTCTCAGCCCTTGTTAGCCAAGGTCGTCCTAAACACCGACACCCCCTACAGCCGCTGGGCGATGATGTACATGGGCTTACAGCAGCAGCCCTACCCAACCAAAATCATCTTTGACAGCGAGCCGCCCGACCTGGCCTGGGGGTCGGGGGCGACGGTCCCCAGCGCGGAGGCCGAAGGCGGCTCCTATCGCCAACTCACTTTCGGCGGCAGGATAAGCCACAGCTTCTTCTCAACCTACGCCTGGTCGGTCTCCAACGACACGGTCGGGATGTTCTACGCCTTCTATCACGCCGCCTCCACCATCCCCAACGACATGGCCTTCGCCATCGGCGTGGATGACTATGTCAGTTTTGGCATCCGCTTCCAGGAGGATTACGTCACCCCGCTCTACTCTTCGACCGTCCCCTTGGGTGCCATTCAACTGCCCCCTACCCGGCTGGAGTTGAAGGACTACGGCGTCATCCACCCCGACCTGTGGTTAGGCCTTTGGGTGGTAGTGGACAACGACGCCGGAGGGACGATGACCTTGGACAGTCTCTCCCTATTACCCATCGCGAATGGATTACGCATGTGGCGCACGCGCGTCAGTCACAACGTCATCGGTTCCTTTATCGATGACGGTTGGCGCGGCTTGGAGTATTTCAAGGCCAGCGCAGACGGCAGGGTCTCATCTCCCTTCTATGCCCTGCTCGAGCCTTTGCGACTGGAGCCCGGCGTGAACCAACGCATTTACTTTACATCCTTTGGAGACGCCGGGTTGGGCAATGAGAAGAGTCGCGCCTTCAAGGTGCGGGTGTATGTCGTCCCGACCTATCTGACCCTGGCGTTGTAAACGGAGACCCCATGCGCTTCTATGCCGTCCTTCGCCTCAACACCAGCGAATACCCGGTCGGGCAGGGTCGCTTGGCGTTACCCGTCGCATCCGGGGATACCAGCGTCGATTTCGGTCAGCCGATGACCATCGGTCATTATGTCATCCTGCGCAGCGCCGACGCCTCCGGCCAGTTCAAGCGGGAATATCTGCGGGTGGATGCGTTCGTAAGCGGCACTCGTTACAACGTCACGCGTGATTATCTGGATGAACACGCCTCCAACCCTAGTTGGAGCCAGGGTACGCCCTATGCTTTCTCCCCGCTGGTTGAAAAGCTGCCCCCTTCCTACCTGACACCCATTTTAGAAGGCACGCTAGCCGCGGCAGTGGCTTCAGGCGATACAACCGTCGATTTTGGTCGGGCGGTCACGCCCGGCTACTATGCCTATATCGCCGCACAGGACGCCGTCGGCGCTTTTCGCACCGAGCACATGCGCATCAAGACCCTGGTCTCCGGGACGCGCTATAACGTCGCCCGCGACCTGGCGGAGGCAAACAATCCCGACCCAGCCTGGAGAGCAGGGACAGCCTTTGTCATTTTGCCTGCCACGGATATGGCGGCTCCGCCATATGTCATCGACACGCTGGATGTCACCGCTTCTCTACGCTTCAGCACGCAATTACACGGCGGCTTCGCCGCTTGCGGATTTATTGTCAGCGGGGCGCGGGATAAGACCTACGACCGTTTCAACATCTATCTAGGCGCTAATGTCACCATTTACGATATCTACGGTAGGGTAGTCTGGGACGGCTTCGTAACTCAGACCGCTATCAATAACGACGCCGACAGCTTGGAGGTAACGGCTTCCGGCTACTACGCCAAAGCTTCCGACCTGTTCTTCGACGCCATTTACCTGTCACCGGAGGAGACGGTCAATTACATTCGCAACCCTTCCTTTGAAAACAACGTTACGGATGGCGGCTGGTCGGTCGTCTCCGGCCAAGGAGGCAGCGTTGTTCGGGATACCGCTCAAAGATATTATGGCGCAGCCAGCGCCAAGATAAACCAACCGGATAAGACCCCCGACCTGACCTTCAAGACCACCATCAACGTGCAGCCGGACAAGGATTACGTTTTCAGCTTCTACGCCAGGGCGGAGGGGCTTTCCGTGCAGCCTTATGTGCAGCTTGTGGATAATGTCGCGGGTGTGGTGGTGAATACCAGCCTATCCGGCTTGGACACCGCCTGGCGGCGCTATGAGTTCCAGGTCGTTCACACGGGAGCCACGACCACGCAGCTAACCGTGGCTATCAACGTGCCCAATCGGGGCAGCACGCCCAAAGGGTATATGTGGGTTGATAGCGTCCAGTTGGAGCAGAAAGCCTACACCACCCCCTACTGCGACGGCTCGCTGGGGGCATATCACCAATGGGACGGCGCGGCGCATAACAGCACCTCCCGACGCTCCACGCAGCCGATTTGGGCTTACCAGGTGCTGGCGGACTGCATCAACTTCATGCCCGAATGGTCGCACATCACTTCCTTTGTGCGAGATGACCTGTATGATGTCGGCCCGCTGGATTTCACGGGCAAGAAGGTGCACGAGGCCATCGAAGTGGTCATGGCCTTTGGCAAGACAGTGAACGGCCAACCCAGAGCGACCTATTTTGCCCTCTGGGAGGGGCGCATTGCCTATGTCATCACCGAGCCTGCTTTGAATTATGGCTACCCCAATTGGTTTATCAGCGTTGGCAACCTCTCCAATCGGATGGGGGTGAGTTTGAGCCTAGCGGATGTTTACAACAAGGTCTATTCGGTCTATTCCGATGGAGCCAACGGTTCTACTCCCACTTTGCCGTCCGGCGATACATATTCGCAAATCCGCTATGGAACCCGTGAAGGCTTTCTGCAAAACGGCAGCCTACCCTTTACCGCCACCCGTGCCTATTTCCTGCAGCAAGCCGCCCTGGAGCGCTACCGCTTCCCCCGCCAGGTGATGACCCTCGAAATCGCCGGGTTGGTGCAAAGCAGCAACGGCTTTTTGGATTTCCCATATCGCATCCGCGCCGGGCAGACCCTGGTGATTACGGACATTGATATGTTGGCGGTGCACGCGGGAGCGGTGGCAGGCGAGACCGCTCAGCGGGTGGTCGGCTTTGTGTTGAGAACCGAGTATGACGCCTCATCCAACATCACGCGGGTCGATATCGGCTCTTCGGATGTCTCCTTCGACATCCTGATGAGCCGCCTTGGTTTCAGCGGCGGATTATCCTAATGAGAATTGACGCCAGCTTTCTCGAACTCCTCAAGAGCCATTTTGTCACTCGGCATGGCTCTTCGACTATTGAAGGGACGCTCTCCCCTTCGGTGAACGAAGGAGCGAACCTGGGCGAGGCCTATCGCCGCTATGACCGCATCTACGCCAGGGCGGTGATTGCCGACAACTTCTCCTCCGGCGGGGTGTCCATCTCCAACGCCGACACTTTGGATGGCTTTCACGCCTCTCCGACGCCCAGCGCTGACACGCTGCTGCCGCTGAACGCATTCGGCGTCTTCCCTGAGGAGGTGTATCCAAGTGCTCTGCTGATGAATGGCTCCCGGGCGCTGACCGGGGATTTGAGCGTCGCCGCAGGTGCCAAGATAGACGGCGTCGACCTGAGCGCCCATGCTGCGGATTTTGCCTCCCACCACCTGAACGGCATGGCGGCGGACGACCACAGCCAATATGTGCATCTTTCCATCGCCCGCACCATCCAAGCCGTGCACACCTTCAACCCCATATCGCCTGCTGCGCCGTTTATCCTGGGTGCAAACGCCCAGGGGCAGACGGTTGTTGGGCTAAAGGCCGACCAACTGAACAAGCAGGTGATTGCGGGCTCCGGCTTGAGCGGCGGCGGCGCTTTGACGGGAAATATCACTTTAGATGTTGTTTCTGGCGACGGCATCCAGCTGGTCTCAGACGCAGTTGCCATCAAACTAAAAGCTCCTTCCGGTTTAGAAGTGGACGCCAACGGCCTGGCGCTATCCGACACGATTGCTGGGGATGGGTTGTCCATCTCTACGAAAACCCTCCAAGTGGACGCCGCGCATGACTTCACCTGGACCGGTGTGCACACCTTCCAAAACAACTTACTTACCCGTCATCTGCTTCCTGAGCAGGCTGACGCTTATGACCTGGGCAGCAACGTCAAGTACTGGCGGCAGGGCTATATTTCCCAATTGAACGCCGCCGTCTTTGCAGAAATGACCGCCTCCTTGCTGGGCGGTTGGTTAATTATCGGTAAGGGACAAGGGAGTTTTGCAGCGGATGTCTCTTCAATTGCCACAGAAATTGATTTTGGCCAGCCGATGACCCTCGGTCATTTGGTTCTTGTGCGCGCCCACGACATGACAGGTGGTATTCGAGCGGAATACATCCAGGTGGGCGAGCTAGTAAGCGGGTTCATCTACAATGTTACTCGCGACCTGGCTGGCGCGCACGGCACTGACCCTTCTTGGGCAGCTGGAACGCCTTACCTCATTCTGGGCCAGAGCGGCGACGGTCGCATTGAGCTCAACGCCTATGACACGCCGCGCATCCAAATGGTGGAGCAGGGTGCAACGTATTCCGCTCAGACCGAGCGCCTGCGCATCGGGGATTTGAACGGCTGGGGGCCGATTACATCGCAAGCCTTTGGCTGGGCAGTCGGGGATTACCCTGGGAACGAATACGCCTACTACACCCCTTCCTCGGGGTTGGTCCTGCGCGGCACCATTCGGGCGGACGATGGCTTTTTAGGAAACTTGAGTATCGACGGCGTCCTTTCCATTGCCGCTAATGGGGGGCTCTACCAGGGTACAGGCAGTTTTGCCTCCCCTACGACAGGCTTAAAGCTATGGAGCGACGGAGGCGTAGGGCGCATCGCGGGCTACAATTCCGGTCTGCAACAATGGTACGCCTCCACGGACGGCAAGTTATATGCTGGCTCCGGGAGCGTTGTTCTAGATGTAGACGGCGTCACGATTACCGCTGGGCAAAGCGCCTCCAATTACATGAAATGGTCGGTGAACGGCAATACCATCCTCAGAATTTACGGATACGGCGCATTGCCTTCCTATACCGAAAGCCGCATCCTGGCCACCGGCAATTCAACCTACACCGACGCCAATTTGTGGCTGGCAGCCATTTCCTACGGTCAATTTGGCGACTACATCGAGGTCGGCTTCCCGACCGCCCATTTTGGCTCCGGGGGGATGCAGTTCAATATCGATTCAAACAAGCACCCCAGCGGCTACTACAGCTGGTCCAAGTATGAATACTCGACTTACACGGACTTGATGAAAATGCTCAAGACCGGCCTGCTATACACCCGCTCGGTCTATGCAGCCAACCTTTTCACTGGCG
>Ga0226835_1001366_pt1 | contig 13638 bp, 18 predicted proteins | sample LAC_MetaG_1_FD_163627 | JGI IMG/M metagenome (GOLD analysis project Ga0226835, IMG submission 163627) | Anaerobic ammonium oxidizing microbial communities from anammox membrane bioreactor (MBR) in UC Berkley, California, United States -... | ecosystem: Engineered > Bioreactor > Anaerobic >...
ACCCCAACGGGCCTCGCGGCCTGCAAAACGGGCTGCAAAACGCCCGCATCTCAGCCCGAAACTCGGCCGGGATGCGCCCAACCGACCCTCCAATCTCCCCCCAAACCGATCCGAGCAGGAATTCCTAGGTTCTTCAGCAAACTCCTAATCTCTCCCGAGAACCGGTCCCGCTCTTGCTTTGATGCCTGCCACTGATCGTAGAAACCCTTGTCCTTCTTGATGAACAGTCCGAATTCATTCTGGATCTGGACTGCACTGCGATCGGCCAGCTTATCGGCCCTAGCCCATTCAATGACCTCGCCGTAACTCCCGCTTCCTCTATTGAGGTATCGGTCCAATTCGGAAAGCTTGCTTCCAATTGGGACACGATTCACCAAGTCGTGCGGCGCTGAGCCGCAGGAAAACTGCAATTCGACAAGAAGTAGAAGGAGGCATATAGATGCGAAGACCGTCCAATGTCGATGATTGGCTCTCATTTCTCTAGGATGGCGACCGAACGCTCATGGATAAAGTACATGCCCAGCGAAGCCTGCGAGCAGAGGAGCGCCACCGAAAAACGTGGGGACGTAACTACCTTTTGAACGCAAGTTCGATAGCCTCCCGCCCTTGACGAAACTCAACGTACCCGGCCATTTCACCACCGGACAAGAGCTGCAGGCGATCTCTCGCGTCAAGTTGCACAGTGAAGGGGTCCTGCAACGTCCGCGTCAAATCCACCCCTGAGTTTAAATAAATTAGCCGGCGATCCTGATTCCTGGACGCAAAGACGACAAGAACTATGGCGCGCCTTCCGCTAAATGCCGGAATGGCTATAGCATCGAGCTCGGATTCTGCCCACTTAAGCCCAGAGATGCGGGCCCGGATCGGCAAGGCACCTGCCCAATTCATTAGATCACGATAAGAATCAAAACGGCTAGGCAGGGGAGCAGTAAGTAGTGGGCTCCGGATCGCGGCTGGCACATCAGGAAAGAAAGAGCCCGAATCCAATTGCTTTGCCTTCATTTCGTTTGTTTCACCACGCGACCGGAACTCATCGCCTATAATCGTACCCTTAGAAACGGGCTTTGAACACCCATAAAGGCTCACCAGAAGCAGTACTACGACCAAGGCTTTGTTTTCGCACACAGACATCCACACTTTCGGTAGTAACCTCTCTGGTGAGCGTCTTGATCTGGAATCGTTATCGGTTCATTAGTGCCAGGATAGCAATTCACAGCGGGTGTTTCTCCCGGCTTGTCGGACCAATAACCGTTATTATCTTGCCGATACCAGTGAAAGTCAACGAATCCGCTAGCGTCCGTGGTTACGTAAACGCAAACTTTGTGCCACCCTCGAGGACAGCCTCTGCGGTAGCGCGGGTTAATGTCAATTAGCCCATCTCGCTTCGCGTTTGCAAGAATGTTGTTACAGGAGGGCTTCCCCCCAGGAAAGTTATTAAAGCGACCTCCGGAGATGCCTCCCGGCTGTCGAAAGTCGCCGCCAGGATCATTGCACGCGTAGTTGTAGCAGTTATTCTCTTCAATTACCCCCGGTTTGTTCCAGAATCCGGGATTAAACGGCGGGCCGGGCCTCCCTTGCGGCTGAAGTCCTTCCGGATCAATATAGGTCGTCGGATTGTTCAACGCGTAAGCATAGGGATGCTCCCCAGCCAACCTCTCGGCAAGGCGTGCCTCGGTTAAGAACCGCCCCAGCCCCGCCATGTACGGCCTTCTCCCGGGTATGCGGCCTGGGAACGGTAGCCCCGGAGCGGGCATGGTCGGCATGCCCGGCGGCTGGGGATGCTGCAATTGACCAGGCACGTTCGGATGAGGTACGACCGGTCGCCCTATCGCCAGTGTATGCGCCGCTTGTTGCTTCTCTCGATTCTCTTTGTTCCTCTGCATCACTTCCTCCATGAGCTTGGTGTGACGCCCACTAGCCTCTTTGTTCATTTTGTCGAGTTCCTTCATCTGGTGAAGGTGCCAAACGCTATAAGGCGTCGAAATCCGCCACGGGCCGAGAATCGTGCCATCGGTCAACTGAAAAGACACATCCGCGCCGGTGATCCGGTGGCAGGAGAGCGACCAAGTGCTCTCGTCGGGTATGTCATTCAATGCCATCACCCGGCCAATCTGGCACTTCACCCTCGGAGACGCGCCCGAAATCCAATCCGGCCACTTGTCGAAGTCCGGCTCTTCACTCGGCGGAACCACCACGTCATTCTCGAAGTCGAGCGGGTCGCCAGTGAACTCGAAAGCAAGAGTGAGGCACTTGTCGACGGCGTTGCTGATCGCTTCCTTACTGTCGATCCCGAACTCGAACACCGCCTCAGCCATCCCGGACGCCAGCCTGTGAATCCCCGGTTCGTACCCCTTCAGCTTCGCCAACGCATCATCAAACCGCACGAGGCCGGGCCGGTTTCCTCGCTCCCGCTCGACGATCTGTTCGGCGAACTGCAACGCGCCAAAAACGGCCTCGCGCCTTGTCGGCGGAGAGAAGCCCGAATCCAAGAGCTTGGCGATGTTGTTCATGGCGATCGCATGATCGCCGTCGATGGGCTCCATGTCGAAGCCTCTGCGCCGAAGCAGCTCGTTGACTTTGAGGTCCAGAACGTAGGACTGAATGAAGTTGAACTGGTTCAGCCTTGCAGGATCGGTAAGGTCCGCGAGTGTCCTCTCATCCTCGCAACGGTCAACATACTGCACCCAGGCATGTCCGACCTCGTGTGCGAAGATCGTCTCGTGCAGCGTCGCTGCGTCGAGAAACATCAGCAGTCCGCGAGGGTCTGCGCTGTGAAGCGAATTGTGCCGGGGTGCCGCGTCCCTTCTGAAACCGGGCATCGTGTCAACGGGCACGAAGACCTTGGTCGTGCACCGGTCCACCTTCCCAATGAAGTCCATGAACCGCTTCGACATGTTCAGCGGCTCGATGACCGGATACAGGTCTTCCGGCAGGCCCATCTCGCCGATGCTCCACCGGTGAGCCGTGTTGACGTTCGGCAGATACAGGTGCTCTCGAACTCTAAAGCGCAAACCGTGCTGGTTCTCAAGTTCCTGCCCTATCGTCGGCAGGCCGATTCTTGCTGCGGCTAAGTTGTTCCGCTCGGCGCGGCAGGCCGCTTCGATCGCCAGTTCGGGATCGTCGATCCTGTGGAATTCGCGCGAAAAGGCCTGCGTGTGCCAGGGAATGGCTTGGCACATCCCTGATTTGGTGTCTCCTCGTTCGAAGGGTGTGAGGGACATGCAATCATTATACGGCAGATTCGCCTGGAGTGCGCCCGAGATTTGGCTTTTCTCAAGATGACTTCCATCAGCTATACTCCCGTCCACATGTCCCTCTCCAACGGAAACGGCTGGATCGTCCTTTGCGGCGTCCCGATCGTCGGGATTTCGCTGCGCTCAACCTCGGGCAATCCCGATAGTCGGGATCTCCGACTCCGTCTCCGACAACCTGAGGTGAGCTTTGGCTGACGACGCGAATGGATGGATCGTGTTAAGAGGCGCAAGCGGCAATAATCTCCGCTCCATCGACGTCGCCATCCCACGAGGCCTCTTCACCTGCGTCACCGGCGTCAGCGGGAGCGGTCCCGATCGTCGGGATTTCGGACTTCGTCCTCAAAAAGTCCACGCTGGTTCAAGTCGGAGTCCCGATCCTCGGGACGGTGTTTACGACCATCGGGAACACCCTGTATCCCCGGCTGCTTTATGTCGAAGACCTCGAGGACCCCGACAATCGGGGCCGACCATCGGGGAGCTTTATGGTCCCGACAAGCCGGGATTCGGAAAGACGAGGACGACCTGGACGAGCCCTTACCGCCACTCGCTGGGGAGTATCCCTGATGCTGTGACGATCTGTCGCAGGGTCCCAATAGGCAGCGCTCGCCCCTGATGCAGCGGGACGATCACCGTTCTGTGCGTCCCGGAATGCCACCACTTTCGGTGGCTGCCGCTCTGGCCGACGAGCTCAAAGCCGTGCCGGCTGAGGACCTTCTCGACCTCCGATGCCGTCAGCCTTGGAAAGCGTTTGCTCATTGCACGGCGACTTTCTTGACGACCGCGCCTTGTTCGAGCTTCAGCGGCGTCGGCTGCAGATAGAGGCGAATCGCTTCCTGGATGTTCGATTCTGCCTCGCTGGGAGTCTGACCCGCAGAAACGCAGCCTGGAAGCTCGGGACACCATATCGCCCAGTCGCCGGTCTTCTTGTCTTGCTCCAGAACGACGCGCCATTCCATATTCCCATTGTACATCAGCTATACTCCTGTCCACATGTCGACCTCGAAAGGAAATGGCAGCTTCGTCCTTCGCGACGGCTCAGGCAATCCCGATGGTCGGGATCTCCGACTCCGTCTCCAACAACCTGAGGTGAGCTTTGGCTGACGACGCGAATGGATGGATCGTGTTAAGAGGCGCAAGCGGCAATAATCTCCGCGCCATCGACGTCGCCATCCCCCGCGGCCTCTTCACCTGCGTCACCGGCGTCTCCGGCTCCGGCAAATCCACCCTCGTCCAGGACACCCTCTTCCCCCGACTCATGTACGAGGTCTATGGCACCCGCACCACCTGGGCCGCGCACGACTCCCTCGAAGGCTTCGAGGGCATCGACAAGGTCATCGACATCGACCAGTCCCCCATCGGGCGCACCCCCCGCAGCAACCCCGCCACCTACACCGGCACCTTCGACATGATCCGCGAGCTCTTCGCCATGACCCCCGACGCCAAGATGCGCGGCTACAAGAACGGCCGCTTCAGCTTCAACGTCAAGGGCGGGCGGTGCGAGGCGTGCAAGGGCGACGGCATCATCAAGATCGAGATGCACTTCCTGCCGGACGTCTACGTGCCGTGCGAGGTCTGCAAGGGCCGGCGCTACAACCGCGAGACGCTGGAGGTGCGCTATAAGGGCAAAAACATCGCCGAGGTGCTCCAGATGACGGTCGAGGAGGGGACCGAGTTCTTCAGCGCGATCCCGAAGATCCACCGCAAGATGGCGACGCTGCTGGACGTGGGGCTGGGCTACATCAAGCTGGGCCAGCCGGCGACGACGCTCTCGGGAGGAGAGGCGCAAAGGGTGAAGCTGGCGGAGGAGCTGTCGAAACGCTCGACCGGAAGGACGGTTTACATCCTCGACGAGCCCACGACGGGGCTGCACTTCGAGGACGTGAAGAACCTCTTGGGCGTGTTGCACAGACTTGTCGATCAAGGCAATACGATGATCGTGATTGAACACAATCTCGATGTCATCAAGACCGCTGATTGGGTCATTGACTTAGGACCCGAGGGTGGGAACGGTGGAGGGAAAGTTGTCGCGATGGGGACGCCGGAAGAGGTCGCGGCGGCGGAAGGCAGCTGGACGGGGAGGTATTTGAGGGGGGTGCTGGCGAGTTAGTTGTTCGCCCGGAATCGGCGAACAGAGGTCTGCCGAAACAACCGGTAGCTGCAAATCGTCTGAATTGTGGTATGATTTCTACCACGGTGACAAGATGAGCACATTTGGAGAATACGTCAAGGCAAAGCGGCTCGAGCGCGGACTAGGATTGCGCGAGTTCTGCCTGCTCGTTCCCGTCGACGCCTCGAACTTCAGCAAGATCGAAAGAGGCAAGCTGGAGCCTCCACAACCCGGTACGCAACTATTCGAGGGGGTTTGCGCGGCTCTGAAGTTCTCTGGGGATTCTGATGAGCGACATGAGCTTGAACGAATAGCTCAGCTACAAAGGGGAATGATCCCACAGTCGGTACTCGCCAACGAGCAGTTGGCAGCAAAGCTCCCAGCGTTTTTCAGGACAATCGACGGGGCCCCGATCTCTGAAGAGGAAAGGCAAGAACTGATTGACATGATCCGCAACGCTTGAGAACCATGAGAGTTCCCATCCTGAGCAACCCGACGATTGGTGAAATCGCAGCGAGGCTGCTCCAAGAGCACGGACTTGAAGCCACGCTTCCCGTTGATGTCGAGGTCCTGATTGAGCGCGATCTTAAGCTCGACATCGTTCCTCTGCCGGGATTCGGCGTCCGAGGAATCGACGGCCTGCTCTCCCAGGACCGAACCACTATTTACGTGGATGAGAGCATTCAGCGGAATGTCGCGACCCGTTATCGGTTCACGCTCGCCCACGAACTTGGCCATTCTGTGCTGCATAGCGATCTGATCGAATCGCACCTTCAGGAGACGGGCGACAAGCCGCTGATGCTCTGGGAAACGCTGTCGGAAGATGAGTACCGACATGCCGAGCGCCAAGCCAATGTTTTCGCCGCAAACCTCTTGATGCCGGCACTCCACTTAGAAGCTCAGTTTCAGGCCGTATCTGAGCGATTAGCAACCGCCGGCAAGACGTTTGACGTCCTGGACTCCTTTGCCAAAATGAAGGTCCTTCGAGCGATGTCGTCCATTTTCGTGGTGTCGCCCGACGCCCTTCGGATTCGCCTCATTCGCGAAGGGCTGATCTCGGATTTCGAGAACCCAGAGAAGGATCCCAGAGCGTGATCAAGACCGCGGACTGGGTGATCGACCTCGGCCCGGAGGCGGAAGCGGGAGGGGGTAAGGTCGCGGCGGTGGAAGGCAGTTGGACGGGGAGGTATTTGAGGGGGATGCTTTCTCCAAGATGAATGCCGCTTGCAAAAACCTCTGACTTGCGTTAAAATGGTTGAGTTGAGGGCAAGAAGATGATCCAAATCCAGTGCAAGCGGCCCGGCGACGCCGACTTTATCACCATCGGCTTCGACTCCTCGGAACCCTATCTGGACTCCCGAGCCCCCGTCACCGCCGGCCAGCCCGAGGTCCGCCAGTATCGAGCCCGCTACCACGACACCTCCGGCCCGATCGGCATCTGGTCGGACATCGTCTCCGCCACCGCCCAGCCTTAGCAGAGGACAACAAACAACAGTGACATGCCAAGCGTGCAAGGGAAAATGCGTCATTGACTGCCCCTCATGCAAAGGGACAGGAAAGGACGTAGGGTTCCTAACCGTTAAAGAGTGCACCCACTGTAAAGGCTCCGGGAAGAAAACCTGTCCGGTCTGCAATGGCAAGGGCACCGTCTGAGAGGTTCTGCTGATGAAAATGCCCAGTCTTCAAGGTCGTGGGCCGATAACGCGAGACCACCTGTTCGTTGTGTTGTTCGCACTTCAAGCTGTGTGGCTCTTGGCGTTGCTATACCTCTTTCTGCGCCCAGGGCCCGACCGCTACCTTGAACCCTCAATTGCGAGTTCCCAAGTGGCTCCGCCAAGAAACGCCCCAGCAAGCGAATCCGAGCAGGTTGAGACGAGCGAGAGTCTGAAGAACAAGGCTCTTATCGCACGAGCGGAGGGGGAATCATCGTCGAATTCGCAGTCAGGGGAGAAGTTGCCTCTGACCAGCCTAAAGCCCGTCACTGACAACGGGTACCTGCAAGCTACCGAGGAGTCATTCTCTATGTCTGGACGAATATTCGAGTTTGGGTTTCGGAATCACATGATCTCGCGAAACGAGGCTTTCATCGTATTCGACCTGGACCGATCTTACAGGACGCTCCGTTTGGAGGTCGGCTCCTACGATGAATACGACTCTTGGTACGATGGCTACAATCACGTAATGTCCATTTCTGCCGACGGTGACCTTCGCAAGTCTGAAAGTTGGAAAGCCCGTCCCAAGCCAGAATTGGTGTCCATTGATGTGTCGGGCGTCAAGTCCCTCGCCATCTCTCTCAGTCCCGGGTTGGCTCTCGGCGAGCCGATGCTCGAGAAATAGCAACTCGTCGTATAATCAGAGCGTGGCCAGCGAACTGTTTCGAGAGATCGCCCAATATCGAGAGCGCTCCAACCCAAACCGGGTGTCAGTCTTGGAACGCCGGGCAAGGACCGAGGTCCTCGATCCGCTCCGGAAGTCTGGGGTCGCCCTCCTTGAAGGCGGCGTCTATCCTATGCTCCGCGCGCCTCAGGTCGTGGAGGCTGGAGGTAAGACCTGGGTGCTGATGCCTATCGAGCAAGACCCAGACTACGCGACCGGTCAATTCCTGCTGCCCGAGCAGATTCGGTTGGAACTTGAGAAGGTTCGCGCTTGTGGGGTGGATTTCGACCAAATCTTCATTGCACATGAGATCAAGGTGAAGGGGAACGTGGCTCCAAGCAGTTTCGTCCCGTCCTACGCGGCGCTCGATGATCTCTCTGCTCGGCTCGGCAAGATGGCGCAGACCGCCCTCTTGGCAGCCGCCACCCCTGCGGCATTGGGCGCGGCGGTGGGTGCGGCGGCGGGGACTGCAGCAATCGTGATCGCCTCAGGTGCAGTCTTGGTTGGGGCTGACCCGATCTTGTTTGCTGCAATCGGAGAAACCGATCGCCCGGAAGGGGCATTGGGTTTCTGGTTTGGGCTCGGCAAGTGGGAGTTTCTCGATGGGTAATGCCCTGCAAAGGCTTCTTCATCGGACGGTGACCATTGAGGAGGCCAAACTTGAGCGACCACTCGATCCGCGCCTTCGTATGTGTGCTATGGCGAGCTCGGGGGTCGCAGTTGCCTCGCTGGTGTTCTTCGTCGTCCGAGAGTCCCAAGGCACTGTTCGACAGCCCGACCTAGGTTTCTTCTTCTTGGGCAATGCACTCGTTTCAGGGATAATCAACTTCCTAGGAAGCCCCCTCGCAGCGCTAATAGTTGGGGGCCTCCTCATTCTTCAGCTGTCCGTGATCTTCCTCCACTATTACCGAGGAGCGGTCCGACCGCTTTTGCACAAGGCGTGCGGTGTCGCTTCGGTGGCAATCGCCGGCTTAGCGCTATTCCCAATGGCTACGCTCGTAGGACTGGTGGCACTCCATGCCGCTTTGTGGGTTGCTGCCGGTATCGCAATGGCGATTGTCGGTTTCATCGGCTTAATGGTTCTGCTGTCTAGCTCCTCCTCGTCTTAGGCTGGGGACCGGCGAAATGGCAGTGGTTGTTCCCCGATTCCCAAGGTCCGCGCCGCATAGCTGACGCGAACGCCCCGGATCGCTGTCAACGAACCTTACTTATGGCTCTGACCGCCTCCCTTCCGCTCGGTCCCGTGCGTCCTGTTGGTCTGCTTCCCAGAGGGTTTGGGTGAGTTGTCTCTCGGCGGGTGTCTCTGCTTGTTTGCTTCTCTGCCCGCCGCGTTTCTCTGTTGTTTGCTGTTTGCCATTCCTGGCCTCCTCAGAAGAGTCTCAGGAAACCTCTTCTTGACGATCCCCACGATACCATAAGCCCATCTGCCCCTCCTCCCCGACGACGGGGCTGGGCACCATCAAGCTCGGCCAGCCGGCGACCACGCTCTCGGGCGGCGAGGCGCAACGGGTGAAGTCGGAGCGCAGTGGAGATCTCGAAGATCCCGGCGAGTCGGGACCGGCTTGTCGGGACTGGCGGTCAAAGACTCCGACTATCGGAGAGGAGCTCTTCCCGATTTTCGCGATCTTCGCTTCGCTGCGACCAAACGCTTCCCGATAGTCGGGGTCTCCACTTCGTTCCGACTGGACGAGCCGACGACGGGGCTCACTTGCGCGTCTTCCCCTGAAGCAGCGTGCGGATCTCTTGCCGGTCCTCCCTTCGCGTTGCCACGACGAGCACGTCTCCGCCCGCCAGAACCGTCGCGCCCCGGGGGATGTAGCTCTCGCCTCCCCGCTTGAGCAGCACGACCAGAGCGGTTTTCGGAAGAGGAAGCTGCACGAGCATTTTGCCGACCGCTTCCGATTCTGGACCCAGTACCACTTCCAAAAGGTCCGAGTCTTTGGCCCGTGTGAGGTCCGGAGCCTCCGCCTCGCCTTGGCGCATGATCTTGAGGAGCCTGCTCACCGCTGGGAGGGTCGTCCCTTGGACGATGACGGAAGTGAGCACCACGAAGAAGACGATATCGAAGATGAGTTCCGCATTGGGGACCCCCGCCATCATCGGAAACGTGGCCAAGATGATGGGGACCGCTCCTCGAAGCCCGGCCCAGGCGACGGCGAGCTTCGCGCGCTTTTTCATTCGGGAGAACGCCAGAGACAGGAACACCGAAATGGGGCGCGCCACGAAGATCAGGAACGCGGATAGGCCTAATCCCGCCAGCGCGACCTCGCCGAGCCGAGACGGGAACGCGAGCAAGCCCAGGGCGAGGAACATCACGATCTGCACGAGCCACGCAAGGCCGTCGTGAAACTGTAGGATGGTAACCCTCTTCAGGAAGTTGTGGCGGCCCATTGTCAGCCCTGCAATGTAGACCGCGAGGAACTCGTTTCCGTGGACAAGGTGAGCGCCGCCGAAGGTGAGGCACATCAGGGCCACCGTGACCACGGGATAGAGGCCGTCGTATTCCAGGCGGGCGTGGTTCAGAACCCAGACCCCGAAGTGCCCCGCCGCCCAGCCGACGAGGAATCCGACCGGCATCTGGATGAGAAGCTCCGGGATCAGCGAGAGCGGAGTGAGGCCGGGAATGGAAAGAAGCTGCGTGCACCCGACGGTGAGGAAGACAGCCAGAGGATCGTTCGTGCCGGATTCGAACTCCAGTAAGGGCGTGACTCGGTACCTCAGGCGAACGGCCCTCGAGCGCAGAACGCCGAAGACCGCTGCCGCGTCGGTTGAGGAGACGACAGCTCCCAAGAGCATGCCCTCAACGACGGAGAGGCCAAGAAAGGCGTGTCCGAACCATCCGACGAGGGCGGCGGAAATCAGGACGCCGAGCGTGGACAGGGCGAGCCCTGGCCGCCACACGGACTTCATTGCTTCCCAATCAGTTTCGAGCCCTCCCGCAAACAGAATGGCAGCCAGCGAAAAGGTTCCGATCGCCTTGGCGAGGCCATAGTCCTCGAAGGCGATTCCGCCCGGGCCATCGCTGCCTGCGAGCATTCCGAGGCCAATGAAAAGCACGAGCGCGGGGACCCCAAGCTTGGCAGATGCCTTGCTCGCGACAACGCTCAGCAGAAGAAAGGCGCCCAAGAGGACGAGCGCCAACTCCATCGTCAGGCCCGGGACCATAAGAGAGTTTAGCGCGTGAGCCTGTTGCTGCTGCTTGAGATCCACCGACCCGACAAGCCGGGATTTTTGAAACGAGATGGCGACGCTGCTGTCGGAGCGAAGCGGAGATCCCGATGTGTCGGGAGACGTGGGGCTGGGCATCATCAAGCTCGGCCAGCCGGCGACGACGCTCTCCGGGGGCGAGGCGCAGAGGGTGAAGCTTGCGGAGGAACTCTCCAAACGCTCGACCGGGCGGACGGTGTACAACCTGGACGAGCCGACGACGGGGCTGCACTTCGAGGACGTTCGCAACCTGCTCGGGGTCCTGCACCGCCTGGTGGACCCGCCCCAAAATCCCCCGAAAGTAGGAGCTAGCCCTCCCCCCAGTGAAAGGCAACGTCGCCGTGGATCGTCTGGATGTAGTTGAGCTGCCCCGAGTGATACATCAGGTGCGAGCCCATAATGGACATGACCTGTCCGATGGGCATGTTTCCCAACGGGGTCGGAATCTCCTTGGCGAGATCCTGCTCCGACACAGTGGCAAAGGCGGACAGAAGCTCCTCCACGGAGTCCGACAGGTCTTTCATCGCTGCAGCCTTGTCGCGATAATCCTGGGGGGAGCGGACCCAGCCCTGCGGCTCGGGGATGTCGCCCGCATCTCCACGCAACGCGCCGGCAACCAGCCGGTTCACCATAGCCATTTCGTAAACAAGATCGAATCCGCAGCGGGCCTCTCCTCCCGGGCAGTTCGCCAGCATCTGATCGCTCATTGCGGCAAGATCCTTTTGTAGAAGACCGCTCCCCATCTGAATGCGGGCAACAATGCCCTCTTTCGGACCAGCCAGGATTGCTTCGCTCACGACAAACCCTCCACGGTGCCTTCGCTACCGACCGCCCAGTCTACCCGCCAAAGCCACCGGTGTCAATCAAATGCCAGTTCTTCGCTCGATTCGGCTGCAAGCCCGCTGGCTGACGCCGGGCCTGCAGTTCTCCGTATCGTAGGTGCAGGCGGGGTCCTGCACCGCTTGGTGGACCAGGGGAACACGATTCCCGGCAAGCCGGGATCTCCGCTGCGCTCCGAGATCGTGATCAAGAATGCCGATAAGCCATTGCTTCCGCTCCTCGGCTCAAGAGTCTTAACCGGTTCTCAGCCTCGGAAACGAGTCCTCTACGCTGCCGGGTCCGACCGCCCCGCCGCCAGGCCCTTGATTAAGAAAAAGTAAAGTCTCCGGCAGGGATCGCAATGCGGCGTCTGTTTCTCGCGTATAATTCCCCTGAGACCCCCGAAGGGGAGTAGCGCCTGCAAAATGCAGAGCCTCGGTCGTCAGTTCGCTCGAAAGAGCCGGCCCGGCAGGAAGCGCAAGACCTTCACCGCAAGGCGCGTGAAGGTTTTTTTGTTGCCGGGCGGCGGGTTTTGGAGGACGATAATGAGTACGACTGAACCCATGACGGCGCGCGATGTCGAGCGCGCTTTGACCAGCACCGAGTTTGTGGCCGCGCTCCGCAGGCTCGCCGAAGCGATCGAACAGGGCATCCCCTTCGAGATTGAGGTGGAGGGCGAGAATGTTCAGGCTCCGATTGAGGCGCACTTCAGCATCGAGCACGAGCGCTCCGGCGCCGACGAGGAACTCGAATTCCAACTCAGGTGGTCCCTTGTTGCCACTTCCGAACCCCAGGACGAGCAGGAAACGGAGGAGGTCGCCGATGCGCTGTCCTAAGGGCTGGGTCCCCATCTGGGTCCCCCTCATTCGGGAGGGAACTGGGATCGACCCGTGTCGCGGCCTGCTCGGCAGACGGTTCGACTTCGACTAGGCGCATATGGAACTTGCAGGTGTTTCGATTTGGCTCTGGGCCGCATTTCTCGGAATCGTCGTGGGCTTTCTCGCGCTCGACCTGGGCGTCTTCCATCGGAAAGCCCACGAGGTCAGGATGCGCGAGGCTCTCGTTTGGACGGGAATCTGGATCACCGCCTCTCTGCTTTTCAGCGGGCTCCTCTTCTTCAGATGGGACCTAATTCAGCCCCAAAGCGACTATACCAACGGCCAAGCGGCAATGGCCTTTCTCGCTGGGTACCTTGTCGAGTGGTCCCTGAGCGTCGACAACATCTTCGTCTTTCTCGTCGTCTTCGCCTATTTTCGTGTGCCCGCGAAGTACCAGCACCGGGTGCTGTTCTGGGGCATCGTCGGTGCCCTAGTGTTCCGGGCCATCTTCATCGCGCTCGGGGCCGTCGTGCTGTCGGCTTTCGTTTGGACGATGGTGGTTTTCGGGCTTTTTCTAATCGCGACCGGCATCAAAATGCTCGCGACCCACGGCAAGTCCATCGACCCAGGAAACAACCCCTTGGTGCGCGTGTTTCGGCGGATTATGCCAACGACGGACGATTATCACGGGCAGAGGTTCTTTGTGCGGCAGAACGGAGCGCTCCTGGCAACGCCGCTGTTCGTCGCGCTCTTGGTCGTGGAGTTCACGGACGTTCTTTTTGCGGTGGACTCCGTTCCCGCGATCTTCTCGATCACTCAAAACCCGTTCATCGTGTTTACTTCGAACGTGTTTGCGATTCTCGGGCTTCGCGCGCTGTTTTTTGCGGTCGCGGGGCTCATGCAGCTATTCCGGTTCTTGCACTTTGGGCTCGCGGCGATTCTCATGTTCGTGGGTGTGAAGATGCTTTATGGCTACGCACAAAAGGTGCTCGTACCGGACTGGCCGCACTTTCCCATCGGCCTCTCGCTAGCCATCATTGTTGGAGTCCTCGCCTCG
>Ga0226835_1001367_pt1 | contig 13627 bp, 10 predicted proteins | sample LAC_MetaG_1_FD_163627 | JGI IMG/M metagenome (GOLD analysis project Ga0226835, IMG submission 163627) | Anaerobic ammonium oxidizing microbial communities from anammox membrane bioreactor (MBR) in UC Berkley, California, United States -... | ecosystem: Engineered > Bioreactor > Anaerobic >...
GCGCGCCGGTCGCATCGGCTGTCGCGGGCGCGACGGTTTCGCTGGCTGCCTCTGCGGCGGGTTCGGCGGGCGCGGTTGGCGCGCTCGATTCTTGCGCGGTGGGTTCAGACGTCGCCGTGATGATTGCCGCCGCGTTTGGAATATCCGCTTGAGGTTCGTTGGGCGCGCTCGCTGCGCGGTCATCGTTCGGCGCTGCAATTTCGACCGTTGGCGCCGAGTCCGAAATTTGTTCTGGCGCGCGCGGCGTTCGCAGCCATTCGGGCAGCTCGGCTTGGGCGGACGCGGACGCTTCTTGCGCCGCAGCGGTTTCGGACGCGGGCGTTTGCGTTGCAGCGATATTTTCGGTTTGCGCGATAACGGCAGCGGAGAGCCAATCGGGTAAATCCTCATCCGCTTGGACAACGGGCGCGCCGGGCAGCGGCTCTTGCGCCTGGACCAACCAATCGGGTTGATTATCCGGCGGCGCTTGGATTTCGGGCGTCACGATGGGCGCGATGCGTTCGGCTTGGGTCGGCGGCGGCGCGTCGAATGAAGCCGCCGCTTGCGCGGGCGTCGCGCCGAGACGGAGCCACGCGGGCAATTTTTCGGCTGCGCCGGCAATGACCGGGCGCACTTTGGGGAGCGCGGGATGCGTGCGGCGCGCGGGCGCGGGTTGTTTTAATTTATCTACCGCGATGCTGGTCGCCAACGCGGCGGCGGCGGCGGCGATCGCGTCGGTGGGAATCGCGTCGGTTTTGGAACGCGGGCGCGGCGCGGCGGTTTCTGTGGGTGGCGGCGTTGGCGCGGCGGGCGGCGGTTCAGCGGCGGCGTGTTGCTGTTCGGCGGCGGCGATTGCGGCGAGCGTCGCGTCAGCAGGTTCGCTCGCGGCGGGGACGATGGTTTGTTCTGGCGCGCGCGTTGTATCAACGGATTCGCGCGCGACGGGGACGGCGCTTTGTTCCGTCGCGCGCGCGTCGGATATTTTTTCAGCCGCAAGGATGCTTGCCGCGACGACCGCCGCGGGCGGTTCCACGCGTTCCTTGGCGCGCGATTGCGCTTGTGCCGCTTGTTCGGCGCGCTCGATGGCGCGCAATTTTTCTTCAATGTCTTCCGACGCGCCAAGTAATTCCGTCGCTTCGACCGGTTCAATTTTAGCGGGCGCGCGTGGCGCGGGCGTTTCACGCCGTGCGGTGACGCTGGTTTGGTCTTGGACCGGCAAGCGCGGCGGCGGCATATCCGCAAAGCGCGCGCCGATGAGGTCGCGCGCCACGCGATATTCGGGGTCGAGCGCTTGCGCGCGCTCCAGATAGACTTGGCCTTCGGCCACTGAATTGTCTGTCCACAATGTGCCGAGAATCAAATTGGGTTTGAGCGCATACGGCGCGTCCTGCATAATATCTTGCGCCAATTGCGCGGCTTCGTCCACGCGTCCCGCGCGATACAACGTTTCTGCCAACGCCACGCGCGCGTCATAGCGCTGGCTTTCGCGGCGCAAGAGGCGGCGAAATTCATTCACGGCGGGGGCGTATTGCCCCTGGCGCGCGTAAATGCGCGCCAACGCGCCCGGCGTCAATGCGAGCCGTTCATCGCTGGCGCCGTAATACAATTCGCGCACGCGCAATAATTCGCGGCGCAGCTCATCGTTTGCCGGTTGGATTTCAAAGGCGCGTTCAAGATACCATAACGCTTCGTCGCTGCGTTCCTGCGTTTCGTGAATCAGCGCCATGCCCGCCAACGCCAGAACATTTTCGGGGTCTGCGCTCAACACGCGGCGAAACAAATCCGTCGCGCCCGCCAAGTCGTCGGCTTCTAAACTTGCCTGCGCGAGCGCGACATAGGTTTCAATGTGTTTGGGGTAATAGCGCAAAATATGTTGTCCGAGCGCAAACGCGTCGGACAATTGTCGCGCCTGAACCTGCGCGCGCAGCTGTTCCACATACTCGCGTAAAATGACGTCAGCCATGAGTAAAAATTAGAAGCGGTTTGCTTTGGCAAGCGTTTGCCCGAACGCGCAATCTGTTTCTATTGTCGTCAGGTTGCGGCGCGCGTCAATGGGGCAATCGGGGGATTCAATCCAAACGATGTAGATTTTTTAGATGCGCTATCAAATCCGTAATATCCTGCGCCGCGCGCGGCGGCGGCCCAACGGGGTCGTCGTCATTCGTTTTGCCGAGCAGCGCGCGGGCGCTGGCGTAACTGGACCACGCCAACGCGTCAAAATTATAACCGCCTTCCAAAATAAAGGCGATGCGCCCTTGCGCGAATTCGCGCGCAATGTTGTGCAGCGCTTGGGTGATGTAAAAATAACCGGCGCTGTCGAGCAGCGTGAGCGCGCCCAAAGGGTCCGCCCAATGCGCGTCATAGCCCGCCGAAACCAACACGAGCTGCGGCTGATAGCGTTTCATCGCGGGATACAAAAGTTCGTCAAACACGCGCGCAAATTGCGCGTTGCCGACGCTGTGCGGCAGCGGCACGTTCAAGGTATAACCGCGGCCCGCTTCCGCGCCGATATCGCGCCAATGACCCGAACCCGGATAAAACGGATAGCGATGCGTGGAAAAATAAAATACGTCGGACTGGGCGTAAAAAATATCCTGCGTGCCGTTGCCGTGATGCACATCAAAATCTACAATCAGCACGCGTTCCAAATGGTAATGGTCAATGGCGTACTGCGCCGCCACCGCGACATTATTGAACAAGCAAAAACCCATCGCCAGATCGCGCGTGGCGTGGTGCCCCGGGGGCCGCGCGAGCGAAAACGACGCGTCCACAATGCCGGTCATGACCGCGTCCACCGCGTTGATTGCCGCGCCCGCCGCGAGATACGCCGCGTCGCGCGAGTATTGATTCATGTACGTATCGCCGTCAATTTGAATGCCGCCGCGGCGGTCGCCGTATTCGATGGTGTTGAGATGTTTTTGCGAATGGACGCGCCGCAAGCGTTCTTCGGTCGCGGGCGTTGGCTCGATGGTGAGCAGCGCGTCGGTCAAGTGCATGTCTTGCCAGACTTGGAGAATCGCTTCGAGGCGCTGCGGCGCTTCGGGATGTCCCGCCGCCGAGTGCATGAGAAAAATAGGCGAATAGACGTAACCGAGTTTCATGGTCATCCGTTTTTGATTTCACGTTTAGCGGTATTCGAATCGGCTCGCGCGTGCGTGAGACGCCACCAAATGCCGACCGGATAGCCAAGCATTTTTGCCACATCGCCGCCGATACGCAGCGGCGGTATCCACAAAGTCGCCTGCAATTTTTCGGCGCGCGTTAATTTTTTAGACCATTGCCACAAACGACGATAGGGCGTACCGAATAGCGCTACGCAGGCGCCGAGCCATAACGCTATGGCAAGCAGCGGCGCAAAGGGCAATGCCAGAAACGAAAAAGGAATGGCGCCGAGATAGGTGAGATACCGAATCAGATGCCGCTTGCGCCACAAGTCCGCCTTGCCGTCGCCGCGCGCGTACAAATAGTATTGTTTGAAAAATTTGCCGGGCGTCGGCCGCGGCCGAAAATAAACTAACGCGCGCGGCTCGAATTGAAAACGAAAGCCCGCGCGCCGCAAATCAAAATCAAAAATCAAATCTTCGCAATAATCCAACCATTCGGGATAACCGTTAACGTGCGCCCACGCGCTTTTGCGAAATGCCACCGAACGCGCAGAGGGCAAAAATTTTGCGGGCTGAATCTCGCGCAGCTGCGGCAGCGTCGTCGCGGCGAGCGCGGTCTCGAACGCGCCATGCGGGTCGGGCAAGAAAAAACCGCTGACCACATCGGGCGCCGCGCTCTGCAAAAAGGGCGCGGTGATATTTTCGTACCACTGCGCATCGAGCCGCACGCCCGCGTCCATGCTCGCAATAATGTCCGCGTCGGCTGCCGCAATCGCCGCGTTGCGCCCTTGCGAAATGTTGGCGCCGGGACATTCGAGCACGCGCAAGGGAAATTGCTTTGCCGCTGCGCGCAGCAGATGCACCGTCTCGTCGGTCGAGCCGCCATCCGCGACGATAATTTCATCCGGTTGTTTGGTTTGTAAAGTCAGCGTCTCGAACAAACGCGGCAGCGCGTCCGCTTCATTCTTGACGGTCATAATCAACGCGCAACGCATCGGTATAACGCGATTATAGCACAAATGAAATCAAGACCCTAAGGGTTTTCGAAAACCCTTGGGGTCTTGCGCAAAAAAAACCTGACAAGGGTCTTGTCAGGTCTCGTCGTCTATTTGAGCAGAGCCGTGCGTTCGATGTGCGTATTGGCGCGGTTAATGGCTTCGCTTTCTTCGTTCGTCAACGGATACGCGGACGCGCCGCCGACAATCGGTTTGGCGTACACGCGAACATCGGTGCGCGAATGGAGTCCGGTGAAAACGACGCCGTCGCCATGGTCGTCCAACAGCGCGACGGCAAAACTTTGGTCGCTGCCCTTGTCCGCGAACGGATTGAAACGCACGACGCCGACATGTGAAACATTGTACGGCGCTTTGCGCTCCATGTCCGCCGCGCGCGCGTTGAACGCTTTAATCGTTTCGTCCGTGCGGTCCATGCGCTCCATGTATTCGCGCAGAACGGCTTCCAAGTCCGCGCCCGTGCGCCCCGTAAAAAGCATACGGAGCGTTTTGGTCAAGCGAATCAGGCGAAACTCGATGGTGGCGAGCCAAACCAGTATCACCCCGAGTACGACAAAGAGCAGAAATTCAACCAGTGAAAAGCCGCGTTCTAAATCCATAGGTTCCTTTGGTGTAAAATGGCGCAGGGATTTTAACGAAGGTTGGGAAAAATACAAAATTATCGGCGCACGGGAGCAGAGGATGCAGAGATTATTGATTGCGACGCACAATCGCGGCAAAGTAAGCGAATATGCGGAAATTTTGGACGGACTGCCGTTTGAATTGGTAACGCTGGACGAGCTGGGCATCCGTGACGATGTACAAGAAACGGGCGCGACGCTCCAAGAAAATGCGCGGCTCAAAGCGTTGACGTACAGCGCGCAAAGCGGTTTGCTCGCGCTGGCGGACGATTCCGGTTTAGAGGTGGACGCGTTGGGCGGCGCGCCGGGCGTCTATTCCAAACGTTACGCCGGCAAGGGCAAGAGCGACGCGGACCGCAACGTCTATCTTTTGGAAAAATTAAGCGCCGTGCCGCGCGCGGAACGCGCCGCGCGTTTTCGCTGTGTCATTGTGATTGCGGACGCGCAAGGGCATACGTGGACGAGCGAAGGAACGTGCGAAGGCGAAATCGCATTCACGGCGCGCGGGACGAATGGTTTCGGCTATGACCCGATTTTTATCGTGCGCGGCGACGACAGACATCTGGCGGAATTTTCGCCGCAGGAAAAAAATGCAATCAGTCATCGCGGCCGCGCGGCGGTCGGCGCGCGCAAAATTTTGGCGCAGCTGGCGAATTGAGTGGATGCGTTCCGCGCGCAAGCCATTCCCGCCCGCGCCGTTCTGGCGTTTGTTCTTGCGGCGCGCCGTTACGGGCTGGAACGGTCAATGCGTTTGAGCGAAATTTTATCTTGGGACATGACCAAGCCGACCGTGTTGGTCGTTTCCGTAAAGGTCACGTCCGCGCCCGCGGTATTGGCGTCGGTAAAATCCGCGCCGTCGAGATGCGTTTTTGACAGGTTCGCGTTTTGCAAATTCGCGTTTTGCAATTTAGCGCCGACCAATACGGCGCCGCGCAAGTTCGCGTTTTCGAGATTCGCTTCGCGCAAGCCGCACGTTTTCATTTTGGCGTCCGACAAATCGGCGTTTTGCAGATTGGCTTGATGCAAATGCGCCGAATGTAAATTTGCGCCCTTGAGATTCGCGCCCTCGAAATTTGCGCCTTCGAGATTCGCCCAACTGAAATTGGTTTTTTCCAAATTGGCGCCGCGCAAAATAATGCCGCGCAGTTTCGCTTCGACAAAACTCGCGCCGCGTAAATCGGCGTTGGCAAAATCGCGTTCGCCTGCCGCATAGCGTTTCAAAATTTCTTGTGCAGTCATGGCGAGATTTTATGCCGCTTGCGCGCGACGGTCAAACCGCCGCGCGCCGAAACGCCGCCACACATTCAATGTGATACGTCTGGGGAAACAGGTCAATGGGTTGCACGGATTCGAGCGCGTAACCGTGTTGCGCCAAACGCGCCGCGTCGCGCGCCAGCGTCGCGGGGTCGCACGACACGTACGCGAGGACGCGCGGCTGTTGGGCGGCGAGCGCATCCAACGCGAAACGATCCATGCCGGCGCGCGGCGGGTCAACGAGCGCGAGATCAATTTTTGTTTTGAGCGTCGGCAAAATCGCTTCGACGCGCCCAAGATGAAATTCTAGATTCTCTAAATCTGCCGCGTTGGTTTGGGCGTTTTGCAGCGCGTCAGGATTTTCTTCGATTTCAATGACGCGCGCGACGCGCGGCGCGAGCGTCAAACCAAACAAACCTACGCCGCTGTAGGCGTCGAGCAAAACATCCGTCGCGCGCGGCGCGAGAATTTTTTCGACCGCGTAAAGCAATTCCTCCGCCATCGCCGTATTCACCTGAAAAAACGCGTTGGGCGAAATTTCAAACACGCGCGCGCCAACGCGTTCGGCGAGAAATTGTTTGCCGACCAACGGCACGCTCACGTCGTCGCAGACAAAAGCGATCGAGACGGGGTCGTCCGTTTCGATTTCGGGAATTTCGGGGTCGTCGGATTCGAGGATGATAAACCGTTCGCCGGTCTGCGCGCCCACGCGCAACGTCACGCCCGTAAAACTCTGCGGGTCGAGCTCCAAAGTTTTCAACATTTCGCCGAGCGCGGGCTGCATGATGAAACATTCGTTGATGGGAACGCGCGTGTGCGAATCGGGCGCCAGCAAACACAACGCGCCGTTTTCGTTCAACTTGAATTGCATGTTGTTGCGATAAAACCATTCGCTGCGCGCGGGGCGGGTCGGCTGGATGGGCGCGTCATTCATTTTCGCCACGCGCGCGAATTGGTCGCGCACGATTTGGGTTTTGAAGTCCAATTGCGCGCGGTACGTCATGTGCTGCCATTGACAGCCGCCGCAATACGAGGTTGGGCGAACGCCGGGCGACGGGGGAAAATGCGGACAGCGCGGCGCAATCCGCTGCGGCGCCGGTTCCAAGATTTCGACGATGCGGCCGCGCGCAAAACCGTGTTTGGTTTCGACGATTTCCACGCGCGCGGTTTCGCCGGCAATGGCATACGGGACAAAGATAACGCGCCCGTTCGGGGCGCGCGCCATCGCCTCGCCGCCGTGCGCCATGGTTTCAAATTTTAGTTGGAGGATTTCGGGCTTTTGATTTGACACGTTTTTTTATGGAACGCGGCGATGCGGGAACGCGGCGATGCGGGAACGCTACAGCGAGCGTTCCCTACCGAATGGCGTCTGCTTTGGTGTATTCGCGCAATGCTTGCGGTATCGCAAGCGAACCGTCGGCTTGTTGGTAATTTTCAATCAGCGCAATCATGGTGCGCGGGATGCCGAGCCCTGAACCGTTGAGCGTGTGGACGAATTCGGGTTTGGCGCCGCGTTCGCGGCGGAAACGGATGTTGCCGCGCCGCGCCTGAAAATCGCGTACGTTCGACGCCGACGAAACTTCGAGCCATTCGTTGATGCCCGGCGCCCACACTTCGAGGTCAAACGTTTTTGCCGAACCGAATCCTAAATCGCCGGTGCAGAGCTGTTTGATGCGATACGGAATTTCTAACGCGGTCAGCGCGCTTTCGATGTCCGCGACCATATTGTTCAATTCGTTTTCCGAAGCTTCGGGTTTGCAATACTTGTACATTTCCACTTTGTCGAATTGAAAGCCGCGCTTGATGCCGCGCGTATCTTTGCCCGCCGCGAGATTTTCTTTGCGGAAACAGGGCGTGTACGCGGTGTAATTCAACGGGAGTTGGTCGCCGTCCAAAATATCGCCCATGTGCAGACCGGTGAGCGGCACTTCAGCGGTCGGCACAAACCAGGCGTCGCGTTCGACGTCGTGATATAAATTTTCGCGGAATTTCGGCAGTTGACCCGCGCCGAGCATAATGTCTTCTTTGACCATGAACGGCAAACCGAATTCGCGATAGCCGCGCGCAATATGATGGTCGAGCAGCCATTGAATCAAGCTGCGCTGCAATTTTGCCAGCGGGCCGTTTGTCACATAAAAACGCGTGCCGGCAAGTTTGACCCCGCGCTCGAAATCGAGATAGCCGAGTTTTGGGCCCAACTCGTAATGCGGCTGCGGCGTGAACGCGAATTCGCGCGGCGCGCCGACCGTTTTGACGACGACATTTTCGCTGTCGTCTTTGCCAAAGGGAACGTCCGCGTCGGGGATATTGGGAAGTTCGTACAGCGCCTCTTGCAGTTGCGCGTCGAATTCGCCGACGAGCGTTTCGAGTTCGTCAATCTGGATATTGATTACGCGCACCTGGTCTTTGAGCGTTTCGCGGCGCGCGGCATCAGTTAGGCGTCCGATTTCTTTCGAGTACGCATTGCGCTGCGCGCGAAACGTTTCCAGTTCCGCGAGTTTGGCGCGGCGTTCTTCGTCGAGCGCGAGCAGACGTTCGACGGGCGCCGTTTCCATTTGGCGTTTGCCGAGCGCGTCGCGCATGAGGTCCGGTTTTTCGCGGATGAGTCGAATATCGTTCATGGTTCCCCCTGTAGATTTTGAATTGCCAATGCCAAGACGCAAAGCGCGGATTGCTTTTTTTGAAATTTTATATCTTTTGCAAGCTAAAGGTGTGCGCCGAAATAAAAACGCTCGCCCTCGAAAGGGCGAGCGTTCGCGCGCGGTGCCACCTTTGTTCGTTACGACGCAAAAAGTCATAACCTCTGACGCTCGATAACGGGAGCGAACCGAAACGACTCGTCGTCGCTGCGTTGAAAGATTGATCTTTCCGCCGAGTGGATAGCCCTTGTTTTGCCGTCACAGTTCCACCGTTCTGCGACTCGCTGTTGGCGTTCCCAAGGTTTAGTTCGGCGACGCGTTTTTTGATTGCAACCTACCGCGCAATCCTAACACGCGCGGCGCGGCGTGTCAAATTCGTTACGGATAGATGCCGCGCAGGCGGGTCGCTTCGGCTACGCGGCTGATGGCGAGCATCAAACCCGCCGTCCGCAGATCCACTTGATGTTGTTCGGACATGGCGACGACGTTATCAAAGGCGTTGATGACGACGCGGCTCAAGCGTTCGCGCGTTTCCTGTTCCGTCCAGAAAAAGGATTGTAAATCCTGCACCCATTCAAAATACGACAACATCAAGCTGGACGCGTTCGCGAGTAAATCGGGAATGATGAAAATGGCGCGGTCGCGCAAGATATCATCCGCCTCCACCGTAATGGGCAGGTTCGCGGCTTCGGCAATTATTTTCGCGCGGATGCGCGGCGCGTTGGACGCGTCAATTTGATTTTCCAAACCGGCGAGGACCAAAATATCGCACGGCAGTTCGAGCAGTTCGTTTTCGTTCCACGTGTCCGCGTTGGGAAAATCGAGCAGCGTGCCATTTTGCGCGCGATAGCGTTCCACTTGCAGCGGATTGAGACCCGCTTGCGAAACGATGGCGCCGCTGACATCGCTGACCGCGATAATTTTGCAGCCGAGGTCATGCAAAAATCTTGCCGCGTTGCTGCCCGTGTTGCCGAAACCTTGAATCACGACCGTCGCGCCTGCCAACTGAAGTTGCTTCAAACGCGCGGCTTGCTCGATGACCAATTCGACGCCCAAGCCGCCCGCCTCGTCGCGCAGCGCGCTGCCGCCAATGGCTAACGGTTTGCCGGTGACGACGCCGGTCACGGTGTGCCCGTGATGCATCGAATAGGTGTCCATCACCCACGCGACAATTTCGGGCGTGATGTTGACTTCGGGGACCAAAATATCCGCGTGCGGTCCAATGATAAAATCAATTTCGGTGGTGAAACGCCGCGTGAGATTTTCCAATTCGCGCGCGGTCATGGCGCGCCCGCTGCGCTGCCCGCGCGGGTCGCACACAATGCCGCCCGCCGCGCCGCCAAACGGCACATTTACCACCGCCGCGCGCCACGTATTGAGCATCGCAAAGGCGCGCACTTGGGCGGGATTCACGTCGGGATGATAACGGATGCCGCCGCGCGCGGGACCCATGTTGACGTTGTGATGCGCGCGATAGCCGGTGAAAACTTGGGTGCGCCCGTTCGACATGCGGACGGGAAAATTGACCGCAAGTTCGCGTTTGACATTGCCGAGAATCACGCGCAAGCGGTCTTCGAGATTCATCGCGTCCGCCGCGCGCTGGAATTGGCTCTGCGCCGCATCCCACAGATTCGTTGGCTTGATTTCGGTTTCGTTTATGGTTTGAACCATCATGGGTTCGCTCTCTCCTTTGAGCAAGTCAAGTGCAAAGCTAAAAGCTCAAGCGAGGTCTCTTTATTTTTACCTTTTAGCTTTTAACTTTTTACTTACGGATAAATCCCGCGTAGCCGCGTCGCTTCCGCGACGCGTTCGATTGCCAAAATGTTTGCGGCGAGACGCAGCGGAATTTTGTGCGCTTGGGCGCGTTCGTTGACGGCTTGAAAGGACGAATCCATCACATGCTTGAGCCGTTTGTTAATTTCGCCTTCGTCCCAAAAGAACGATTGTAAATCTTGGACCCACTCGAAATAGGAAACGGTGACGCCGCCCGCGTTGCACAAAATATCGGGAATGACGAAAACATTGTTCTCGAACAAAATTTTATCGGCTTCGGGCGTCGTGGGCCCGTTCGCGCCTTCCGCCAAAATTTTGGGGCGGATGCGCGCCGCGTTCTCGCCGGTGATTTGTTCTTCCAATGCGGCTGGCACCAACACATCGCATTGCAATTCCAACAATTCTTGGCTCGTCACGCGTTCGCAGTCGGGATAATCGGCGACGGTGCGCGTCTTTTTCATGTGCTTGACGAGCGCGTGCGGGTCAATGCCTTTGGGGTTGTAAATGGCGCCGTACACATCGCCGATGCCGATAATTTTGCAGCCGAGGTCGTGCAGCATCAAGGCGCTGACAGAGCCGACATTGCCGAATCCTTGCACGATGGTCGGCGCGCCGTTCAAATCCATGCCCAAAAATTTGGCGGCTTGGGCGACGCAAAAACTGACGCCGCGACCGGTGGCGTCGCTGCGCCCCAATGAACCGCCGAGACCAAGCGGCTTGCCGGTGGTGATGGCGCTTTCGAGCCGTCCGCTGTGCATCGAAATCGTATCCATCAACCACGCCATGATTTGTTGATTGGTGTTGACGTCGGGCGCGGGAATGTCGCCGTCGGCGCCGATAAGCGGCGAAATTTCGGTGGCGAAACGGCGCGTGAGATTTTCCAATTCGCGCATGGACATGGGCGTCGGGTCCACGACGACGCCGCCCTTGGCGCCGCCAAAAGGAATGTTGACGACCGCGCATTTCCACGTCATCCACATGGCGAGCGCGCGCACTTCGTCGAGGGTGACGCCTTGATGATACCGAATGCCGCCTTTGCCGGGGCCGCGCGTGGTATTGTGCTGGACGCGATAGCCGGTGAACGCGCGCACCGTGCCATCGTCCATGCGGACGGGAAAATTCACCGTGAGTTCGCGTTTGGGTACGCGCAAAATGCCGCGCAGGTCCTCTTCCAATCCCATAAACTCGGCGGCGAGGTCAAATTGCTCCTGCGCAATTAGATAGGGAGATTTTTTATCGTTCGACATGATCGTTTCGCCGCGCCTAACACGTTGCATCGTCTTGCTCGGTCCGAACGGCGTGCGGGGACGCGGGCGTGTTAGACGCGGTTTGCTTTAACGCTTTTAATTTTTCGGTCATGATTTCCCGCGCCACAGCGGGATTCGCTTGACCTTTGGTCGCTTTCATCAATTGCCCGACGAGAAAATTCAAAACGGTTTCTTTGCCCGTAAGATACGTTTGCACTTCTTTGGGAAAATTTTCAATCACTTGCTGCGCGGCGGCTTGAAGCGGCGCGCGGTCGCTCACTTGCGCGAGGCCCTTTTCTTGAATCACCGCGTCCGCGTCCTTGCCCGTTTCCATCATTTCGAGTAACGCGGTTTTCGCCTGCGTATGATTGATGGATTTATCGTTCACGCGCGCAATCAACGCGGCGAGCTGCGCCGGCGAAATTTTCAAATTGGAAATGTCGCCTTGTAGATTTGCAAAAATTTCACCCGTGAGCCAATTTGCAATCGCTTTCGGTGTAACATTTCTTGCTTTGCCGTTGAGAACGGCAGAATCAAAATAATCCGCCACCGCGCGTTCTGCGCTCAATACGCCCGCGTCGTACGCGCTCAAACCCAATTCATTCTGATACCGCGCGCGTTTGGCGGCGGGCAGTTCGGGCAAGCGCGTGCGGATTTCATCCACCCATGCGCGCGTTACATGCAAGCGCGGCAAATCGGGTTCGGGAAAATAGCGATAGTCGTGCGCTTCTTCTTTACTGCGCTGTGGAACGGTGGCGCCTTTGGTTTCGTCCCAACCCATCGTCTCTTGCGCCACGCGGCCGCCCGCGCGCAAAATTTTTGCTTGGCGCGCGATTTCAAATTCGACCGCGTGATACATCGCGCTGATGGAATTCAAGTTTTTGATTTCCGTGCGCGTTTCAGCCAATTCACTCGAACCGCGCGGGCGCAGCGAAATGTTGGGTTCGATCCGCAGCGCGCCTTTTTCCATATCGCCCGAACAGACGCCGAGATAGCGCAAAATTTGGCGCAGCGCGCTAGCATATTGTTTCACATCTTCGGCGGAATGTAAATGGGGCTGGCTCACAATTTCCATCAGCGGCACGCCCGCGCGATTCATATCAATCAAAGACGAACCCGCGCCGTCGTGAAATAATTTTGCCGTGTCCTCTTCGAGATGCACGCGGCGGATGCCGATTTTTTTCGTGACGCCGCCGCTTTCGATTTCGAGCCAACCGTTGCGCGATTGCGGCAAATCGTATTGCGAAATTTGATAGCCCTTCATCAAATCGGGATACATGTAATTTTTGCGGTCAAATTTCGCCCATTCGGGAATTTCGCAGTTGAGCGCGAGCGCGGTGAGAATCGTCGCTTCGACGGCGGCTTGATTCATGACGGGCAGCGCGCCGGGCATGCCCATGCACACGGGACAGACATGCGTATTTGGCGCCGCGCCGAACGCTTCCGCCGAGCAGCCGCAAAACATTTTCGATTGGGTCAGAACTTGGGCGTGCACTTCGAGACCGATGACGGGTTCGTACTCGCTAGCGAATGATTCCATAACGCGTGGAGAAACAAGAGGGGTTGGGACGTGAACGGCGCTGTTCATCGGGAGCATTATAGCATAAAGAAAAAGAAACCAAGTCCGCATTCGCGGGCTTTAAATGGTCATTCCAAATTCGAAAGCAATTGTTCGATGTACGCTCGAAACGCGCGACTTGCATGCAGTGTGCTAACTGTGAACAGCGCATCTATTGATGAATCCAGCTCTTGACGATCAAAGAGTGAGCGCTTGTATGCGCGAATGAGAATGCCGATGGTTCGAACCGAAGTTGCCTTCGCTGTCCAATCTACGCCGCAATGCAAGGTCGTCCGTCAAAACCGGTGTCTTGAAATCCGATTCTTGTGCTACCACGAACACTTGAGCATCTGCCGCATGAATGACAGGTTGTCCGAACATTTGGGTCAGCGGCTGCCATTTGGATTCAGGCACATCCACAATCAGGAGCTCAAATGTCT